>Ga0182739_1000973_pt1 | contig 32019 bp, 32 predicted proteins | sample eDN5th30CBELigBY_FD_128873 | JGI IMG/M metagenome (GOLD analysis project Ga0182739, IMG submission 128873) | Enriched backyard soil microbial communities from Emeryville, California, USA - eDNA 5th pass 30_C BE-Lig BY (version 2) (version 2) | ecosystem: Environmental > Terrestrial > Soil >... | reverse complement strand
GGGCGACGGGCAGATCTCGGCGCTGGGCGCCGGCGACAACCCCAATGACATCCAGATGCTGGGCCAACTGAAATTGGTGAATCCGGAGGCAGCCAGCCTGGTGCGCGGCGATGACGGCTTGTTCCGGACGGCCGGTGGCGAAGCGGCGCAAGCCGATCCGCAGGTCCGCATGGTGGCGGGCTTCGTCGAGAAGAGCAATGTCAATCCCGCGGAAGCCATGGTGGGCATGATTGCGAATGCCCGCCGGTTCGAAATGCAGATGAAGGTGATCCAGGATGCGAGCGCCAATGCCGAGCGCGCCAACTCCATCCTGTCCAGCAACAGTTAACACGCAGTCCGGGCGCAACTAGCCCGGTTTGCCGCCAAGGAAATAACATGATTCGTTCACTCTGGATTGCCAAGACCGGCCTGGAATCACAACAGACCAACATGGATGTGATCTCGAACAACCTGGCCAACGTGAATACCACGGGGTTCAAGCGCAGCCGCGCGGTATTCGAGGACTTGATGTACCAGACCATACGCCAGCCAGGCGCGCAGGTCGGCGCCGCCAACCAGTTGCCATCGGGGCTGCAGGTCGGCACCGGCGTGCGTACGGTCGCGACCGAGCGCATCCACTCGCAGGGCAACCTGAAGGACACCGGCAACAGCATGGACATTGCCATTCAAGGCAAGGGTTTCCTGCAGGTCGAGATGCCCGACGGCTCGTTTGCCTATACGCGTGATGGCAGCCTGCAGGTGGATCAGAACGGTCAACTAGTGACCGCCGGCGGTTATCCCATTCAGCCGCCTATCAATATTCCCGACAATGCGTTGACGGTGACGATTGCACGCGACGGCACCGTCTCGGTGACGCAGCCTGGCGCAACCGGCACCAACGTGCAGATCGGGCAATTGCAACTCAGCACCTTCATCAACCCCACGGGTTTGCAAAGTGCCGGGGAGAACCTGTACGTCGAAACCGATGCGTCGGGACCTGCCAACTTTGCGCAACCCGGGCTCGATGGAGCGGGACTCGTGCTGCAGCAGTACACCGAAACGTCGAACGTCAACGTGGCAGAAGAACTGGTGAACATGATCACGACCCAGCGCGCCTACGAAATGAACAGCAAGGCGATCCAGACATCCGACCAGATGCTGGCGCGTCTAACCCAACTGTAAAAAATGCGCATCCGTACCACCCGTTTTCTGCTTTGCCTGTTGCTTGCTGTCGTATCGGGCTGCGCCTTGGTGCCGCCTGAACCGGTCGTCACAGGCCCGTTGACCGCGGCGCCGCCCTTGCCGCCGCTGCCTAGCGCACAAGCCAATGGCGCCATCTATCAGCCTACCGCCTACGGCAACTATCCCTTGTTCGAGGACCGTCGTCCGCGCAATGTCGGCGACATCGTGACGGTGGTCATCCAGGAAAAGACCAACGCAGCCAAGAATGTCCAGACGACAACCGATCGCAAGGGCAGTGCGGGCTACGGGGTCGAGCTCGCCCCGGCCTTCCTGCCCAATGAAATCGGGGGCAAGCAGGCGTTCGCCATGACGGGCAACAATGCCGCCGAGGGCAAGGGCTCCTCGCGCGCGGACAACACGTTTTCCGGAACATTGACGACGACCGTGATCGGCGTGCTGCCCAACGGCAACCTGCAGATCGCGGGTGACAAGCAGATCGCCATCAACCGGGGCAGCGAGCACATCCGGTTCTCCGGCGTCGTGGATCCACGCTCGATCACCGGTTCGAATACGGTGTCATCGACGCAGGTTGCGGATGCCCGCATCGAGTTCCGCAGCAGGGGAACGATGGATGAAGTGCAGACCATGGGGTGGCTGCAGCGGTTTTTCTTGAATATTTCTCCGTTCTGACAGGGTGCCGGACTTGATTTCACGTTTTCTCAGCATACTCGGCCGCTCCTCGGCTCGTATCGCGATCGCTGCGATATGCCTGGCGATGGCCGGCGCCGCGCAGGGTGAAAGAATCAAGGACCTCGCGTCCATCCAGGGCGTGCGGGCCAACCAGTTGATCGGCTATGGATTGGTCGTGGGCCTGGACGGCAGCGGCGACCAGGTGCGCCAGACGCCCTTCACGCAGCAGAGCCTCACCAACATGCTGTCGCAACTGGGTGTGACCGTGCCGCAAGGCACGAACATGCAGGTAAAGAACGTGGCGGCCGTCATCGTGACGGCGCGTCTGCCTGCCTTTGCCCAGCCGGGCCAGACGGTGGATGTGGTCGTGTCGTCGATGGGCAATGCGAAGAGCCTGCGCGGCGGCACGCTGTTGATGACGCCGCTGAAGGGCGCCAACGGGCAGGTCTACGCCATCGCGCAAGGCAACTTGCTGGTGGGAGGCGCGGGCGCCCAGGCGGGCGGCTCCAGCGTGCAGGTCAACCAGCTCAATGGCGGCATCATTTCCAACGGCGCCATCATCGAGCGCAGCGTCCCGACCATCTATGCGCGCGACGGCATCATCAATCTGGAATTGAACACTACCGATTTCGGTGCTGCGCAGAACATCGTCGCGGCGCTGAACCGCCAGTTTGGCGGGCAGACGGCGACGGCATTGGACGGCCGTGTCATCCAGGTGCGTGGTCCCATCGATCCGGCGGCCCAGGCGGCCTTTCTGTCGCAGGTCGAGAACCTGGATGTCAAGCTTCCGCCTGCCCGGGCCAAGGTTGTCATCAATGCGCGGACTGGGTCCGTGGTGATGAACCGGACCGTAACGATCGAGGAGGCGGCCATTGCCTATGGCAATCTGTCCGTCGTGATCAGCCGCAGCGCCGAAGTCAATCAACCCGACACGCCATTCGGGGGCGGCCGCACCGTCGTCACGGACAATACCCAAATCGAAATGCGTTCCGACACAGGCAGCTTGCAGCGTGTACGGACCAGCGCCAACCTGGCTGATGTCGTCAAGGCGTTGAACGCGTTGGGCGCCACGCCGCAGGACTTGCTGTCCATCCTGCAGAACCTCAAGAGCGCGGGCGCCTTGCGTGCCGATCTCGAGATCATATAGGTCCGGTCATGGCATTTGTTCAATACATTCCCCGACCCCAGCACGACGCACCGTCGGCGCTGGACTTCAGCGGCCTGAACAGCCTGAAGCAAGGCGTGCGCGCAGGCGCCGACGCGTCGGCCGACGCGCAGAAGAAGGTGGCCCAGCAGTTCGAGGCCCTGTTCATCCAGCAGATGCTCAAGCAGGCGCGGCAGGTGTCGGCGGCGACGCCGTCCCTGTTCGACAGCCAGCAGACGCGGCTCGCACAAGGCATGAGCGATGAGCAGCTGGCCCTGCAGTTGTCCGAGCCCGGCATGGGCCTCGCCCAAGCTATCCTGGATCAGATCCAGGCGGCACAGGGCGGCGGGCCCGACAAGCAGATTGGCAAGGCGCCCATGCCGGAGCTGGCTTCCTCGCGCCTGCCAGGGCTCAAGTCCCGGATAGGCGAGGAGCGCCCGGAAGACGCACCGTCGATTACGGCCCTCATCAATTTGCTGACGCGTAATCCTCTGACCGACAAGATTTATTCGGCCATCAAGGGCGCGCCCGAGCATATCCAAAGCTTCGTTGCCAAGATGTCCGACGCGGCGAAGCTTGCCGCCCATGAAAGCGGCGTGCCGGCCAAGCTGATCCTGAGCCAGGCGGCCCTGGAATCCGGTTGGGGCCGTCGGGAAATCCTGCGTGAGGACGGCAGCACGAGCTTCAACCTTTTCGGTATCAAGGCAAGCCCGAACTGGAAGGGCAAGGTCGTGCACATCATGACGACGGAATACGAGGATGGCGTGCCGCGCAAGGTGATGCAGCCGTTCCGCGCCTACGATTCCTATGCGGAATCGTTCGCCGATTATGCACGCCTCATCAGTCAGAACAAGCGTTACAGCGAGGTAGTCACCGCGCCGTCCGCGGAAGAGGCAGCCCACCGGATTCAGGCGGCAGGTTATGCCACCGATCCCGCTTATGCCGACAAGCTGATTTCCATCATGGGTTACTTCGATTCTGGCGGCGGTGGCAGCCGCGCCGGCGCTCGAAGTTGAGGGCCGGCCGGCTAAAGATTCGGGCTTCGCCGCCGTTAATGCATTACATGGTATTTACTTACAGAACGATGCTCGCATCCTTCTGACTGGAAGCGGAATCCTTCATGAATTTAGCGAATCTGGGTCTTACTGGTTTAACGGCGGCACAGAACCGGCTGCAAACGGCCGGCCACAACATCAACAATGCCGCGACGGAAGGTTTCAATCGCCAAAGCGTGTTGGTCGCCACGGCCGGTGCGCGCGCGACCAGCGCCGGCTACATAGGCCGGGGCGTCCAGGCCGTTACGGTGCAGCGTGCATACGACGGCTTCCTGTACCGCCAGTTGGTCAACGCGCAAACGACGGGCGCGTCCATCGCGAGCTACGGCAAGGAAATTACCCAGATCAACAACCTGTTCGCCGATCGCACGGTCGGCATTACGCCTGCGCTGCAAAAATTCTTTGACGGCATCCAGGCCGTGGCGTCGGCGCCGGCAGACAGCGCAGCGCGGCAGGAACTGCTTGGTCGCGCGTCCAGCCTGGTTGGCCAGATCAACGACGCCAATGCGTTCCTCGACAGCCAGCGCAACAATATCAACACGCAGATCACGACGACCGTCACGCAGATCAACAGCTATGCCGAACGCATTCGCGACCTCAATACGCAGATCACGACGGCACGCGCGACCGCTTCGAATCACGAACCCAACGACTTGCTGGACCAGCGTGATCAACTCGTGGCCGAACTCAGCCAACTGGTGAACGTCAACGTCATCGAACAGGATGGCAGCCTCAGCCTCACGATCGGCAATGGTCAAGTGCTGCTGGGCGGCAATACGCTGTTCCCGCTGAATGCACAACCGTCGGCTGACGATCCATCCCGCGTGGTGCTCGCATACACGGCGCCAGGCGCCGGCGGCACGACTATCTCGGTTGAACTACGCGAAGACGCCGTCAAGGGTGGCTCACTGGGCGGCCTGTTCAACTACCGCCGCGAGGCCCTCGACGCGGTACAGAATGATCTGGGTCGCCTCGCCACGGGTTTGGCGGTCGCCATCAACGATGTTCATGCAACCGGCGCGGACCTCGGCGGTGTAGCAGGCGGCGCTTTCTTCTCGCTGGGCAACCCTAAGGTTCTTCCGGCCGCCGGGAACGGTGCAGGCGCGCCCACCTTGACCGTCAATATTTCAGACGTTAACAAGCTGACGGCGCAAGACTATCGCGTCGAGTACGACGGCACGAAGTATGTGGCGACCAGCATCCCCAACGGCACCGTGACCGCATTGACGGGAACCCCACCGGTGATCGACGGCGTGGAGTTCAACTTTACCGGCGGCACGCCCGCCGCTGGCCAGTCCTGGCTGGTCCAGCCTACGCGCGCCGCCGCGGGTGATCTGTCGCTCGCCATCGATGATCCCGCCAAGATCGCGGCTGCCGCCCCGAATACCGGATCCGCCAATGGCGATGTGGCGCTGAAGATGGCGCAATTGCAGACGGGCAAGGTGCTGGGCAACGGGTCCATGAGCCTGAACGAAGCCTTCTCGCAAGTGGTGAACAAGGTAGGCGTGTTGACGCAACAGAACTCGACGGCAGCCAAGGCGCAAGCCACCTTGATTCAGCAGAATTTTTCTGCCCAGCAGGCGGTGTCGGGCGTGAATCTGAACGAAGAGTACGTCAACCTGGATCGTTATCAGGAACAGTTCCGGGCAGCCTCGCGCCTGATCGATGTCAGTTCTACCTTGTTCGACACCTTGCTGGGCTTGCGCAGCTAAGCGCTAGTTTCATTCGTTGGTGCTGCACGCAGTAAATCGCTTACACGCTTTCACTTTCGAGGATGTCCGCCATGCGCATTAGTTCCACCTTGTTTTTTCAGACGGGACTGAATTCGATCAACGCCCAGCAGTCCGACCTGATGCATCTGTATCAGCAGATCGGCAGTGGCCAGCGCATGGTGACACCGGCCGACGATCCGCTGGCCGCTGCCCAGGCTATCAACATTAGCCAATCGCAGTCATTGAATGCGCGCTTTGCGGCCAACCGCGAAGTGGCCAAACAAAACCTGGGTATCGAAGAGAACGCGCTGAACTCCGTCACCACGCTCATCCAGGACATCAAGACGCGTCTCGTCGAAGCGGGCAATGGCACGCTGTCGGATGCCGATCGCGCGACGCTCAGCAATGTGCTGTCCAACGCGCGCAGCAACCTGCTGGGTCTGGCCAACAGCACCGACGGCAGCGGGCAATATTTGTTCTCGGGCGCAAAGGGCGAAACTGCCGCCTACCAGGACGATAACGGAAAGATCGTATACAAGGGCGACGAAGGCCAGCGCAAGATCCAGGCGGACCAAACCCGGCAGATCGCCGGAAGCGATGTCGGGTCCGATATCTTCAACCGCGCGGCGCCGGGCACCCAGGTGTACCTCAGCCGCGCGGTGCCCGACAGCGTCACGGGCCTGATGGTCGGCACCGGCGTCATCAGCACGCCAACCCTATCCGACCCTTCGGGCGCCAATGTCGGCAGTACGTTCACGATCGAGTTTACGGGTCCCGAACCCGAAGACTACTCCGTGACGGTTACTCGGCCGGACGGATCGTCGCCACCGCCCACCACAGGAAAATTTACGCCGGGGCCGGAAGCCACGCTCGATTTGGGCGGCGGCGTACAGGTCAAGCTGTCGGGAGTGCCGGGCGTGGGTGACACGTTCGTGGTTGAACCCGCCAGCTCGCCGGACTATATCGCCACCAAGATTGCAAGCGCGTCGGATGCAACGATTGGCTCGCCGACTGTTGCCGATTATTCGAAGGTTCGGTCGGGGGACGTATTTACCATCGAGTTCACGTCGGCAACCGAATACATCGTTAAAGTAGACAACGCTAGTGCTACGCCGACATCGGAAACCTTTCCCGTCCAGAACTACACGCCAGGTCGCGAGAACACCCTGACGCTGCCCTACGGCATGCAGGTAAAGATATCAGGCAATCCAGCGGCCAGCGACACCTTCACGGTCCAGGCCGCCACCGGTCCCAAGACCGACCTGAACATCTTCGACACCCTCGACAGCATCATCGCGGCGCTGGCCAATCCCATCCAAGGGAACGCCAATGCCACGGCCCAGTTCCAGAACACGCTGGCCACGGCCGTGCAACGGCTGGACGTCAACTACAACAATGTGCTGACGGTGCGCGCGTCGGTCGGATCGCGCATGAATGAACTCGACGCCCTGGATGCCAACGGCAGCCTGCGCGCACTGAGCTACAGCAGCCAGTTGTCCAAGATGGAAGATGTCGACTACTACCGCGCCACGGCGCAGCTTCAGCTTCGTACGTCAGCCCTGGAAGCGGCTGCACTGGCTTTCCGCAAGATACAGGCGACCAGCCTGTTCAACATGGGGCGGAACTGATGGGTCAAGTGATTGGGCGACTCGGAGATTCCCGGGGCCCGACCGTGCTGACCTGGTTTGACGTGAGAATGAAGAATGAAATTCGGGCAATTGCAGCTTAAAACCAGCCTTACCCTCGTCGTCTTCCTGTTGTCCGCGCTGACTCTGGCGGCCGTAGGACTGGGTTGGTACGGCCAGCAGCAGACGCGGGCCGAACTGGATGCGCTGATCTCGACGGGTGTCGAGGCCAACACGAACGTGAAGAACGCCTACGTCAACGCGCTGCTGGCGGTGAACCAGATCGATGCAGCCATCAAGGTTGATAACCCACAGCAGCGCGCGCGCGAGCTTGAGGCGGCGGACAGGCTGCTGGATACCAGTCGTCAACGCCTCAAGGCCTTCCTCGACGGAAGTTTCGGTGAGGGCACGTCCGGCGACGTAACGAAGCAGATTCTTCGCGAAACGTTCGGCTCGTATTGGGCGCAGGCGGCGGAACTTCGCAGCCTGGCAGACCGGCAGGATGTCGCCGCTTATGAAAGCCTGAAACGCGGGCAGGCCAGGAATGCAGCCAAGGTCATCGACTCGGCCTTCAACAAATTCGACGCTTATGTCGCATCGTCGAATGAGGCACTGATAAGCACCATCGACACGCGGTTTATGCAATCGCTTTACGTGTTCGGTGGTCTCATCGCGTTCGCCATCCTGCTGGCTCTGCTGGCCTCGCTGACGATGTCGCGCATGGTTCTGCGTCCATTGAAGCGCGTAGGCGCCTATTTCGAACACATTGCCGCCGGCGACCTGACGCAGCGTATCGAGCCACCGTCTCATAATGAAATTGGCATGCTGTATTTTGCGCTGAAGCGCATGCAGGACAGTCTGGGCCGCATTGTCACGACGGTGCGCCATGGCATGGAGCAGATCAACGATGGGTCGCAGCACATCGTCGCAGGCAATACAGACCTGAGCAGCCGTACCGAGGAACAGGCGGCCGCCCTGCAGCAGACGGCCGCTAGCATGGAGCAGCTGGCCAGCACCGTCAAGCAGAATGCCGATAACGCGCGGCAGGCCAACCAGCTTGCCGCCACGGCTTCCGAAGTCGCCCAGCGTGGCGGCCATGCGGTCGGTGAAGTCGTGACGACCATGCAAGGCATATCGGCGAGTTCCCGCAAGATCTCCGAAATCGTGGGCGTCATCGACAGCATTGCCTTCCAGACCAACATCCTGGCTCTGAACGCCGCGGTTGAGGCTGCGCGTGCGGGCGAGCAGGGGAAAGGGTTTGCAGTGGTGGCATCCGAGGTTCGTGCCCTGGCGCAGCGCAGTGCACAGGCCGCCAAGGAGATCAAGGGCCTGATCGACGACTCCGTCAAGAAAGTCGCCGAAGGGTCCAGCCAGGTGGAACGCGCGGGCGCCACCATGCAGGAGATCGTGGATTCGGTGGCTCGGGTCACCGACATCATGGGCGAGATTTCCGCCGCAACGACGGAGCAGTCCTCCGGCATCGACCAGATCAACGGGGCGGTTGCGCAGATGGATCTCGTCACGCAGCAGAACGCGGCGCTGGTTCAGGACGCTGCCACCTCGGCTGCCAGCCTGCGTGAGCAAGTCTCGCATGTCAGCGATGCCGTATCGGTGTTCAAGACTGCCGAGGCACAGGTCATTGATGTGCCGGCCACCCAGTTGGCCTCTACGCCATCACGCCCGTCATTGCGTCACGGCGCAGAGGGGGAGCACCGTTCTGAAGGGGCCAAGAACACGCCGGAAACGAAGTCTTTGGAGATGAAGGGCGGCGGCAACGACATTCGCCTCCCGAGCGCGCAACGCCCGGCAGCAGCGCAACGCGCCGGAGCAACGCAACGCCCCGAAGCGACGCAACGCGCCGAAGCAACGCCACGTCCCGAAGCAACGCAACCCGTCAAAGCGACGCCACGTCCCGACGCTGCGCAGCGTCCTGCGGCGCAAGCGCCGCTCAAGCAAAGCAAGGCTGGGCCTGGCGGTGGAGTGGCGGGCGCGGTGGCCTCGACAGCTACACCGGTCAAGCCGCAAACCCCAGCAGGCGCACGCGCTGCGACGCCATCGCCTTCGCCTTCGCCTTCGTCGACGGAGGCGCCCTCGACCGCGTTCGCAAAGGCGGCCGCCGCCGCGACAGCAGCAAGGCTCTCCACCAACGGCCATCGCCTTCCTTCTCGCGCCGACTACAGCGCCGCGAGCGATGATGATTGGGTGGAGTTCTGATGCAGGATGTATCGGCTTCGCGGTCTAACGGTTGGCGGGCACTGCTCGCAAGCCTGCTCCTGGTCTTCCTCGCCGCCTGCAGCACGACCGGCTCCACTTTCGACACGTCGGCCATGCGTCTGCTTGTGCCGGGGCAGACGACGCTTGCCGAGGCCAGCGCGTTGCTCGAGAGCGAGCCCGAAAACGTCTATCGGCAGCTCGATGGCTCTGCCACCGCGCGCTGGTCGCACAAGGCATCGATGGTGGCCGATGCCGTGTACTTCAATCGTGAGCTCTGGTTGGCTTTCGACGCCCAGGGCCACTATCTTCGCGTCGTGAAAAGCATCAATATTCCGCGCATGCATCAATACGGCGCCTCGTATCAAAGCGCCGTCACTCCCTAACGCAATTCAGGTTCCAACATGTCAAATACCTTGCAGTCTCCGTCATCCGCCGACAAGAAGAACAAGAAACGGACTCAACGCAGCCGTTTTCGTTTCAGCGATGCCAAAGTCAGCACGATCCTCATGCTGGTGCTCGGCATCTTCATGGTGCTCATTTTTGCCGTGGGCGGGTTGGGGGCCTGGTTTCTCCAGCTCAATCTGGATCAGGTCAATGCGATGCAATCGCAGAACCAGCGTGCGCGCCAGGTGTTTGACCTGGGCTCCGACATGCTGGATGCGCGGGTGTCGCTGTTGGTGGCCGCGCGCTACCAGCAGGAAGCCGAGGCCACCGGCAATCCGAAGCTGCGCGACAACGCGCAGGCGATGCTGCTGGCGGCCAATGATCGTTTGGCCGACGTGCGCAAGCAATTCGGCGATTTCCGCAAAGACCTGGGGGATGAGCCAGAGGGACGTCGTCTGGCGACACGCATCATCAGCTCGTATCAGCCGTACATCGATGATGGCATTGATCCCATGGTGCAAGCGTTGGAAAGCAACGACTACGTGACTTTCTATTTCGTGAACAACGAGTTCGGCATTGCGCGCGCGGATGCGTTCCAGAATTCGATCGAAGCATATGTCGCTTATGTGGACAAGGCCCAGGCCCAGTTCTACGAAGAAGCCGTCCAAAGCTTCCGCCAGGCCGTCATTGCCATTGGTGTCGCGGTATTGATCGGCTTCGTGCTGATGATCGTGATGCGCATGGTGTTTGGCCGCGTTGTCGTTCGCAAGCTGCTGGATGCGGGCACCCATTTCGACCGCATCGCCTCGGGCGATCTCACGCATCGCATTGACGTGAAGTCGCGCAACGAAATCGGCGTGCTGTACGAAGCCCTGCGCCGCATGCAGGAAAGCCTGACACGTACCGTCACGACGGTGCGTCAGGGTGTGGAAGAGATCACGCTGGGATCGCGTGAGATCTTCATGGGCAATACCGACCTGAGCAGCCGCACTGAACAACAGGCCGCTTCGCTGCAAGAGACTGCCGCGAGCATGGAGGAATTGGCCAGCACCGTGCGCCAGAATACCGACAATGCCACCCAGGCCGATGCATTGGCCAAGGGCGCATCCGAAGTCGCCTTGCGCGGTGGCACTGCTGTGTCCGCGGTCGTCAAGACAATGGAGGAAATCTCGACCAGCTCCAACAAGATGTCCGAGATCGTCAGCGTCATCGATGGCATCGCCTTCCAGACCAACATCCTGGCGTTGAATGCCGCGGTTGAAGCCGCCCGTGCCGGTGAACAGGGCAAGGGTTTTGCCGTGGTGGCGGGCGAAGTTCGTTCGCTGGCGCAGCGCAGCGCCCAGGCCGCCAAGGAGATCAAGGTGCTCATCGAGGAATCCTTGCTGAAGGTCCAGGCAGGCGCCAAGCAGGCCGGCCAGGCGGGCGAGATCATGCAGGAAGTGGTGGGGTCGGTCCATGGCGTGACCACCATCATGGGCGAAATCTCGTCCGCTTCGCGTGAACAGTCCGACGGCATCGAGCAGGTGAACCAGGCAGTCACCGAGATGGACGGTGTGGTGCAGCAGAACGCCGCCCTGGTCGAGGAAGCGGCCGCTGCGGCGGGTTCGTTGCAGGAACAGGCTGCGCGCTTGAACGAAGCCGTGTCCGTCTTCAAGATCAACGCCAACGAAGTCATCGACATGCCGGCCAAACCGCTGGAAGTGCCGGCGGCCCGGAACCTGAATGCACTGCAGGGCGCTTACTGATCGCCCATGGTCCATTGATCCCGAAGTAGGAATGACGACGCCGCGGGGCAACAGCCTGGCGGCGTTGTCGTTTAAAGACCAGCCAGCGCTTGAGCCAGCCGCGCCATGGTGCTGTATCCGCGATCGAAGAACCGCGTCATGAAAGGCGTGATCTGCGGCAGCACGATGGCAAGCAGAACCAGGCCGGTCATCAAGCTGATCGGAAAGCCCACCGCGAAGACGGAAAGCTGTTGAGCGGTGCGGTTCAGGATGCCTAAGGCCAGGTTGATGGTCAGCAGCACGATGATCAGCGGCAGCGCCAGCATCATGCCCGACACCATCACTTCGGCGCTCCATTCGAACAAGACGCCCCAGCCGTTCGGATCTAGCCCGCCGACGCGTATCGGCAGGACGTCAAAAGTCCTGATGACACCGCCCAGCATCAGCAGATGGCCATTCAGGGCCAGGAACAGCAGCATGGCGACGACGTTCATCAATCGGGACAGGACCGCGGTATTGGCGCCCGTAGCCGGGTCGAAGAAAGAAGCGAACGACAGGCCCATCTGCAGGCCGATGAATTCGCCGGCGGTCTGGACCGCGGCGAAGACGACGCGCATGACGAGGCCCAGGGCCATGCCGATGAGCACCTGCTGCAGCGCAATCCATAGCGCGGCAAACGATCCTGTGGGCACGTCGGGCATAGGCCCCAGCGCGGGGGCGATGGCGATGGTCACCAGGGCGGCAAAGCCGACCTTGACCCGTACCGGGATGGATGACTCGCCCAGCAGCGGCGCTGTCCCGAGCAGCGCCAGCAGGCGGATGAAGGGCCACAGGAAGGCGTTCATCCATGTGTACAGCTGATCGATGTCAAACGAAATCATGGCTGCCCGACGCCTGGGGCTGTCTTACGAGACCAGGCCGGGGATCTGCGAGAACAGGCTCTGCATGTAGTCGACCATGGTCGTGATCAGCCACGGCCCCAGCAGGACCACGGTGATGCCCACAGCGAGCAGCTTCGGTATGAAAGACAGCGTCATTTCGTTGATCTGCGTCGCCGCCTGGAAGATGCTGATGACCAGGCCGACGATGAGCGTAACCAGCAGGATGGGGCCGGCCATGATCAGCGCCACCTTCATCGCAAGATAGGTCATCGACATGACGGTTTCTGAGTTCACGATTCATCCTCACTGATAAAAGCTGCGGGCCAGTGATCCCAGCAGCAGGTGCCAGCCGTCGGCGAGGACGAACAGCATCAGCTTGAAGGGCAGCGATATGGTCACAGGGGGCACCATCATCATCCCCAGAGCCATCAGCACGCTGGCGATGACGAGGTCGATGATCAGGAAGGGAATGAAGATGGTGAAGCCAATCTGGAAGGCGGTCTTGAGTTCGCTCGTGACGAAGGCGGGCACCAGTACCCGCAGCGGCACTTGCTCTGGGCTCTGGATTTCCGGCACGTTTGCCATATTCGCAAACATGGTCAGGTCCGCTTCGCGTGTTTGGTGCAGCATGAAGGTATGCAGCGGCTTGATCCCGCGCTCCAGTGCCTCCTCGAACACAATCGTGCCGGCGCTCAATGGCTGGTACGCTTCTGCGTATATCTGGTCGAATACCGGCGACATGGCGAAGAAGGTCAGGAAGAGGGCCAGGCCGATGAGCACCGAATTGGGTGGCGAGGCCCCCGTGCCCATGGCGTTGCGCAGCAGTCCCAGCACGATGATGATGCGCGTGAAGCCGGTCATCATCATCAGCATGGCCGGCAGGAACGACATCAAGGTCAACAGCACCAGTGTCTGTATGCTCAGGGACCAGGTCTGGCTTCCGTTCGGTCCGGTGGTGGACGTGATGGCAGGCAAGGCCGCCTGTGCCAGGGCAGTGTGCGGCATCCACAGCAACAGCAGCAGGCCCGCGATCACGACAGGCATGCGCAGGCGACCGGTACAAAGGGAAGCGATGTGATTCATGAACGGTAAGCCAGCCGCGGTCAGCGGCCTTTGGCGGTGCCTTGCAGGGCGGCTGTGCGCACGGCGGTCTTCCGCGATGCGATCTTGCGCAGGACGCTTGCAAAGTTGGAGGGTTCTTCCGCCGCCGGCTCGCTGGACGGATCGGGCGTGGCGGCCGGCGGCAGCGTATGCAATAGCGAAATATTGTTGGGGGTCACGCCCAGCACGAGGCGGGCGTCGTCGACCTGGACCAGGGCCACATAGGCCCGGGCGCCCAGCGACTGGCTGCCCAGCACCTTCAACGATGCCTGGGCGCTGCTACGCAGCCAGCCCGCCCTGCGGGTCAGCCAGGCGGCGGCAAGTATCAGGAAAACGATGAATACCAGGCTGACGATCAGTCGCAGGACGGCGGCTTCACTCATGATGATTCAACGCCGGCTGTTCAGCCGGTTGATGCGATCGGAAGGCGTGATGATGTCCGTTACCCGTATGCCGTACTTTTCATCGACCACGACGACTTCGCCTTGTGCGATGAGGTAGCCGTTGACAAAAATGTCCATTGGCTCGCCGGCCAGGCCATCCAGTTCAACGACAGAGCCCTGGCCCAGCTGCAGGATGTTCTTGATCGTCAGGCGGGTGCGTCCCAGTTCCACGGACAGTTGGACCGGGATGTCCATGATCATGTCGATGTCGCTGTTGCCTTCGATGGCGCTGTCGACCAGGGGCTGGAAGACATGTGCCGCCGGGGTGGCGGGGGATGCCGGCGCCTGCTGGGCAGAGGCGTCCGATGACGCGGCGCCTGCCGGCAATTGCGCAGCCGTCTGCTCGGCCAGCGCGCTGGCCCAGTCGTCCACCTCTTGGCTCAGCCCCTCGGCCTGCGTAATTTGCCGGCTTTGCGCGGCCTGTTCCGACAGCGCGGCGGCCCAGTCTATATCAGTGCTCCCGGGCGACTCGTTGTCTTTCGAGGAATCGTTGGTTGGGTCGGTCATTTGGATTGTGCTCGTGTAAGTTCGGTTTCGGAGTTCGCCAATATCTTGTTGACGCGCAGCGCGTATCGGCCGTTGAACGTGCCGTAGGTGCAGTCCATGACAGGGACGCCGCCTACATGGGCGGTAATGTTCGGAGTCAGTTCAAGCGGAAGGATGTCGTTGACCTGCAGCTTCATGAGTTGTGCGATGGTGGTTTCGATGCGGGCGAACTCGGCGACCAGTTCGACGTCGGCGCTGCGCACCTGACGCGAAAGCTGGTTGGTCCAGCGCTGGTCGATGGCGCCGGCGCCAGCTTCCTGCAGTGGCCGGGTCAGCAGATCACGCACCGGTTCAATCATCGAGTACGGCAGGCAGACATTAAGCTTGCCGCCCGATGAGCCCAGCTCGATATTGAACGACGACACCACCACGATCTCGTTGCCGCTGGTAATGCTGGCAAACTTCGTGTGCATTTCCGAGCGGATATATTCGAACTCGATGGGATAGACCTGTTCCCACGCGCCGGCGTAGCTCTCGAGCGTCATGTTCAGCAGCCGACGTATGATGCGCTGCTCGGTCGTCGTGAAGTCGCGGCCTTCAACCCGCGTGCTGTAGCGGCCGTGCCCACCGAAGAGGCTGTCGATCACCAGGAAGACCAGGTTCGGGTCAAAGGTGAACAGGGCGGCGCCGCGCAAGGGCCGCATGGCCACCATGTTCAAGTTGCTGGGCACAGGCAGGTTGCGCTCAAACTCCGAGTACTTCTGGATGCGGATCGCGCTGACCGTGATGTCGGCGTTCCGGCGCATGAAGGTCAGCAGTACGGACCGGAGCTTGCGCGCAAAGCGTTCGTTGATCAGCTCGAGCGTCTGCATGCGATGACGCACGACGCGGTCGGGCGAACTCAGGTCGTAAGGCCGTACGCCGCTTAAGTCTTCGACCGTCGTTGTCGGCGCTGCTGCCTCGCCGGTGACGCCGGCGAGCAGAGCATCGACTTCGTCTTGGGATAGAAGGCTCTGATAAGGCATTTATTGGACCACGAAGGCAGTAAAAAGCACGCTTTCGATCGCCGGCCCAGTTGGCTGCGGCGCGTACGGCGCCTTCAGTGCGGCAAGCAAGCCTTCGACCAATTCGGCGCGGCCCTGCGGCGTCTGGACGTGGTCGGACCGCTGTTCCGCCAGCAGCCGTAGCGTGCGGTCACGCACTTCGGGCATGTATTGATTGATCTGGCGGCGTGACAACTCGTCGGTTACCCGCAGCGTAATGGCAACGTACAGGATGCGGTTGGTTTGCTCGTTGCGCAGGGTAACGGTGAACGGCTCCAGCGGCGTGAAAATCGGGTTGGGCAGCGCCACGGGCGGTGGTTCGGCGGGTTGCGCAGCCGTAGCGGGGGCGAGGCTGGTCTTGCCATAGTAGAACAGCGTGGCGCCCACGCTGGCCGCGACGATCAGCGCGACCGTAAGGAAGTTCTTGATGAATTTGAAGGCGCCGGATTGTTTCTTGGCCATGGACCGTGGACTGGAAGAGTTGGTATAAGAGGTTGCCATCGCAGGGGTATACGCCTTGGCGCGTTACACAATATCGTTCAGGGTAGCCCATTGTGCCGCAGGAACACCGGACCAATCACGCTGAACAAAGCTAGGAAAAGTCGGTAGCTCCGGGGTTTGCGGCGATGGGGCGCGGCTCCCGTCCAGGGGCTCAGGCAAAGGTGTCGACCAGGGCGTCAGGCGCGCGTGCGCGGGTAGCGGCGTGCAAGGGCGCATTGCCTGTTTCCGTACCGGCGACCGACCCGATGGCAGATCCCGGACGCGCCATGGCGTCATTGCCTTGCTGGCCGGTCTGGCCGGGTTGTCCCTGGTCGCTCACGCTGGTCTGGCCCAGCGAGATGCCTGCTTGCGCGAGCAGTTCCTGAAGCTGTGGCAGGGCGTTCTCGACCGTCTGCCTGACTGCGGCATGGGGAGAGATAAAGGCAGCGTGCGCCACGCTGTCGGTAATCTGGATGGCAATGCGCAAGGGACCGAGGTCGGGTGGATCGAGCCGCAGTTCAGCCGTATGCGGCATGGCATGGCCCGCCTGCGTGATGGAGACGAACTGCCGGCTAAAGTCTCCGGCCCACAACGGGCTTTGCAACGGAGTCGCCACCAGCGGCGCCAGCGTAGGAGCGCCGGACGGTGGGAGGTTGGCCGAGGCCGTCGGTGTCGTGACGGCGGAGGCGGCTGCAGACAGCGCGCTTGCCAAGGCACTTGCCGCATCGGGCGCGGCCGTACCCGAGGCCGCCACGGAGCTGCCGGCGGCCGTCATGGCGGCGGTGAAATCCGCCACTGCTTTGGAATGGCCAGCCTCCGTGCCTTGTGGGGTCAAGACCAGGTCGGCGGATCGCGCTTTGGCGGCGGTGCCCGGCACGTTGGCCCGGATCGGATCGCCCGCTGTAGCTCGCCCGCGCAACGTCGCCGTGTCGACAGCGGGCTGCGCAGCGGCTGCGGGTTTCAACAGCGCGTCGAGGGGTGTTGCCTTCATATCGGAAGCGGCCGGCTGGGGCTGGGTTGCAGCGGCCTGTGCCGTCGTAGTACGGAGACCTGCAGCGGCCGTCAACGATGCGTCGGCGGGCAATGCCGCGGCCAGGGTCGTCGCATTGGGCCGACCTGCGACAGGCTTCCCGTCCGAAGTCTGCGCGCCATGTCCTTGAATCTGAGCAGCAGGCAATTGGACCGCGGCGGCTTCGGCTGCGATGCCCAGGGCAATCTGCGCCAGGGTCAGGACTTGTTCACCGGCGGCTTCTGCCAGCGCCTCGTCGTCCGCAGGAGCGGGCTGGTCTTTGCCGGCATGTTTCACCGATTGACCCCGACCCGGATCGGCGGGCGCAGTGGCGGCGGCTTGCGCGGTGCCTTGGGCTGCGTGCTGCTGATCGAGCACCTGCGAGAAGCTGGCCGGGTGTGTATCGGGCTCGGCGCTACCTTGCGGCGCGCGCGCGACCGGGTTGCTCGCACCAGGCAGAATAGGGGAAATGGTCGGTGTATTCATGACAGGTCCCGATCAGTGGGTATGCTGCAAGCGTCGATACAGGTTTGCCGAGATCTCGTCACTGGCGATCTGTTCGGTCCGGTTATCGCGCATAGCCTGCTGGCGTGCCTCGCGTGCCCGCAGGGCTTCGTACGAACTGAGGCGGCGCTTTTCCGCATGCCATTGCTGGCGGCCGGCCTCGAGTTTGCTGGCAATTTGCGCGACGACTCTATTTTGCTGCGAGATCGCCTCATCCAAAGTGGCGATGAACTGCCTAAAGTTATGGTAATTCGACGCCGACAGCCCTGATTCGGTCGCTTTTTGCAGGCGCTCGGCGTAATCCTGGCGATAGGTCTGCAGCATCGACAACTGCTGCTCCGCATTGCTGCGTTCCGCCGTCAACTGCTGCAGCAGCTTGCCCGCCTTGTCGACGCCGTCTGTCGCCAGATCGATCAGTGTGGGTAGCGAGGTAAGCTTGGCCATGGTTCAGTCCTTATGCAGACGTTCGGAACGCAGGGGCGGAGGGTTTGCCCAGCAGGCTGGCGAGCTCGCCGGCCGCCGACGGATAGTCGATCCGCGTCTCGATGCCTTGTTGCAGATACGCTTCCAGCCATGGGTATTTCTCGATGGCTTCGTCGATCTGCGGATCGTTGCCCGGGGTATAGGCGCCAACCGCGATGAGGTCGTGATTGCGCTGATAGCGCGACAGCATCTTCTTGAATTGATGGACCAGCGTGAATTGTTCTTGCGGCACGATCGCCGTCATGACGCGCGAGATCGAGGCTTCGATGTCGATGGCCGGATAATGTCCGGACTCGGCCAGGCTGCGTGACAGCACGACGTGGCCGTCGAGGATCGCGCGGGCCGAGTCGGCGATAGGATCCTGCTGGTCATCGCCTTCGGTCAGGACGGTATAGAACGCCGTGATCGAGCCGGCCGGCTGGTCGCCAATGGGCGCGCCGTTACCGGCGCGTTCGACCAGTGCGGGCAGCTTGGCGAACACGGAAGGCGGATAGCCCTTGGTGGCGGGCGGTTCGCCGATGGCCAACGCAATTTCGCGCTGTGCCATGGCGTAGCGCGTCAGAGAATCCATGATCAGCAGCACGTGCTTGCCTTGGTCTCTGAAGTACTCCGCAAGCTTGGTCGCGTAGACGGCACCCTGCATGCGCAACAACGGCGAGACGTCGGCCGGCGCTGCCACCACGACGGATCGTCGCAGTCCTTGCGCGCCAAGGTTTAGTTCAATGAACTCCTTGACCTCTCGGCCCCGTTCGCCGATGAGGCCGACCACGATGACGTCGGCCTGCGTATAACGCGCCATCATGCCGAGCAATACGCTCTTGCCCACGCCCGAGCCTGCGAACAGGCCCATGCGCTGGCCGCGTCCCACCGTCAGCAAGCCGTTGATGGCGCGCACGCCTACGTCGAGTACGGTGTCGATTGGGGCACGCGACAGGGGATTGATGAGCGGCGCGCTGAGTGGCGCGGGGATTACGTCCTTCAATGGCCCGAGGTCGTCCAGCGGCCGGCCTGCGCCATCGACGACGCGGCCCAGCAGGCCGTAACCTACGGGCAGGTGGCGCGACAAGGCCGCGGGGGGCTCCGTTTCGTCCAGGGCGCGCAGCGGCAGCGGGACGGGGGTCCTGATCGCCGGTTCGACGGGAACGATGCGCGCACCGGGCGGCAGGCCCGAGATATCGCTTTGCGGCATCAAATACAGCGTGTTGCCGTGAAAGCCCACGACTTCCGCGTCGGCCCAATGATCCTGACCCGGTGAAATTTCTATCTTGCAGGCTGCGCCCACGGCGAGCCGCAATCCGGTCGCTTCCAGCACCAGCCCGGTGGCGCGGGTGACGCGGCCGCTGGTGTGCCAGCTTTCCGTAGTGGCTACGCGACGGCCACCGGCCGCCAGTTGGGCGCGCCAACGTTCCGCTGGCGTGCTCAGGAGCTTATCGGGCGCCGGCATCGGCCTTCCTTGTCCGGCGCTTGGGCTTCGCACCCAAGGCCGCGGTCACGCGTTCCCAGCGGGTTTGCAGGGTGGCGTCGATACTGCCAAGCACGGTCTCGGCGATGCAGCCGCCGCGCGCAATGGTTTCATCCGCCCGCAGGCGCCAATGGGTGACAGTGGGCTCCGAGGCCAGGTACTGCCGCAGCAGTTCCTCGTCGGCGGGATGGACACGCAAGGTCAGGGCGGCTTCCTTGTCTGCCTCCAGGCGAATGATGTCGCGTACGACGTCCAGTATTTTCTCGGGCTGGCTGTCCAGCGTGCTGCGCAGCACCCGTTCGGCAATCTGGATGGACAGGGCGATCAGGGCCTGGCCCATCTCTTCCTCCATTTCCAGCAGCGAGGCGGCAGACGCTTGCGCAAGTTCCTGGAGCCGGGCGGCTTCTTGTCGCGCCAATTCCCGACCTTCCGCATGGCCCGCTTCAAAACCGGCTTCGTAGCCTTGCTGATGACCCGCCGCGCGGCCTTCCTGCTCGCCAACGCTGCGGCCTTCGGCATGCCCGGCGGCATAGCCTTCGGCTCGACCGGTCTGCTGTGCCGCATCGCGCAACCGTTGCAGCTCGGCTCGCTGCTTTGCGGGATCAGGCGGCGGCGCTGCGGCAGGGCGCAGAGGCTCCGGCGTCTCGAACGCCTTCATCTCCCAACGCTTCCATAGCGCGCCGTGCCGTGCCGCAGCCAGGTTCTTGTCAGACATATTCGTCGTTCCCCAGGCTGCCCAAGGTGAACTGGCCGGCTTCCGCCAGCGCGCGGGCGACGCCCAGGATCTTCTTCTGTTCTTCCTCGACCTTGGACATGCGTACGGGTCCTTGGGCCTCGAGGTCGTCGCGCAGCATCTCCGCCGCACGGTTGGACATGTTGCGGAAGAACTTTTCGCGCAGTTCTTCCGGCGCACCCTTCAGCGCGATGGTCAGTGACGTGGTGTCGATTTCCTTCAGGATCAGCTGGATGGCGGTGTCCTCGATGTCGGCGAGGTTCTCGAACACGAACATCTCGTCGACGATACGCTGTGCCAGGTCCGGATCCAGTTCGCGCAGGCTCGCCACCACGGCGTCTTCTTCCGTCGAATTCATGAAATTCAATATCTCTGCGGCCGTGCGGACGCCGCCCATCTTGCTGCGCTTGGCGCCCTGTCCGGACAACATGGCGTTCAGGACATCCGTCAGTTCATGCAGGGCCGCCGGCTGGACGCCGCCAAACGTGGCGATGCGCAGCATGACATCGTTGCGCAGGCGTTCGTTCAGCAGAGCCAGCACGCCGGACGCGCGGTCGCGTTCCAGGTGCACCAAGATCGTGGCGATGATCTGGGGATGCTCGTCGCTGATGAGTTCCGCAACACTGTTCGGGTCCAGCCAGTTCAGCGCGTCGATGCCATTGGCGCCGTCGCCGGCTTCCAGAATGTCTTCGATCAGGCCCGCGGCCCGGTCATTGCCCAGTGCCTTGGTCAGGACCGAGCGTATGTATTCGTCCGAGCCCAGCGTGACGGCCATGAACTGGTCGGCTTCCTGACGGAAGTCTTCGAGTACGTTGTCGACGTCAGCGCGGGTCACTTGCTTCAGATTGGCCATCGCGGCCCCGACCTGCTGCACTTCACGCGCGGTCAGGTACTTGAACACTTCCGCTGCGGCGTCCTCGCCCAGCGACATGATGAGGATCGCGCAACGATTGATGTCGGTTTCAGCGGTTGCCATTTTTTTCCATCCAGGAACGCAGCACCATGGCCACCGCGCGCGGGTCTTTCTGGGCCATGGTGCGCGCCGTATTCAAATTGTCTTCGTAGCGGCTAATTTCCGAGGCGCGGCGCTCTGCGGCGGCCAGCTTCTCGCGATTGCTTTCCAGCTCGGCTTTCTCTGCTTCGCTTTCGGCGCGGGCGGTTGCCGCGCTGGCGATCATTGGCTTGACGATGCTGCGCCACACGACCCAGACGCCCAGCACGATCAGCAGGTATTGCAGCAGTTGCATGCCGTAATCCAGATACACCGGGTTCTCCCAGACAGGCGGCTCCGGCGGCCGGTCGTCGCTGAAGCGGCTGTTGACCACACTCAAGGTGTCGCCGCGCTCCAGCGAGTAGCCCATGGCCTGCTTGACCAGTTCATTCAGGCTCTCGAGTTCGGCCGGTGGCAGGGGAACGGTTTCGCCGTCCTCCGTGCGATAGTTGACGACGACGGCGGCGGACAGGCGACGCAGCGTGCCGAGCGGGTTCTTGACGTGGCTGATCGTGCGGTCGACCTCGTAGTTGATCGTGGCGTCATTGCGCGCGTTGCCGGTCCCCTTCAACAAAGTGTTGTCGGCGCCTGGGGTAGTGGTCAACGCATTGCCTGCCGCGGTGTTGCCCGCGCTATTGGCGGCATTGTTGGCGTTGTTGGCCGCGCCTTGATTGGCGGCGTTGGCGGCATTCGGATTGGCAGGCGGCGTGATGATGGGTGCGGTGGCGTTGGCGGGCGGCTGGTTCGTGAGTGCACCCGGCACGCCTTCTGGCGGCAAGACGTGGTTCTGCAGCGAGGAACTGGTCTGCTCGCTGCGGACGGCCGCTTCGCCGGGCTTCTGGTTGGGCCGGTAGACCTCTGACGTCTGTTCGCGCTGGGCAAAGTCGACGTCGGCGCTGACCTGGGCCCGCACGTTGCCCGGACCCACCAGCGGATTGAGCAAGGTAAGGATACGCTGCACGGTGCGGTGTTCAATGTCGTCGATCATCTGACGGCGGCTGCCATCCACGCCGGCTTCGCCCGTCGGCGCCGTCAGCAGGCGGCCATTCTGATCTACGACCGACACCTTGTCCGCCGTCAGGTGAGGCACGCTGGACGACACCAGCCAGGTAATGGCGGCGACCTGCGGCTCGCTCAGGCTGCGTCCCGGTTGCAAGGTCAGCAACACGGACGCGGTGGGGGGCTGGCGATCGCGCACGAACAGCGATTCGCGCGGGATGGCCAAATGGACCCGGGCACTCTTCACGGCATAGACGGCCTCGATCGAGCTGACGAGTTCACCTTCCAGGGCACGTTGGTAATTGACTTGTTCGGTGAACTGGCTTGCGCCGAAGCGCGTCTTGTCCAGCAGCTCAAAGCCTGCCTCTCCGCTGCGTGGGAGACCTTGCTGGGCCAATTGCATGCGCGCCTCGTGCACCTTGTCGCTCGGCACCAGAATGGCACTGCCGGTATCCGACAGCTTGTACGGCACATTCATCTGCGTCAGGGCCGTCACGATGGCGCCGCCGTCGCGGTCTTCCAGATTCGAGAACAGCACGCGGTACTCGGGCCCCCGCGACCACAACAGCAGTACGACGATGACGGCGACCACAGCCGCTCCGGCCGCCATCAAGACGGGGCGGGGCAAGTTGGCAATTTTGGCGAGTGCCGGAAAGCGGGCCAGCAAATCAGCCATCTGGCTCATCGACGGCCTCTTTCGCTGTCGTAAATTCGGCGTAAAGAGAGCGTCAGGCTGTGATCAGGCAAGGTGTACATGCGGCGAGACAAAGGTAAGAGAGCTTGAATTATTGCCCCGAATGCCGAAGCGGCAAGCGTGGATAAGGGCGCTTTTTGGGCGTCATTTAGCTCTTATGGAACAACGGCGGGCGTGAGCGGGCCTGGGGGACTATAGCGCCGGAGCCCGCCGCAGCTATGGCGGGAAAAGGCCGGTGTTTTGGCCCTTGATAGGGCGAGTCGTGATAGTGAGTGCTTGCTACATTACGCAGGCGGTCAATCGCTGCTATCGGAATTTTTCATCATGGCCATACAACATCTTTCCGCAATCGAAAACATGCTCGCGCAGATGCGCGCCGTGGCGCAAGCCGCTAGCTCGGCACCTACACGCAGCCAGGAAGTGCCTGGCGGTTCAGGCAGCTTCGCGGCCGAACTCGCGCGGTCGCTGGATCGTGTGTCGAACCTGCAGAATGCATCGAATGATCAGGCCAAGGCCTTTCAGCTGGGCGCACCCGACATTTCACTGAACGATGTCATGATCGACATGCAGAAGGCCGGCATTGCCTTCCAGGCCACGGTGCAGGTGCGCAACCGCCTGGTTGCTGCCTATCAGGAAATCGCCAGCATGCCGGTGTAAGCGAATCATCGTCAAGACGAGGCGTCTTCGGCCGCCTTCAAGACTTCGCTTTCCTTCCCCCCACCTTCCAGCGCGTAAAGCCAGGCCAGCAGTTCCGCGATGGCCAGGTAGAGCTGCGGCGGAATGTGTGCGTCCAGGTCAACCTGCATCAACAGGCCGACGAGCTCCGGCGACTCATGCACATATAGGTCGTGTTCTTTTGCCGTGCGAATGATGGTTTCGGCCAACGTGCCATAGCCCTTGGCGACCACACGCGGCGCCGAATCGCTCTTGTCATACGTGATGGCGACGGCGGCCGGGCGCCCGTCGTTCAATGCGTGAGTTCGGGTCGTCATGATGCGGCCGGCTCGGCACCGTCCAGGCTATTGTCCGCGCCCAAAGAGTCATCAGCATTCGCGCGTGGGGTTCCGTCCGGGCGATGGCTCGTGCCGGTAGCAGCGCTGGATTCACCGTCAGCCGCTGCGACCGAAATCTGACTGAGTTGAAAGCCCTGCGATGAATAGCGGGCGCGCAAGGTCTCGGTATGCTCGGCCAGTAATGGCGCCGATTCAGGCGCCACCAAATGCATGACTAATTGCTGTCCCGCCAAGGTCAGTCGAGCGTGAACTGTGCCAAGCTGCGGTAATTGAATGGAAATGCGTGTAGCCCAGTGGTCGGTCTGCGACGAGGCGTCAGCATCTTGCGAGGACGCTTCACGGCGACTGATCTCCCAGTCCATCGGTGCGTCCGGCCACGCTTCACCGCGCCACGTAAAACTTTGATTAGCCAGTACATCCAGCTGCTGGCGAACCAGCAATTGGGCCTGGGGATCCAGCCCCGGCACCGGGTTCGCCCCGGCCGCGGCCGCTGCAGCGAGCGTAGGTCCTCCCAACGCGGCTCCCAGCGTTGCGGCATCCCCGCGTGCTGCGGCGCCTGCTGGGCCCGCTGCTGTGGCGCCGGCCGTTGCGGTCGCCTCGCTGCCGACCGAGGCCGCTGTGCCCACATGCGATGGCGTTGCGGTGTTGGTCGCGCCGCCACCCGCTGCGCCGCCACCGGCAGACCCGGCGCCGCCGCCTTGCCCGGTCTGCGACAAGGATCGGCCCAATAGCGCCTGCGGCTCTTGCATCACTTGAGCCAGGCTTTGCTTGCCGAATGCCAGGCCGTTCAGGTGCGATTCGTAGAACATGCCACTGCTCTGCAAGGCCTGCGCCAATGCGTTGGCAAGCTGACCCGCCATGCTCCCGCTGGCGCCTGCCGCCGCCATCAGGCCGGCTGTGGCCGCGGTAGCGGCGCCAGAACCGCCGGCCCCGCCTGCCGAAGCCGACGACGCGGCGCCACCTGCCGCCGTGGCGCCGCTGCCTTGTGTACCGGCCACGGCAGTCCCGGCTGTAGCGCTACCCCGCGCCGCGCGACCTCCCGCGGCGCCGGCTCCTGAAAGGCTCCCGTCGGTGACGGATCCCCGAAGCGCACGAGCGTCGCCCGAGCTTTCGCTTTGCCCGCCGGGGCTTAGCAAAGGACGACGGCCTGCCACGGCAGGTGCTTGTTCCGGAAAATTGGCCAACAGGGCAAGTATGGTCCGTGCTGCATAGCCCAGGGTCGTCGGTGCGGAGGGCGTGAAGGACGTATTCGGTGCGCCTCGCGCGAGCAGCACGGCGGCCGTGCGTGCATCCAGCTTCGCCTTGTCGACGGCGTGTCGACCTTGTTGTTCGGCCTGCGCTGTGGCGCGGTCGACGACCTCGCGCGGATGCCGCATTGTTTCGTTGCGGGTGGCGTCCGGCCGCTCGGGATTCGGAGGTTGCGTGACGGCGTCGGGTCGGGCGCCAGAGACGACATTCGCTTGCTGCGACAAGGTCGTGCCCAGGGCTGCCTCGACGCGTTGGACCAGCAAGGTCCCAAGAGGCGACGGGCCGCCTATGCTCATGGGTTCAGCAGCGGGGCGCAATACGCCTGCAGGACTGCCTGCTGACGTTTCATATTGCCCAGCAGCATCCCCAGGCGATTGAGTTCAGGTGCGACCAGCAAACGAATGTTGGCGTCGTCGTCCAGAATCTTGATGAGCAAATCCCTGCGGGCGTAACGGTCTTCGTCGCTAAGTGGGTTGACATGGCGCAGGGCTTGTACCGCCTGTTGATACTGTTCGCCCAGATCGACCACCACGTCCCAATGGCTGGCGCGCGCTTCCGCGAGCATCTGTTGCGAGATGCCCGCGATGGTCTCGTAGTGACGCAATACGGATGGAGAAGTGCTCATGAATAAAGTCGCCCCGGCTGTGCGGCTGGTTGAAAGGTGATCTACTGCCCGATGGCAAGGGGCAATATTATGATATTTATAACAAACGCGATACGGGGCTCTGCAAAACAGGACGGCCCGCGGGTTCAGAGTGGCATGGCTTCAGTTTTTACAGGGTCCACGGCGCTGCGCCAGGCACTGGCGATGTCGACCAGCAGGCGCTCGGCCAGCGGAAGCGTGTCAAGATCGGCGTTCAGGTTGGCGAGCAGCAGGTTACGGATGATGAGCTCGTAGGTGGCAACGAGATTCTTGGCGAGTTCCCCGCCGGCGCTCAGGTCGACACTGGCTTTCAGCCCCGAATCCACGATATCGATGGCCTTGGAAATGGCCATGCCGCGACCTTCGATGTTGCCGTTTTCCATATGCAGCCTGGCCTTCATGATGGCGGCTTGGGCGCCCTTGAAAAGCAGGGTGATCAGCTGTTCGGGACTGGCGCTAAGCACTTCGGTCTCCAGGCCTATATTGGCGTAGGCCTGGACCGAGTGCTGGCGCCGGAGGCCTCGGGCGGGTGCGTAACTCATTTCTCTTTCCCTATATTGGCCAGCATGGACAGCTGCTGTGTCAGGTAGCTGCTGACTGAATTCATTTGCGCCACCATCGTGTCCAACCGAGTGAACTGCTGACGGTAGTTTTCCATTTTCTGGTCGATCCGATCCGACGCAGCGGCGTACTGCTTTTCGAGGTCCTTCAGCGACGTCTTCATACTCTCGGTAGCCGAACTGATCAGCCCGCCGCTCTTGACGAAGGTATCCGCCACGGCAGCCATCTTCTTGCTGATGCCGGTCTCGCCGGAGAACAGCGCCTGCACATCCGCCATATTGTCTTTCAGCGCCTTGGCCAGCTTGTCGGCGTCCACCTTCAAGACGCCATCGCTGGGGTTGGTTGTGATCCCCATTTGCGACAAGGTCCGGATTGCGCCGGAGGTGCCCGCCACGTTCAGCGCGTCGCGCACCTGGCTTTGCACTTGCCGGGCAAGGCTGTCGCCCGTCAGGGCGCTGCCCGTTTGACTATCCACGTTATAAGACGTCAGCGTCTTGATGATGCCTTGCAGGTTGTTGTAGGCCGTGACAAAGGTGTTGACGGCCTTGCTCGTGACGGAATCATCTCGTGTGACGGACAGATTGGTGGTTTCGCCGACGGTGTTTTGCTTGGTCAACGTCAGCGTGACGCCTTCGATCGCATCCGTGACGGTGTTCGTCTGGCTGGTGACCTTGATGCCATTGATTTCCAGCGTTGCATTCTTTGCGGCGGCTTCTTCCAGTGCCGCTGGAGGAGGGGCACCCTTAATGAAGCCAATGACGTCTTGTAGTTCAGTGCTGCCCACGACCTGGATGGCGGTGACTGCGGCGTCTTCGCCGGTGCCCTTCGCGGTCAGCAACAGGTGATGTGGTGTTGCTCCCCCGTCGTTGATCAGCGTCGCGCTGACGCCCAGGCCGGAGTCCGCATTGATGGCTTTGACGATGCCTTCCAGCGAGGTGTCGGCTTTGTCCAGCGTCAGCGTCTTGGTTTCGCCGTCGATAGTAATTTGGATATCGACCGTGTCGGTCGCGTCTGTCGCAAGGGCTACATTTCTTTCGGCTTGTCCCGCGCTGGTCAGCGTCTGTGCCGTCGCAAGCTGGGACACCTCGATGCTGTACTGGCCCGCGATTGCCTTGCTGGTGGCAGTCGCCGAGAAGTAGTCGCCACCGCCGCTGGTTTTCAAGGCGCCAAATGTGTCGGCTTTGCCCAGCGCGTCGGACGCGGTCTTGAACGCCTCGATTGCGCTCTTCATGGTGCCATAGGCCGACATGCGGCCCTGCACCTTGGACGCGCGCGAGTCGATCAACGCGAGCGACTGGTTTTCGACCTTGCGCAAGTCGTCGAGTATCGTCTGTAGTGGAAGGCCGGCGCCGACGCCGATATTTGACATAGCCATATGAAGCTCCCGATAAGGGTATTGTGCTGCAAACCCGCCCCATTCAATGCTGACGTCAGCGGGTATAAGTATTCGTACTTCCGTTATTTAGACCATGTGGCCCCACCAGAAGCGACCGTGATCAGACCCGCGTGTCAATGCTCCGGCCTTGCAACTGGACGATCATCTTGGCAACACGGATGACGGCGTCGGTAGGAACCGTGCGAAGGACCTCGCCTGATTCGCTGTCGATGATGGACACCACCACGCGCTGGGCCTCGGGATCCACGTCGAAGCGCATGCCGGTTGCCCAGGCCTTCATGTTGTTGTTGACGAGTTCCAGGGCCTTATCCAGCGAATTCATGCTGTCCAGGCCACCATCCTGGGCTCTGGTATCCTGCCCGCCGGGCGCCGTCGTGGCGCTTTGGCTGCCCCGGCCTTCCTGTGTAGCTGTCACCTGGACGGCCGGCTCGGGGATGCTGACTGGCGGACGCTCGAATTCCGTTGGCGGAACGCCGTAGGGGGCGGCTGCCGACCCTGAAGCGATAGGATGGACCATGCTGGACTCCTGAACAGTGTGCAATAGGCGCGGAACGCCTTATGGCGAAGTAACGGCATTTCCGACAGAAACTTTAATTTGTCGAACAGACTGTGAAATGAAGGCCTGATCCCCCCTACGCCCTAGGTCAAACACGGCCACAATGGACGGCCTGTATGTATGTTTCTGACTGACGCATGTCCAGCTCTGAAGACCTTTTGGTGGGACAGTACGCTCCGTTGGTTCGCCGCCTGGCCTTGCAGCTTGTCGCCAAGTTGCCGGCCAGCGTCGAGCTGGACGACCTGATGCAGGCCGGCATGATGGGCCTGCTGGACGCCGTGCGCCGCTACCAGCAGACCGCCGAGGCGCAGTTTGAAACCTATGCCGTCACCCGCATACGCGGCGCCATGCTGGACGAGTTGCGCAGCCAGGACTGGCTGCCCCGCAGCGTGCGCAGCAAGACCAAGAGCATAGAACAGGCCATCCATCAGCTGGGACACCGCCTGTTGCGAGCCCCCACCGAGGCCGAAATCGCGGAGGAGCTCGGCATGCCTTTGGCCAGCTACCAAGAACTGCTGGAAGAAGCGCGCGGTGTGCAGATCATCCATTACGAGGACCTGGCTCGGGACGATGCCGCGCACCCGCTGGAGCGCGCCCCGCAGGCTGCGGATGCCGATAAACCGGCCCACTGGGCCAATCCCCTAAACAAGCTAGTGTCGCAGGGTTTGAAGCGCGCCCTGGTCGCTGCCATTAAAGGTCTGCCGGAGCGGGAACAACTGCTGCTGTCCCTGCAATTTGAGCAGGATCTGAATCAGAAAGAGATTGGCGCCGTCATGGGTATTACTGAGGGCAGGGTGTCCCAGTTGCGGTCCCAGGCCGTGGCCCGGATACGGGCGGCCCTGGCGCATAACGAGTGGGACGAAAGTCCAGGGGAGGCTGAGTTTCAGGCCTTGCTTTAGCAACACCCTCAATAACCATTTTCTGCCTGCCGGCTTCCTTGCTATTTCCAGCGCTCTCGGCAAACTATTCCGTGTTTATCCGCATTGACAAACCAGGTACCGGAACATGGAAATAGAACGCTTCAAGCATCAGCACGTCGAGATACTGCAGGGCATTGCGTCCCTGCGCAAACTGGCCCATGCAGGCATTGTTGATAACGCCTCAGACATTGCACGGGCCATCAAGGCGCTGAGCAATGTAGTCAAAGTCCACCTTGCCATCGAAGATCGCATTTTGTATCCGACGCTGCAGAACGGCAGTGATCCGAAGCTTGCCAACATGGGGCGCATGTATCAGGAGGATATGAAGGGGATCGCGAACGCCTATATCGCGTTTTCCCGGCGGTGGTCTTCGGCACGCGAACTGATGGAGCGGGGCGATGACTTCAGGAGTGAGGCGAATACCATCTTGAAAAGCCTGCATGCGCGCATGCAGCGCGAGAACACGGAGTTTTATCCAGCGATTGAGGCGTGGGAGATGTAGGTTCGGCGGGTTGTCGTCGCCGATTTAATTGTCCTGTTAGCCAAATAGAAAAGACCGCCATTGATAAGATGACGGTCTTTGATCCTACTTAATCGGAACGGTCTCCCGCTCCGGTAGTCCAGCTTGGTATTAACGCAACAGCGACAATACAGTTTGCGGAACTTGGTTGGCCTGAGCCAAGACCGAAGTACCAGCTTGCTGCAGAATCTGAGCACGCGTCATGTTCGACACTTCAACCGCGTAGTCAGCGTCTTCGATGCGCGAACGTGCCGAGGACAGGTTCGTAATCGTGTTGTTGAGATTGGTGATTGTGGACTCGAAACGATTTTGAACTGCACCCAGCTGACTGCGCAATGCATCAACGGTGTTTAGCGCATCGTCGACCTTCGCCATCAAGTTGCCTCGAGAGCCGGCCGCGAATTGCTTGGTAGATCCGCCTGTGCTGAAGTCTACAGTCTCAGTATACGTAGTGCTATAGCCCCATGTTGCGGTGTTGGCGTTAGAGGCAGCCGTGCCCGCTGCAGCGAAGTTAGTCGCCAATTCAAAAGTATTCCCTTGAATGGTTGCAAATCCAACAGTGGTAGTCGTTGTTCCCACCGTTTTGTAGCCCACCTGCACCAGAGCGTTCACATTCGTAATATTGCCGGAGTCATCGGTATAATCGACGGCGACCGTGGCAATGCTTACGCTGGCGGGGTCTGTTGCGCCAGTGGCACCGTTAGTCATTTCGGCAGCATAGAAGTCATTGCCCACTTTCAGCACATAAGCATTGGCTATATCTGCACCGGTACTATCCTGTGCATTGTGCAACGTAACGCCGCCGCTGACATCCACGCCTGCCGCCGCCAGTTGGGCTTTTGCTGCGCCAATGTTGAGGGCGCCGGAGGTGGCGCCGGCGATGCCGTGAGCAGTAAGGGAGATCGCATCTCCAACTTTGAGCGTTTCCTGTTCTACAGAAAAATTCTCGAGCTTCAGGGATTTGGCGTTAATCTGTTGAAGATCAATATTGATCGTTTCCTTGTCGTTCGCACCAACTTGGATACTAAGCGAACGAGTCTGTGCAAGTACATCCACCCCGTTGAACTTTGTCTGCTCGGAGACACGGTCGATTTCCCCAAGGCGCTGGTTAATTTCGTCTTGAATCGATTTAAGGTCAGATTTGGAGTTAGTGCTGTTGGATGCTTGAACCGACAGCTCACGAATACGCTGCAGGTTGTTGTTGATTTCGTTCAGCGCACCTTCAGTGGTCTGAGCGATCGAGATACCGTCATTAGCGTTTCGGGTGGCTTGCGTCAAACCCTTGATATTGGCTGTGAAGCGGTTAGCAATTGCTTGGCCAGCAGCGTCATCCTTCGCGCTGTTGATGCGCAGGCCCGACGACAGGCGCTCGATTGCTGTGCCGAGAGCCGATTGCGACTTGTGCAAATTACCTTGGGCAACCAAGGAAAGCGAGTTGGTATTAATAACAGACATGAGTAACTCCTGAGAGGAATAAATATGGCGAAACTTGCTCCGCCTGGTTGCCAAGAAGAAATCAGCTGGTTCTCATGCCTGTGCAACTTAGTAGCGCAGTAAAGCCAGTCCGGTTTCTTCCTGTTCATGTGCATTAACGGCTACGGGGGAGGGAACTTTAGGGGCTGCGCTACCACTTCGTCCCGTATTGAACACGTCGATCGACACTCTCAGGTTTTCGGCTTCGTTGGACAGCACGCGTACGGTCCTTCCCAGGTCCTGCACCAGCGCCGCGTTCTGATGCGTGACGCCGTCCATCTGGGCGATGGCCTGGTTGATTTGCTCAAGTCCGCTGGACTGCTGGACGGACGCGACGGATATTTCGCCCATGATGTCGGTGACGCGCTGGACGGAGGCGACAATCTCTTCCATGGTCTTGCCGGCCCTGTCGGCTTGTTCAGACCCAACGGCCATGCGGTCTACAGATTCATCGATGAGGGCCTTGATTTCCTTTGCGGCAGACGAGCTCTTCTGCGCGAGGCTGCGCACTTCACCAGCGACGACGGCAAACCCGCGGCCTGCTTCGCCTGCTCTTGCGGATTCGACAGCGGCGTTCAGAGCCAGGATGTTGGTCTGAAAGGCGATCTCTTCGATAAGGGACACGATGTCGCCGATACGACGCGAGCTTTCATGGATGCCCTGCATGGTGG
>Ga0182739_1000971_pt1 | contig 32067 bp, 31 predicted proteins | sample eDN5th30CBELigBY_FD_128873 | JGI IMG/M metagenome (GOLD analysis project Ga0182739, IMG submission 128873) | Enriched backyard soil microbial communities from Emeryville, California, USA - eDNA 5th pass 30_C BE-Lig BY (version 2) (version 2) | ecosystem: Environmental > Terrestrial > Soil >... | reverse complement strand
TTGGAGGGAAGAAATTTATTAATCCCGGTGATGCCAGAAACTTTACTAAACAATCTATAGCTGAATATCTTGGCAAAGATGTAAATAAACTTACCGAGCGAGAAATAGACGATGTACGCGATATGGCTGGATTCCGTATGCGTAATTACCTGCTAAATAATACGGCTGAGATTAACTTAGCGCCTGGCGCTGCTGAACGCGCCATTATGAATCAGGGGCTAGATCCAAACTCCGCCGCAGGAGCAGCTTGGCGTGTACTCATGCAGTTTAAAGGCTTCTCTATTGCATTTACGCGTAGAGCCATAGGAAGATTTTCTTATGGTGGCGTGGGTAGAGATGACATAGTGGCCATCTCTCAATTAATCGCATCAACCACCTTATATGGCTACGCTGCCATGTCTGCAAAAGACATCTTAAAAGGAAGAGAGCCTAAAGACCCTAGCAAGCAAAAAACCTTTATTGCTGCCATGTTGCAAGGTGGCGGGCTTGGTATCTATGGTGATTTCTTATTTGGTGAATATAACCGCTTTGGTGGCGGTGCTATTGAAACTATAGGTGGCCCAGGTGTTGGATCTGTTAGTGATATAGCGCGTATTTTCTCTCAAATGCGAGACGTAGAAGGTAGGCCAGGCGTTGCGGCGTATCGGTTTGCGCTTAATCATACCCCTTTCATTAACCTGGTTTATACCCGCACAGCATTAGATTATCTAATCCTGTATGGCATACAGGAAAAAATGTCCCCTGGTTCACTTCGCAGAATGGAAAGTAAATTGAAAGAAGAGTACGGACAACAGTTTATTTATTCCCCCTCACAATATTCAGTAAGGTATTAACATGAGTACAGCGCTTACAGTTAACGACATTATACCCAAACAACAGTATGTGGCTACGGATGGGCAAACCCTATTTAGCTATAACTTCCCTATTTTAAATGCAACTGATATTCAAGTTTTTAGAACGCCAGCGGGTCATGAGCCTGACGATGCGGCGCAAGAATTAAGGGTTAACTCTGACTACGCTGTGTCAGGTGTAGGTATGCAGTCTGGCGGCTCTATAACCATGCTGATTAGCATAGCCGCAGGCGACAGAATCACTCTACAGCGTGCTATGCCGTATCAAAGGCTATCAAGCTACACAAATGGCAGACGATTTAATCCTGATAGCTTGGACGAAGATTTTGATTCAATCGTCATGATGATGCAACAGGTTCACGCGTATTATGAAAAACGGTTTCTGCGTTATGAGAATACCGTTATTGATGATACTGATAATCTCCGATTGCCAACGTTATCTAATGGACAGATATGGAAGCGAGGCCCTGATGGCATAGCGGCAGTTACACTTGAAGAAAATCCAGACTCAAGCGCATTAAGAAGTGAACTAGCTAATAATAGTGTAGACACTGATGGTTCTCGCATGGTTGGCTATCAAGATGCAATTATTGGTAGCACTACTGTGCATAATGCCATTCAATCTTACTTTGGTTTTTATCAAGTAGATTCAGGTTCGGCAAATGCCATTATTATTAATGTACCTAATTTTATCGGATACAGAGAAGGGCTACGAATTCTTGTTAAAATATCAGCTGATAATACTTCAGCCGTTACTATTAATATTAGTGGTGCAGGGGTTAAAAACGTTCGATTACAAAGTGACGAGGAGTTGCCTACCAGGACACTGTTAACCGGAATGATTGCGGAATTGGTTTATGATGGCACCAAATTTGTCATCATGAATCCATTTGAAAGCCACTCAGACATGGAAACTGGGGACGCTATATTTAGCTCTCGCACCTCTAAAGTCGGCTTTGTGATCATGAATGATGGCACTATTGGCAGCCCTGCATCGAATGCCACCACATTAAAAAGCAACCTATGCAAAAGCTTGTTTGTACACCTTTGGAATACCTTCGATAACACACTGGCACCTGTTATCGAAGGGCGAGGAGCAAACGCTGAGGCTGATTGGTTAGCTAATAAACAGATCCAACTTTTACATATTGCAGGTCGCGCTATCGCGGCTGCTGGGCAAGGAGATGGACTAACAGCTAGGCTTCCTGGCCAAATTACTGGCGAAGAAAATCATATGCTAACTAAGGCCGAAATCCCGCCTCATGCTCATAGCTACACTACTGGTCAGCCAGCGGCGCTTGATGGAGGCGGCTCTCAAAACAAATGGCAGGATTTTATAGTGTCAAATACCGGGGACGGAACTGCCGACGGGTTAGCGGGCCACCCTCATGAAAACATGCAGCCAACCACATTTTTAAACGTATTTATGAAACTATAGAGGAAATAATGAAATCATTTTTATATAACTATTCTAATGGCATAACTATTACAAATGGTGAAGCTATATATGTTGATGCTTTACATAATTTTACATATGACTGTTCTACCGCTGGGCTATCTTTATTAAAGTCGGCACCAGAAGATGTTTACGAGTTCTTCGCTGTTGATAATGGCAATCCAAAAGACAGCTATGCAAAAACTCGCCAGTATGGACAAGTGGGTTTTAATTTTACGGGTAATCGGCCAGATGATTACTTTATCTATATAAACGATATACAAAAGTTAATAGAAGCAAAGCGGAGGCGCGGTATATAGCCATGGCGAATTTTGATCAAGCAATACCCATTATCTTAAAACATGAGGGCGGCTACGTTAATGACCCGCACGATCCAGGCGGCGAGACTAAATACGGCATTTCTAAGCGCTCATATCCTCAGTTAGATATTAAAAGTTTAACGGAGGAGCGAGCGAAAGAGATTTATTATAAAGATTGGTGGGACAAGTACAGGTATGGTGGCATTAACGACCAGGGAGTGGCCACCAAAATTTTCGATATGGCGGTTAATATGGGTGCCAGGCAGGCTCATAAACTGCTGCAGCGAGCAGCTAATGAGGTAATGGGCCATAAGAATTTGGCTGAAGATGGAATCATAGGCCCGCAGACGCTAGCAGTGGTTAACAGTGTCGATTCAAAGCGATTGCTATCTGCGCTTAGAAACCATCAAGCTAATTTTTATCGAGAGTTGGCTAGAAAAAACTCTAGTTTAGCTAAATTTTTAAAAGGCTGGCTCAATAGAGCAGCCGCATAAAGGGGAAAAATAATGAAATTATGTAAGTGTTTTCAAAACAAATTTGTTAGATATAGCTGCTGCTATGCTTTAGTAGCTATTGGAACGTGGGTGCTGGAGTTAACATGGAATTTAACCCATGTGGGATAAAATTAAGCAGATTGTTAGCCCCATAGCCCCCGTTTTAGGGGGTATGATTGGCGGCCCCGTCGGGGCTGCTGCTGGCACAATTCTAAAGCAAACACTGCTCGGTAGCGACAAAGCTAGCGACGATGAGCTATTGCACGCATTACAAGGCATGACGCCCGAGCAACAAACTGCGCTTAAGCAAGCTGAGTACAATTACAAGTTAGAAATGGAGCGTATCGGGTTACAGTATCATCAAGTTGATGCCGCTGATAGAGCCGATGCTCGACAGCGTAATGCACAGATTAGCAGCAATGAAAAATTGCCGCCTTTAGTCGTGGCATTTATTGCGCTAACGCCTACGTTTTTATCGTACATTAATGTAATTGGTTTTTTCTTTATAGCACTGATGTCACTTTATTTTATGCACGTTGGCGATATTAGTACTGTCGAAGTTGGGCTTTTAAGCACACTCGTCGGGTACGGCATTTCAGAAGCTAAGCAAACGAATACGTTTCATTTTGGTGGCTCTTCTAGTTTGCGTAAGAAGGATAATTGATGCTATCTCATATTCAACTACCCTATAAATTTGATCCAAGACATTATCAACGTGATTTATTTCATGCTTTTTTTGTTAAAAAAATAAAACGGTTAATAACTATTTGGCATCGTCGCGCTGGTAAATCAAAGGCCGCTATTAATCTATTAACTGGCGCTGCTATGCGGGAAGTTGGGCTTTACTATCACGCATTTCCAGAGCTAAAACAAGCGCGTAAAGTTGTGTGGAAGGGAATAGACAAGGAAGGTAAACGCTGGTTAGATCATATACCAAAACGCCTTATCAAGGGCAATCCTAATAATACAGAAATGACCATTAACCTGATTAATGGTTCTATTATTCAGGTGGTTGGCTCTGATAATTATGATTCATTAGTTGGAAGTAACCCGAAGGGGATCATATTTGATGAGTACAGTATACAAAATCCTATGGCATGGGATTACATGCGCCCTATCCTTGCAGAAAATGGCGGCTGGGCTTATTTTGCATATACCCCACGTGGTAAAAATCATGGCTTCGATTTATACGAAACCAATAAAAACAACCATAAATGGTTTACTCAAAAGTTAGGCGCTAATGACACCTTTAAAAATGACGGTTCGCCTGTAATAACACCTGGCATTATACAGGATGAAATAGAAGGCGGAATGCTTGAGGAAATGATTGAGCAGGAATTTTATTGTTCATTCGATGCGGCATACCCAGGCGCATATTTTATTAAAGAAATGCGAGCAATGGATGCTAGCGGCAGGATTGGAAGTTTACAATATAACCCGCTGCTGCCGGTATTTACTTTCTGGGACTTGGGGGTGCGCGATTCTACCGTAATTATTTTTGCTCAATTTGATTCTGGCAGGATTATTATAATTGATTATTATGAAAACAATAATCAAGGTATGAAGCATTATCTAGATTATATTAAAGATAAATCTATTAAATGTGGCTATCGTTATCACCATCATTATGGTCCACATGATATGGCCAATACCGAATGGGGCACAGGAAAAACGAGACTTCAGCTAGCGCAAGAGCATGGTGTTTATTTCCAAGTAGTACAGCGTACTAAGAATAAGCAAGAAGACATAGACAGGCTAAGAAACTTATTCCCACGTATACATTTAAATGTGCCTAAAATTCAAATGGTAAGAAAACGAGGTGAGCCAATATCCGGCTGTGATCACCTAAAAAGCGCGCTGGTTAGTTACCATAGGGAATATAATGAAAGGCTGAAAATGTATTTAGATCAGCCTAAGCACGATTGGTCTAGTCATCCTGTAGATGCCATGTTCTGTATGGCCTCAGCATGTAGGGATTGGTTTGATAATCCTAATAAAAATGAATCTGGTATATATACCTATCAAGGATTTTAAGAGAGGGGGCCAAGTGCCCCCATGGTCTAATCATCCTTGTACAGTTTCCGTACAAAGCTTTAACAATTCCTGCTTAATAGTATCCAGCTCATTAAATATAGCATCTGCTTGCTGGCGTTTATGCTGTAGCTCAGTAAGTAATTTGCATATTCTTATTAAGCAAGGTTTTTTGTTAAGCATAAAATATCTCCTATTTTTCCTAAACATTTTATTTAAAATTGGTAATGTATCAAGGAGGATTTTATGAGGTGGCGACCAGGAGGTTCAAAACAGCCGCGAGACTGCGCATGGTATTGGCTATTCCCATGCCCTCCTGGCCATGGAGGGCAGCCGGTAATTGCATGTACACGGCACATTCTCGCGGTGGAGTTTTGAAGCTCCGAAAGTAACGGTAATTTATTGTGATTAATTTGTCAATCTTTAAACTTATCTAGCCGATACTTGTGTGGAATTTTGCCAGCATTGCTAGTTTTAACAATCCTTCCTTGTTCTAATAACTTAACTAGTATACTAGCAATTCTTGAACGTGGGCTTTTACCTTTAATGGTAATATTTTGAGCTGTTAGTATGTCCTTAACAGTAGTTGCCGTAAATTCTTGCGAGCCAAGCTTTGAAATTACAGCTAAAACCTGATCACCCAATAATTGATATTTTGTTAGATCAATAAAATCATCATTTGAATTTATTAGTCTTTCTTGTTTTGCTAATAGATATTTTAAAATCCCTTCTTTAATAGAAATATTAATGAGAGTTTCTTTCTTAAACTCTTCAATTTCGGATTTAAGCTTTTCAATTTCAGATTTTAACTTTTCCATTTCACTGAAATGCTTTGTCATAATTTTCTCTTTCATCACTCATTAATATCTTGTAAAAATATCCTGGTGAAAATCTGGTAAATCTCTATTTAAAACCATTTAATTCTATTTACTTTTGTTACAGACGACCAATGGCAAATTATAATAAAATCAATAACTTACAATGTACCCGTATAGCTACGAACCATGAGGTCGGAGGTTCGAATCCTTCCGGGCGCGCCAAATTACAGAGGCCCACCGTTTTAGTGGGCTTTTTTGTTTCTAGCTTAAAAACTTTACACATCGCACAACTAGGCAATCCAGCAACGGCTAAAAAACCATGGGCCGAAACCAAGCGAGAGATGGGAAAAATCACCAAAATTTTAAATTCTATGAAACTGTACTGGCTATATTAACTTAGAGAAATAGGATATGACTAAAACAAATTAGAATTTAGGGCTTACCAAGTTATTCAGCAGGCCCTATTTTTAAATTGACTAAGAATTTCCAAGAGTATCGTCAGGACCTTGTTTTTCTTGCTGTATGCGTTGATAAATTTCTTCGCGATGGACTGAAACATCTTTAGGGGCATTGATACCAATTCGTACCTGATTACCTTTAATCCCTAAAACTGTTACAGTAACATCATCGCCAATAATTAAAGTTTCACCTACACGTCTTGTTAAGATAAGCATTTATTCACTCCTTATTTCATCCTACTGCCGAAGCTCCTTTTGGAACCTGCAATTCCGCAGGCTTCTGACAGCCATAATTCTAGCTCTTTTACTTTAATGCAAGTTAATCTTGCAAATCATTTATGGGTCCATTTTAACTTACTAATACTTAAGGAAATATTAAGCCTTATAAATTATTTTTTCAGCTTATTACTAAGCATAGCATATAACGGCAAACATTACTTTTTATGTAAAAAATAGTGGCTGTTAATTAGATAAAACCATTCGAGGTAATAGCTTCACTAGTTTCTAGCGTATCCTCATAGCTAATCACGGTTCCTTCTCCCTCGGCAAAACTAGATAGCACTCTTAATGGCACACGATAATGATGTGCGATTTCTACGGCCCTTAACTGTAATACCTTGGCGCCCTTAGCGGCCATTTCTAACATGGTTTGGATTGAAACGCAATCTAATCTTTTAGCCTGTGAATTCAACCTTGGATCGGCCGTATAAACGCCATCCACATCGGTATATATACGGCATTCTTCAGCCTGCAAAACAGCAGCGAGTGCTACCGCGGTTGAATCTGAGCCACCTCGACCTAAGGTAGTCATATTGCCATCTTCACTCATTCCCTGGAAACCAGCAACAATAGGAATCACTCGTTTTTGCAGATCGGCTCTTAAGACGTCGGTATCAATATACATTATTTCGGCCATCTCGTAACTATTGTCGGTTTGGATAGGCGTTTGACAACCACTATAAGAACGAGCCATATAGCCCCGTTGTATAAGGGCCATAGCAAGTAAGGCCGCAGTTACCTGCTCTCCCGTAGTTACTAAAGTTGCATATTCACGATGTTCTGGCTTGGCTTGTAACGCTTTGGCTAAACGGATTAACCTATCGGTTTCTCCTCCCATAGCCGAAACTACCGCTACGACATCATACCCTCGTTGTTTATCTTTAATAATGTGGTCAGCAACGGTTTGAATACGTTCTATGCTGCCTACCGAGGTACCGCCATATTTATGTACAAGTAGTGCCATATTATTTAATTTTCGCTTCAACCCACGCATAAACAGATTTTAATGCCGCTGGCAAAGATTTGGGTTGAGTACCGCCCGCTTGCGCTAAATCGGGACGCCCACCTCCCTTACCACCTACTTGCTGAGCAAGATAATTTACCAATTCACCCGCATGAACTTTAGTTAAGCAATCTGAGGTTACGCCAGCAATTAATATCACGCGATTATCTTGTATTGTAGCCAGTACAATCACAGCGGAGCTTAACTTCTGCTTCAAGCGATCCAGTAACTCACGCAAAGCCGCCGTATCTGTTTGCGGAATTTGCTGAGCTAATATTTTAACTCCATTTATAGCTACGGCTTGCTCTACTAATTCATCGCCTAAATTGCCTACTACTTGACGTTTTAAATTAGCAAGTTCTTTATCCAATAATTTTTGTCGCTCCAGAGTATAATTTAACTTATCTAATACCCCATTGATGTCGGTCTTTAGTAGGAATGCGGCCTTGGTCAATTTTTCTTGTTCGGCCCGCAACCAGTCAAGGGCATATTCACCCGTTACCGCTTCAATCCGGCGAACTCCAGCCGCAATCCCTGATTCAGAGACTATTTTAAATAAGCCAATATCTCCCGTCCTATCGGCATGAGTTCCACCACATAACTCCATAGAAAAATCACCCATGGTCAGAACGCGTACTTTAGCCTCATATTTTTCGCCGAATAAAGCCATAGCACCCTTTTGTTTGGCTTCTTCAGGAGTCGCTAATTCGGTAGTGACCGGATGATTAGCGCGAATTTGCTGATTCACCAAGCGTTCTATGGCGGACAGTTGCTCTGAAGTAATAGGCTCAAAATGAGCAAAATCAAAGCGTAGCCGGGTAGGTTCAACTAAGGAACCCTTTTGCAGGACGTGTTGGCCCAGCGTTCTACGTAAAGCCGCATGCAATAAATGCGTAGCCGAATGATTAAGCATGGTAGCCTTGCGTAAGGCAGCATCAACCACTGCCTGCACCTTATCGCCAACTTTTAAACTACCCGTTTGCATAAAACCAAAATGCAGATAGGCTTTACCCTGTTTTTGCGTATTTTGCACCACAAAAATAGCACTGTCATTAAGCTGTAATAATCCGTTATCCCCAACCTGTCCACCGCCTTCGGCATAGAAAGGTGATGCCTCAAGCACCACAGCGCCTTGGGTTCCGGTTGATAATTCAGCCACGGTTTTACCCTCGGCTAATAAAGCCACTATCTGACTCTCGCCTACCAAAGTTTCATAGCCAATAAAATGAGTATCGGCTTGTAACTGTAATTCGGCATGTTGGCTCAAAGCAAAATGACTCGCTTCTCTAGAACGTCCGCGCTGTAACTGCATCGCTTGGTCAAAACCCGCTTGGTCAATGCTAAAGCCATGCTCTCTGGCAATATCGGCGGTTAAATCCGGAGGGAAACCATAGGTATCGTAAAGCTTGAAAACTATTTCACCCGGAATAACTTTAGCAGTTAATTTAGCTAGTTCGTGATCTAATAACTTTAAGCCGTGTTCTAAGGTGCGGGCAAACTGTTCTTCTTCTTGTTTAAGTACTCTTTCCACATGCTCTTGAGCATGGATTAACTCTGGATAAGCCTCGCCCATAATCGCCACCAAGTGAACGACCAATTTATAAAAGAAAGGCTCTTTTAAACCTAGTTTGTGACCATGTCGCACTGCTCGGCGGATAATCCGGCGCAATACATAGCCACGATCTTCATTAGCAGGAATAATACCATCCGTTATCAAAAATGCCGATGAACGAAGATGATCCGCAATCACCCGAAGTGAGGCATGAGTAATATCGGGCGCGCCAGCCAACTCTGCAATTGCAGTTAATAAAACTTTAAAAGTATCAATTTCGTAATTACTATGTACACCCTGCATCACAGCAGCCAAGCGCTCTAACCCCATGCCAGTATCAACCGAGGGTTTAGCCAGTGGCTTTAATTCACCATTAGCCGATCGTTCAAATTGCATGAATACGATGTTCCAAATTTCAATATAACGATCGCCGTCTGCGTCGGGGCTACCGGGTGGCCCGCCTGGAATAGCAGAACCGTGGTCATAAAAAATTTCGGTACAAGGTCCACAAGGCCCTATATCTCCCATGGCCCAAAAATTATCTTTTTCACCACAACGGGAAAAACGGCTGGGATCGATTTTTACCTCTTTTAACCAAATTTCGGCGGTCTCATCATCTTTTTCAAAGACGGTAACCCATAATTTTTCTTTAGGCAGCTTTAATATTTCGGTTAAAAAGTTCCAAGCAAATTGAATGGCTTCCCGCTTAAAATAATCCCCAAAACTAAAATTACCCAGCATCTCAAAAAAGGTATGGTGGCGGGCTGTATAACCTACATTTTCTAGATCATTATGTTTACCACCAGCCCTAACGCAGCGCTGTACGGTAGTAGCACGGCTATAAGGCCGTTCATCCAAACCTAAAAATACATCTTTAAATTGCACCATGCCAGCATTGGTAAATAATAGAGTAGGATCATTGCCTGGGACAAGCGAGCTGGAGGAAACTATGCTATGTCCTTGCTCTTGAAAATAATTCAAAAAAAGTTTGCGTAATTCTGCACTTCTCATATGTTTGCGAATTTTAGGATAAAATTGAACACCAAAGCTTAACAGATAAACCTAGAGCTGTCTTGTACTTAATCCATGATTGACTGGCAAATTTTTGTTTTCTTAAATGTAGCAGTGCCTTTAAAATTCATTCAAATTTTTGCCGAGAGTTGCATTGCAAGAAAAGCTTCGGGTAATATTGAATATCTCCTTAATTTTTGGCATACGACCTAGTATAAGGAACTATTATGCAACAAAAAATCATAGAATATTTTGACGGTGAGCAAAAACTGCTTGGCCAATTATTTTTTAAACCGGAAATCACGTCATCTCAACCCGCGATTATTGTATTTTCCGCTTTTGAAGGCCTGAGCCATTTTAGCTTGGATTATGCCAAAAAACTTGCAGAACAAGGCTATATCGCCTTTGCTGCAGATGTATATGGCAATGGTAGCACCGCCAATACCATAGACGGTTGCTACGAGCTGATTGGCCCTTTTTTACAAGACCGCCGATTGGTGAGAACGCGTGCAAATTTAGCCTATGAAACCTTAATTAAACAACCCGGGGTTAATAAAGCCAAAGTTGGTGCCATAGGCTTTTGTTTTGGAGGCATGTGCGTATTGGAGCTGGCAAGAAGCGGTGTAGATTTGCAAACGGGCGTAAGTATTCATGGGGTATTGGCAAAATCTGATCTAGTAACTCACCCCATTAAATCAAAATTGTTAGTGCTGCACGGCTACCAAGACCCACAAGTTCCTCCCGAGCAATTGCAACCCTTTGCCCAGGAAATGACTCATGCTCAAGTTGCCGATTGGACTTTTACCTATTTTAGTCATGCCAAACACTCCTTTACCGATCCGCTTACCGGCACCTTTGATCCTGAGCAAGAGAAGACCATGGGGCGGGAATACAATAAAGTGGCGGCGCAACGTTCGTTTCGCTACGCGGTGGATTTTTTTAATGAAACTTTGGTAAATAGCTAGTATTACTCTAAGCTACTAGGCTATAAAGTTTTATAGCCTAAATCGATAAGCCATGGGAGGCTGAGTTAACCGTAAAATATTTACTCTAACGCGCTGCTCAACTATTTTTAAAAACCGGGTGGCGCTAAAGATGAGGGCTCCATCGTACGCAGTGTATGAGTACGATGGGCGAAAGCGGTAGCAGGCAAAGTATACGTTGCCCCGCTGTAGCGCTTTGGCCACGGAGGGGCAAAGCTGGTTTTCTTAGCAAAGCCAGGAGGAATTGGCTTAGAAACCTAAGCGATAGGACACTAGTCCTTGGTAAAAAGTTGTACAATGCGTTACTCTAGGTCTTTTTGACCTTTAGCCTGTTCAAAGCTAAAACCTCTATATTGCAAAAATCTAAATTGTTTGGCACGTTCTGCTAAACTTTGGGGTTGAACCTTGCCAAATTTTTTAAGCTTAACCGCAGCGGCTAACTCAAACCACCCGACAGCATTCTCATCCAAGACTTGGTCGATTAAATCACTGGCGATTCCACGTTCCAATAATTCTTGCCGAATGCGAAGGGGTCCATACCCCTGCCCCGAGCGGTGATGAATATAGCTCTCAACAAAACGCTCCTCACTCAATAATTTTTCGCTAGCAAGTTCAGCTAAAATTTGATTGATAAGCGAACTTGGACTACCTTTTTTACTAAGCTTTTGATAAAGTTCAAGCCGACTATGTTCACGGCGGGCAAGTAAATCCATGGCTGCCCGCCTGAGTTCTTTTGGATCTTGCCAATTGGTTTTAGACCTCTTCGGTAACACCAATGACTTCCTGCTTATCTACATTACGTTTGGGTACTAATTTTTCCCGCACTAAGCCCTCAATCTCCTGAGCAATAGCGGGATTATCCTTTAAAAATTGGCGCACATTTTCCTTACCCTGACCAATGCGATCACCCTTATAGCTATACCAAGCCCCAGCTTTTTCAACCAGACCAGCCTGCACACCTAAATCAATAATTTCGCTTTCACGGGAAATACCTTCACCGTATAAAATATCGAAATTAGCCTCTTTAAAAGGTGGTGCAACCTTATTTTTAACCACCTTGACTCGAGTCTCATTACCTAATACTTCATCACCCTTTTTAATGGCACCGGTACGGCGGATATCCAAACGAACCGAGGCATAGAATTTCAAGGCATTACCACCGGTAGTAGTTTCGGGACTACCAAACATTACCCCAATTTTCATACGGATTTGGTTAATAAAGATGACTAAGGTATTGGAGCGTTTAATATTAGCTGTCAATTTACGTAAGGCTTGAGACATTAAGCGGGCTTGTAAACCCATGTGCGAATCACCCATTTCGCCTTCAATCTCCGCTTTAGGGGTTAAGGCCGCTACCGAGTCAACCACAATAACGTCTACGGCGCCGGAACGTACCAGCATATCGGTAATTTCTAAGGCTTGCTCACCCGTATCGGGCTGCGATACCAGTAATTCATCCACATTTACCTTTAATTTTTCGGCATAGCTTGGGTCTAAGGCATGTTCGGCATCTATAAAGGCTGCGGTACCCCCTAGTTTTTGACATTCGGCTATTACCTGCAAAGTCAAGGTGGTTTTACCGGATGATTCGGGACCATAAATTTCTATAATTCGCCCACGAGGCAAACCGCCAATACCTAAAGCAATATCAAGCCCCAGGGAGCCGGTAGAAACAGCGGCTATATTAACGGTTGGGTTATCCCCCATACGCATTACAGAACCTTTACCAAATTGCTTTTCAATTTGCGACAGCGCCATACCTAGGGCTTTGCGTTTATCATCTTGCATTACTGTACTCATTAATCACCTCTATTTTATTTAGCTCCACCCAAAAAGTTGGCTTATTGGGCTAATCTTTACCTTAAACTATTTCTTTCACTCTGCACCTTAGCTAATTCTTGCTCGGCTTTAGTGTACTGTGCTTTTACCCGTTCATAGTTTCTTTCTAATTGCAAAGCCCGTTTTCTATGATAATCGGTATCATCACGTGCTAAAGCTTTCACAGCTTGCTGCCACTCTTGTTGCGCTGCGTACCTGGCTTTTTCTGCTATCTGCAATTTCGCATACGCCTGTTCAATTTTGAGCTGAATGATTTCAAGCTTACGCCTTTTTCCATCCAGCCGTTGACGGATAGTTTCATCTTCTTTCGTTAATTGTTTAAGCTGCTGGTTAACTTGAGACGGCTTCCTTTCCTTAACCTCGGGTAACTCTATTTTTTGCTGTTGTCGCGGGTTGGCTAAGGGTTGATCTGAAAATACGACGTGGCCTTTATTATCGATGGATTTATAAACCTCCGCCGCATAACTGGAAGTTAAAAACAAAGTCATAAAAATTATTGAGTGAATTTTCATTGGCCTAGTTTACCCAATTTGCTCTCACTTTGCCATAGCTATTTTTACGCTCAGGGAGAATATTAGTATACCATAATTCACCCTTATTTTGGTAATAATAGGAACATTCAACTTATAGCTCATTGTCTTTAAATTGCATATTATAAAGCTTCGCATACTGACCACTTAATTTAATAAGCTCGACATGACTACCAACCTCAACTATCTCACCGGCGTCTAGCACTACGATAACGTCGGCATTTTCGACCGTAGATAAACGATGAGCTATTACCAAGGTGGTACGATTTCGCTTCAATTCATCTAAAGCAGCCTGAATATGACGTTCCGATTCGGTATCTAGTGCAGACGTTGCTTCATCAAGGATTAAAATTGGAGCATCTTTTAACAATGCTCTTGCGATGGCAATACGTTGTCGCTGCCCACCCGATAAACGCAAACCATTTTCACCAATTTGAGTTGCAAAGCCTTCGGGCAATTCCCGAATAAAATCTAAGGCATGGGCCGTCTTAGCAGCCTGCGTAATTTCAGCCTCGGTAGCCAACTCAAAACGCCCATAGGCAATATTGTTGGCAATGGTATCGTTAAATAGCATGATATGCTGCGAAACCAAGGCAAATTGTCGACGTAAATCCGCTAACTTTAACTCCCGTATCTCTATGCCATCCACTAAGATTCGCCCCGTATAGCTATCATATAATCTCTGCAGTAGGCTTACTAAGGTAGTTTTACCACTACCCGAACGGCCTACTAATGCGATGGTTTGGCCGGGTTTAATATGGAAATTAATATTATGTAAAACCGACCTGCCGGACACATAATTAAAGTCTACGTTTTCAAAAGTTATTTCACCCTTTGCTCTGATTAATTCCTTAGTCCCGGTATTTGGCTCGGTCGGAAGGTCAAGCAATTCAAAAATACTTTGCGCGCCCGCGATCCCTTTTTGCAATGAGCTATTAACATTAGTTAAATTACGCATGGGTTTTAACATGGCTAACATGGCTGCTACCATAGAAGTAAAAGCGCCCGCGCTGATTTGGAAGGTATGTAAGGTTGCTAAGAAAATGGTAGCTGCTATCACAAAACCGGCAATCATTTGTACCACAGGAGACGTTAAGGCACTGGTTGCAATGGCTTTCATTTCACGCTGTTGATTGTAATTAGTTACCTTATTGAATTTTTCAATTTCATAATTTTCTCCGCCAAATAATCTAACCACGCGGTAGCCCTCAACCGCCTCCTCGGTTACATGGGTAACATCGCCCATAGCACCTTGCACTTGATGACTCAGACGCCGTAAACGCTTACTAGAGTATCGCGCTATCATGGCCAAAATTGGTACGGTGATTACAAATAACAAGGTTAATTGCCAGCTATTAATTAGCATCACTCCAATCAGACCGGCTATCAAAAAATTTTCTCTTACTACAGTGACTATGGCATCGGTACAGGCTCTTGATACTTGCTCAACGTTATAAATTAAGGTTGAAATAATTTGTCCCGAACTATATTGGTCATAAAAAGCCGCCGGTAAATGCAGGACATGCCTAAATAAATCCTGACGTAATGCCATAACGACCGTACGACCAACCCAGGCAATGCAGTAATCGGCAATAAAACTGGTCAATCCTCTGAAAGCAAATCCTAAGATGATGAGCAAAGGGGCCCATTTTATAAAAGAGATATCCCTAGCGATAAAGCCTTTATCTAAAATCGGTTTAAGCATCCAGGCAAAAGCCGCATCTATACACGACGATAAGGCGACCCCTACCATTCCTACTATAAACATTAACCAATGTGAACGCACATATTTTAGTAGCCGTTTATAAGTTTCTATACTTGCATTAGTTGATTTTTTTGCCGACATGGAGGAAAACCCATTAAAAATTTTACAATGATACCTGGTCAGTCCATGAATTCAATCAATACTTATTCCATTATGATCATTAATTTAAGCTGAAATGACATTTGCCAGTAATCATGGTACAATTAACTTAGTGACTTAAAATCCTTATTCTAATTGATTTTCACTCATTTTGAAGGACGTAATAATGCAATTAATACTAAGCTCTACGTCTCCCGCTAGAAAAAAATTACTGCAGCGCTTACCCATTAATTTTTCGATCAGCGCTCCCAATATTGATGAAACACCGCTGCCGCGAGAATCTGTCAGCCAGTTGGTTAAACGCTTATCTGAAGCTAAAGCCAGAAAAATTGCAGCTGACTTTCCCCAGGCCTTAATCATAGGCTCGGATCAAGCCGTAGAATTAAAAGGACAAATTTTTGGTAAACCGCTTAATCACGCAACCGCTGTTCAACAATTGCAAATGATGAGTGGTCAAGCCGTTAACTTTGTAACCGGCTTATGTTTATTAAACACAACTACGGATCAGGCTTATACCATTTCTGAACCCTTTACCGTCATATTCCGCGAGCTGTCTTTAGACATGATAGAACGCTATTTAAATTTAGAGAAACCTTATAACTGCGCGGGAAGCTTTAAATCGGAAGGAGCCGGAATTGCACTCTGTGAGCGATTCATCGGCCGCGATCCAACGGCCTTAGAAGGCTTGCCACTGATGCAATTATGTAGATTATTAGCGCAAGAAAATCTAGTTGTTATTTAGGGTCTGTTGACAATTGGTTCCTATACTGCAAAAAGAGAACAATCGGTTAAAATCCAGGGAAATGCTCGTTAAATAGCTGGCTATTCGCCTCGAATTTCCCTGGATTTTTCCTCAATTGCCTCTTTTTTCGTTTATACTAACCAATTGTCAACAGACCCTAACCAATTTTCAAGCTCCTTAGTTTCATTTAAACAAGCCAGCGGTTGGTAAGTTAACAATCGCTCGGCCTCATCAACCCCACAGCTTACCGCCACAGCAGCTATGCCTGCATTTTTTGCCAATTGCATATCATATTCGGTATCACCAATCAACAAGGCTTGTTGTGGAGTTACCATTAGCTCTTGCAATATATCCAGCACCATTTGTGGATGAGGCTTGGAAAAGGCTTCATCCGCAGTACGGGTTGTATCAAACAAGCCATCTAATTGTAACTGATGCAAGGCGGCGTTAAGACTCATACGGCTTTTACCCGTAGCGACAGCCAGTCTATAGCCTTGTCGGTTTAAAGTGCCGAGTAATTCGCGTACGCCGGGAAATAAGATTTCCTTATACGGAACCGCTAATAAAGTCCGGTATTGATAATGCTGCTTAAATAATTCAAATTTATCAGCGGCTGTAGGAAAAAGCAGTGAATAAGCTTGCATTAAACCCAGGCCTATTATTTCTTTAATTTGCTGATAACTTGGTATTGGCAAATCAAGCTCAGCAGCAGTTCTTTGTACGCATTCAATAATCGCACTGCTGGAATCCACTAAGGTTCCATCCCAATCAAAAATCAATACTTGATAGTCAGCTTTCATTGGTTCACCAGCTTGGTTAGCAATTGCTGTAATTCAGCCGGTAAAGGCGCATTAAACTCATAACGTTGGCCCGAGGAAGGCAATTTAAAACTAAGCTTAGCGGCATGTAAAAACAACCTTTTGCCCCCTTGCGTATGAAGCCATTGATTAAACTCTTCATTGCCATACTTATTATCGCCTGCTAAAGGGTAGCCTGCATGCAAGGCATGTACTCGAATTTGATGAGTACGCCCAGTAATTGGGCTGGCTTCCACTAAAGTTGCCTTGGCATAATATTCTAAGGGTTTAAATAAGGTTTTTGCGGCTTTTCCCTGCTCGGGATTCACTTTTACCATTCGCTCACCAGATAATAATTGATTCTTAAGCAAAGGAGCCTCAATGGCTTTAACTTTTGCAGGCCAGCGACCCTTTACCAAAGCTAAATAAACCTTTTGCATACCTCCATCGCGTAGCATTTCGTGCAGTTCTTTTAAAACGCTGCGTTTTTTAGCTAGCAATAAACACCCCGAGGTTTCTTTATCTAGCCTATGCACTAGTTCTAAGCCCTCTAAATGCGGCCTTAGGGCTCGTAGTGCCTCAATCACGCCATAAGATACACCACTGCCACCATGCACGGGCAATCCCGAGGGTTTGTTCAATACGATGAGTTTATCATCTTCAAAAATAATGGCCGTTGCTAAAATTTGCAAAACCTTATTGGAAGGTAAAATCATCTCGCTAGCACTAGCTAGCCGCAGGGGAGGAATTCGAATTTCATCGCCAGGCTGCACTCGGTAATCCGGCTTTATTCTGCCCTTATTAACCCTAACCTCACCCTTACGTAAAATACGGTAAACTATGCTTTTGGGTAAGCCTTTTAGCTGCTTTAATAAATAATTATCTATACGCTGACCTTGTGCATCAGCCGTTACAGTTAAATACCTTACCGAAGGTTTATCTATGTTCATATATTTTCATTTTATAATTAATACTAATCCTGCTATACAGTCGGCTATAAAGCTGCCTATCTATAAAGACCCTACCCCCATTTATCGGCGAGAATTATAAGCTTAATTAAGCTAATTTGCTAATTGATGGTCATTATAATCGGTGCTATGATACTCCGTCGATCAAAAATAAAACATATTAAATTGGTGTAATACTGTAAAACCCATTTGCGGGAATCGATACCACTTATAGATATGAGGCATAAACCAAGCCTTGTTTTACAGTATTAACAGTAAATTTTTTGCGATACTTACGCCCATCCCGCTACTGCTGTAAGTAAAGCACAAAGTGTAGATAAACATAATAGTTGATGGTTCTAATCCAGAATTTTGAACTACAAAAGACTAAAATAGCGCTCCCTCAAAAGGTTTGAGCAAAAAAATATTTTTAAGCATTATTTGCTAATAACGTGACAAGGGATTGTGAAACCATAGCGAGTTATCTGCTACTAACTTGGCTAGGAATATACAACCTAATATTACGGAATAAACTATACTTATGGCGCTTAGGTAAATGACTACATATAGCCTTTAGCTAATATAAACCAAGCCAAACCTTGAATACACTCAAGCAAAATACTTGTGTGCCTTAAGTATAAAAATAAACCTAGAGTCTAGTTGCTGTTTACTGGATCGCTAAGCAGCTGTATAAGCTGTTTATGAACCCCAACTTTATTTGGGTTATCTACCCAATATAAGTTAGGAATCATGAAAAGAATACTGATTAATGCAACTCAAGAAGAAGAGTTACGCGTCGCCCTCGTTGACGGCCAACGTTTATATGATATTGATATAGAACACGCTAACCGCGAACAAAAAATTGCCAATATATATAAAGGCAAAATTACCCGTATAGAACCCAGTCTAGAAGCTGCTTTTGTTGATTACGGCGGCAACCGCCATGGCTTTTTACCCTTCAAAGAAATTGCTCCAGTTTACTTTCGCGCGGGCGTGGATACTCAGTCAGAACATCTAAATATCAGAGACGCCATACGTGAAGGCCAAGAAATTATTATTCAAATAGAAAAAGAAGAACGTGGCAATAAGGGAGCTGCCTTAACCACTTATATTAGCTTAGCCGGTTGTTATCTGGTCTTAATGCCTAATAACCCCAGTGCAGGAGGCATCTCAAGACGTATTGAAGGTGATGAACGTAATGAATTACGAGAAGTATTAGCACAACTAACCTTACCCGAAGGGGCTGGCCTTATCGTGCGTACGGCGGGGGTTGGCAAAAGCCACGAAGATTTACAGTGGGATTTAGACGTTTTAATTAAGCTCTGGGAAACCATTAAAACCGCCGCAGATAACCGAAGTGCGCCCTTTTTAATCCATCAAGAAAGCGATGTAGTCATCCGTGCCATCCGCGATTATTTAAGACGGGATGTGGGTGAGATCATCGTTGATAATGCGGAAGTTTTTGAACGCGCCGAAAATTATCTGCAACGAGTAAGACCCGATTGCACCAATCGCATAAAGCTCTATTCGGATACTGCACCGCTATTTACTCGCTTCCAAATAGAAAGCCAAATAGAAAGCGCTTTTCAACGAGAAGTCCAATTACCCTCGGGGGGTTCCATTGTGATTGATCGCACCGAGGCTCTGGTTTCAATTGATATTAACTCGGCTAAATCTACGGCGGGTGGTGATATCGAAGAAACCGCTTTTAATACCAATCTTGAAGCAGCCGATGAGATTGCAAGACAACTAAGACTACGCGATTTAGGTGGCTTAATCGTAATCGATTTTATCGATATGGGCTCACCCCGTCATCAGCGCGAAGTGGAAAACCGTTTACGTGAAGCCTTGCGTATGGACAGAGCCCGCGTACAAATTGGCCGTATTTCCCGCTTCGGCTTATTGGAAATGTCACGCCAGCGCCTACGCCCCTCCCTAGGTGAAACCAATTATATGCCTTGTCCCCGTTGCAACGGCCAAGGCACGATTAGAGGCACCGGATCCTTAGGTTTGTCGATGTTACGGATTATTGAAGAAGAAGCTATTAAAGGCAAGGCTGCACAGATAAGAGTACAATTGCCCGTCGAGGTTGCTACTTTCTTATTAAATGAGAAACGTGACAATATTGCGGAAATTGAACAGCGCCAAAGTATCGAGATCATAGTTATCCCCAATCCACATATTGAGACCCCACGTTATTTTATTCATAAATTGAGACTCGATGAATTGGCTCATCTTAGCAAAAAGCTGCTTAGCTATCAGCTTATTGAGAAGCCTGAAGTTAAATTAGCCCATGATAATGAAACCACAGCCACACGATCGGAGCCCGCTGTTAAACAGATTTTAACACCACCCCGCCCATTAAAAGCAGGGGCAGGTTTGATTAAACGTTTATGGTCTAGTTTATTTGGCGATCATGCTCAATCGCAAGCATCGGAAGAGTCTAAGCCACATATTGAAGAAACCCCCGATACCATCGAGGAAATTAGGCCAACAGGAGCTACAACTAAAAACCGCCCCAACCGCCAGCGTAATGATAGACGCAATCGCCAACGCAATAACCGCACAAGGCATACCTCACAACAAGAGTCTGAGCAAACTATCCATCATAGCGATGAAGCTATAAATATGGAGCAATCCCGCACGCATACCCGCCCGCCTCGCAATAATCAGCGTAAACCAAACGCACCTGAGGTTGCGGCGACGATGGAACCACTCCATAAGCCGGCTAATAAACCGAGTGAAAACGCACGTTCAACGCAAAAAACAGCGTCAACAACCATGCCAGCAAAACCAATAACTAATATTGAAACGCGCTCGGCAACTCAACCTGTAGTTATTGAAACAGCTCCTGCTGCAATCACTAAAGAGCCTACGCCTATAGCTCAACCGCCTCTAGTGACGGAACAACCAGCAAAATCGGCCATACCGGTGCCGACTGACGAAAGTCATTCGTCTGATTTAGTAGAGACTAAAGTATCAGCTGAACATACCGTGACCAAAAAATCGGCAAGCGAGCCTGTAACCGCGAATAAATCGACTTCGGGAACGACCGAAATAGACTTACCAGAAACAGACTCAATTGAGTCAGGTCAAAACCCTAATCTCAAAAATAAAAGGCAGCTACGTAGCCCTAATCGTCGCCGCCGTTATCAATCAAAATATGGGAATAAGCCCAAAAGCCACCAGGCACAAGGCGAGCAACCTAATATTGAAACCCATTCTGGTGAATCAAAACCTCAACCAGAAACTAAATCTTCTTCTGTCACTATAACTACAGAAGAAAAATAAGCCTTACGACGCTAGAACAATCCTAGGATTGTTCTAGCCTTAAAAAAAATCAATTTTTCTATTGACCAATGCTTCTTCAGCATATACTATAAGCACCTCAACCGAACGTTCCCCGGTAGCTCAGTCGGTAGAGCAGGTGGCTGTTAACCACCCTGTCGCTGGTTCGAGTCCGGCCCGGGGAGCCAATTAAATCAAGCCTTGCGGTGTTTTAATTAAATGCTTTAAAGCATGGATCCTAACTTCAAGCCATGCTTTTTCTACAGCATCATGCCAAGTAGAATACAATCTTTTTTGGACCTCACCGTTGCTAATGATCCAAGGCTCCAGCTTACGCTAAAACCTCGTAAAATGACTAATGATTATCTATTTCGCTGAAGGTAGTCCAGGATTTTTACCATGGCAAACTACCACTTTATGGCAAAAACAAATTAAATAAATCTTGGAACCCTATAATTTATCACTTGCTCAATTTGCAATATGCGATAACCTTATGGTTTGGTTTATCGGGCAATAAGCTTAATCAAGTAATCATTTACGAGATAGCTAAACTTGATAAGATGACGGTGTCTAAATCCCTTAAAAAATTGATAAGCTTAAACCTTATCAAACGTTATGAAGACCAAAAAGATACAAGAGCAAAAATCCTTGAATTAACTAAGCAAGAAAAAAAATGGGTGACTAAACTTATCCCTTTAATAGAATCTGTTGATAACAAATTTTTTGGAAAATTAGCTAATGAAAAAAGCAAAAGTTTTACCAAGCTTTTAATGGATTTATATCTTGGAAATAGCTAAAGCTAAAACAAAATTTTGGCTAAAAGTGGCTGCAAAGGAAGTGAATACTGTTTTTTGGAAGATTTTAGAGCTAGATTAGCTGTATATAAAAAAATAGGGTTTAAAGAGTTATTTAATACCAAAATTTTTGATATCGGTTAATAGGGGCAACTCCACGGCTAATATTCATATTCTAATCTGTGCAAATTCTATCTGCTCTGCATTGCCAGCCAATAACTGTTTATCCTCACCAAAATAAATGAAACTAGTACCCAAATAATTCATGTCCATATAAGTACAAGTTTGAGAAAAAGCATCTTCAAAACCATTAGGTAAAGATGTACCAAAGCTTGCTAGCACGAATAAATTTTTACCCTTCAGCTTTCTTCCTATATCTTTTCTTATAGTAATTACATCTGTTAAGCGATCCAAAAACAACTTTATTGGCACACTCATCGTGTACCAATAAACTGGGGTTGCGAGTATTATAGTATTGTAGCTAAGAAGTTTTTCCATTAAGGGAATATACTCATCCTCCTGATTTTTATTCTCGTAATCATAGGGAGTGATAGTGAGGTTATTTAAATCGATAATAGAAATGTTATCACCATAAACCATCTTTATCGCTTGCCAAGTATTACCTTTACTTCTTGAAGTTCCTAAAATTACTATTGACTTATTCATAAGATATAATGAATTTTTTTGGCTACGTTAAATAATACCCTACCAGGATGAGCGATTTTCTCGGAGCTATTAGCATCAGATATAGATAAATTGCTTGTTATAGCTATACCTATTTGATTAAGAGGGTCATAACTTAAACTAACATTAAGGCCTGTTGGATAAGAACCTGGGTGCCAATAAATCACCTTATTCTCAAGAGGTTCAATTATTATACCATATCCATAAGAGAGCTTACCCAAATAATAGCTACTTTCAGTTTGCATATGAACTTTATGCATTAGCTCTAAAAATGACATAGACAATATTTTTCCAGAATGCAGGGCATAGTTCCATTTTAACAGATCCTCTCCGGTAGATATCATATGTCCCCCTCCACCAGAAGGAATACATGCACCATGAGTAGTAACCAGTATAGGTTCCTGGGATGTCTCTTGATAATTTACTACATAACGTTTTGGAAGATTAGGATTCAAGTAAATATGGTTTATGTAGGTCATCTCTTCTACTAAGCTAGGCCAGGTAGTATTATTTAAACCTAAGGGCTTAAATAATTCTCTTTTAAAAAATAAGCCTAAATCCTTATTAGGAGTAAATTCTTCTAAGATAAGCCCAAGTAATAAATAGTTTATATCGTTATAGGCAAACTTGCTTCCAGGAGCAAAATCTAGCGGTAAGTCTTTAATTTTGCTTACAATCGCTGGATAGATATATTGAGGTTCTATTCGATTAATATATTGCCAATCATTTGGGTTAGCCAAAGCCATAAAGTAATAATTAGGAAGTCCACTTGAATGGCATAATAAATGATGCAGTGTAATACAATTTGCCCAGTCGGGCATATCAGCTTGCCATAATAAATGTTTTTTTGGCAAATAGTCTTTAATATGCTTATTTACGTCTAGCTTATTTTGCTCCATAAGGCGAAGTACGGCAGTTGCGACAAATTGCTTGGTAACCGAAGCTATAGGGAAAACTTGAGGCCTATCAAAGTTAATCTTAGCTTTCAGATCTTTATATCCCGATTCAAATCTAGCTATGATTTCATTTTGCTTAGCAATAATAATCTGCCCACTAAATGGGTTTGAGTTTATATATTCATTAACTATTTTCTCAATATTTTCCATATGTAATTACTCAAACTAGTATTATTATTGTATATAATTTTACCCTAGTTGTCAGGGCTGCTGGATAACTGAGCAGGCGATAAATAACTCAATACCCTACAGACCTTACATACCGCATATTACCTTAAGTTCTGCCAATCAGACTTTTTAATTCTATACAAAACATGTTCTGATAGAGGATGATTTTCTGATAATTGTGGATGCTTAAAATTGCCATTACCATCTCGCTTCATGCGAATTTTTTCCATTACTCTGATTGATTTAGCATTACCTACAGCCGTAAAAGAAATGATTTCATCCAAACCAATTTTATTGAAACCGTATTCAAGGCAAGCTTTTGCACCTTCTGGCGCATATCCTTTTCCCCAAAATTTAAAACCTAATCGCCAACCAATTTCCACACAAGGAGTAAAATGAGCCTCAAATTTAGGGATATTTAGGCCTATATATCCTATAAGCTGTTTAGTTTCATTTAACGTAGCTGCCCACAGACCAAAATTATATTTTTCTATGGCTTCGTTAGCATCCTGAATAAATAACTTAGCTGCCGCAAAATCCATGGAGCCTCTTAAAAACTCAGTAACCTTAGGGTCTTGGTTAATTTTGGTAAAAGGCTCTATATCTTCTTCTCGCCATTTCCTTAAAATAAGTCTCTCTGTTTCTATCATGGGGTTATCCCTATAAAATCGAACCGGTTAGCCACTGCGTAGTAGTAGGAGGTATTCTTGCTCATGCCTTAATCCTCATATCAAAATTAGGCATTATTGATGTTTAAACTCATTACAATCGCATCCTCCCGGCCTTGTTTAGTTTGGTAATAATTTTTACGTTGGCCTATCTCGGTAAAGTTTAATTTTTTATATAACTTTTGAGCCTTAAGATTAGAGGCCCGCACTTCAAGAAAAACCAGATTAATCCCCTGCTGTTGCAATTCAGATAATATGTGCTGCATTAACCAATAACCAATTCCCTGTCCCTGCTTTGATGGCGAAACGGCAAGATTTAAAATATGACTTTCACCCGCTGCCGAGGCTAAAATAACAAAACCTATTACCTCATGATTACATTCAACCACAAAGCCACGGTAACCTACGCGTAAGCAATCCATAAAAATAGCCATTGTCCAAGGAACCACCTGAGTCACTTGCTCAAGATTTGTTACCGCGGCTAAATCACTTTCTAGCATGGGCCTTATCATTAATTCTGCTAAATTCACACCAACCTCAGTTTTGCTTATCATTAGAACCGTCTATAATACTGTTATTTTAACGAATTGCTGAGAAACATGTCTAATTTAAACCACCTAAAAGTTATCGTCGGAATGTCGGGCGGAGTAGATTCTTCGGTAAGTGCCTTGTTGTTAAAACAGCAGGGCTACCAAGTTGAAGGACTCTTTATGAAAAATTGGGAAGAGGATGACACCGAAACGTATTGTTCAGCCACGCAAGATGCGGCCGACGCCGAGGCCGTTTGTACTAAACTGGGTATAAAATTACATACGGTTAATTTTGCCGCCGAATATTGGGAAGATGTATTTGAACATTTTTTGGCCGAATATAAGGCAGGACGCACGCCTAATCCGGACATTCTCTGTAATAAAATGATAAAGTTTAAGGCGTTTTTAGATTATGCCACCGCCCTAGGTGCAGATTATATTGCCACGGGACATTATGCCCGTAATCAGCAACAAAACGGTATTTGGCAGTTGTTAAAAGGCCTAGACTCTAATAAAGATCAAAGCTATTTTTTGTATACGTTGGGCCAAACTCAACTGGCTAAAACCTTATTTCCGGTGGGTGAATTACCCAAACCCGAGGTAAGACGAATTGCGACCGAGGCCGGTTTTATAAACAGCGCTAAAAAAGATAGTACGGGAATTTGCTTTATAGGCGAACGCAAGTTTAGTGAATTTTTAAACCGTTATTTACCCGCACAACCAGGCCATATAGAAAATGAACAAGGTGAAATCATTGGCAAGCACCAAGGGCTCATGTATTACACCTTAGGACAGCGAAAAGGCATAGGTATAGGTGGCTTAAAAACTTCGGAAGAACAACCTTGGTATGTCTTAACTAAAGATCTTGAACGTAATGTGTTGCTTGTTGGGCAGGGGCATGACAATCCCCTCTTATTCGCCAACTCATTGACCTGTTCGCAATTACATTGGGTAGCAGGCGCCCCCCCAACTTTACCATTGTATTGTCAGGCTAAAACCCGCTACCGCCAGCCCGATCAAGACTGCCAGCTCATTCGGATAGCGGACGATTACTATCAAGTTAATTTCACTGAACCACAACGCGCGGTTACACCGGGCCAGTCGGTGGTATTTTATAATGGAGAAAGCTGCTTAGGAGGCGGGGTTATAGAAACCATGAAGACTATTTAATGGCTAATTTTGCAGTCATAGGCGCAGGAATAGCGGGTTGCCGCTACCGCAATATTACTTCAAGTTATCCTATTTGAGATTCGCGGCATAAATGACAAAGTCAATGGCGCAGGCCTATTACTACTACAGCCTGCGTCAAACCCAACCTATGCCGATGTACCGATAAAATAGATTTTTAATTTTTACGCTGTAACACCGCCATAGTCATACGCGCCACACAAATTTGTTTACCCTCTTCATCAAAAATATCCACACTCCAAACCTGGGTGGTTCTACCGATATGAATAGGTCTGGTAATGGCTGTCACATAACCATTATAAGCAGAACGTAGATGATTGGCGTTCAAATCTAATCCCACACAATACCCCACGGCTTGATCAACACAATAATTAGCCGCGGTGCTAGCTAAAGTTTCTACCAAAGCACAAGACGCTCCACCATTTAGAATTCCCAAAGGTTGTTTGGTACGCCTATCAACCGGCATTTTTGCTTTGAGATAATCACTACCTATTTCGGTAAATTCAATGCCCATATTTTCAGCCATGGTATTGGCAGAGCGACCGTTAAGGTCTGCAAGGGTTGGTTCTTGATGCCAGATCATGAGGATTCCTTAATAAAATAATCTTATTGCATAAACTAAGAATGTAAGTCTCTAACCAAGTTATGAATTAACTATACCTCTTATTCCATATAAACCTAAAATATTTAAAATATAGCAAAGATTTTAGCTTTAGATTACTTTTAATTGCGACTATAAAGCGATGCGGATAATCTTTTCACTTAGCTACCACAACTCCCACTCCTTCAAAACCGGGTATAGCGGGTCATTGAATGCCAGACTTATAGTAGCCTATCTCTCTAATGGCTAGTAAGTCTCGAGCAGGCGGACGTTTTTATGCACTAATTGGGTCGGTTTATCCCCATATATACGGGGGAACATCTATAATACGGTTGAGAATAGCAGAGAAAATTTTCTTAGCAATAATGTAAGATATGATATATTAAGACCTGTTTAATTTAGAGTAAGGTTTTATAGGTTTAATTTGCAGGAAATCATTATGAAAAAATATCTCGGCCTTCTGAGTGTTATTACTTTACTTTCCGGTTGTGTTAGTCACATGTCGGAACAAGAATGTTTATCCACCAATTGGCAACAAGTCGGTTTTAATGATGGGCAGGCAGGTCAAGCCCAGCGTGATTTGTCCAAACCTATTCAAGATTGCCAGAAATTCCAAGTAGCCGTTGATACGCAAGGCTATCAACGAGGTTGGCTGGCTGGCATGAAAAAATACTGTGTACCCAGTTATGATTTAGGCCTTAGTGATGGACGTGCCGGTAATCCTTATGAAAACGTGTTACAACGTAACGAGCGTTGCCAACAAGCTAACTTACAGCTTGATACTCGTGAATATAAGCGTGGCCATTTAACCGGTTTACAAAGTTTCTGTACTCATGAAAATGGCATGAATATTGGCTTACAAGGTAAACAACCACCCGAGGTTTGTCCTGCTGGATTAAAAGAGCGTTTCATAAGTGGTTGGAACGCTGGCGCGAAACAATTCTGCGCTAATTCGGCCAATGCCTTTGCCCTTGGCAAACAAGGCCAGCCTTATCCGCAAGCCTGTACCCCCGCCTTTTATGTGGCGTTTAAATCCGAATATGATCGCGGTGCCATGATTCGTAATAGAAGCGGTGAGTTACAACAACAAATCAACGCTGTTAATGATGGAATAAAGGATAGAGTATGGCGTTATGGCTTGCGTGAAACTTACGATTACCGCGGTTATGAATTAGGTGAAAACCAGTCACCGGAGGCTAGAAGAGCATTGCGTGAAGTAAGAGGTATGTTACAGCAGCAACAAAGTTTGCAGGCTCAGCAAACTCAACTGCAAGTGACCGGTTAATTAATTTTTACGATAAGTGGGTAAAGCAATGTACTGCTTACCCACTTAAACTCTTCCTGCTTAAAATAGAAAAACGGGTGGGAGCTTTTGCTAACTTCTCCATTTTCCTCATTAGAGTTCTCGCCTAATCTCCATTGCTGGACAATCTCTATAAAAAAATGTCTGCAAAAATGCTCGTGTACTTCATGTACACCGCACTTTTTTCAGCCATTTTTTCTACGACCGTCTCTCAACCCTGTAGGTTAGGCAAGAACTCTATTGAAGCCCCTTTGATAAAAAAACTATATTTTGCGCCTCCCTTATACCCATATACCTAGCAAGTTTAAAAATCTAGTTCAATTAAAAGCATTGCCACAAGCTAAGGATTGGCATATGATGATAGAACTTGCTGTTAAATAGGATACTCACGTTGAATCTGACAGCCTTATACCTAGTAAGCGAATTACCTAACAAGCTTTACTATTCTTCCGTAGAGTGTAATTCATCTCAATTTTTTACCTGTTTAAGACTTTACCGATCGATGGACTTATTCTATCTATTTTACGGTTATTTTGCCGTAAGCTTAGCAGTGAGTTTATATTTTCTGTAATTAGGAGCCATACTATGTCAAATACAGTCTTTGTTGGTAATTTATCGTACGCAGTTGAAGGACAAGATTTACAATCGGCTTTTGCAAATTTTGGCGTGATTACCGAAGCAAAAGTGATAAAAGACTTTCACTCCGGTCGTTCAAGAGGTTATGGCTTTGTAACATTTAGTACGGAAGATGAAGCCTTAAAAGCCGTTGAAGAAATGAATGACAAAGAAATCAATGGCCGTAGTGTCCGGGTAAACCTCGCCAGAAATAAAGCAGCTAGCAATGGTGGTTTTGGCCAAAATCGCGGTGGTTTTAATAGACGTAGTTATGATTCACATTACGCCAGCCGAGATAGATGATATAAGCTAAATTTCTGGCTACTCACGTGGCCAGAAATTTATTTCTCAAATAAAGCAATGGATTCCACATGACTAGTATGTGGAAACATATTCATCACTCCCGCTTTGTTTAATTTATAGCCTAATTGATTGACTAATAAACCGGCATCGCGCGCCAAGGTGGCTGGATTACATGAAACATAAACGATTTTTTCTACTTGCAGTTGAGCAAGCTTAGGGAGGATTTCTAAGGCACCACTGCGCGGCGGATCCAATAAAATTTTGCTATATTTTTGTTTTAGCCAAGACTGCTCTGCAATGGGCTCCATAAGATTAGCCATATAAAAGCTAGCATTAGTTATATCATTAAGTTTAGCATTATGAGTAGCTCGCTTCACCATCAGCTCATCCCCCTCTACTCCCACTACCTGCTGGCAATACTGAGCTATTGCTAAGGAAAAATTACCCAGCCCACAAAATAAATCTAGCACTTTATCCCTTACGTTTAAATCAAGTAATTCTATGGCTTTAGCTATCATCTGACGATTAATCGAGGGATTTACCTGGGTAAAATCCAATGGATGAAACTCATAAGTTATTTTTTTTGCCTGTGATATAGATAATTCATAGCTTAAAAGTTCAAGCTTGTCCTCAGGCCATATTTTATAGGTGGAGGCAGGTCCTTTAGGTTGTAGATAGAGCCAAAATCCATGCTGTTGAGCAAATACCTTTAGCTTTGCAAGATCCTGAGCGGCTAATTCGGCTAAATTACGTAATACCAGTGCAACCGTTTTTTCGCCAATGGCCACTTCAATTTGTGCAATCTGTTGACAAGCCTCCAGCGATGAAATCAAGCTCTTTAATTCCGGAATGAGCAGGCCAACGGCAGGATGCAATACCTCGCAACGTTCCAATTCGGCTAAATAGCGGCTGTTCTTTTCTCTAAACCCCACCAAAGCTCCGCCCTTTTTAATGACGTATCTAACGCCAAGCCTGGCTTTATGCCTATAACCCCAATCATCACCAATGATAGGCGCTAAAATTTCCCGTGGAGCGATACCACCAAAGTGTTTTAATTGTTCAAGCAATACCTGCTGCTTAAAAGTTATTTGAGCGGAACTGGCCAAATGCTGCATGCTGCAACCTCCACAAATGCCATAATGTTGACATTTTGGCGATACGCGCTCGGGGCTGGCTTCTATTATTTCTACGGCTTCTCCTTCGGCGTATTTAGCTTTGGTATAGGTATAATTAAATAATACCGTTTCGCCCGGCAAGGCATTTGCAATGAAAACCGTTTTCCCATTTACATGGGCGATGCCTCGTCCCTCGTGGCTTAAACCCGTTATTTGTGCTTGTTGAGCTTGTTTATTTTGCATACCAGTGCCCTAAAAATTCGGTTAAATGAGGTTTGTTAAGCTGCTGTAAACGTTCCCGCACTAACTTACATTCAACTTCATACTGTTCGGCAGTTAGTTTACCACGCATGAGTTCAAAGCGTAAAAAGACTAAATAAGTATTAACCACATCGGTCTCACAATAATTACGGATACCTACCGTATCGCCTTGTAAATAATGCTCCCAAACATGCTTACCGCTCATACCCATTTTGCCGGGAAAGCCTAACATGGTAGCAATATGCTCTAAAGGCGCATTAGCCTTATTTTGATAACCCGCTAAAACATCCATCAAATCGGTATGCCGGTAGTGGAAACGATTTAAATAATTGTTCCAACGAAAGCCTGGATCATCATCGCCATTATCCCAATAACGAGGCGCCACTACACCGTGTAATAAGGCTCGATAGTGAATCACGGGTAAATCAAAGCCACAACCATTCCAACTGACTAGAGTAGGTGTATATTTATCAATACCCGCAAAAAAGCGCTCTATAAGTTCTTTTTCGGAAGAAGCGGAACTACCCAAGGACCAAACCTGAAACTGCTCATGCGTACGTAAGGCGACCGAAATGGCCACTATACGCTGCAAATGCAGGGGTAAAAAGTCTGTGCCATTGTTTTGGCGTCTTAGTTTAAACATTGCCGTAGCAACTTCGGCCTCGTTTAACTCGGGTAAGTTATATAAGCATCGACCCGCTTCAACATCGGGTACCGTTTCAATATCAAAGACAAAAATATTCATAGTTATTTATAAAGAATAGGCTTCACTTAGGGACTGTTTACCATTCAATTTTCACTGTGAGAATGAATGGTAAACAGTCCCTAGCATTGTTTTACTGTTTGATTCAATTTTTGGGCATGATAAGCTATTGTAATCTTGATGTGAAGCATAAGTATCTATAAATGGGAGCGAGATAAGAATGGCTGTTAAAAATGCATTTTATGCACAATCCGGTGGAGTAACCGCGGTTATCAATGCAACCGCCTGTGGAGTCATTGAAACGGCAAGACTTCATACCGATAAAATTGGTAAGCTATATGCCGGCCGCAATGGCATCATAGGCGCTTTGACCGAAGACTTAATTGACACTAGCCATGAATCCGCTGAAGCCATAGCGGCTCTTCGTCATACACCTGCCGGTGCCTTTGGTTCCTGCCGTTATAAACTAAAAAGTATTGAGGAAAATCGCGCTCAATATGAACGCCTGATTGAGGTATTTGCAGCCCATGACATTGGTTATTTCTTTTATAATGGGGGGGGCGACTCTCAAGACACCGCCCATAAGGTTTCTCAACTTAGCGAAAAAATGGGTTATCCTTTAAGCTGTATAGGCATTCCCAAAACCGTTGATAATGATTTACCCTTTACCGATAATTGTCCGGGTTTTGGCTCGGTGGCTAAATATGTAGCGGTATCCATTCGCGAAGCGGGTTTTGATGTGGCCTCAATGGCCTTAACTTCGACCAAGGTCTTTATCTTAGAGGTCATGGGACGTCATGCGGGTTGGATTGCAGCCGCCGGGGGACTCGCTGCCGAGCAGGCCGGTGACCCTCCTCATATTATTTTACTGCCTGAAATTGCCTTAGATGAAGAGAAATTTTTGGCAAAAGTTCAAGAAAGCGTCACCAACTATGG
>Ga0182739_1000969_pt1 | contig 32068 bp, 25 predicted proteins | sample eDN5th30CBELigBY_FD_128873 | JGI IMG/M metagenome (GOLD analysis project Ga0182739, IMG submission 128873) | Enriched backyard soil microbial communities from Emeryville, California, USA - eDNA 5th pass 30_C BE-Lig BY (version 2) (version 2) | ecosystem: Environmental > Terrestrial > Soil >... | reverse complement strand
GCCCCAACGCCCGCTCGGTGCAGATTACGTTGAATCCGTTTACGCTGGTAGGGGCCACGACCCGCTCGGGATTATTAACCGCACCGCTTCGGGCACGGTTCGGTATCAATGCGCGGTTGGAATATTATGACGCTAAGTTGCTTACCACCATCGTGCTACGGTCGGCAGGTATTCTCCGCACGCCCATTACCGATGAAGGGGCATACGAGATCGCCCGGAGGAGTAGGGGTACGCCCCGTATTGCGAACGCCCTGCTCAGGCGTACGCGTGATTTTGCACAGATTAAGGGAGATGGGAAAATTGATACGCCCATTGCACAATATGCACTCCATGCGCTCAATGTGGATGAACATGGCCTTGATGAAATGGATAACCGGATCTTGCTCACAATCATTGATAAATTCAAAGGTGGCCCCGTGGGCGTAAAAACCATTGCCACAGCCGTAGGGGAGGATGAGGGAACCATTGAGGAAGTGTACGAGCCATTTCTTATTCAGGAGGGTTATTTAATGCGGACATCACGGGGTAGGGAATGTACCGAATTGGCGTACAAACATTTGGGTAAAATAAGCCATAGTAAGGGTAATACACTTTTTTAGCCGGTTTCTTAAAAATGGTATAGGTATTGAGGGTAATTGGAATTATGAAAAGATTTTCGCTGTTCGCCTTGTTATGTTTTGCCTTCCCGTTTTTTGGTTATTCCCAGTTTGGCAATGAATCGCCCATCCCGTATTTCAGGTATTCGGTAACAGGTGGATTGGGACCAACATTATTGTATGGCGATTTAGATAGGCAACAAATCGGCGGTGCATTGTACCTTAAAGGTAATTATTTTTTGACACATGGGCTAAGCGTGGGATTGGAGTTACAGGAGGGACTATTACGTGCCTCAGATGAATCTTCTGGAAATGAAGCAATGAATTTTTATCATGTTGCTATCCTGGGATTCAGTTTCCAGCCAATCAAGTTCTTGCAAGACGACCATCTACGACGGATCGAATACCGGCAATCGTTCGGTCGCAGGACACTCAATAGTGTATTCGTTGGTGCGGGTATGGGTGCGCTTTATAACCTGCATTGGAAATACCAAGGCGCCAGCAGCGAAAATGAGAGACGTGGCTTAACTTATGTGATAAGCACCAACGCGGGATTGGAGCTTCCACTTCATTCATTGAAGCCAAATCTTTTAGATTCGTACGTGTGGAATCTCGTAGTCCGGGGTCAGCTTAATTTTGGATTAGATGACCAGTTGGATGGTTATGATGAGCTGGATAGTGGCGCAAACAAACATAATGATGTTTATGGATTATTATCGGTAGGCATCAACCTGCGGTTTTGACCGGCTGAGTTTTCCCAGCACCTTCTTTCCCCGGCTTTGTATCGCGGCCGAACCATCGCGAAGCAAAAACTCGATCTGCAGTTTCAGTTCTTCACGTATCCACTCAAATTCGCCGCTCATATTCAACAGGACGTCCATGCAATTGGCTTGCACGGCAACCGGTGTTTGTGGGTCAATAAGCCAGCTGAAAACGGTTTCGACCAGTTGTTCGCGATCTGTCGATAGGAGGGTGCGCTGATAGGAAGTGGGTACCTTTGGGCGGGTAAGCCGTATAAGTATATTGGTGAAGTGCCGTTGGCAGCTTGGATTCTTTTGGTGGGCCAATCGGGCCAGGAAGGGGTTCATTACCAACATAAATCGATCGGGATAATTAACGGCAATATATTCCAATAGCCACGCGGCCCGGAACGCCAATTTGGGATGATCCACATCGTAACACAGGTCGTGCAATTCGGTCATCGGAACATCGGGGGCATCACCGAGCGCGCTTAAATCGGGTACCCTAATCTGATTCGTATTATTGACAGTTAATCGAGCCTTGAGTGTTTGTATATCCATGATGATCAAATCTCCGCAAAAATAAAGAAAAATCGGTTGGTGTACTCGTGTGCGGTAGATCGAAACAATTGAGGCAGCATGCTGTTTATTGGGAAAATAACCGAAAAATGGATCTGCATTCCGGACTTCCTTATTGGCTAATAAAGAACCAACTGTTTAATTTCCATAATCCCCTGAGAGAACCATTGGTGGTTGATGTGGCTATTATTGGGTCAGGTATTACGGGCGCTTTGGTCGCGCATGAACTGTGCAAGGCGGGTATTCCCTGTGCGGTATTTGACAAGCGGACCGTTGCCACCGGCAGCACGGGTGCCAGTACAGCCCAATTGCAATACGAGATCGATGTACCACTGTCAGACATGATTGGCAAAATAGGCGAGGAGAACGCAGTACGCGCGTATCAGGCAAGTTTGCAGTCGATCACGGATTTGGAACAGGTTTTCGAGTCAACGACAGTGCGCCCCAACTTTAGGCGGGTATCCAGCGTGTTCCTTGCGAGCAATCGCCGCGGTTTCCGTTTGCTTGAACGGGAATACGAGGTTCGCAAGCACCATGGCCTGCCCGTATCATTTCTTAATGCCGATGCCTTGTTTGTCGCGCATCGGATCAAAGCGCCGGCTGCACTTAAAAATAAAGCGGCTGCTCAAATGGATGGTTACCTGGCTGCCACCGGATTACTGAAACACCACATGAAGAAAAGCGATCTCTCACTTTTTTCACACACAGAAATCATCAGCTATCAGGAAAAAAGAGCGGGTTATGAATTGCTGACCAGAGATGGAATAACGATCCGATGCAAACATGTGGTCATTGCGGCCGGTTTTGAAGCAGGGCAATTTTTACCTAAGCAGGTGATGCGCCTGGTGTCCACCTATGCCTTGATTTCGCAGCCTGTCGATCCCTCGCAGCTTTGGCCGGAACGAAGTTTGATTTGGGAAACGTCAACGCCATACTTTTACATGCGTACCACGCCGGATAACCGCATGATGATTGGCGGCGAAGACGTGCCGTTCAGGGATCCTGAAGCACGGGATCGGCTATTGCGTTGGAAAATCAAGCGTTTGGAGCGGAAGTTCAGCAAAGTCTATCCTGATATCCCCTTTGTAGTGGATATGGCTTGGTGTGGTACGTTCAGTTCTACCGGAGATGGCTTGCCTTTTATTGGGGCCTGGCCGGGCAAGAAACGAATGTATTTTGCGCTGGGGTACGGAGGGAATGGTATCACGTTCAGTATGATCGCGGCGCAACTAATCAAAAACAAGCTTATAGGAATTAAGGATGAGCGGGAAAAGGTGTTCGCGTTCAGTAGAATGGATAGCGTATAAATGACAATTGGTAACAAGTGGTTACCAACTGTCATTTATCAACTATAGATTAAGAACTAAATATACCGGTTGACGATATTCTCAAACAATTCTTGTTTGCCACTTATCGTTTCGGGCTCGCCCGATGATGCGGCAATATCACGCAAGTCGGTCAACGAGAGTTTACCTGCTTCAAAATCCTTCCCTTTTCCGCCATCGAACGAAGCATAGCGTTCTTCGCGGAGCTTCCTGTAGTCAGATTTGTTGAGAATGTTGTCTGCTACGACAAGTGCGCGGGCAAACGTATCCGCACCGCCGATGTGTGCATAAAAGAGATCCGCCCGGTCGGTGGAGTTACGCCGCACCTTGGCGTCGAAGTTGATGCCACCACCAGCGAAGCCACCGGCTTCGAGGATAATGAGCATACATTCGGCAAGTTCATTGATGTTGTTCGGGAACTGGTCCGTATCCCAACCGTTTTGGTAGTCGCCGCGGTTGGCGTCCATCGAGCCGAGCAGGCCTGCATCGGCAGCCACTTGGAGCTCGTGCTGGAAGGTATGCCCCGCCAGCGTGGCGTGGTTCACTTCGAGGTTGAGTTTGAAATCATCCAGCAGATCATATTGCCGGAGAAAACTGATCACCGTTGCAGAATCGTAGTCGTATTGGTGTTTGGTGGGCTCACATGGTTTGGGCTCGATGAAGAAAGTGCCTTTGAAACCCTGGCCACGTGCATAATCCCGGGCGCTGTGCAGCATTCGGGCGAGGTGTTCTTGTTCGCGTTTCATGTCGGTGTTCAGCAAAGACATGTACCCTTCGCGTCCACCCCAGAATACATAATTCTCTCCTCCTAATGCAATAGTCGCATCCAATGCAGCCTTGATTTGGGCTCCTGCATGGGCCACAACGGCAAAATCGGGATTGGTAGCTGCGCCGTTCATATACCGTTTATGAGAGAACAGGTTGGCGGTGCCCCACAGTAGCTTTACACCGCTTGCAGCCTGTTTTTCCCTGGCATAGTCTACCAGTGCGGCAAGTCGCCTTTCGTTTTCGGCTACGTCGTCACCATAATCTACGACGTCTACATCGTGGAAGCAATAGTAAGGCATGCCTATTTTTGTGAAAAACTCGAACGCAGCATCCATTTTGTCTTTGGCGCGTTGGATGACATCGCTGTTTTTGTCCCAGGGGAAGAACAGGGTCGGTCCGCCGAACGGATCACTGCCATTCCCATTGAATGAATGCCAGTAAGCAACTGCAAACCGCAGGTGCTCTTCCATGGTCTTGCCGGCAATCACCTTGCCCGCATCATACCAACGGTAAGCTAATGGGTTATCTGATTCGGGGCCTTCGTAGGCTATTTTCCCGATGCCCTTAAAATACTCGTTTTCACCGATAATTACGTTTGACATATTTTTTATTTCGTTTTATTTGTTTTTAACTGTTTACTCGCCTATTTCCCCGGCCAATTGAGTGTCGAGTAGTGCTCTCCACTCCTCGTACAACACTTCATAACTACCGGTCTTGCGTGGTTCTACGGTTTTCAATAACTCTTGTTTACTGAAGGCTTCGGCCGGAGACGTAAAAATACCCGCCCCGATACCCGCTCCCAGTGCAGCCCCAACGCTGCCGTCGCTATTATACAATTCTACTGGTACGCCGGTGGCCTCTACGAAGATTTCAGTGAAGAGTTCACTAAGAAACATATTTGCACGGCCGGCACGGATAACGGCAGGATTCATGCCGTTTTCGCGGAGGATGTCCAGCCCGTACCGGAAGGCATATGCGATGCCTTCCTGCGATGCCCGGAATACCTGCGAGCGGCCATGGGCATTGAAATCGAGGTCGACAAAGCGCGCCCCCAGAATCTTGTTATGCAGAAAACGTTCGGCCCCGTTGCCGAAAGGAAAGATTTTCAGTCCGTTGCTACCGGGTGCCACCGCTTTTCCGAGGTCGTTCATTTGTGCGTAAGTGAGGCCGTGCCCGAAATGGTCTTTCGCCCAGCGATTTAATATGCCCGTGCCATTAATGCACAGCAACACACCAGTGCGCGGCGATGCCGGTGTATAATTAACGTGTGCAAAGGTGTTGACGCGCGACGCGTGGTCGTACACCAGTTGATCGCTTACCGCATAGATGACACCGGAGGTGCCCGCCGTAGCAGCGACTTCGCCGGGCTCCAGCACGTTTAATGACAAGGCATTGTTGGGCTGGTCGCCTGCCTTGTAAGACACAGGGATACCCGGAGGGAGGCCAAGTTGTGCGGCTACGTCTTTCCGTAGCGTACCGTGTTCACCAAATAACGGCCGGATTTCCGGGAATACTGCCTCGTCAAAACCAAAATGCGCAAGGACCTCGCGGGAAATCCGGTTGTTTTTGAAATCCCAGAATATCCCTTCAGAAAGCGCCGAAATGCTCGTGGTTGCGGTTCCTGTCAGCTTCATTGCGATGTAATCGCCAGGAAGCATGATGTGATGGGCTTTGGCATAGACATCCGGCTCATTAGCTTTTACCCAAGCCCATTTCGATGCGGTAAAATTACCGGGAGAGTTGAGCAAATGCTCCAGCGCAAAAGGCTCACCCATAGCCTTAAATGCTGCTTCGCCGATCGATACGGCCCGGCTATCGCACCAAATGATTGAATTACGGAGGGCGTTACCCTCTTCGTCCGTTACAACCAGACCATGCATTTGATAGGCAATGCCAACGGCGCCAATGTCGCGTACCTTAAATGTGGCATCCGAAGTGAGTTTCCCGATGGCGGCGACCACCTGTTCCCACCACATATCCGGGGCTTGTTCCGCCCAACCCGGTACAACGGAAAGGATGTTGTTTTCATGGTCTTCCGGATAACGGATAGATGCCACACATGCCTGTGTGTCGGCGTCTACCACGGAGACCTTAATGGAAGAGGTGCCAATATCGATACCTAGTAATAACATGATCGAGCGGTAATGAGTTTTTAAGACAATGCTAACGTTGGCATAAAGGTAGATATTACTTTTTGAATTCCAAAATGTATCTTTATTTTTGTTGGGTAAGGTAATTGAGTCGATACTTGCACAACTCACGTGTTAACCCGTATTCATTTGAAAAAAATAACCATTTTAGACATTGCGAAGGAACTTGGTATCACATTTTCCACGGTAGCGCGGGCGCTCAACGACCACCCTGCCATCAGTGCAGCAACAAAAAAGGCTGTCCGCGAAACCGCAGACCGATTGGGTTACCGACCCAATAAAGTGGCGTCCTCTCTCCGCTCCGGCAAGACAAAGATCATTGGTGTTCTTATGCCACGCTTGGACGTGAGTTTTTTTAGCTCGGTAGTACATGGAATAGAAAGTGTAATGAATGAAAACGGTTATACCATTTTGTTGTATCAGTCACAGGAATCCATTAAACAGGAAAGCCGTGGAATAGATACGTTTCTTCGATCCCGGGTAGACGGTATCATCGCCTCCATCTCACTCGAAACCGAGGATAATGGGGAGTTCATGGAGATCAAGGATCGCAATATCCCGCTGGCTTTTTTCGATCGTGTGCCGTCCGGACTCGATGTGCCATCCGTAACGATAGATGATTACCGCGGTGGTTTCATGGCTACCGAACACCTTATCGTTTCCGGTTACCGCCGGATCGTCCACATCAACCAGTATCGCAACATCAACATTTTTAATGAACGGTTGCGGGGTTATCTCGATGCATTGAGAAAATATGGGATACCGATCGATGAGGATCTGATTATAAGGGGTGATTTTTCACTCGAATTTGGGCGGCAATGTGTACGGGAATTGTTGAAAAACAATATCGAGTTCGATGCGATATTTACACTGGAAGATTTTACCGCAATGGGTGTTGTGCAGGAGTTGAAAGCTGTCGGTATGCGCATTCCGGGTGAAATCGGCGTCGTGGGTTTTGCAAACGAAGCGTTCACAAGTTTGGTGAGCCCGACAATCTCAACGGTAGACCAGTGTACTGTAGAAATGGGGGAAGAGGTAGCCCGCCTCTTTCTCAAGCTGCTTAAAAGGGGAGATTATTACAAGCATAAGCCAGAAAAAATCGTGCTGGAACCTAAACTGCTGGTTCGGGAAAGTTCTCGCAAGGAGCCGTGAAAACGACTTCGGCAAAAATGTCTATATTGTAGGCCAATTGAAGATACTGAAACAGGATAAAGGATTATTATGACAGAAAACACGAGACCTGCCAAGCGGGAGGATTCCCGTCGTACATTTCTAAAAACGGCTGGAACATTGGCTGCTATCCTGCCGCTCACCCAGCAATTCAGTTTTGCAAACGAACTTTTCCCTCCGATAAAAAAGACCCTTAAGATCGGTCTAATTGGCTGCGGCGGCCGTGGAACAGGTGCCGCGGCTCAGGCCCTGCGTGCCGATCCCGACGTGGAGCTGGTAGCTATGGGCGATATTTTCGAAGACCAGATAGCTACGGCATATGATGCATTGATGAAGATTGAACCCGCTAAGGTAAAGTTAAAAAACAAACACAAATACGTTGGATTCGATGCCTATCAAAAGGTTATCGACGCCGGTGTAGATGTCGTATTGCTGGCCACTCCCCCCGTATTCAGACCGTTACACCTAGAGGCTGCGGTAGCTGCTGATAAGCACGTCTTCTGTGAGAAACCTGTCGCCATTGACCCACCTGGCGTTCGTCGCGTATTGGAAGCCGTTCGTAAATCGAAAGCGAAGGGCCTCGCGGTGGTTTCCGGTTTCTGTTTCCGTTACGCGAACCCCAACCGGTCCGTTTTCGGGCGTGTGCGCGAGGGGGCAATCGGTGATGTCGTATCGTTGTCGTCATTCCGGTATGGTGGCGATCTGAGTCTGAAACCCCGTCAGGCGAGGTGGTCGGACCTCGAATTCCAATTGCGCAATTGGTTTTATTATAGCTGGATGTCGGGCGATCTGATTATTGAGCAGGCCGTACATAGCTTGGATATGATGTCGTGGGTAATGGGCGATATCGCCCCGGAGAAGGCCATTGGCAGTGGTGGTCGGCAAGTGCGGGTTGCCGAGGAAAAAGGGAACGTATTTGACCACTTCGCAGTGGAATTGACTTACCCGGGAGGTGTGAGGGGTTATCATTTCGCACGGCAACAGACGGGATGCACCAATCGTAATAGCGTTGATGTAGTAGGAACAAGTGGCAAAATGGCGGTCGAGATTGGCAGTCGGTATGAAATCCAAGGTGCGGACCCGTGGAAATATAACGGACCCAACAATAATATGTACCAGACGGAACACGATGAATTGTTTGCGTCTATCCGCTCCGGTACGCCCATCAATGATGGCGAATGGATGACCAATAGTACCATGCTTGGGATATTGGCTACGCTGGCAGCTTATAGCGGTACCGAAGTAACGTGGGAGCGTGCGTTGAACTCGAACTTCACATTTGGCCCCAGCCCGGAGGAATTTCATATGGATATGGAGGCGCAAGCCATCCCCATAGCAAAGCCGGGGTCCGGACTGACTATCTGAGGGGGGCTGTGAGCTAGTGACAAAGAATTAATTGCGGCTTAATTATAGCATAACAAGCGATGGATACCTTTGCATCAATAAGAAAAAAAAGTATTCATTTTGTTAGGTTTGGTTAAATGGGAAAGCCCCGCTGTGAAGCGAGGCTTTTTTTATAAAGAATGACCGCGTTTGCCGGAAAGCTATTATCTTTGGGTGAACCAATTTATAATATCATGGAAATTAAAACTTCAACAAAGTTCGTAGCCGAAATGATTGGTACCTTTGGTTTGGTGCTTTTCGGCTGCGGAGCTGCTGCTGTTGCAGGAGTGGACACCCTAGCTGGCCTTTCCGGCCTAGGCTTATTGGGAATCGCATTGGCCTTCGGCCTGTCGGTGGTGGTGTTTGCCTACGCTATCGGAGGTATTACGGGTTGCCACATCAACCCGGCCATTACGATTGCTATGCTGGTCAACGGCAAGATTTCCGTAGGTGACGCCGTCGCCTACATTGTCGCTCAATTCATTGGTGCATTGCTGGGTGCATTCGTGCTGCAGCAGGTGCTGAATGGGCAGCTGGCGGGTTTCACGCCGGGCGAGTGGGCGTACGGCGCCAATGGCTGGGGCGCAGGATATCAGAATGAATATGGCACTACGTCCGCATTTCTGGCGGAAGCCGTACTGACGTTCCTTTTCCTGTTTGTCATCTTTGGTGCCACATCCAAATGGGGAAACGGTACCATGGCCGGACTGGCCATCGGGTTTACGTTGGTGCTCATTCACTTGGTGGCCATCCCGATTACCGGGACGTCGGTCAATCCCGCACGCAGCTTCGGTCCAGCTATCCTCGCAGGAGGTGCCGCACTGAGCCAACTGTGGTTGTTTATAGTTGCCCCCATCGTGGGGGGCGTGGTGGCGGCCATCGTGTGGCGGCTGCTGGATAAAAAAGATTAAAGATAAAGGGGGGTGTCCCATACTCCGGAATACCCCCCCTTTTATTCTAAATCCCGTATTTAAGACCGAGACTAAACCATCGTCCCGGCATGGGCACCGCCGCCGCTTCGATATATGTTGTGTCAAAGATGTTTTGTACGTCCATATAAAGGTCTAGGGCGTTAAGCCGATACCCGATTCGCACGTCGCCCAGGAAGTAACTTTTATAGCTGATGCGTTCATTGAATCGTGCTGCGGCGGTCGCGGAAAACCTTCCCGACGAAAAATGGATGTTGGCGGTTGCCTGATGGCGAAGGCTTTCGATGACGTACTTGGAGAGAAAGCCCGCATTGTGGCTGTCGTCGAATCGGGGCGCCAACCATGTATAACCCACTCCGACCATCCATGTAGTCTTTTGTTGGCCCGCAAATAGGCGGTAGTTTCCTGAAAAAGCGAGCCCCTGTGTACGATGCTGCTGGAAATTGTATGGCTGCCAGGGCTCATCCAGGGATAACCTTACCCAATCGATGAAATTATCCATGTTTCGATAGAAGTAACCCGCATGGGCGACAGTTCGATGGTCGGTATACTTGATACCACCTTCAGCGTGCCAGGCGTGTTCCGACTGCAATAGCGGATTGCCGATGTTGCCTGGCCGTTGGTCGAGGTACAAGTCGGTAAATGAAGGGATACGTTGACCCATGCCTGTGTGGGCCACCAGTTTCCATTGCTCGCTAAGCGCGTAGCCCACATCTATGCCTGGAAATACCTGCCAGCCGTAATCTGAATTGTAATTCACATAGGCGCCGGCACTGAGTAGCAGCCGCTTTATTTTTTCGGTTTTGAACTCGGCGTATAAGCCGTAGTTGTTGCGGTTATGGTTGCCAATATTGCTGCTGCGGATGATTTCATTGCGCATTTCAACGCCTACCCCAATATCGCCCGCCCCCGTTTGGAGGGTTGCATTCACCTCAGTATTGACAGAATGACTATGGTGCTGGCTCCGCGCGCGGCTCAGGTCGTGGCGGAAATAACGGTAATCGTCATAGCCATAGCGATAGCTTACCCGCGGTGATAAGGAAAGCTTTTCCGTCAATTGGCCTTTATACCCGATTGCGGCCAGCACGGTTTGCACAACCTCGCGCGACTCTTTGTCGCCCGGCGCCGCATAAAATCCGTTGGCACCGAAGCCATTGGATACGTAGCCGCCCATCAGTGACACGACATCCGCACCACTGGTGGGTATCTCGCCTTGGTAGAATACCTTGTTGTTTCGGAAGGCGGTATTGTACCGGTAACCGTTGCCCGATTCGTGGCCGCCATAAAGTGAGTGGCTGCCGGCGCGGCCGGTAACGGTAGCGCCAAGCTGTATGCCGCGCCCGTTGAAAAGGGCGTCGTTATTCGCCGTATCGCGCTTGAAGCCCGAGCCGGTATAGGCATGTGCCGATAGCCCCGACCCGGAGGGTTTCTTTGTGACGATGTTGATGGCGCCCGTGAGGCTGTTGATGCCGTAAATACGTGCGGCGGGTCCGCGGATGATTTCAATACGTTCAATCGCATCGGTAGGAATAGGTAGGTTGAGGCCGTTGTGGCCGGTCTGCGCATCCAATACTTTGATACCATTAACGAGGATGAGGGTTTGTTCAAAGCTCCCTCCATCGATACTGATATCGGCTTGCGCACCAAAGGGTCCACGTTGGCGAATGTCCACGCCACTTACATGGCTGAGTAGTTCATTGAGCGAACGGGCGGGCAATGCGTCTATCTGCTTCCTGTCGATGATTTGGATGTTCCGGTTTTGTTTGGCAAAGGGGAGCTGCATCCGATTTTCTGTGATGACTACTTCCCCGAGCGGTATGGCACCTGTTTCCTCTTGGCCAATAACCAAACCGGACCATAAAAGGCCTAAAATTACATGTATTTGTCTGAAATATCTGTTCATTCAATTTTTTTTGCAAAAGTCGTAACTTGCCGGCACATTAAGAGGTGCCAGTTTTTATTTTATGAGTAGTCCGGTTTTAGTGCCTTACCCAAGTTTCATCCAAATAGCGCGTGGTACTACTACGCCCGTTTACCTACAAGTGGCACACCAACTTATCAACGCGATCCAGCGAGGCTATCTGATGGAAGGGCATAAACTGCCTGGTAGCCGGCAGTTAGCCGGTTTGCTGGGATTACATCGCAACACTGTAGTGGCCAGTTATGCGGAGCTGGAAGCACAGGGCTGGATAGAAATACATCCGAGCCGGGGCGCTTTTGTCAGGAACGGAAAGCGGGAAAAACCCGAGAGGCTTTCCACAGGGGATAGCCCGGCATTGGTAGGATATCCCGCCGAGGCCGGATTCCACTTCAGGAAATGGTCGGTACTGGATAATCCATTCGACCATGCGCCTGCAAGGTTCACACTCGACGACGGTCTTCCCGACCCGAGGCTATCACATGTAGGCTATCTATCCCGTTTGCTTCACACCAATATGAAACGTAAGGGAAACCAAAGCAAGCTTGGGTATAACAATTTGATGGGCAGCACGTATTACAGGGAAAACCTGGTCAATTTTCTCAACCTTACAAGAGGATTGCATATTTCCGATAAAAATATCCTAGTCACACGTAGTCTGGAACTGAGTATATACATTGTGGCAGAGACACTAATATCGGCTGGCGACTGTGTAGTGGTTGGGGAACTTAGTTATTTTGCAACCAACATGATCCTCCAAAAGGCAGGCGCCACCTTACTAACGGTGCCGCTGGATGAAGAAGGGATCGATGTCGAAGCGGTCCGCATGCTATGCGAGCGCCGGCCTATCCGCATGCTTTACATCACGCCGCACCATCATTATCCCACCACGGTTATGCTTAGCGCCCAACGGCGAGTGCAACTGCTGGAGCTGTCTGCAACGTATGGGTTCATTATTTTGGAAGACGACTACGATTATGACTACCATTATGACGGAAGCCCTCTGCTTCCGATGACGAGCGCCGATACCATAGGTATGGTGGTATATGTTGGCACGTTTGGTAAGTCGATGGCGCCGGGGTTCCGCTCGGGATTTATTGTGGCGCCCGAAGAGCTGATCGCCGAGATGGGTAAATTGCTGGGTATCATGGATCGGTATGGTGATACGCTTACCGAAGCCGCGCTGGGCGAACTGATTGCCGACGGCGAAATTCATCGTTACCTGAAGAAGACCGTACGGGAATACAGGGTGCGCCGTGATCACCTGGTTAACTTGCTGGCCAGTCGATTGAACGATCAGATCGAGGTGATTACTCCCGCGGGCGGGCTTGCTGTGTGGACCCGCTGGCAGCCCGGGTATAATCTAATGCGCTTACGCGAAGCGTGTGCGCAACGTGATCTGTACCTGCCCCGTTATCTACTATACCAATCGGCCGATTACAGTGGCATACGCATAGGATTTGGAAGCTTGTCGCCCGATGAACTCACCAAGGTGGTTGAAATCATTGAAGACGCTAGGTCCTGATAACCGACTGTAAAAATACACCAATCACGGCCTGCATGTCATCGGTACGGCGGAGGATCAATGCCACTCCTCCCTGCCGAGCAGCTTTTGGCCGGCAGCGGGTTTTGGTATCGAATCGATGGCGGGTGATTCTTGCGGTAAGTGCCTAACGTCGGGCTGCCCCGCATCTACCCATGCCGAAAACCAGAAGCTACCGATGCGCTGGACGGCGCCGCGCATGCGCCTTTCCACCATGCCGTTTAGTGTGTCGTGATAAGTTGCCGAATACTCATCGGAGTAGGTGCGGATTAGTATATTGTTTCGGCTAACGTACCCATATTTCCGGTCGGCAGAGAACCGGTCGTTCAACCGGGCTTCGATACCCAGAACTGAATCAACCAAGGCATGACTCTCCTGCACGATACTCCATGCTTCGTCAATGGGCGACTGTATATACTTTGCACGACCCACGAAGAAGTCATAGCCCTCCGAAAACAGTTCCGGTAACCGACTTTCCCAAAAAGCGTGAATGCCCACTTGGTTGGTCTGCTGCCCGTTATAGTTGCTCGTCGTGTGCAAGGGGACGTGTGCATCGGCGAGGTAATGGCCAATGTCGGACGAGTGGCGCAATATCCGCTGGAAGTCTTTTTCACTGAATGCCCGCACCAACGCATAATAACTCCTGTTGATTTGCCAGGGAAGCACACCCCGGGCCAGAAGCTGTCGCTCACTAAATTTTTCCACGGCGGCCGTCCAATGGATGGGAATGCTGTCGAATGGCTGGCGGCCGTATTCGTCGGCATCGATAAAATGACGGGGCGATTCGGCGCTGTCTGCGTAGCAGCGCTTGTCTGCATCTACGGCATGCTCCGTTATGTAGTCCACATGATTCTTATAAAATCCAGCCACGTCGGTGGGTAGCGTAAACACGGCCATCCGATTGATAAGCTTGTGGGCGTGGAATCCCCAAGACGAAAGAAATACCACCGTGATGATCGCAATGGGTAGGAGGTAGATGCGGTTCATGCGTTAAAGGTAAATTTTATGGCGAAAATTTACAAATTGTTCATGGCTTCTTAATATCGACATCACATAAAAACCTCTCCTTCGTTTAAGTATTATACTATTGCCACGGAAATGAAACAGGTGTTAAATTGGTTGTCGGATTTGAAAATCCGTATTTTTTCCCGTTTTTTGATGTCAGCATTCAGGCATTAACGGAAATGAAGATTCTTTATGCAGTTCAGGGCACGGGCAACGGGCATTTAAGCCGCGCGATGGATGTGGTGCCTTGTCTGAAGCGGCGGGCCGATGTCGACGTGTTGGTAAGTGGTATTCAGGCCGATCTGGAATTGCCCTTCCCCGTGAAATACCGTATGCACGGCCTGAGCTTCATCTTCGGCAAAAAGGGTGGGGTAGACCTCTGGAAAACATTCATGAGTTCGACCGTCCGCCGGCTCGTTCACGAAGTGAATACCGCGCCAATTGATGATTATGATTTGATTATCAACGACTTTGAGCCTATATCGGCTTGGGCGTGCCATACCCGAGATAAGGAATGTATCGGCCTCAGTCATCAGGCCGCCACCATGGACGCACAGGCACCCAAACCCAAAGATCAGGATATGCTGGGTAAGTTTATCATGCGCAACTATGCACCAGCTTCTATAAATTACGGGTTTCATTTCCGGCCATACAACAACCGGATATTCACGCCGGTCATCCGCCAGGAAGTGAGGCAGCTTGACGTATCCGACCGCGGGCATTACACCGTGTATCTGCCAGCCTATGATGATGCACGACTGCTCAAAGAACTGATGCGCTTTCCCGATGTCCAGTGGCAGGTATTTTCCAAACACAATAAGACGCCATTCGAAATACGCAACGTGCACGTGCAGCCTATCGCCAATCAGGCGTTCATCCGCAGCATGGCCGCTTCTGCGGGTGTATTATGTGGTGCTGGGTTCGAAACACCTGCCGAAGCATTGTTCATGAAGAAAAAATTACTCGTTATCCCCATGAAAAATCAATACGAGCAACATCTCAATGCAGCGGCACTCGAAGAAATGGGGGTGCCCGTTATCAAAAGCCTGAAAGCAAAGAATGACATCGCCATCGAAACGTGGCTCAATAGCAAACACACGATCAACGTGGATTATCCCGATTGCACACAAGACATTATCGATAACCTGCTGGAAGCACATGTGCCGAAAACATTCGTGTAGATGGTAAAGACAGACTTTGGTTCGGATTTCCAATGGGGAGTATCAACCGCCGCTTTGCAAACCGAAGGCGCCTGGGATACCGACGGAAAGGGGCCGTCGATTTGGGATGTGTTTACCCAGCGGAAAGGAAAAATCAAGCACGGCCACCGCGCGGATGTAGCTTGCGATTTCTATCACCGTTACCGCGAGGATTTGGCGTTGGTAAAGCAATTGCATATCCCTAATTTCCGGTTCTCCCTATCTTGGCCCCGCATATTGCCCAATGGTGTCGGTATGTCAAACAATAAAGGACTCGATTTCTACGACCGTCTAATTGACCATTGTTTGGAACAGGGTATTACCCCTTGGGTTACCTTATATCATTGGGACTTGCCGCAGGCACTTCAGGAAAAGGGGGGGTGGACCAACCGCGACGTGGTGTCATGGCTGTTGGATTATGCCGAATGTGTGGCCCGACGGTATGGTGACCGGGTAAAGCGCTGGATGGTACTTAACGAACCTACCGTATTCACAGGTGCAGGGTATTTCTTTGGTGTGCATGCACCGGGGCTTACGGGCTTGCGCCATTTCTTTCCCGCTGCCCATCATGCGGCGCTGGCCATGGGGCAGGTGGGGCGGTTGCTGCGGTCGGAAGTAGTGAATGCGTCTGTAGGCACTACCTTCTCGTGTTCGAGCATTCACTCCGCAAGTAGCCGTCGGCGGGATGTCGAAGCTGCAAAACGTGCAGATGCCTTGATAAACCGGTTATTTATCGAGCCGCTGCTGGGCATGGGGTATCCGGTGTCAGATTTGAAGGCATTGCGTGGTATGGAGAAATATATGCAGGCAGGAGATGACGGCTTATTGCCATTCGATTTCGACTTTATTGGCATCCAGAACTATACGCGTGAAGTGGTGCAGCACTCCATGTTCGTGCCTTACCTCAGGGCGAGGATATGTCAGGCGGAGCGCCGCGGTGTACAGCCCACTACGGAGATGGGTTGGGAGGTGTATCCCGAAGCCATATACGAGATGATCAAGAAATTCGGGGCGTACCCAAATGTCCCCAAGATCTATGTCACCGAAAACGGAGCAGCATTTCCCGATACCGTGTCGAATGGACGGATAGCTGACCATCAACGGACACACTACCTGCAATCCCATCTTGCGCAGGTGCTCCGCGCTAAACAGGAAGGAAACAATGTGCACGGTTATTTCGTATGGACACTCACCGATAATTTCGAGTGGTCGGAAGGCTACCAGCCGCGGTTTGGTTTAGTGCATGTCGACTTCGACACCCAGCAGCGCACCCTGAAAGATTCAGGTAAATGGTACGGCCAATTCCTGTCATCTGAATGACATTTCGCTTCTTTAACAAAAAAGTGATATAAGGCCCATCGGTTGTGGCATGATTTTATACAACATGTTTCCAGTATTTGTTTATTTCTTTGCTATTATTTGGATTAGTTTGTGGAAGCACTTCTCGATTTTTTAAATAACCTAACCAATCCCGACTGGATTGTTGCTCATGGTGGCCTGTATTTATTGTTATTTATTGTCTTTGCCGAAACAGGTATCCTCATCGGATTTTTCTTGCCCGGCGATCCCATTCTCTTTATAGCAGGTATTATCATTGCCAACTTAACGTTGGGACCAGTGGATTCGGTACTCACCTTATTGTATTGGATTGCATTGATCTCGGTTGCCGGTATACTGGGTAATTTCGTTGGCTATTGGTGCGGCAAATACTTCGGGCATCGGTTGCTGAAAATGAAAGACAACTGGCTCTTTAAAAAAGAATACATCTTCCGGGCGCAGGATTTTTACCACAAACGTGGTGGGGTAGCCATTATATTAGCGCGTTTCTTGCCCGTAGTGCGTACGTTCGCTCCCATTGTAGCCGGTATCGTAGAGATGGATATCAGGAAATTTGCCTTATACAATGTGGTGGGTGGAATTCTCTGGGTAGGCAGCCTGGCCACGTTGGGTTATCTGCTCGGCGAGAATGAATGGGTACAGCGCAACCTGGAGTATGTTATCATGGGTATCGTGGTGGTGGCCACCGCGCCGGTATTGATAAAAATGATTACAGGAGCAGGAAAGAAAAAGCAACCTGCTACGGCCACGGTCGAGACAGAGGCCTGCGAAGAAGAATATTAAAAACATCAGACAAATATGCTATAAAACACAAAATCGGCCTGCTGACATTATCATCAGCAGGCCGATTTTACGTTTATCCGATTCCGATAATAGATTAATCGTCTTTCTTTTCCTCAGCCAGATCCGATGGTTTTGAAGAACCACCATCGCCGGCCTGGATATTGACAACGATTTCTTCCTTGGTTTTGTCGTAGTCAACTTCCAGTGTATTCCCTTCGGCCACCTCGCCTTTGAGTATTTCCTCAGCAATGGGATCTTCAAGGTATTTTTGGATCGCCCGCTTTAGCGGCCGTGCTCCGAAATTACTGTCAAACCCCTTCTCGGCTACGAATTCCTTCGCGGTATCGGTAAGCTTGATGCTGTAGCCTAAAGCCTCAATACGGACGAAGAGTGATTTCAGTTCAATATCGATGATTTTGAAGATATGCTCCTTATCCAATGAGTTGAATACAATCACATCGTCCACACGGTTGAGGAATTCAGGTGCGAATGCCCGCTTAAGCGCATTTTCGATCACGCTACGCGAATGTGTCTCCGCTTGTTCAGCCTTGGCCGATGTAGTAAAACCAACACCCTGGCCGAAGTCTTTCAACTGACGCGCACCGATGTTGGACGTCATGATCAGAATGGTATTCCTAAAGTCCACACGGCGACCGAGACTGTCGGTTAGCTGTCCTTCATCCAATACCTGCAACAGCAGATTGAACACATCGGGGTGTGCTTTCTCAATTTCATCGAGCAATACCACGGAGTAAGGCTTGCGCCGTACCTTCTCGGTCAACTGGCCGCCTTCTTCGTAGCCCACATATCCCGGAGGCGCTCCAACCAGGCGAGAGATGGCAAATTTTTCCATGTATTCGCTCATATCAATCTGAATGAGCGAATCCTCGCTATCGAACATGAAGCGCGCCAGTTCTTTAGCTAACTCCGTTTTACCTACGCCGGTGGGGCCGAGGAAGATGAACGAACCAATGGGTTTCTTCGGGTCTTTCAGTCCGGCACGTGTGCGCTGGATGGCTTTGACCAGTTTCTTCACGGCATCGTCTTGTCCGATAATGCGACCCTTCATAGAGTCGGCCATGCCAAGTAGTTTCTGACTGTCGGACTGCCCGACGCGCTGTACGGGGATACCGGTCATCATCGATACTACTTCGGCAACATTATCTTCCGTAACGGTGTACCGCTTCGTTTTGGTTTCCGCTTCCCACGCTGTCTTCTCTTCTTCCAACTCTTCCAGCAGTTTTTTCTCGGTATCGCGCAGTTTGGCAGCCTCTTCGTATTTCTGGCTGCGAACTACCTTGTTTTTCTCGACCTTGATTTCTTCGATTTTCTCTTCGATATCAATGATGGTCTGCGGTACATGGATATTGGTGAGATGTACCCGTGAGCCCGCTTCGTCAAGCGCGTCTATGGCTTTATCGGGCAGGAACCGATCGGTAATGTAACGAGTGGTCAACGTTACGCAAGCCTCAATGGCCTCCGGTGTATAGTTGACGTTGTGGTGCTCCTCATACTTTTCCTTGATGCGGTTGAGTATTTCCACCGTTTCATCATGCGAAGCCGGCTCAATCATCACCTTTTGGAACCGCCGGTCAAGCGCACCGTCTTTTTCGATGTATTGACGGTATTCGTCGAGTGTTGTTGCGCCGATACACTGGATTTCTCCACGTGCCAGCGCAGGCTTGAACATATTGGACGCATCCAATGAGCCGGATGCACCGCCAGCACCTACAATGGTATGTATCTCGTCGATAAAGAGAATTACATCGGGCGATTTTTCCAACTCGTTCATCACTGCTTTCATGCGCTCTTCGAATTGACCCCGGTATTTCGTGCCAGCCACCAACGACGCCAGGTCCAGCGTAACTACACGCTTATTGAATAATACGCGCGATACTTTGCGTTGGATGATACGTAAGGCGAGCCCTTCGGCAATAGCCGATTTACCCACACCGGGTTCGCCGATGAGGATGGGGTTGTTTTTCTTGCGCCGCGAAAGGATCTGTGACACCCGCTCAATCTCTTTCTCTCGACCTACAATAGGGTCCAGTCGGCCTTCTTCAGCAGCTTTGGTCAAGTCGCGTCCAAAATTGTCGAGCACCGGTGTTTTCGACTTGATGTCGGAAACCTTTTTCGGCTGACTGAAATGATCGTCTTCCTTAAAGTCGTCATCGCCGGCCGTAGAACCGGATGCCTGGCCAGTAATGCCAGCCTTGTGCTGTTCAACATCAGCCTTAAAGACATCGTAATTGATATCGAATTGCTGTAAAATCTGCGATGCGATGTTGTCTTCGTCGCGCAGAATAGACAACAGCAGGTGCTCAGTGCCAATCACATCACTTTTGAATATCTTTGCTTCGAGGTAGGTGATCTTCAATACTTTCTCCGCTTGCTTGGTAAGCGGCATATTGCCAATCGGAGCCCGGGACATCGATGAACCTTTTACGGCATCCTCGATAGACTTGCGTAGTTCTGTGGTGTCGATCCCTGTGTGTTTTAATATCTTGATGGCGATGCCATCCCCTTCACGAATGAGACCGAGCAACAGGTGCTCCGTGCCGATATAATCGTGCTTCAATCTGATGGCTTCTTCCCTGCTGTATGAAATCACATCCTTTACGCGAGGCGAAAATTTTGCTTCCATGAATGTATTACCTTTCTTTTTTATGCTAAGGATTCGATAAATGTAAAAAAAATATCGCTTGTACCTTTACTATTTTATGTAACTTTTATCAACAATTAAGCCATTGATACGAAGATAACATTTTGTCATGTTGTATAAATGCGTTTATTACGCCATTCTGACTATCTTTGCGCTTCTTGGTTTAATCGCAGATATAACAAGGAATCAAAAACATGTCAGACGAAAAGGTCATATTCTCCATGGCGGGGGTAAGCAAAGTTTACCCACCTCAAAAGCAAGTATTAAAAAACATTTACCTTTCCTTTTTTTATGGTGCCAAAATCGGTGTCATCGGTCTTAATGGCTCGGGCAAGTCGTCGTTACTGCGCATCATCGCCGGGTTGGACAAGTCCTATCAGGGCGAAGTGGTCTTTTCGCCGGGCTATAGTGTGGGCTACCTGGCTCAGGAACCCGAGTTGGATGCCGGAAAGACTGTACGCGCGGTGGTGGAAGAAGGCGTAGCTGAAACGACGGAACTGCTTCGCGAGTACGAAGAAATCAATGAAAAATTCGGTCTACCTGAAGTATATGAAAACGCCGACGAAATGGACCGCCTACTGGCCCGCCAAGGCGAAATACAAGATAAAATCGATGCATCGGGCGCCTGGGAACTTGATAATAAACTGGAGCGAGCCATGGACGCGCTGCGCTGCCCCGACCCCGAGCGGGGAATAGCCACATTGTCAGGCGGTGAGCGCCGCAGGGTGGCATTATGTCGGTTATTGCTTCAGGAACCGGATGTGCTCTTACTCGATGAGCCTACCAACCACCTCGACGCGGAGTCGATCGACTGGCTTGAACAGCACCTTCAACAGTATAAAGGAACGGTCATCGCAGTAACGCACGACCGTTACTTCCTCGACAACGTGGCGGGCTGGATATTGGAGCTAGACCGTGGCGAGGGCATCCCTTGGAAAGGCAATTACTCATCGTGGCTCGACCAGAAAGCCAAACGGCTGGCCCAAGAGGAAAAAACGGAGAGCAAACGACAGAAAACACTGGAGCGCGAACTCGAATGGGCACGGATGGCACCCAAAGCCCGCCACGCCAAGTCTAAAGCCCGCTTGCATAACTACGAAAAGCTAGCCTCAGAAGAAACCAAGGAGCGGGAGGCCAAACTGGAGCTATTTATCCCACCGGGACCGCGCTTGGGTAATGTGGTCATTGAGGCCCAGGGCGTCAGCAAGGCGTATGGCGACAAACTGTTGTTCGAAGACCTCAACTTTTCGCTGCCCCCCGCCGGCATCGTCGGTATTATCGGTCCCAACGGGGCGGGTAAGACTACGCTTTTTCGGCTCATTACAGGGCAAGAGCAGCCTGATAGCGGTACGTTCCGGGTGGGTGAAACGGCGGTGCTGGGATATGTGGATCAGCTGCACGACGACCTCGATCCCGATAAATCCGTGTGGGAAAATATTACCGACGGTAATGAAAACATCCAGCTCGGCAATCGTCCGGTTAACTCACGTGCATACGTGTCTAAATTTAACTTCAATGGTGCCGATCAACAAAAAAAGGTCAGCGTACTGTCGGGTGGCGAGCGCAACCGTGTGCATCTGGCCATCACCCTCAAGAAGGGAGCCAATGTGCTGCTGCTCGATGAGCCGACCAACGACATTGATGTGAATACCCTCCGCGCGCTCGAAGAAGGATTGGAGGACTTCGGTGGCTGTGCAGTGATCATCTCGCACGACCGGTGGTTCCTTGACCGCATCTGTACGCATATCCTCGCATTTGAGGGCGATTCGCAGGTATACTTCTTTGAAGGGAATTATTCCGAATATGAAGAGAGCCGGAAAAAGCGGCTAGGTGATGTAACGCCCCACCGCATCAAATACAAGAAACTGACGTAAGCTCGATGGATACCTCAAGATTACTCAAAGCCATTATTGAAAACGCGATTGATGGTATCATTACGATCGACCGCAATGCCATCGTGGAATCCATAAACCCCGCTGCCTCAAGCCTCTTCGGGTATGACCCGTCGGAGGTGATTGGCAATAACGTGTCGATGCTTATGCCTGAACCCTACCGGAGCCAACATGACCAGTACATCTTGAACTATCTTACCACCGGTGTGAAGAAAATCATCGGTATTGGCCGGGAAGTGCGGGGGCTGCGCAAAGACGGCACCACCTTTCCGTTCCGTCTGGCAGTAAGCGAGGTGAATTATGAAAACAAGACGGCGTTTACAGGCTTTGTGCATGATTTATCCAAAGAAAAAGAGGCCGAAGAGAAACTGCTTCACCACATGGAAGAGTTGGAAGCAACGGTCAGCAACCGTACCAAAGACCTCATCAAGCTAGTGTCTGAGTTAGAGAAAACCAAGTCGGAGGTTAGCCAATCGCTCGAAAAGGAAAAGGAACTGAACCAACTCAAATCGCGTTTCGTCTCCATGGCCTCGCACGAGTTCCGCACGCCTCTTAGTGCCGTGCAGCTATCCGCATCGCTCATTGAGAAATACGCCGAGAAGCCCGATCTTCCCAATGTGTTGAAGCATACGGGCAGGATAAAAAATTCCGTGCAGTTACTCACCAGCATCCTCAATGACTTCCTCTCACTGGAGCGGTTGGAGGCAGGAAAAGTGCTGGCAAACAACGAAGATATCAACCTCGTGGAACTCGCTGAGGAAATCACCGAAGAAATGCAGCTTATCTGCAAGGCCAACCAACACATTGTGTATCAGCATACCGGTTCGGAAGGTAAGTTTGCGTTGGATGCCAATCTGTTAAAAAACAGTATCATAAATTTGATATCGAATGCGATTAAGTACTCGGGCGAGAATACTTTCATCGAGTTCAGCACCGAAATCAATGGCGATACGTGTTTGGTTGTCGTTAAGGACGATGGCATCGGTATTCCTGAGGAAGACCAGAAGAACCTGTTTGAACCGTTTTTTCGTGCCCACAACACGGGTAACATTCCCGGCACCGGATTGGGACTCAATATCGTGCGGCGATACGTGTCACTGATGGGCGGGGAGGTAACCTGCCAGAGTGCACAAAATAAAGGTACCGTTTTTATGCTCACATTCGGAAACGCCAAGCCATAACCCATGTCTGCAACAGCTAAACAAACGACCGTGTTGATTATCGAGGATAATGACGATATCCGCGAGAGTACGAGGGAAATCCTGGAACTGACAGGTTACCAGGTCTATGAAGCGCCGGAAGGAAAGAAAGGTGTAGCACTTGCGCTTAAGCATTTGCCGGACGTCATTCTATGCGATATTATGATGCCTGAGCTGGATGGGTTCGGTGTGTTGTTTATGCTGTCTAAAAATCAGCAGACCGCCACAATACCTTTTATCTTTCTGACGGCAAAGGCCGAACGGGCGGATATGCGCAAAGCGATGGAATTGGGTGCCGATGATTACCTGACCAAGCCATTTGGTGATATTGAGCTCCTGAATGCGATAGAGACGCGTTTAAAAAAACGAAAGCAACTCGGACCGGAGCAGGAGGCCAGCAAAGACCTCCGTTTGAGTGAGGAAGAACAGGAGGTCATACTACAGGAGCTTGTTCAGCGCTCGCGTATAAAAACCTATAAGAAAAAGCAATTTATCTATCAGGAAGGGGATACCCCACTGTATGTTTATTTCGTAAAGAAAGGTAGGGTACGTCGGTTTCTATCTTACCTAGATGGCCGGGAGCTGGCTACGGACATCCATGTAGACGGTTCTTTTTTCGGGTATGGAGCCCTATTACTCCAACAGCCCTACACGGACAACGCCCAGGTGTTGGAAGATGCCGAGTTGGCATTAGTCGATCGCGACAATTTCTTCGAGTTGCTCTACCGCAAGCCCGGTATCGCCAGCAAATTCATCAAGTTGCTTTCAGGCAATATCCGCGGAAAAGAAGTTCAACTGTTGGCCTTTGCTTATGATTCAGTCCGCAAACGCGTGGCTAATGCACTCATCCATGTAGCAGAGAAAATGCTGGCAGGGGCTACTGACGATGAATGCCTTATCCGAATATCGCGTGATGATCTCGCTTCGCTGGCCGGCACCGCCAACGAAACCATCAGCCGTATGCTGGCCGATTTCAAGGATGAAAAACTTATCGCCAAAGAGGGCAATGCCATCCGGATTTTATCTGTCCTCAAGTTGAAGAATATCAAACAATAGGGATAATACTACCCAACCGATTAGATTTTTCAATTTCCTATCCGCTGCTTTTTATCTTCCGCACTTTGTTCGATTTTCCTGTTAACTGTCTTTTTCCTTCACTATAAGACTAATGTTTCTGTCGAATTACCCGAATACAAATTAAAAAAAAGTAACCGATATCACTTTTTCAACTGACACCTTGCATTGCCCACAGTGGCGTACCCTCGTAGTTTTGGAAATAATGAGCAAGGAAGGGAATTATTTACCTAAGTACGCATACGCAAGGATGAAAGCAATCGCTTACAGCATAAAACCTCAGGAAAAGGAGTGTTTGGCATTGGCCAATGGCAAGAAGCACGACTTAACATTGATATCTAATGAGTTGAATGAACAAACGGTGGCCTACGCCGTGGGAAAAGAAGCCGTGATTGTTTCTCCGTATGACATCTTGGACCGCAAGATACTGTGGGAACTGAGAAATGTCGGTGTAACCAAAATCATTACCCGATCGCAAACCACTACGCATATCGATCTGGCGGAAGCTACGAGGATGGGTTTTAATGTGGCCAATGTGCCGGATGTGGACCGGTCTATCGAAAACATTGCCAAGCAAACCATCCGTAACCTCAATGGCTGGGGCGCAGGGAAATGTGTGGGCAAAGCGTGTTGCTGCCAGAAGGTCTGCGGAATGGATAAAAAAAAAGTGAAGCCGGAAGCTGATCACAAGCCGGCAAATCACTACGGATATGGCCAAACGGGAAATTGAAATTGAAGCATTGGTAGCACGCTACAATGTAGCGGCACCGCGCTACACCAGCTATCCCACGGTGCCGTGCTGGGAGGATTGCACATGGAGCGCAGGGCAGTGGGCCGACCATGTCCGTGCGGGCTTCAGGAGTTCATCGTCGCAAGGCATTGCAATCTACGTCCACCTCCCCTTCTGCGAAAGGTTATGTACCTATTGCGGTTGCAATAAACACATCACGAAGAATCACGCCGTCGAGACACCATACATCGATGCCGTACTGGCGGAATGGCAGTTGTACCGCAACCTGCTTGGTAACACGGAAATTCCCATCAGCGAAGTACACCTCGGTGGCGGTACCCCAACTTTTTTCAGTCCAGCACAGCTTCAGCGACTCATGGATGGACTGCTTCTGGGATGCCATGTATTGCCGAACCCTTCGTTCTCCTTCGAAGCCCACCCGGCCAATACTACGGAGGCACACCTGCAGGTGCTTTTTGACGCAGGCTTCCGGCGCCTTAGCCTGGGTATACAGGATTTCGACCCCGAAGTGCAACGCGTTATCAATCGTTGGCAAACCGAAGCCGATGTGCGGCGAGTGATGGAAAATGCCCGCAGCATCGGCTATACATCCATTAACTTCGATCTTATCTACGGCCTTCCGCTGCAGACCGCGGACACGGTACAGGAAACCATTACAACATCGATCGCCATGCAGCCCGACCGCATCTCATTCTATAGCTATGCACATGTGCCCTGGATGCAGCCTGGCCAGCGTTACTACACCGATGCCGATATCCCGAAAGGGAAGGAGAAGCTGGTGCTCTATGGCCTGGGCAAAGCGCTCATCACCGATGCGGGTTACCGGGATGTGGGCATGGACCATTTCGCATTGCCCCAGGATGCCCTCTGCATCGCGGCAACCACCGGCGGGCTCCACCGCAACTTCATGGGCTATACCGACCGGTATTCACCCCTGCTTATCGGCCTTGGCGTATCGTCCATCAGTGACTCGTGGGCGGCTTTCGCACAGAATGAGAAAACCGTAGCAACATATATGCAACGAGTGAATAGGGGAGAGCTTCCCGTGTTTAAAGGGCATGTGCTCTCTGATACTGACCTGACGATCAGGAAACATATCCTGGATGTAATGTGTAGGGGTACCACGGTATTGGGTATGCCGACTGATCAGGCTACACCCATCCTACGGCGTTTGTTGCCACTGGTTAAGGATGGGTTGGTCAACGTGGACGGTACACGCGTTTGGGTAACACCAACGGGTTCCGCTTTTTTGCGTAACATCTGCATGGCATTCGATGAGCGCCTCCATCAAAAACAATACACCCAACCGTTGTTCAGCAGCGCAGTTTGATACTTAAAAGCAAATGACGATAGAAACCAACGTTTCGGAAAACACCTACTGCTTCCACTGCGGCGATATTGTGCCGCATAAAAGGTACGAGGCAGAGGGCCATGCTTTTTGCTGCCTCGGGTGCCAAAGCGTATTCCGTATACTGAGCGGTAACAATATGCAACAGTATTACCGCTACAACACGTACCCGGGTAAAAAGAAAGCCGAACGGAGTGGGCGATACGAATACCTGGACGAGGCAGCGATAGCCGATAAGCTGGTCGACTTCAAAAATGAAGAGGTCACTGTCGTTACCTTCTACATTCCGGCTATCCACTGCAGCTCCTGTATATGGCTGCTCGAACATCTTTATAAGCTCAATACGGCGGTGGTGAGGTCGCAAAGTGATTTTATGAAGAAGCAGGTAAACGTCACGTTCAAACACGGGGAGTTGTCGCTGCGAGATTTGGTAGCACTGTTGGAAAATATCGGCTATGCGCCCAAAATCACCTTGCAGGATGTGATAAAGTCCGCCCGTAAATTTTCCCAAAGGGGGCTGGTCGCCAAAATCGCCGTTGCAGGGTTCTGTTTCGGCAACTCCATGATGTTGAGCTTCCCCGAGTATTTTGGCATGGCGGCCTTTGAAGCAAAATATGCAACCTTCTTCGGGTGGATGAATTTCGCCTTCACCCTTCCAGTGCTGCTGTACAGTGGGCGCGATTATTTTACGTCTGCATGGCATAGCCTACGGCAACGGCAACTCAATCTCGATGTGCCGCTCGCACTCGGTATCGCCGTGTTATTTGCCCGAACGGCTTGGGAAGTATTCTCCGGCAGCGGTCCGGGGTTTTCCGATACGCTCTGCGGACTGGTATTCTTCCTACTGGTGGGCAGGTGGGTGCAACAGCGTACCTACCACCATATCTCGTTTGAGCGCGACTACCGCTCGTATTTTCCGGTGGCGGTAACGCATATCGTCGCCGGTGTTATGAAACCGATCCCGCTTGCGGATATCCGCGTGGGCGACCGCCTGCTGGTCCGCAACGGTGAAATCGTCCCCGCCGATGCCATCCTCCTGAAGGGGAATGCCGATATCGACTTCAGCTTTGTTACCGGCGAGTCTGAACCGGTGCGCAAGGTGCTTGGCGAAGTTATTTACGCCGGCGGCCGCCAGCTGGGTGAAGCCATTGAACTCGAAGTGATGAAGACGGTATCGCAAAGCTACCTGACCCGGCTTTGGAACAACGAGGCATTCAAGCCGCACGAGCGGAAGTTCCGTACGTTCAGCAACGTGGTGAGCCGGTATTTTACTCTTGCACTGCTTACAATCGCCGTCTCCGCGATGAGCTATTGGTTTTTTCAAGGCAACTCGGCGAAGGCATGGGGTGCATTCACCGCTGTGTTGATTATAGGTTGCCCGTGTGCATTGGCCTTGAGCGGGCCATTTACGCTATCGGCTGCGCTGAGCATTTTCGATCGCAACCGTTTCTACGTAAAAAATACCGCAGCAATCGAGCAGCTGGCAGCGATCGACTGCCTCGTATTCGATAAAACGGGTACGATCTCGTCGCCAAACGCTGCACGGATGCATTTCGATGGTGAGCTGACCGCCGATGAGCTGGCGATGGCGGTGTCCGTAGCGCAAAACTCCAGCCATCCACTGAGTCGCGCGCTGGTCAGCTGGGGCGGATCGGTTACCCCGATGCGTGTAAGCGGTTTCCGGGAAGTAACGGGCAAAGGTATCGAGGCCATAGTGGCGGGCCACGATGTGCGCCTAGGCGGTGGGGCGTTTGTGGGGGTAAGGCATGCCGATAACGCCGCGCAAGGCAGCCGTGTCTACGTAGCCATCGATGGCCAGGTGAAGGGCTGCCTGGTAGCCTCACAGCCTTGGCGGCCGCAACTGGCCGGGGTGATGGACAGCTTGGCGACGGATTATGAACTGCATTTAGTATCGGGCGATCATGACAGGGACAAGGAGCAACTGCGCGCCGTTTTTCCCCGCAAGTCGGATTTGCTGTTTAACCGACTGCCTATCGAGAAATTGGAATATATCCGGACATTGCAGGCAGCAGGTAAGGAGGTGTGTATGTTTGGTGATGGCCTCAACGATGCCGGTGCCTTGAAACAGGCCAATCTGGGAGTGGCGGTGAGCGACGACATCAATAACTTTTCGCCGGGCTGTGATGCGGTATTGGATGGCCGCTCATTCGCGCTGCTGCCGCGTTTCTTCGCTTTCGCGAAGGCTGTACGTAAGGTAATCCACATGAGTTTTGGCATCTCGCTGATGTATAATGCCGTAGGCTTGAGCTTTGCAGTGATGGGCACCATGTCGCCGCTTTTTGCTGCGGTACTCATGCCCTTGAGCACAGTTACCATCATCAGTTTCACCACGGTGGCCACCCGTCTGTATGCCGTTAAAAAACAATTAATCAATAATGTGTCATGAGTGCTATTTTCTTCCTGATCGGTTGCAGTGTGTTCATTGCGCTGATCTTTCTGGCGGCTTTCTTTTGGGCCAACAAAACCGGGCAGCACGACGACACCTATACGCCCTCAATTAGAATGCTGTTTGATGATGAGGTGGAGGAAATTGAGGACAAGGTCCGAAATCCAGCGGACACAGAGAAAGCGGTTAAATGACAAAAGTGAAATTCTCGTCAATGCACGGTTACAAGCCGTGCAAATTTACGACCTTTAAGCTGCTAACTTTTTTGTAAGCACAAGAAAAAGGCGGAATAACGACCGCCCTTTTCAAAAAAAATATATGATACAAATATAAGATTTACTCAGCCCATACGGGCGCAGCCAAGCTTTATGCTCGGAACCGCTGTGTTTTAGGGATTTGCTATCTCACCTCCGTTCCAACCTGAAAACAGTTTTGGCGTATTGTCCAAATTCAGGTTGCTATAACTGAAATTAATGGCACTCGGAGATTGGATACTTACCGCATACTCAAAGCAATCAATGAAGTTTACATCGTGCATCTTCAAAAAGATTGAACTGCTTTCTAACTGAATGGCGCCATTGGGATATCCGTTGGTTTTCCCCGCATTGGAAATGTCCAAAAACCCGATTTCATTCAGCGGGTTGGTGCTAGCGTCAATTCGAATACCTTCCCAATATCCCGGTACGTCTTCTGCTCCTTTAATGGTAATGCGTTCCTCCGCCGTTCCCACCATAATGATTTCGTGGTCATAGTGAAAAGCATTTTGAAATCTGATCTGGCTACCGGCTTCCATTAGAAGTGTTACACCCGGTTCAAATGTAAATCTGCGATTAGTTTCGTTATCGGGCTTAAACCCAGCGGAAAGAAAAGGAACGTCAGTTTTATGAAAGGTTACATCTTGATAAGTATCGGTGCGAATCAATTTAATATAATCGTTTACATTGCCGGTGTAAGTACTGGTTCCATCGATTGAGTTGATGTGGTTTACAGAGGTTTCAATCGGAATATCATTGCCGGTAAAAACACTGTTAGAAAGCGTTAATTTTCCTGCATTGAGTGTGTTGCCGACCCAATGCAATCCAATCAGGTTTCCGTACTGAATGGTACAATGGTCTATTTTCATCACACCTCCCGCGGCACCGATGACAGACCCTTGCAGTCCCCAGCCTCCGCGACCGCTTTGTCCGGCATATTCTACAGTTACGTAGTCCATTCGGTTAGCGGAATTGTCGCTGGAAATCTGGATACCTCTCCACGATCCTTTATCTTTTTGGGTTCCGGTTAGAATGATCGGTTTGTCGGCAGTTCCATTCATCTGTATTTTGCCGTTTCCATTCTTGCCTAACCTCAATCCGGCATCACTTTCAAACGCAATCACAACGCCTGCATCCACGGTGAAGTCTCCATTTATTTCGGGGTCACACTTTACAATATAATCCACCGGTGCGTTTGGGTCATCGGTTAAATGGATGTTGGAATTTTCGCCAAAATAACCGCAATCCAATACGATGGGTTCAACTATTGGCTCATCGGGCTCCGGCCCATTATCCTTGGAGCAGGAGGCAAATAATGCACCTACAGTACATACAGCTAGGAAAGCGTGTCTTTTGAATTGGATTCTGTTAAAATTTTTCATCGTTTTTGTAGTTAATTATTGTTATTTCTTAGCACGGGTTAATTTACGGTGTTTTATATGTGCCCATATCATCTTCGGGGCTGATGACAAAGGTGCCTGAAGCGTGGTAGGTTTCATCGCTCTTGGTTCCACTCGTGTATTTATCAAAATCACCTTCAAATTTGAGTGTATACGCGGCGGCGCCAACTGCAGTGGTAGGTCGCGCATACTTCAGATCTGAAAACGTCGAGGTTCCAGAAACAGAGGTATACAAATCGGCTGTTCCCTCGGGTCGTATTTCTAAAACGCCACCATCTGCTAGGTGGTAAGGCCCCAATTCAGTAAAGGGCTGGTCGTCATCATCCAGATCGAAATTGCCGTAAATACTGCCAGCCTCCTCGAGTTTTCCGAACAACATAGTAATGCTGTGTTCCGTTTCTCCAGATACCGTACGGTTTCTATATATCGCACGCGCTTCATCGTTTGGTGCCGCACCCTTATATTCAATCGCATCAGCAGCGTCGGCCTTATTCACCAAGTTCACATCAAAGGTGTGGTCTGCACCGACAGTGGTCTCACCCCCTTCTTTGTCGTCTGCTCCTTTATCGCTTTTGCCGCAACCCGTAAAGACAGCACTGATAAGCAGTACAACTAGTATTTTTTTAGGTAGTGCTTGTATGTTGGTCATTTCAAAATGGATTTAATTCGATAATCGTAGATCGTTTACATTTCAATCAAGTATGGACTTTAATTTCTGTGTGAATTTCCCCTCCATGGTGGCTCGTTTGCCGTCTGGTGTATACATGATAACCGAGAAGTTAGCCTTTACTTGGTCATCACTAATAGCCGTAATGGTGACTTTTCCCTCTCCTTTCGTTTCGTTATCTTGAAGAACAGGGGAACGGTATGTTTCGCCGGCTACATTTCTGGCAGAGACACCAATAAGGGTAAATTGGTCACCCACGGTTGGTTCGCCAAAGGAAGGTATCTGAATGATGATAATGATATCTTTTTCGGTCAGGGAGGTACTGAATGAGCCTATCGGGCTGATACCACCCGTCACCTGCATGGGGTCGTTTAGCTCAATAACAGTTCCGTCCTCCAGCTTAATTTTGACATAGCTGTCGCTAACACCGTCATCTTCCGGCCCTTTGTCATCTTTGCTGCAGCTGGTAAAGGCTACGCCGATAAGCAGTGCAAGCAAGATGGTTGTGGATAGTGATTGTATCTTTTTCATTTTTAGAAGTTTTTGTGTCCCCTAGTGCGAATCCTATCGGGTCAAAGCGAAAAATTATACGCGACCCGCAGTCCGGCAAAGCCCGAGCTCGAACTGTTCTGTGAAAAACCCTGGTAGCGGGCAGAAAGGTCTATATTGCCAATGAGGTACCCGATGCCTGCGGCATACCCCAAGGAAGTGGTCGATGCCGTGCCGCCGAAGTTGAAACCGGAATCCGAATCTGAAACCTTTACCTTAACACGATTGGCCGAGAGGCCGATTTGGGGTTCCACATAGAAGCTACCGAAATGGTGGCGGTACAAGGCCAGGATTGGGATAACCCCGAAAGAGGCGCTGTTACCTGCACCGAGGTCTTCTTTTGTCCCGAAGTGGATATAGCCTAAGGTAAGCCCAACCTGCCCCGCATCACTGATACCGTACAGCCCTTTCACCGTGGCACCGAACCCCATACCATAGG
>Ga0182739_1000968_pt1 | contig 32088 bp, 32 predicted proteins | sample eDN5th30CBELigBY_FD_128873 | JGI IMG/M metagenome (GOLD analysis project Ga0182739, IMG submission 128873) | Enriched backyard soil microbial communities from Emeryville, California, USA - eDNA 5th pass 30_C BE-Lig BY (version 2) (version 2) | ecosystem: Environmental > Terrestrial > Soil >... | reverse complement strand
CGGAACCACCCCGACTGGCTCACCGCCGACTTCGCGATCCTCGCCGAGCCGACCGGCGCCGAGATCGAGGGCGGCTGCAACGGCACCCTGCGTGCCGAGATCCGCACCACCGGCCGCCGGGCGCACACGGCGCGGGCCTGGGCGGGCGAGAACGCCATCCACCGGGCCGTGCCGATCCTCGAGCTGCTCGCCGGATACACCGCGCGCGAGGTCGAGGTCGACGGGCTGGTGTACCGCGAGGGGCTCAGCGCCGTCGGGATCCGCGGCGGGGTGGCCGGCAACGTGGTGCCCGACGAGTGCGTCGTCACCGTCAACTACCGTTTCGCTCCGGACTCCTCGGGGGCCGAGGCCGAGGCGCGCATCCGCGAGCTGTTCGCCGGGCACGAGGTCACCCTGACGGACCTCGCCGACGGCGCCCGGCCGGGGCTGCACGACCCGCTGGCCCAGGGCTTCGTCGCGGCCATCGGCAGCGTGCCGAAACCCAAGTACGGCTGGACGGATGTGGCCCGCTTCGCCGCCCTCGGCATCCCCGCGATCAACTACGGTCCGGGCGATCCGGCACTGGCGCACGCCGACGACGAGCGGGTGCCGGTGGCGCAGATCGAGCGCTGCGAGGCGGGGCTGCGAGCGTGGCTGAGCGCGTGAGCGTGGCTGATCGCATGATCCTGCGCCCGTGGTGGCAGCAGGTCCTGGCGATCTTCCTGGTGTCGCGGGTGATCACCACGGTCATCTTCGGCGTCTTCGCCCTTCTGCAGCCGGCGAGCTACCGCGGGGGAGCGTCGCCGGACATCTTCACGTTCGCGAGCTACTGGGACGGCCAGTGGTACTGGCTGATCAGCCTGCGCGGGTACCCGTCGGTGCTCCCGCTGAACGACGCGGGTCAGGTCGCCGAGAACGCCTGGGCGTTCCTGCCCGGCTACCCCGCGGTGACGTGGGTCGCGACCCTCGGGCACCAGATCCCCTTCCCGCTCGTGGCGCCGCTGGTGTCGACGGCGTTCGCCGCCGGCGCGGCACTGTTGTTCTACAAGCTGATGGCGATGCGGCTGCCCGCGCCGACGGCGCTGTTCGCCGTCGTGCTGTTCTGCGTCGCGCCGCTGTCGCCGATTCTGCAGGTGTCGTACGCCGAGTCGATGGCGTTGTTCCTGCTGTTCGGGGCGCTGATCCTGCTGCTGCAGCGCCGGTATCTGCTGATGATCCCGGTCGCGGTGGCGATGGCCCTCACCCGGCCGAGCGGCCTGGCGTTCGCGCTGCTGATGTTGCTGCATCTCGTGCACAGAGTCCTCACCCGGCAGCGCGACCCGCTGGATGCGCGCTCGTTCCTCGCGATCTGCGCGGCTGGGCTCAGCATCGCCCTCGCGGGCATCGCCTGGCTGCTCGTGGCGTGGGCGGTCACCGGTGACCCCGCCGCGTACACCGACACCGAACTGGTCTGGCGTCGCGCCTACATCGGCGAGACCGAGCTCGTGCCGTTCACCTCGTGGTTCCAGGGCGCCACCTGGTGGCTCGGGTACTGGGGCGTGCCCGCGGAGGCTGCGCTGGGGCTGGGCATCGCATCCGTCGCCGTTCTCGTGATCGGATTCGGGGTGTTCCTGTTCCTGCCCGTCACGCGCCGACTCGGCACCGACCTGCGTCTCTGGATGGCGAGTTACGCGCTGTACCTGCTCGCGGTGTTCTTCCCGCAGTCGAGCACGTTCCGGCTGCTGGTGCCGCTGGCGCCGGGTCTCGGGGCTCTCGCGATCCCGGAATCGCGGGTCTGGCGCGCTGCCCTCGTCGCCCTGGGAATCGCCGGTCAGATCGGCTGGTTGTACATCGCCTGGTGGGTGGACGGGCAGGATTTCACCCCGCCGTGACGCGCGCGGATTTTCGCTCGTCTGCGGATACGGGATAATAGAGGCAGGTTCCACAACAACCGCGAAGGAGACCAACGATGGCAGCCATGAAGCCGAGGACCGGTGACGGACCGATGGAGGCTGTGAAAGAGGGTCGCCTGATCATCGTTCGCGTGCCCCTCGAGGGCGGCGGTCGTCTCGTCGTCTCGGTCAACGACGCCGAGGCCAAAGAGCTCCGTGACGCGCTCAACTCCGCGGTGGAAGCCGCCTAGCGGATCAGTCGGAGAGCTTCACCAGCTGAAGCAGCCCGTCGCCGGACGGGATCAGCGACGCCTGCACGGCGCCGGACTCCTGGATGGTGCTGAGCAGCATCCGGAAGTCGGCGACCGTGTCGTCGCGCTGTGCCGGGTCGGCGACGCGCCCCTTCCAGAGCGCCCGCGCGACGAGCACCAGACCTCCGCGGCGCGCGATGCGCAGGCCGTGCTGCACGTAGTCGAGCACCGAGGTGGCGTCGGCGTCGATCAGCACCAGGTCGTAGGCGCCGTCGTTCATGCGCGGCAGCACCTCGTGCGCGCTGCCGGTGATCAGGCGGATGCGATTGGCCGGCACGTTCGCGTCGGCGAACATCGTGCGCGCCACCTGCTGGTGGTCGTACTCGATGTCGATCGAGGTGAGGATCGCATCGGGCGCCCCGGTCAGCAGCCAGAGTCCGCTGACCCCGGCGCCGGTGCCGACCTCGAGGATCGAGTGCACGCTGCCGGCGGCCGCGAGAACGGCGAGCTGGGCGCCGACCGCCGGCGAGACGGCGTCGACGCCGAGCTCGAGCGAGTGGGCGCGGGCGGTGCGGATCGACGGGACCTCCTCGACGAAGTCCTCCGCGAACTTCCAGCTGAGCTCGTGCTTGGTCACGCTTCACCTTAAGCGCGGGCGCGCCGCCTCCGGCGTAGGCTGTCCCGGTGTCCTTCGGTCTGACCTTCGACAAGCTGCTGATCATCGCGATCATCGCTGTCTTCCTGATCGGACCGGACCGCCTGCCCGGCTACGCAGCGCAGCTCGCCCGCCTGGTGAAGTCGTTGCGGTCGATGGCCGACGGGGCCAAGGAGCGCATGCGCGAGGAGATGGGCCCCGAGTTCGACGAGGTCGACTGGAGCAAGCTCGACCCGCGCCAGTACGACCCGCGACGCATCATCCGTGAGGCGCTCGCCGACGAGGTCGCCCCGGTGAAACCGGTGACCCCCTCTGCGACACCGCGCTACATCGAGTCGGCCTACGAGCAGCGTCAGCGCAAGCTCGGCAAGGCCCGGCCGGCACCGTTCGACGCCGAGGCGACCTAGCGCGCGCCGCACCCCGTTCTGCAGGAGTGCTCCGTTCTGCAGGAGTTTGCAGCCCCGAAGTACCTCCGGGGCAGGCGGATCTCCTGCACAAAAGTCGCGTCCTGCAGAACGGAGGGGGGTGGACTCAGCGGCGGCGGATCGCCTTCTCGATGCGCAGCAGCAGCAGCATCGGCGACACCATCTTCGCCCACTCGGCCCCCGAGGTCGGCAGGGTGAGCAGCCCCGTGTTGTCGGCGACGGTGTGGGCCTCCGCGAAGCGCAGCAGGCCCTCCGGCCCGTTGCGGCGGCCGAGCCCCGACTGCTTCACTCCGCCCATCGGGGCATCCATGCTGCCGAACGACGCGCGGTAGCCCTCGTTGACGTTGACGGTGCCGGCGGCCATGCGGCGAGCGACCCGGCGAGCCCGCGCACGGGTGCGTCCGAACACCGCTCCGTTGAGGCCGTACTCGGTATCGTTGGCGGCGGCGATCGCGGCATCCTCGTCGTCGACGACCACGACCGACACGACCGGCCCGAAGGTCTCGGCGGTCGCGCACTTCATGTCAGGGGTCACATCGGTGAGCACGGTGGGCTCGACGAAGTACGGCCCGATGTCGGGCCGGGCGTTGCCGCCGGCCAGCACGGTGACGCCCTTCTTCTTGGCGTCGTCGATGTGCGCCATGACGTTCTCGAGCTGCTGTGCGGTGGCAAGAGAGCCGAAATCGGTCGAGTAGTCGAAGGCCGGCCCGATCCTGAGGCTCTGTACCCGGGCCGCCAGCGCCGGGATGAACGTGTCGGCGACCCCCTTCAGCACGTAGATGCGCTCGGCAGAGACGCACAACTGACCGGATGCGGTGAAGCTGAAGTTGGCGACCGCGGCGGCGGTCTTCACCGGATCGATGTCGTCGAGCACGATGGCGGCGTTCTTGCCGCCGAGCTCCATCGACGATCCGACGAGCCGGCCGGCGGCACGCTCGGCGACCCGGCGTCCGGTGGCCGTGGAGCCCGTGAAGACGACGTAGTCGCCCGCATCGACGACCGCGTTGCCGATGGTGGCGCCGTCACCCGTGACGACGGCCCAGAGCGCCGCCGGCAGCCCGGCGTCGATGAACGCCCGGCGCGCCGCCAGGATCGAGATCGCGCCCTGGTTGTCGGCCTTCTGGATGACGCCGTTGCCCGCAGCGAGGGCGGGGGCGATGTCCATGACGGCGAGCGACAGCGGGTAGTTCCACGGGGTGACGACCGCGACGACGCCCTTGGGCGTGTAGTGCACGCGCGGGGAGAAGACGAACGGGATGCCGCCCCGGCGCCGGCCGCCCCTCAGCACCCGGCGGGCCGAGAGCGCGTTGTAGCGGGTCGAGTTGGCGGCGTTGAAGACCTCCTCGAAGGCCTGGCCGCGGGTCTTGCCAGTCTCGGTCTGCACGGCGTCGAGCAGCTCTTCGCGGCGCTCCAGCAGCAGATCGTGCGCCCGCAGCAGCACGCTGCGCCGGTGCGCCTCGCCGGCGGACCACCATGCTGCCTGGGCGACGCGCGCCGCCGCGGTGGCGTCCGCGACATCCTGCACCGAGCTGAGCGGCAGCTCGTGGAGCAGCTCGCCGGTGAAGGGGGCGATCACCCGCGCGGTGTCGCCGGAGGTGGCCGTGAGGTCGCGGACGAGATCGGCCAGCGCCGCCCGTTCGATCGTTGAACCGGACATGGGCTCAGTGTAGGCGCGCCCGTGGATATGCTGCCGAAGTGGACAAGCTCAGCGCGGGCACCGTCGCCCGCTACGCAGCCGGCTCGATCGGCACCGGCGGGTTCGGCACGCTTCCGGGCCTGGTGCTGCTCATCTTCCTGACCGACACCCTCGGGGTGTCGCCGTTCTGGGCCGGGGCGCTCATCATCGTCGCGAAGGTGTGGGACGTCGTCATCGATCCGGTGATCGGCGCTCGCAGCGATCACAGCCTCGCGGTGACCGGATCGCGCCGCCGGTACATGCTGCTCGGTGCCCTGCTGCTGCCCGTGTTCTTCTTCGCGACGTTCGCCGTCCCGGCCGCCCTCGCGCCCGAGTGGGCGGCGGTGTGGGTGCTCGTGGCGTTCCTGCTCTCGGCGACCGCGTTCAGCCTGTTCCAGGTGCCCTACATCGCGCTTCCCGCCGAGCTCGTGCAGGACTACGACGTGCGCACGCGGCTGCTCTCAGCGCGGGTGGTCGTACTGAGCTTCGCCATCCTGCTGTTCGGTGCCGGCGCCACCGAGATCCGCGACGCGTTCGAGGACCCCCGCCTCGGCTACCTGGTGATGGCGCTCGTCGCCGGTCTGCTGATCGGCGCGGGCATGCTGGTCGCCGTGTTCTCGGCGCCGAAGAACGTGCGCGGTGCCGACCTTGCACGCTCATCGATCGCCGAGAATTTCCGGCTCGGATACGCGGCGCTGCGGCGCAGCCAGCCGTTCCGCGCGCTGCTGGCGACCTTCGTGCTGCAGGGGCTCGCCACGGGCATCATGCTCGCGGGGGCATCGTTCATCGCGAAGTACGTGCTCGACACCGGGGTCGCGATCCTGTTCGTGTCGCTCATCGCGCCGGCGCTGATCTTCGCACCGGTCTGGAGCATCATCTCCCGCCGCATCGGCAAGGAGCGTTCGTTCGTCATCGCCTCCGTCATCTACGCGATCGCGGCGGCATCGCTGCTCGTGCTGATCTGGGCTCCGGGCGTCTGGCTCTACGCTCCGGTCGCCGTCGCGGGCGCTGCCTACGCGGGCATGCAGGCCCTGCCGATGTCGATGCTGCCCGACGTGATCTCGCACGACGCGAAGTCCAACGGGCCGGGGCTCGCCGGATCGTTCGGCGGCGTCTGGACGGCAGGCGAGACCGCCGGCATGGCGCTCGGCACCGGTGTCGTCGGCATCATCCTCGGGCTGTCGGGGTACGTCGAGTCGGCCGCCGGCGAGACCGTCGTGCAGCCCGCCTCGGCGATCACCGGCATCATCGTCAGCTTCAGCGCCGTGCCCGCGGTCATCATGGTGCTCAGCCTGCTGACGCTCGCGAGGTACCGGCTGCGGAAGGCGGACATCGAGGCATGAGGTTCGACTCCGCGGGCATCCTGGCCCGCCTCGAGGAGCTGCGCGCGGCCGACGCCCCCACCCACGGCGGGCGGGTGCTCAGCTACGTCTACGACTCCGGCCTCGCCGAGCTGGACGAACTCGCGGCCGCTGCGATCCGCGCGGTGCAGCCGGTGAACGGACTCGACCCCACGACGTTCACCTCGGTGGCCACCCTGGAACGCGAGCTCGTCGCGTTCGTGCGCGACCTGCTGCACGGCGACGGCGAGGTGGTCGGCTCGGTCACCACGGGCGGGACCGAGAGCTGCCTGCTCGCCGTCAAGACGGCGCGGGATGCCTGGCTCGCCGCCCGCGGTCTCGAACCGGGAGCAGGCCGGCCGCGCCTGGTCGCCTCCGTGACCGTGCACGCCGCGTTCCAGAAGGCGGCGCACTACTTCGGGCTCGAGCTGGACCTCGTCCCGGTCGGCGCTGACGGGCGCGTGGTCGCGGCGGACATCGAGGCCCGGCTCGGCGACGACGTCGCACTCGTGGTCGTGTCGGCTCCCTCGTACCCGTTCGCAGCCCTCGACCCGGTGGAGGCGATCGCGGCGCTGGGGGCCGGCCGCGGCATCCCGGTGCATGTCGATGCGTGCATCGGGGGGCTGGTGCTGCCGTTCTGGCCGGGCCTGCCCGGCTGGGACTTCGCGGTCCCGGGCGTGACGAGCATCAGCGCGGACCTGCACAAGTTCGGCTACGCGCCGAAGGGCGTCTCGGTGCTGCTGCAGCGCGGGCGCGACCGCCAGCGCGGGCAGTTCTTCGCCACCACCCGCTGGCCGGGCTACCCGGTGGTGAACCCGACGATCCTCGGCTCGAAATCGGCGGGTCCGCTCGCCGCGGCCTGGGCGATCGTGCAGGCGCTCGGGGTGGACGGATTCCGCGAGCTGGCCGGCTCGTGCCGGCGCTCGACCGAGGCGCTGCGCGCCGCGATCGACGGCATCGAGGGGCTGCGGGTGCTGGGGGATCCGGTCGGGCCGCTGCTGGCGGTCGCCGCCGACGAGGCGGTGCCGCAGGAGCGCCGGGTCGACCCGCACCACTGGGCGGATGCCGCCCGCGGACTCGGCTGGGTGCTGCAGCTGCAGCCCGGCGTCGCGGGCATGCCCCCGACGACGCATCTCACGATCACCCCGGTGACCGAGGCCGGGCTGCCCGAGCTGGTGCCGGCGCTGATCGCCGCGGCGGATGCGGTGCGCGGCATCGCGCACGTCGACGCGCGTCCGCTGCTGGCCGGCCTCGGCGCCCTGCCCGAGACGCTCGGCTCCGAGACCGCGTGGGCGCTGTTGCAGGGATTCGGAATCGGGGGGCCTTCGAGCTCAACCGCCGGAACGCTTCCCGAGCAGCTCGCTCCGCTGCTCGCGCTCATCGAGGTGCTGCCTCCGCCGCTCGCGGAACGGCTGCTGACGGAGCTGATCGCGCGGCTCGCGGAGCCGGCCTGAGCCGCGCCCGCGGCGGCCCGACGGGCGGCCCGATCGTTTCTCAGGACCGGGTGTGTCGGGTGAGGCTGCTGCGGCTCACGACCCCCACTCGCCCCACCCGACACACCCGGTCCTGAGTTACGCGAGGGGGATCAGGTGTGCAGCAGCAGGAACTCGTGCGCCTCGTCGCGGAGAGCCTGGATGACGAGCCGCACCGACGGACGCACCGCCACCTCGGGCCGCTGCAGCGCCCAGATCACGCGTTCCGACCTGATGCCGGCGAGCGGCCGGGTCACCAGCCCGTTCTCGTGGTCGCGGGTGGTGTAGCGCGGCAGGATCGCGATGCCGTGGCCGGCGGCGACCATCGATTCGGCGATGCCGTTGTCGATGAAGCGCTGCACGACATCCGCCTGCAGCCCGGTGATCGCCTCGATGCGCTGCAGGATGCGGTCGAACGGCAGGCTGTCGGGGACCCCGATCCAGCGTTCGCCGATCACATCCGACGGGGTGAGCTCGCTCTTGGCGGCGAGCGGGTGTCCCTCGGGCAACGCGATATCGAGCGGTTCGCGCATGAGCTCGGTGATCACCAGGCCGCGGTCGCGCCAGCCGGGCAGCACCCCCGGAGCGTCGGCGACGACGATGTCGTGGTCGGGGGTGAGGTCGGCGAAGTCGGGCAGCAGGGGGTCCTGGTCGCTGCAGATGACGGTGAGTCCGGCGACGTCCTCGATGCGGTGCAGCACACCGGGCAGCAGCATCTGGCCGACGCTCGGGAAGACGGTCACCGTGACCTCGCCGCGCGGCTGCTCGACGAACTCGGCCCAGACGCTCTCGGCCTTCTCGATGGCGACGGCCACATCCTTGGCCGTCTCGGCGAGCATCCGACCCGGCGGGGTCAGTGTCAGGCCACGTCCGGAGCGCTGGGTGAGGGCGACGCCCGCCTCGCGTTCCAGGGCCTTGAGCTGCTGCGACACGGCGGACGGCGTGAGGTGCATCGCCCGCGCGACGGCGGTCACGGTGCCGCGCTGAGCGAGTTCGCGCAGCAGGCCGAGGCGGCGTACATCCATGTAGTCAGACTACATCCAGAGTGCAGAGGGATTCGCTTGTGCTACATGGTTGCCCGGCTGGACACTTGACGCATGTTCGAAATGATCCCGCTCGCCGCGATCTCGCTGGTCGCGATCGTCTCCACGGTCCTCGTGACCGGCCGCGACGGCTACCGTCGCGCCCCCCGCAAGCACTGAGCCGGTCGAGTCGCCCATGATGGGCTCATGAGACTCGCCGTGCTCGCCGTCCCCCTCGTCCTGCTGGCCGGATGCGTCCCTGCGCAGGCGAGGCTCGTCACCGATTCCGAGACCTTCGCCGTCGTGGCGCCGCCGGCCGACCACGGCATGGACGCGCTGCTCGTCGGCACCGTCGTTCTCGACGACGATCACTGCTGGGCCGTCGAGGTGGAGGACGCCGGCATCCGCCAGGTGATGTGGCCGGAGGGCACCTACCTCGAGGACGGCCTGCGCCTGCCCGGATTCGACGCGGGATTCGCCGCCGGCGACGCCATCGAACTCGGCGGCGGCGAACTCACCTCCGCCGAGGACCACCTGCCCTGCTGGGCCGAGGGCGAGATCTACTGGCTGGTGTCGCCGGCCTAGCGCCCGATGTAGATGTGATCCGCATCGAGCGGATCGACCCAGGCGTCGTAGCTGCCCCCCGGACGCCAGTGCCGCGCGAACGCAGGCCCGAAGATGTGCTCGTAGAGGATGACGCGCGGTTCGGCGTCGCCGTCCTCGAGCTCGAACTCGCCGACCACGATCTGCACGCCGCGGTAGCGGCGCTCGCTGGTCTCGCGGCGGATCAGCGTGGCGCGGGCGAGCCGGCCCTCGGCGATCAGGCGCGCCGCGTCGCGGAACCGCTCATCGAAGGCGGCCTCTTCGCTCAGCTCGATCGTGTTCATGCTGCACCTCGTGCTCCGATCATCGCTCACTCAGCGCGGTTGGACCGGCAGCGCGCGCCCGGCGAGTCCCCGGGCGCGATTCGCGAGCTGATCGGCGAGCCCGGCGATGGCGGCGGCGGCCGGGTCCTCCGGATGCGTCAGCACGACGGGCGCGCCGGCATCGCCTCCCACGCGCACCGCCAGGCTGGTGGGGATGCGGGCGAGTACCGGCACCTCGAGCCGGGCGGCGAGGGCGTCGCCGCCGCCGCTGCCGAACAGCTCGCCGGTGAGGTTCTCGACGACCCCGATCACGCTCTGCCCGGTCTGGCGGGCCACCAGGCCGCTGCGCTCGGCCACCTCAGCCGCCGCGGGCTGCGGGGTGGTCACCACGAGCACCTCGGCCTGCGGCAGCAGCTGCCCGAGCGAGATCGCCACGTCGCCGGTGCCCGGCGGCAGATCGAGCAGCAGCACGTCGAGGTCGCCGAAGAAGACGTCGGTGAGGAACTGCTGCATCGTGCGGTGCAGCAGCGGCCCCCGCCAGGAGACCGCGGCGGGCCCCTCCAGGAACATGCCGATCGAGATGACCTTCACCCCGTGCGCGATCGGCGGCAGGATCATCTCGCCCACCCGGGTCGGGCTCGCCTGGGCGATGCCCAGGATGCCGGGGATCGAGAACCCGAACACGTCGGCGTCGATCAGTCCCACCCGCAGGCCGCGCGCCGCGAGGCTCACCGCGAGGTTCGCGGTGAGGGTCGACTTGCCCACCCCGCCCTTGCCGCTGGAGATCGCGAACACCTTGGTCAGCGAGTCCGGTCCGAACTGCGAAGCGCGGGTGCCGCGCAGCCGCGAGGTGAGTGCCTCGCGCTCGGCCGGGGTCATCACCCCGATCTCCAGTTCGAGCCGCTCGATTCCGGGCACGGAGGCGACCGCCTCGCGGACGGAACGTTCGATGGTGTCCGCGGCGGGGCATCCGACGATGGTCAACCGGAGGTCGACATGCGCGACGCCGCCGGCGACGGTCACGTCGCGCACCATGTCGAGCTCGGTGATCGGGCGGCGGATCTCCGGATCCTGCACGCGCGCGAGAGCGGCCCGGACCGCCTCGGCGCTCACTTGCCGGACTCCTCGCCCTCGAGCTCCTCCAGCAGAGCGCGCAGTTCGGCGCGGATGAAGTCCTTCGTCGCCATGTCGCGCATCGCCAGGCGCAGCGCGACGACCTCGCGGGCGAGGTATTCGGTGTCGGCGAGGTTCCGCTCGGCCCGCTGGCGGTCCTGCTCGATCTGCACCCGGTCGCGGTCGTCCTGCCGGTTCTGCGCCAGCAGGATGAGCGGGGCGGCGTAGGAGGCCTGCAGCGACAGGATCAGGGTCAACGTCGTGAAGCCCAGCGCCTGCGAGTCGAAGCGCCAGCCCACCGGGCCGATCGAGTTGTACACCATCCAGGCGATGACGAACAGCGACAGGATGACGAGGAACCACGGCGTGCCCATCGCACGGGCGATGCCCTCGGTGAAGCGGCCGAAGCGGTCGCGCCGCTCGAACAGGCCGGTGCGCAGCGAGGAGCGGCCCTTCGGGTCGTCGAATCGGTTATCGGCGCGGGCCATGGGTCGTCCTCCTTCCGCGGCTGACAGGGATCGCAGCTGTCGATGAGCTCACCGGCTCGGGCTCGTCGCCTGCCGTACTTCGCCAGTCGTCGGGCAGCAGATAGTCGAGGACGTCGTCAATGGTCACCACCCCGACGAGGCGGTGGTTCTCATCGACCACGGGCAGCGAGACCAGGTTGTACGAGGCGAGGATGCGCGAGACCTCGGCCGCGCTGGTGTCGGGCGAGGCCGGCTCGAGGCTGGTGTCGAGCAGGGTGCCGAGCCGTTCGTGCGGCGGGTAGCGCAGCATCCGCTGGAAATGCACGACCCCGAGGTAGCGGCCGGTCGGGGGCTCGTAGGGCGGCAGCGTCACGCACACCGCGGCACCCAGGGCCGGAGCGAGTTCGTGCCGGCGGATGAGCGCGAGACCCTCGGCGACGGTGGCGTCTGCCGAGACGATGATCGGCTCGGTGGTCATCAGGCCACCCGCGGTGTCGGGGTGGTAGGCCAGGAGCATGCGGACGTCCTCGGCCTCCTCCGGCTCCATGAGCTCCAGCAGGGCCTCGCCGCGCTCCTCGGGCAACTGCGCGATCAGGTCGGCGGCGTCGTCGGGCTGCATCTGGTCGAGGACGTCGGCGGCGCGGGCGTCGTCCAGCCGGGCGAGCAGCTCGACCTGGTCCTCCTCCGGCATCTCCTCCAGTGCGTCGGCGAGCCGGCCGTCGGGCAGTTCGCCCGCGACCTCGATGCGCCGCTCCTCCGGCAGGTCGAGCAGGGTGCTGGCGAGGTCGGCGGGACGCAGGTCGGAGTAGGTCGCGATCAGCTGCTCGGCCGACTGCGCCTCGCCCTTCGCCGCCTTCTCCCGGGTCGCCGTCCACGGCGCGAACAGCGTCGCTCCCTTGCTGAAGGGGGCGACCCCCGTGCGCGGCCGCCGCAGGAACAGGTCGCCGACCGCCCACTCTCCGGGGGCGACCTCTTCGATCGCGACGTCTTCGATGACGGCCTCGCCCGATCCGTCGCGCAGCACCACCTTGCGCCCGAGCAACTCGGAGATGACGCGGACCTCGCCGCCGCGCTGCTCGAAGCGGCGCAGGTTGATCAGCCCGGTGGTGATGATCTGCCCGGAGCCGATGCTGGTGACCCGCCCGATCGAGAGGAACACCCGGCGCTTGCCGGGGATCTCGACGACGAGGCCGACGACCGTCGGGCTCTCGTTCTTGCGGTACACCACGAGCACGTCGCGGGCCTTGCCGACCCGGTCGCCCGCGGGGTCGAAGACGGAGCACCCGGCCAGTCGGGCGACGAAGACTCTCGTGGCGCTCACGCTGTAAACCCTAGTCCGCACGTGGGAGGATGACCCCGTGAGCACACCCCGAGCAGGACGCGGCCCCGGCGGCCGTCAGGTCGCCTTCCAGACGGTGCCCAAGGGCGAGGTTCTGGGCACCTACGACACCTATCTCGAGGCCCAGGAGCGGGTGGACCATCTCGCCAAGGCCGAGTTCCCGGTCGGGCGGGTCTCGATCGTCGGCAACGACCTCAAGAGCGTCGAACGGGTCACCCGCAAGCTCTCCTGGAGCCGTGCGGCCCTGGAGGGCGCGCTCAGCGGCGCCTGGTTCGGTCTGTTCATCGGGCTGCTGTTCTCGTTCTTCACCCCGCCCGAGCAGTTCAGCTGGAGCATCTTCGGCGCCGCGATCCTCATCGGTGCGGCATTCGGGATGCTGTTCCGCCTGGTCTCGTACGGCATCTCCCGGCGCTCCCGCGACTTCGAGTCGATGTCGCAGGTGCTCGCCAGCAGCTATCAGGTGCTCGTCGACGCCGAGCTGGTGGAGCAGGCCAGGGACGCCCTGGCCCGCCCCAAGCAGGACTAGCTCGCCGGGACGAGGTTCACCGTCGCCCGGCCTTGCGGGCGAAGACCACCGACGACCAGGCGATGCCGGCCACCAGGATGAGGGCGATCCAGGCGGCGGCCCATGCCGCATCCGCGCCCGGATCGGTGCCGAGCAGCAGCGCGCGGATCGTCTCGATGATCGGGGTGAGCGGCTGGTTGTCGGCCACCCACTGCAACCAGGCGGGCATCGTGTCGACCGGCACGAACGCGCTCGAGACGTACGGCAGGAACATCAGGAAGAAGCCGTAGCCGCTCGCGGCCTCGGGGCTCGATGCGGCGAGCCCGATCGCGGCGAACAGGTAGGTCATCGCCAGGATGTACGCCCCCACGATGGCGACCACCCCGGCCCAGCCGAGGGGGCTCGCGTCGGGGCGGAAACCCACGAGCACCGCGACGCCGACCACGATCCCGGTGGCGAGGAGGTTCCGCAGCAGGCTCGCGACCACGTGTCCGGTGATGACCGCCGAGGCCCGCACCGGCATGGTGCGGAATCGGTCGATGATGCCGGCGGTCATGTCCGATGCCACGTCGGTGGCCACGGTGGCGGCCCCGAACCCGGCGCAGAGCAGGATGATCCCGGGCACCACGTAGTCCACGTAGCCGCCGTCCTCGTCGATGGCCCCGCCGAACACGTAGGTGAACAGCAGCATGAGGATGGTCGGCAGGGCGATCGCCATGACGAGGGCGTCGGGCGTGCGCAGCGTGTGGATGATGCTGCGCCGGATGAAGGTGGTCTCGGCCCGCAGCGGCGGGGCGGTGAGGGCGGTCATGAGCGGGCCTTTCCGGTCAGGGTGAGGAACACGTCGTCCAGGGTCGGGCGGCGCAGGGTGATGGCGGCCGCATCGTCGACCGCGCCGAGGGCACGGCGCAGGCCGGCGGCGCTGCCGTCGGTGGGGACCTCGCCGAGGATCTCGCCGTCGGGTCCGCGTACCTCGACGACCTCGCCGCCGACGCGGGCCTTGAGCGCGCCGGGCGTGCCCTCGGCCACGATGCGGCCCTCGCGCAGGACGACGATGCGGTCGGCCAGCTGGTCGGCCTCCTCGAGGTACTGGGTGGTGAGCAGCACGGTCGTGCCGTTGTCGGCGAGGTGGCGGATGACGCTCCAGAGTTCCTGCCTGCTCGCCGGGTCGAGCCCGGTGGTCGGCTCGTCGAGGAACACCACCGGCGGGGTCGCGAGAAGCGAGATGGCGAGGTCGAGGCGCCGCCGCATCCCGCCGCTGTAGGTCTTGACCCGCTTGCGCGCGGCCGCGGTGAGGTCGAACCGCTCCAGGAGGGCGGCGCTGCGTTCGGCGGCCTGGGCTCGGGTGAGGCCGATGAGTCCGGCCATCATCCGCAGGTTCTCGTCGCCGGTCAGCACCTCGTCGACCGCGGCGGACTGCCCGGTGAGGCTCAGCCGGGTCTTGACCGCCTGGCGCTCGCGGACGACGTCGAGGCCGTCGATCCGTGCCGTCCCGGCGTCGGGCCGGATGAGCGTGCTGAGGATGTTGATGAGGGTGGTCTTGCCTGCGCCGTTCTCGCCGAGGAGGGCGACGATCTCGCCGCGCGCGACGTCGAGGTCGATGCCGCACAGCACCTCCTGGGTGCCGAACGACTTGGTCACGCCGCGGACGGCGATCATGTCGGTCATGGTGTCCTTTCCGCCGTAAACTGTTTACGGCGATAACTGTTTTAGTAATACACAGTCGAGGTAGGCTGTCAAGCATGGATGACAGCCCGGACGAACCCGAGCTGCCCCGCGCGGTCGCGTTGGCGTGGGGTGTCGCGGCGAGCCCGCAGCGCGGACCCAAGCGCGAACTCAGCATCGAGCGCATCGTCGAGGTCGCAGTGCGGCTGGCCGACGACGGCGGGCTGGCCGCGGTGTCGATGGCGGCCATCGCGGGCGAGCTCGGCGTCACGTCGATGGCGCTCTACCGCTACGTCACCAGCAAAGACGACCTGCTCGTGCTCATGCAGGAGGACGGGATCGGATTGCCGCCCGAGCAGATCCGCGAGGCGGCCACGGGGGGCTGGCGCGCGGGCCTTGAGGCCTGGTCGATCGCGATGAGCGCGATCTACCGCGAGCACCCCTGGCTGCTCGACGTGCCGATCGAGGGAACGCCCACGACCCCGAACAACCTCGCCTGGCTCGATGTCGCGCTCGAGGTGCTCGCCGCGGTTCCGCTGGATGGCGAGCAGAAGACCTCCGCGATCCTCGCCCTCATCGCGCAGGCCCGGTGGGAGAGCCACATCATCCGCGGCTACGCTCAGGCGATGACCGCGGCCGGGGGAGACGCGGACCAGCTCGACCGGCAGACCGAGCGGATGCTGGGCCGGCTGGTCAGTGCCGAGGCGCTTCCGCATGTGCACGAGGCGCTGCAGACCGGGGTGTTCTCGCCCGACGCGGCCGGGGACCCCTTCGCGTTCGGGCGCGCGCTCGTGCTCGACGGGCTGGAGGCGCTGATCTCCGGGCGGGTCGCGCCGCCGGTCGCCCCGGAGGTGGATCCGTTCGCCGCCGTCGTGGAACGCGACCCCAAGGTCAAGGAGGCGGTCAAGGCGCGCCGCGAGGTCGAGAAGCACCTCCGCGAGGCACGCAAGCGCGAACGCGACATGCGCCGCAACGCCCGGGAGCGCGCGCGCCGGTAGTGCGGCTCAGACCCGGCCGAGGAACTCCTGCAGCCGGTCCTGCAGCGGGGTGCGGTCGTACTGGGCCACCATCGCTCCCGCCATGCGCACGGGGTCGCCGAAGAAGAAGTACTCGTAGAGCGACTCGCGCCCCGCGAACCCGCTCACGGATGCGTCGACCGCCAGCTTGAACAGGCGGATGCGTTCCTCCGCGGTCACCGTCGCGCCCTGCAGGAACATGTCGATGTCCCCGCGGGCCTCGGGATTGGCGAGGTCGTACTCGCCGGGCAGCGCCATCAGACCCGAGGCCGAGAACTTGCGGATGATCTGCGGCAGCCGCGGCGACACGTGCTTGGGGTACCAGTTGCGGGCCGCGTTCAGGGTCTCCCAGCGCGGCAGGAACACCCCCTCCTCGTTGAGGGCGCCCTCCGCCTCGGCGGCGCGGATCAGCGCCTTGCCGATCTCGACGTACGAGATCAGCTCGGCCAGGTCCTCCTGGATGTGCTGGAACCCGCCGATGCCGATCGCATCGGCGATCTCGCCGGCCAGCCCGAGATAGAACTCGGTCTTGGCCAGCGTCCGGCAGATCACCTGGTGGGTCATCAGGGCGCCGGCTCCCGTCGCGGAGTAGAACGCGTTGCAGAGCTCGGGGTGTCCGAGCAGGAAGACGCGCTCGTTCGGGACGAACACGTCCTCGAAGACGACCGCCGCATCCATCTCGTCGAAGCGCGAGGCGAGCGGCTCGTTGAAGCTGCCGCCGCCGTTGTAGAGCGAGCTGCGGCAGTAGTACTTCAGGCCTGGAGCGTCGTTCTGGATGGCGAACGCGAACGAGTACGGGGCGTCCTCGGGGCTGCCGCGCAGCACCGTCGATGGGAAGACCAGCAACTCGTCGGCGACCGGGGCGACCGTGGCCAGCATCCGGGCGCCGCGGATCACGATGCCGTCGGAGCGCTCCTCCACGATCCGTGCGGCAGGGGCGCCCCCGTGCTCGGAGGCCGACGGCGACCGGTTGACCTGCGGCGGGATCAGCGTGTGGGTGGCCAGCAGATCGTTCTCGCGGGCCATCTCGTAGTACGCCCGGATGCGCTCGGCGAATACCGGATCCGCCTGGCCGAAGAAGGCCTCGGCCGTCGCGAGCGCGGTGAGCGCGCTGTTCATGTAGTCCGCCGAGCGGCCGAGGAAGCCCTGGGACCACTCGGCCCAGGTCGAGTGCGCGGCGCGGCGCCGGCGCAGATCGGCCTCGGACCGCGGCACCAGGAACGACGTCGCCACCGGATCACCGCTGGTCGGCGACGTGAAGGTCAGCGCGGAACGGTGGCGCCGGTCGTGCTGCATGTCGAACAGCGCGGCATGGGTGAGCGCGTTCTGGCGGAACGCCGGATGCTCGGCCACCTGGGAGGTCACCACCTCGCCGTCGATGACGATGTGCGGCGACATCGCGTTGAGCGCGTCGAGGTACTGCCGGCCGGTGCGGATGCCCACGGGTCCTCCAGATCAGAGCAGGTCCTCGTGACCGCTGTCGAGTTCGGCGATGGTCACGAACCGGCCGTCGACGAACCCGAGCGCCGGGCCCGAGCGGTAGTCGAAGTGCTGCACCCGGCCGAGGAAGAGAGTGTGGTCGCCGCCGTCGTATTCGGCCCAGGGTGTGCACTCGAAGTGCGAGAGCGCGCCGGCGATGCGCGGGGCGTGGTCGCCCTCCAGCCAGACCGGCCCGGTCGACGGGCGCCCGGCGAAATGCGTGGCGAGCGCCTGCTGCTCGGCACCGAGCACGTTGATGGTGAACGGGCGGCCCGAGAGCAGCTCGTGGCTGGTGACGCTGCGCTGGATCGACACCAGCACCAAGGGCGGATCCATCGACACCGAGGTGAACGAGTTCACGGTGATCCCGCGCCGCTCGGGACTGCCGTCGGGCAGGACCGCGTCGTAGGTGACGACCGCCACCCCCGTCGCGAACCGCCCCAGACTGCCCCGGAAGAAGTGGGACGGCGGGCGGTAGAGCTTCGAGGCCGGATCGAATCCCGGGGCAGTCGCGATCATGGTGAAACGGACGATAACCCCGCCCGGAACGGGGCGGCAATGTCCGAGAGTGAGCAGATCCGGTTCCGGGAAACTCATCACTTCCAGCCAAGCCACACGGCCCGCGGCGCGACTATCGTGCAGGGAGACGACGAGGAGGTTGCCCGTGACCATCGAGCCCCGGCGTGGTCCCGCCGTGCAGGTGCGCGAGGTGCGCACCGCATCCGTGCCCGAATGGAGCACCGCGGTCTCGCACTCGTTCGTGCCGCTGCAGGTGCTCGACGCCGTCGAGGACTTCCGCGGCCGGATGCGGGGGCGGCGGGTCGACGACATCTTCCTGTCGACGGTCAACGCCTCCGCGCACACCGTGGAGCGCACGCCCCGCCTGATCGGCGACTCGGACCGGTTGTACTACAAGCTGACGCTGCAGATCGGGGGCACGGCGATCCTGGTGCAGGACGGTCGCGAGGCGGTTCTGCAGCCCGGCGACGTCGCCATCTACGACACCGGACGGCCCTACACGCTCTCCGTCGACGAGGGCACCGACGCCGTCGTCATCATGTTCCCGCAGGACAAGCTGGAACTCAGCCACCAGCAGGTCAGCACCCTCACCGCGGTCCCGCTGTCGCTGGGGACCGGCCTCGGGCAGATGGTCAGTCCCTTCCTGCACCAGGTGGGACGCAACCTCGACCTGCTGCACGGGTCGGCCGGCATGCGCATCGTGCGGACCACCGTCGACCTGGTCGGCACCATGCTCACGCACGAGCTCACCAGCCGCGGGACCTCCGCCGACGACCGGCGCTCGGTGCTGATGTTCGGCGTCTACGACTTCATCAACCGCAACCTGGCATCGCACGAGCTCGGTCCCGAGATGATCGCGCGCGCCAGCTACATCTCGGTCGGCTATCTGCACAGCCTGTTCCGGGCACGGGGCACCACGGTGAACGCGTGGATCCGGGAGCGCCGGCTCGAGAACGCCCGCCGCGACCTGCTGGACCCGCTGCTGGCGGGCCGCTCGATCGCGGCGATCGCCGCGAGCTGGGGCTTCCCGGATGCCGCGCATTTCAGCAAGGTGTTCCGGGCCGTCGTCGGGGTCAGCGCATCGGAGTATCGCGCGACCGCCGGCGACGTTCAGTTCGAGATCGGGTAGTGCATGACGATCGCGCCGCCGGTGGCGTAGCGCGGCACATCCGCCTGCACTGCGGCGCCCTCGGGGGATCCGAGGGCCGCCCCCATCGCCGGGGCATCGGCGAAGTCGGCCTCGAATACCGCGAAGTACGGCGCCTCGCCCTCGGGGGAGGCGACATCGAGCGAGTAGCGGTGGGCGATCAGGCCCGGCAGCTGCGCGACGAGCGGCAGGTGGGTGCCGAGGTAGTGGCTGCGGAACGCCTCGGGGTCGGCGGGCGCCGGGTACAGGACGACGAGCTTGTGCATGGCCCGGCCCCCGTCAGCTCGCGACCGGGGCGTGGCGCCCGATCCAGTCGAAGGTGGCCTCGGGCGAGGACAGCAGCTGCCACTGCGCCACCGGGTCGTTGAAGTTCTGGGTGAACTCATCCGCCAGCGGCTTGCTCTGGGACATGGCACCGAGCAGCTGGGGGATGTGGTCGGCCGGGGGCAGCCCGATCATGGCGTTGGTCCAGTCGTTGACCGCCTCGATCCGCTCGCGACGCCGATCGGCGACGAGCCGGCCGAACGCCGCGCCGAACTCCGAGGACTCCGCGATGGTGTCCGCGACGACCTGAGCGGAGTACGACGCCGAGTTCGCGCCCTGGCCGATGACCGGGTCGACGGTGTTGTGCACGTCGCCCATGGCCAGGGCGATCTTGCCGTCGCCGAACTCGACGAAGTCGTTGCGCATCACGGGGGTGACCGCGCCCTGCAGCACGTCGTCCGGGCCGGTGAGGGCGAAGTCGGCCTCGGCGACCTGCTCGAAGACGGTGGGGTGGTGCTGACGCAGCTTGTCGAGCACCAGCTGCCGGTAGGCGGCCGGGTCCTCGCCGGCGGGGGTGCTCGCGAGCACCTCGAGATCGCCGCCCGGGATGTTCTCGAACAGCAGCGCCGTGGCGGGGCCGTTCACGCCGAGGATCGGGATGGCGATCAGCTCGCCGTGCCCGAGCGACAGGCTCAGGGTCACGCCGTGCGGCTCGCGCGGCGTCAGGCCGCTCCAGAGGCCGACGGCGAGCCGGCGCTGCGGGGCGGAGTAGGGCGACTTGTCGGCACGGGTTCCGAAGAACTCGCCCATTGTCGCCTTACCCGAACTCACCACGACCAGGTCGTGCTTCTGCGACAGCGCCTCGATGCCGTCGGCGTCGATGCTGTCGATCCGCAGCTCGCCGCCGCGGTCGGTGAAGTCCTGGATCAGCCGCGGCAGGTAGAGCCGGTAGTCGACCGCGCGGGACGGCGACACGAAGTCCCCGCGATAGAACAGCGGGTTGTCAGGGATTCCGACGTAGTGGTAGTGGCAGGTGTAGCCGTACTGCTCGACCGGCCAGTGGTCGACGCCCAGGCTGCGCTCGCGCTCGATGGTCACCGCGTGATGGGCGACGCTGTTGGGAAGGCGCCCGCCGGCGATCTGCTCGGGGGAGCGGTCGCTGATCAGCGTGACCGGGATGCCCTTCTGCTGCAGCAGCAGCGCCAGGTGCACGCCCGAGACCCCCGCTCCGACGACGACGATGTCCGACATGGCTCTCCTCATTCCTCCGGGCGCCTCGTCGCGGCCCGGATGCGATGACGATAGGGCGGCTCGCGCCGACCCGGCGGGGTCGGCTCACTCGGGGACTAGCGCACCGCGGATTTCCCGCACTCTGGCACAAGCCGGCCCGGATGCGCGAGCGGCGTCAGTAGATGAGGTTCTCGTTGCGCGAGATCACCAGGCCGTGCCCGGTCGAGGGGTCCTCGCACACCACGTGCTGATCGGTGGAGGCGCAGGTGACGCCCATGAACGTCACCGAGTACCCGTACTGCAGCACCTTCACCGGGTAGCCCGCCTCGTCGGCGAACTCCGCGCCGCCGCGCATCAGCGGGGCCGGCGCGTCGTCGCCGACACCGCCGCGCCAGACGATGCCGTTGCCGCAGTCGATCTCGGAGGCATAGCAGTAGTCGCCGGGCGAGGAGGAGGGGAATCTCCAGTCGTGCTCGCGGATCGCGCAGCCCCAGAGATCGAGCACCCCGTCGTACGCGCGGATGCCGCAGGACAGGTTGCCCGAGGGCGACACGAACGACACGCCCTGCGCCCATCCGGGCACGGCGAAGTCCCGCGGGTCCGCCGGGATGGCCGGCGGCAACAGGGTGGGGGTGTCGGCGGGGCCGTCGGTGAGCTCGTCTCCGTCCGCGGGTTCGGCATCCGATTCGGGCGCAGTGATCTCGGGCGTGACCGCGGTCACCGTCGAGGGGCCCGCGCCGCATCCGGTGAGCAGGAGGGAGGCGCCGGCGAGCGCAGCGATCGCGAGGAGTCGTCGGGTCGACATGCGCACATGCTATCGACCGGCGATCGCCCCGAACGTGACCAGCAGAAAACGGCGCTGCAGCTGCTCGGCGGTCACCCGGACCGTCTCGGGCCCGGCCGCGCTGGAGATGCCCCACGGGTTGCGCAGCACGAGCCGGTCGTCCTCGACCGCCTGGACCATGTACACGTGCCGGTCGATCAGCCGCACCTCGCCGTCCCCGGGGGCAGGGGCGAGTCCGGTGAGGAAGGTCGTCACCGCGACCGGCCGGTTCTGTTCGAGGGCGGTGCGCACCTGCGTGAGCGTCACCTCGCGGGCCGGCGCGGTCTCCGACGGGGCCCCGAGGACGGCGGCCATCGCCGCCGCGACGGTCACCGGGGTGTCCGCGACCATGGCGCCCCCGGCCAGGCGCGCGTACGAGCCGAAGCGCGGCAGCGCGGCGTGCGCCTTCTCGAACATCGAGGACCAGTTGGGCGTCGACCACGCGGAGTCGTGCGCGTAGAGCAGGTCGCCGCTGTCGTCGGCGGGCAGATACGGGCTGACGGTGACCGGCACCACCTCGCCGTCGACGTCCCAGCGGATCGTCCACGTGCCGTTCGCATTGCGGGTCGCCCGTTCCGCCAGGACCTCGGGGGCGACCTCGGCGACGGCGCCCAGCCCGGCGATCAGCCAGCAGTCGTCGGCGCCGCCCTGGTGCACGTCGTCGAGCGAGGGCAGGGCGGCCGGGTCGGGGTCGGCGAGCCGCCAGCCGGCCGCGACCGTGACCCGGGGCTCCAGGCGCGGCATGAGCTCGTGCAGCCGGGTCACCTGCTGGGCGCTCGCGCTCGGCCACAGCCACGACGCCAGCCGCATCGTCACCTCGTCCCCGGCCCGCAGCTCGGCGTTCCAGTCCTCGAGATCGGCGTCGTCGAGGCCGTCGAGAGCCTGCTGCAGCATCGCGGGATCGGCGGGTGCTCCGGTGTCGGAGCCGGGATCGAAGCCGAGGTCGCGCGCCCAGGCCGTCCACGGGCCCGGGAGGGCCGTGGGGGTGCCGTAGGTCGGGTCGGGGACCTCGTCGGCGAGTCCCGCGCAGCCGCTCAGCACGGCGACGAGCACCAGCGCGCAGATCGCGAAGGGGCGCGGCATCCCACTACTATTGCCGCTTGTCGAGGGTCTTTCCACATTCTCGGCGCACCCGACTCTGACCCGAACGGATTCGCTTGGCTGCCTCTACCCCTGAGACGCCCGCGGACTACGCCGCGCGCCTGCGCGCCGCGATGGACCCGGGAACCCCGGCCGCCGAACTGGCCGAACTCGCCCACCACCACGAAGAGCTCCGGCCGCTGGTCGCCGCGAACCCGACCGCGTATCCCGGACTGCTGGAGTGGCTGGGCTCGCTCGGGGATGCGGCCATCGATGCCGCGATCGCGAGCCGTCCCGCCACCCCGGCCGCCGCATCCGCCGAGGGCGTGGTGCCGCCCCCGCCGCCTCCTCCTCCCGGCGCCGCCACCCCGGCGCGCCGCAGCTTCGCCGAACTCATCGGCAGCCTGCGCCGGCCGGCGACAGCGACCGACGACCCCGCCGCGGCCGCATCGCGTCGCCGCAAGACGATCGGGATCGTCGCGGGGGCGACCGCCGCGATCCTCGTCATCGTCGGCGGGGCCGTCGCCGCGAACCTGCTGCTGACCGGGGGCGGCTCCTCGGCGACCGCCTCGGCGAGCGCGTTCCCCGCCTCGACCTACAGCTGGGCAGAGGTCGCGATCGACCCCTCGATCGAGCAGAAGATCGGTGCGGCGGGCGTGCTGCAGAACCTCCGTGAGCTGAAGGACTTCGTCGACGACGAGGGTCCCGACATCGACTACGACGAGCCGGATCTCAAGCGCAGCCTCTGGGAGTTCATCTTCGACAACCCCGACTTCGACCGGGAGTCCTCGCTCGACTACGCCGACGACATCGAGCCGTGGCTCGGCAGCCGGGTCGCCGCCGGCCTGGTCGGCGCGGCACCCGACCCCACCTCCTCGCCGATGCTCGCCATCGAGGCGCGCGACGTCGAACGCGGGGTGGATGCGGTGGTCGACACCATCGAGGACCTCGGCATCGACGGGCTGCAGGTCAGCGCCATGAATGGCTACGTGCTGGTCAGCGACGCCGACCTCGACCTCGAGGCCGTGTACCGCGACGGGACGCTGAACGCCGCCCCGGGTTTCTCGGCCGCGAGCTCGCGGCTCGGCGGCTGGGGGCTCGGCGCGTTCTGGACCAACCCGCACGCCGCATCGGCCGCCGCGCTCGGCTGGTTCACCTCCGAGGACAACCCCGACAGCGTGCTCTCGCTGACCTACTGGGAGAACCGCTACGAGTCCGACGTGCAGTACTGGAAGGACGAGATCGAACAGTACCGGAAGGACTGCCCGCCGAGTGCGTCCTATCTGACCGACTACTGCATCGAGTACTACCCCGACAGCGCCGCCGACTTCGAGGAGTACAACGGGTACGCACCCGACGACTGGAAGGCCGCCGCGAAGAAGTCCTGGCAGGATGCGAAGGAGGACAACGCGAGAGTCGTCGACAGCGCCGAGCGCGTGCTCGACGACGTGCCCGCCGACGCGAGCGTGTCAGGTGTCGTCCGGATCGTCGACGAGTCGGTCGAACTCGTCGTGCAGAGCACCGGCCTGCGCCTGCCGCAGTTCGAGTCCCCGGAGCACACCACGGCGATCGCGGATCTTCCCGCCGGGACCATGGCGGCGGCCAGCGTGTCGCAGTTCGGATCGATCATCGACACCGCCCTCAGCCCGGAGTACTGGGCGCGCGGCTGGGCGCTCAACAACGGCATGGCGTTCGGCTCGGGCTGGTACGCGCTCGGCAGCCTGGTGACCTACGACGGGGTGAGCTATCCGGAGTTCGTCGAGGACGGCCGCGACGACTTCCTCGACCGGATCGAGGACATCTGGGGCCTGCGCATCCCGGACGAGCTGAGCGCGGCGGCGGGGACTCAGATCCTCGTCGCGCTCGACTCCGACACCGGGTGCCCGCTGCCCGACCTGGCCTGGGGCGAGGGCGGCTGCTCCGACCCCCGTGCCGGGTTCCTCGTCTTCTCGCGGGACACCGGTGACACCGTCGATGCGCTCGACGACATCGTCGACAACATCGAGGGCGAGTACGGCGCCGGCATCGCGCTGGACGAGGGCGAGGGCACCGTCGTCATCGGCCGTGGCGACTACGCCGCCGGCCTGGTGGAGGCCGACGGCGGGCTCGGACAGGACCCGCGGTTCCAGCGCGTGCTGCCCGATCTCGGGTCGGCATTCGCCGCCGCCTACATCGACGCGCCGGCGGCCGTCGACGAGGTGCGCGATCAGGCGGGGTACTACACCGACACCCCGGGGGACGCGTACGACTACTTCGACGGCCTGAGCGCCGTCGGGCTCACCGCGAGCAAAGCCGGAGATGGCGACATCACCATCCGGCTCCGCATCCTGACCGGTAAGGACCGACCATGACCACCGCCGACGCCCCGAAGCCGAGCCCATTCGCCGGCATCCCGATCAGCGACTTCCTGCGCGACGGGGTCGCCCTGACCCTGCTGCTGGTGTCGTTCGCGATGCCCTGGAACCACGCCGACGTCGCCACCGAGCGCATCGAGGTGATCCTGATCACCCTGCTCAGCGTGTTCTCGCTCTCGATCACCTACCTCGCCCGGGCCGGGGTCCTGCCGGCCACCGCGACGGTGCGCACGGTATGGATGCTGCGGCTCATCGCCAACATCCCCTACGTCGTGCTGGTGATCGTCTATCTGATCATCGACGCCGCGTCCGGCGCCGGGTACGTCTCGGGAGGCGTCGGGTACGCCGCCGCCTACGGGCTCGCCGGAGCGATCATCGCCGCCCAGCCGCGCCAGGCCGAGGTGCGCGCCCTCGAACCGGGCGCCCCGATCGGCGAGCGCTGGTTCCACATCGTCATCGGCTTCGGGCTGGTCTCGGTCGCGGCCGGCATCGCCAGTCTCGTGCTCATCATCGTGCGGCCCGGCATCGGCTACGCCCGCCCGATCGAGGTCTTCGTCATCGTGGCCTCGGTGCTGGTCAACCTCATCGGGGTCGCGCTGGTCTACGCCGGCATCGTCCGACGCAGCGAGTCGGGGCGCCTGGTCGCCGCGGCGATCGGCGGCATCGTGCTGGGCGCGATGCTGATCGACCTGTTCAGCCGCTTCGCGATCTCGTTCGGGGGCATCGAGTCGCTGCACGCGGTCGGTTTCGGCGCGTTGCTCTACGCCGCTGTCGCGGGACTGGCGACCTCGCCGGCGGTGCGCCTGGCGATGACGCCGGTGGATGCCGCGGTCGCCTGGGTCCGTGCCGCATCCGTCCTCTTCGTGGTCACCGCCGCGCTCGCCGCGTACGTCGCCCTGCTCGCGATCCTGGCGCTCGCGCTCGGCGGGCTCGGCACCGGCTACACCGGATTCGGGATCGGCACGATCGTCACCACCGTCGCGATCGTGCTGGTGGCGATCGTCGGGCGGGCGATGCTGGCCGGGACCTCGGGCAACCGCCTGCTCGCGCTCGGCGCGGCGGGGGTGCTGCTGCTGCTCGGCATCGTGCACGTGGTGATCACCGCGACCGGCGCCCAGGTCGCCATCCTCGATCTGGTGCTGGCGTTCGGCCTGCCGGTGGCGACCCTTGCCTACCTGACCGTTCCGGCCCCGATGCGCGAGCAGTTCGCGTCGTTCGCCCCGCGGCAGCGCGCCGACGGCAGCGTGCCGAGCTTCGTGGAGCAACTCGACAAGCCGGACGACACCCTGACGGGCAAGGTCCCGGTCGTCAAGGCGCGGCGCACGCCGGCGGCCGCAGCCCCGGCAGCCCCGGCCGCCACGGGGCAGGTCCCCGACGCCGTCGCCAAGGTCGCCATCGCCCTGGACCCCGCGACCCCCGGCGCGACGCTGTACCAGCTCGCCCAGGACGAGCCGGAGCTGCGTCCGTACATCGCCGCGAACCCGTCGACCTACGACGGCCTGCTGGAGTGGCTCGGCGGACTCGGGGACCCGGCCATTGACGCGGCGCTGGCGCGGCGTCGGTCCTGAGGGTCGCGAGCGGCGCCTCGGGCTTCAGACCGCTCGGCCTCAGAACGTCTGGATGCCCGAGGTGTACTCCATGCGGAACCCGTTCCCGTCGGAGTTGGTGCAGGTCACGCCCGTCGTGTAGTTGATCGAGCAGGTGAACCCGTACCGCGACGCCGGGGTGTCGTAGGCGAGGATGCTCTTGGGCAGGATCTCTTTGCCGATGCACGGCCAGAACGCTCCGTCGTGGCTCACTCCGATGGTCGCGCCGCTCAGCGAGGAGCAGTTCGCGGCCGGGACCGCGTACTTCACGTCGCCCTGACGACAGACCACCGACTCCTCGGTGATGCGGCAGCGGATGTTGCCCGAGGTGCTCTTGAACTCCAGCGGCGGGCCGGCCACGGTGGTCGGTGCCTCTGTCTCGTCCGCCTCGTCCGTTTCGTCGGGGTCGTCGGTGGGCTCGGGGGCCGGCGTGAAGGTCACCACGACGTGCGGCTCATCGGTTGCGCCGGCGTCGTTCGTCGTGGAGCCGGACATCAGCTGCGGCACGAAGATCACCCCGGCGATCACGAGCGCCGCGATCACGAGGGCGGCCGCGGCGATGATCCCCACGGTCCGGCCGAGCGGGCGTGCGGGTCGCGCGGCCGCGGGCGCCTCGCCGTCCGGGCCGGGAGGCGGGGGAGGCGGAGGCGGCGGGGCATCGCCCGGAGGCGGGGGCGGAGGCGGAGGCGGCGGTGCGGTATCACCGGGAGGCGGGGGAGGGGGAGGCGGCGGGGCGGCATCGCCGGGCGGCGGCGGAGGAGGAGGAGGAGGAGGAGGAGCGGAGGCGCCGGGCTTCTTCGCCGCCGGTGTCGTCGCTGCCGGCTTCTTCGCTGCCGGCTTCTTCGCGGCGGGCTTCTGGGCTTCCGGACCGGGCTTCGGGTCGGGTTCGGTGGCTCGGGCCATCGGGCGCGTCCTTCTCGGGTGATCGGGCGTGGGCCTCCATGCTAGGGCCTGCGCGGCGTCCTCCGGGAACCTCCGTCCGGCGCCGCGCCGCTCAGCGCGCCGCCAGCCAGGCCTCCACCTCGTCAGCGGTGCGCGGGATGCCCCCGGAGAGGTTCTCGCAGCCGTCGGCCGTCACCAGGACGTCGTCCTCGATGCGCACCCCGATGCCGCGGAACTCCTCCGGAACGGTCAGGTCGTCGGGCTGGAAGTACAGCCCCGGCTCGATCGTGAACACCATGCCCTCCTGCACCACGCCGTCGAGGTAGAGCTCGCGACGCGCCTGGGCGCAGTCGTGGACGTCGATGCCGAGATGGTGGCTCGTGCCGTGCACCATGTAGCGCCGGTGGTACTGCTGGCCCTCTTCGAGCGACTCCTCGGCGGTCACCGGCAGCAAGCCCCATTCGGCGGTCTTCCGCGCGATGACCGCCATGGCGGCCGCGTGCACCTCGCGGAAGACGATGCCGGGCTTCACGATCGCTCGCGCCGCATCCGCCGCCTCGAGCACGGCCTCGTACACCTGACGCTGGATCGGCGTGAACGTGCCAGAGACCGGCAGCGTGCGGGTGATGTCCGCGGTGTAGAGCGAGTCGAGTTCGATGCCGGCGTCGAGGAGGATCAGATCGCCCGGCACCACAGGACCGTCGTTGCGGGTCCAGTGCAGGGTGCAGGCGTGCGGGCCGCTCGCGGCGATGGTGTCGTATCCGACGGTGTTGCCCTCGGCGCGAGCGCGCCGGTAGAAGGTGCCCTCGACCAGGCGCTCGCCGCGCGGGTGGGCGATGATCTGGGGCAGATCGGCGATCACGTCGTCGAAGCCCTGCCGGGTCGCCGCTACGGCCAGGCGCATCTGGCCGATCTCGTAGTCGTCCTTGACCAGGCGCTGCTCGCTGAGGTCGCGAAGCAGAGCGCTGTCGCCGTCCTCGTCGATCGCCCCGTCGCTCAGCTCCGCCGACAGCAGGCGACGGCCGTCCAGTTGGTCGGTCAGGTCGCGGTCCGCCTCGCGCACGATGCGCGTGGACGGATCCGTGGCATCCAGGACCGCCGCGAACTCATCCAGATGGCGGGTCGGCAGGCCGAGATCGGCGCTGACCTGGGCCAGGCTCGGGCGCGGCCCCGTCCAGAACTCGCCGATCGCGGCGTTGGCGTAGAACTCGTCGGAGTCCCGCCCCGCCGTCGGCATCAGATACAGCACGGCGTCGTGGCCGTCTCCGGTGGGCTCGAGCACCAGGACCGACCCGGGCACCGCGTCGCTTCCCCAGCCGGTCAGGTACGAGAACGCCGAATGGGCACGGTACGGGTAGTCGGTGTCGTTCGCCCGCGGCTTCGCCGGGCCGGCGGGGACGACAAGGCGCTCACCCGGGTGCAGCGCCGAGATGGCGGCGCGACGCTGCGCCGCGAAGGGTGCCTGCGCTCGCGGGGCGGGTCGCGCCTCGTCTCGCTCGGCCCAGCCGCCGGAGATGAAGTCCTTGAAGGTGGTGGACTGCGGCGTGGTGGATCGGTTCTCGTTGCCCATCCCGCCATTCTCGCACCGCGGGTCAGCCGGCGGCAGGGCGCAGCTGTGCGACGACCGGCCGATGGTCGCTGCCGTCGCCGTCGCGCGAGCCGACGACCCGGAACCCGATGATCTGCCAGCCGTCGGTGGCCATGACGTGGTCGATGGGGGCGCCGAGCAGCGGCGGGAACGAGGTCGGCCAGGTGCCGACCGCGCCATTGCCCGTCGTCCGTGCCGCGTCGTGGCAACGGCCGAGGTCCCCGCCGTCCGCGCCGAGCGCCGTGACGTGGTCGAGGGTGGAGTTCAGGTCGCCGGCGAGGATCACATCGTCGCCGCGGCACGCCTCGGCGAGCCAGTCGAGGCCCGCCCGCCAGGACTCCATCTCTCCCGCCACCGGGGCGACCGGATGCGCGGCCACGATCGCGGGGCCGGTCCCGTCGACGGGGCGCGCGATGAGGCTCGGCAGCACGGGCGTCGAGCCGGCCGAGGTGTCGACGGCGTAGGCGCCCAGCGCGGTGCTGATCAGCACCGCCGTGGTACGGGCCTTCGAGATCTCATCGAGGCTGAGGTGAAGCGGCTGCATGGTGCGCCCGGTCGCCGAGATGATCGCCGCGGCGATCTCGGCGGTCTCGGCGCTGGTCTCCGGCAGCACGACGATGTCGGCTTCCACCTCGAGCGCGAGTGCGGCGATCGCCTCCGCGCCGGGCGCATCGCCGAGCGTGTTCCAGCTCAATACGACGACATCGGCGGGCGCCTTCGCCTGCATCGCGGGGTCGCCGAAGCCGCGGGTCGCCAGCACCGCCACGGTCACCGCGCTGAACACCAGGAGCACGAGAGCGACCGATCCCGCGAAGCGCCGCCGCGCGGGCGCGAGCAGTGAGAACAGCGTGAACAGGATCACCAGAGCCGCCGCCACCAGCACACCGAGACCGCGCAGCGAGACGATCTGGGCGATGACCGGCTGCCGCTCGAGGCCGAACAGCTGCGGCCATCCCACGACGACGAGGGCGGCCACGAGGAGCACCAGCACGGCTGCGGCGAGGATCCGGCGGAACATATGCCGTTGAGCCTATTCTGGCGGGATGCCGGGGATCGATCTGCACACGCATTCCCGCGTCTCGGACGGCACCGAGAGCCCCGCCGAACTGGTCGCCGCCGCGGTCGCGGCGCAGCTCGACGTCGTCGCCCTGACCGACCACGACTCCACCGACGGCTGGGCGGAGGCCTTCGCCGCCGCGCGCGGGACCGGGCTGACGGTGCTGCCGGGCATCGAGCTCAGCACCCAGCAGGACTTCGCCAGCGTGCATGTCCTCGGCTACCTCGTCGATCCCGAGAACCCCGACCTGGTCGCCGCGATGGAGGACATCCGCGAGGAGCGCCTGCATCGCGCCGAGGCCATGGTCGCCCGCATCGCCGTCGACTACGACCTCGCCTGGGACGACGTTCTCGCGCAGATGACGCCCGGCTCGACGGTGGGGCGTCCGCACATCGCGGATGCGCTCGTCGCCCGCGGACACGTTCCCGACCGATCGGCCGCCTTCCAGAGCATCCTGCACTGGCAGGGAGGCTACTACCGGCCGCACCAGGCGCCGCCGCCCGTCGAAGGCGTCCGCCTCATCACGGCGGCCGGCGGGGTCGCCGTCATCGCGCATCCGGGGGGCCGCGGGCCGGAGCGGCTCTTCACCGACCGGCGGATCCGCACCCTCGTGGATGCCGGACTGGCCGGTCTCGAGGTGGACCATCGCGACAACCCGCCCGCGTCACGCGCCCGCTGGGTCGACCTGGCATCCCGGTTCGGGCTCATCATGACCGGGGCGAGCGACTACCACGGGGCGGGCAAGCCCAACCGGCTCGGCGAGAACACCACGAGCCCGGAGGCCTACGCGCAGATCCTCGCCCGCGGCACCGGCTCGCGGCCGGTCACGCCGTAGGCGGCGCCGGCGGAGCAGGCGGTGCGACCGGCTGGTAGGCGTACTGCTGGGCTCCCGCATCGAAGCGCGCGCCCTGCGGGTTGCTCTCCAGCAGCGTCAGCACCAGGATGATCAGCCCGCCGAACGAGGGGACCAGGATCAGCAGGAAGAGCAGTCCGGAGAGGTTCGCGTCGTGCAGGCGCCGCACGCCCACCGCGATCCCGGGCACCACGGTCGCCAGGTAGTACAGCACGGCGAGGATGACGAAGACCGCGAAGATCGGCCCGGGCGTCGTCGTCGGGCTGCCGGTGGAGGTGTAGCCGGGCGTCCCCGTCGCGATACCGAGGACGATGCCCGGGACCCAGATCAGCACCTGGACGAGCACGTTGAACAGCACGACCCACCAGTACTCGCTGCGGCTGGCGCGTCCGCTGAATACGGCGTACTTGGTGAAGAAGCGCTTGATCGCCTCGACGAAGCTCGCACCGTAGAGCGGCTGGTCGAGGGGGACGGATGTGGCGGGGACCGGGGCGGCCGGCTGAGGGGTCGTCATATCGACAGGCTCTCACGACCGCGCCGACGCACGCCAGCGCCGCGCTCGCGGCGCCAGATCGTCGTGAAGGGGCTCGCCGGATGGCTCCGCACGAGCGCAAAGCGTTACGCCGCGGGCGGTGCCGTGCTGGTTCCGCCGCCTCCGCCTCCGCGGCGGCGACGCGTGCGCTTGCGACGAGCCGGGGTGGCACCGTCGTGCGTCCCGCCGCCCTCGGCGCGCGCGGCCTCCCCGGAGCCCGAGCCGGAACCCGATCGCGTGCGCTGACGGGGCGGGCGCGAGGACGACGCCTCGCGTGGCGCCTTCTCGGCATGCGGGGCGGCGGGGGACGGCTTCAGCCGGCCCTTGACACCCGCCGGGATGTCGAGGTCGGTGAACAGGTGCGGCGAGGACGAGTAGGTCTCGACCGGCTCGGGCTGCCCGAAGTCGAGACCCTTGTTGATGAGCGACCACTTGTGCATGTCGGCCCAGTCGACGAAGGTCACCGCGATGCCGGTCTTGCCGGCACGGCCGGTGCGGCCCGCGCGGTGCAGGTAGGTGTCGGGGTCGTCGGGCACCGTGTGGTTGATCACATGGGTGACGTCGGTGACGTCGATGCCGCGGGCGGCGACGTCGGTGGCGATCAGGATGTCCTTCTTGCCGGCCTTGAACGCGGCCATGGCGCGTTCGCGCTGCTCCTGGTTGAGATCGCCGTGCACCGCGGCGGCGTTGAAGCCGCGGTCGTTGAGCTCTTCGACGAGCTTGGCGGCGGCCCGCTTGGTGCGGGTGAAGATCACCGTGCGCCCGCGGCCCTCGGCCTGCAGGATGCGGGCCACGACCTCGTCCTTGTCCAGGGCGTGAGCGCGGTAGATGACATGCTTGATGTTCGCCTGCGTCAGGCCCTCGTCGGGGTCCGAGGCGCGGATGTGGATCGGCTTGTTCATGAACCGCCGGGCCAGCGCCACCACGGGCCCGGGCATGGTGGCCGAGAAGAGCATGGTGTGCCGGGTGGGCGAGGTCTGCGCGAAGAGCTTCTCGACATCCGGCAGGAAGCCGAGGTCGAGCATCTTGTCGG
>Ga0182739_1000967_pt1 | contig 32089 bp, 15 predicted proteins | sample eDN5th30CBELigBY_FD_128873 | JGI IMG/M metagenome (GOLD analysis project Ga0182739, IMG submission 128873) | Enriched backyard soil microbial communities from Emeryville, California, USA - eDNA 5th pass 30_C BE-Lig BY (version 2) (version 2) | ecosystem: Environmental > Terrestrial > Soil >... | reverse complement strand
GACAACTTCCCCAACCGCTTCGTCGGCTGCGCGCTACGGGTGCTGGTGTTCCCCTTCGGCCGCCGTCACACCGGGCCGAGCGATGAACTGGACGCCGAGGTGGCAGCGCTGATCGGGCGCAGCAAAGGCGACCCTGCGCTGGAAGAGCTGCTTGCCGGTTGCTTCAGGCCGCAAGCCGACGGCGACCCGGTGGCAGCCCTGCAACGGGCCTGCGACCTGCTGGAGGCGTCGACGCCGCTACACAACGCGCTGCATCAGGCAATCAAGGAAGGCAAGGTACGACCGGCGCCCGGGCAGTCGGTGATCGATGCGGCAGTCGACAGTGGTGTACTTCAGCCTGATCAGGCGCAACGCCTGCATGCAGCCGAGCAAGCGCGCCGTGCGGTGATCGACGTGGATGCCTTCGACAAGGCACAGCTGCTGCCGGAGCAAGGCAAGATACGCTGAAACAGGGGCCGTTTTGCGGCCCCTTCCCCAACCGGCGTATACTCCGCGCCCCGTTTCAACCACCTCGAGGACCACCCCAATGGCTAACCCCCACCTGGAATATCACCTGCAACTGCTGAACCACCTGCGCACCATATTGGTGGCCCTGGGTGAAGCCGAGCAGGTGCCGGAGGAAAGCCACGCCCTGTTCCTCGAACGCTTCGACGAACTGCTGACCCTGCTGCCGCAAAACCCACTGGAAAGCCAATACCTGGGCCAGGACCTGATATGCCAGGTGATTCAGCGCTACCCGCAAATCGCCCACTTGGTGCCACGGGACCTGCTGTGGTTCTTCGGCGGCGACTGCCTGCACTACATGCCCGATGAAGAACTGTCCGTTTACCAGCAACTGGAGGAGCGCCGCTACGAGGCAGAGCAGAATGACGAACCCTTCGACTGGCATGCTGAAAAACAGCTATTGAGCCCAACCGGCCCAGCCTCCCGTCACTGATCTTTCCATGCACCCGGCGCTCTAGCCGGGTGCTTGTCGACATTTCAACACGCTGGTCGCACTCCGCCCTACATCCGCTTCGCCCCCCCGCCCGTACGCTGTCGCTCGTTTCAAGGATGCCCTGGCAACCCTGAGACGCTGCGTGCCTTTCACGCAGCCAGCCAACCTATCAACGTACGGATTGAACCATGAACAAGATCTTCATGACGCTAGCCTTGGGCCTGGCAAGTACCACGGCTTTTGCCGATGAAAGGGGCCAAATCCTTTTCAAAGGGCATATCAACGGCGGCGGTACTTGCCCGATCGAGATTGTCATACCGGGCTCGGGCGCAATTGGCGCCGTTGAGCTTGGAAACTACGCGGTCAAATACTTCGACACCAACACCGTCACCCCCGACATCCCATTCGCGTTACGCGTTGATGCAGATGTAGGCAGCTGCAATATTCCAAATCCTTACAAAAGCCAAGTCACATTCAACTCTCACCACGGCGATGCAGGCCCGGGAAATGCTCACTATGCCATTCGCAGCGGCGGTGGATTAGCGCAGGGCCTGGCGTTGACCATCAAGGATGATACGTTCACAAATATCGCTCCGCGAACGCCATCCAAGGACTACGACATTGCATCCACAGGCGTAACGGACCTCAAGTTCTACGCTTCGTACTTGAAGACCGGCACAGTGACCGATGGTGATGCCAACGCAGATGTGAACTTCAGTATCACGCTGCCTTGATGCCCTGCCAGGTGCCTTCGCGCACCTGGATCCCACTGTCACTCAAAATCGGTCATTTTCCATGCTCCCCGTCACCCGCACTTCGACGATGCTGGGCGGTTGCCTGCTGCTTCTGGCCAGCTTGCTGAACAGCGCCCAGGCCGCCCTTACCATCAGCAGCACGCGCATCATCTACGAAAGCAGTCAGCGCAGCGCTTCGGTGGTAGTTGCCAACCCCAGCCAACGCCCCTTCGCCGCCCAGACCTGGGTCAATACCCAGGCCGATGACACCACCACGGCCGTACCGCTCATGACCGCCCCGGCCTTGTTCAGGCTGGCTGCAGGCAAGGACCAGTCGGTTCAGATCAGCGGCCTGCCAAACGACCTGCCCCAGGACCGCGAATCGTTGTTCTTTTTCAACCTGCAAGAAATTCCCCAGGCCATCGACGGTAAACAGAACACCCTGAACATTGCCCTGCGCACGCGGATTAAATTGTTCTACCGCCCGACGCAGGTTCAAGGTAATCCGGTGCACAGGCTCAAGGAGCTACGCCTGGTCAGAACCCTGCGCGACGGCCGCCCACACCTGACTTTGCACAACCCCACGCCCTATCACTACACCTTCAACCGGCTGGACCTGGTCAAGGGCAAGCAACAGGAAGCCCTGCCGGGTGTAGACATGGTGCCCCCCATGTCCGAGCTCAGCTACCTGCTGCCACCCAGTCTGGAAGGCCCTGGCTTGCAGGCCATCGTAGCGGTGATCAATGACTACGGCGGCATCAGCAAACCGCTGACGCTTCCGGTGCACGACACCCCCTGACCTCCGGCTACTCCTGAAGGAACCACAATGATCCTGCAACCCCACGGGTGCAGGCGTATTCGCCTGCGCCACGTTTGCCCAATGGTTCTCTGCCTGGCGTCCGGCAAGGTGCTGGCAACACCCACACCACCGGTAGGCGCCGAGTTCGAGGCAAGCTTTCTGTACCTGTCCCCTGGGCAGCCCAGGACGAACGCCGCTCAGGCCCTGCACGCGCTGTCCGAACAGCAAGAGTTGCCGCCCGGGCGCTATCCCGTGCAAGTGCTGGTCAACCTGAGCCCCGCCGGCGTGCATGAACTTGTGTTCGAGCCGCCAGCTGGGGATGGGCAATTGCAGCCGTGCCTGCCCCCCGGCCTGATGGCCGAACTGGGGCTGCGACTGGATGCCATTTCTGACCCCACCACACTTGAAAACGCCTGCCTCGACCTGCCCAGGCTGGTGCCGGGCGCACGCGTCGACTTCGATGCCAGCCTATTGCAACTGGCTATTTCCATACCGCAAATCGCACTGCAGCGCGATATGGCAGGCCAGGTAGACCCGGCGCGCTGGGAAGATGGCATACCGGCCGCCTTCGTCAGTTACCAGGCGGCCACGCAGCAAAGCCAAAGCCGCGGACGCGGCAGCCAGAACAGCCAGGATTTGTTCCTGAACAGCGGCATCAACCTTGCCGGCTGGCGTTTGCGCAGCAACCAGTCCTGGCGCCGCGACGAGCAGGGCCGGCAAACCTGGGACCGTTCCTACACCTACGCCCAGCACGACCTGCCAGGCAGTTGGGGCAACATCACGCTGGGCGAAACCTTCACCAGCAGCGACATATTCCGCAGCGTGCCAGTCACCGGCGTGCGGCTTGCCTCCGATTTCGACATGCTGCCTGACGCGGTGCGCAGTTATGCCCCCACCCTGCGCGGCGTGGCGCAATCGCGCGCCAAACTCGAAGTGTGGCAGAACGGCTACCCGATCTACTCAACGTATGTCAGCCCTGGCCCGTACGCTATCGACGACCTGAACGTGGGCGCCACGGGCGAGCTGGAGGTGGTACTGACCGAAGCCGATGGCCAGGTGCGGCGGTTCATCCAGCCCTATGCCAGCATTACCAACCTGCTTCGTCCCGGGGTCTGGCGCTACAGCACCACGCTGGGCCGCTACAACCCGGCCCAAAGCCATGATGACCCGCTGCTGTGGCAAGGAACAATGGCATTGGGCATGGTCTGGAATGCCACCCTGTATGGCGGCTTGATGGCCAGCCAAGGCTACACCGCCGGCGCCATCGGCATCGCCCGGGACCTGGGGGCAATCGGGGCGCTTTCCTTCGATATCACCCATGCACGCAGCGATATCGCCCCCATGGAACATCGTTCCCTGCAAGGCATGAGCTATGGTGCCAGATACAGCAAAGCCTTCAACAACGGCACACACTTGCGCTTTGCCGGGTACCGCTATTCCACCCAAGGCTATCGAGACTTCGACGAGTGGGTCAGCCAGCGCAGCAGCGACCGATTGTTCCTGGGCAGCCGGCGTAGCCGAATAGAGGGCTCGATCAACCAGCGTGTGGGCGAGCGCAGCACACTCAGCCTTACGCTTTCGCAGCAGGATTACTGGCAACGCAGCGATAGCCAGCGTCAGTTCCAGCTCAATTTCAACACCTCGCACAACGGCGTCAGCTACAACCTCTACGGGTCGCAATCACTGACGCAAAACAGTTCGGGCAGTGACCGTCAGTTCGGCCTGAGCATATCGCTGCCGCTGGAGTTCGGCCGCAGCAGCAGTTTAAGCCTCGACTTGCAAAACTCTGCCCACGGTACTTCACAGCGGGCAGCGTTGAACGGCCAAGTGGACCGCGTAAGCTACAATGCCACAGTCGCATCCAGCGAACAGCGGCAACAAAGCGCCGGCCTGTCCGTGGCCTACCAGGCACCTCAGGCAACCCTCGGCGCCGGCCTGTCAGTATCGGATGACTACAGCAGCCTGTCGCTGAACATGAGTGGCGCGGCATTGCTGCACGCTGATGGTTTGGAATTCGGGCCCTACCTGGGCGAAACCATTGGTCTGTTGCATGTCCCCGATACCGCTGACGTGGGGTTACAGAGCCACGGCGCCGTGCGCACCAACACCAAAGGCTATGCCCTGGTTCCCCATTTGCGTCCCTACCGGCTGAACCAGCTCGTGCTCGACACCGACCGGCTGAACCCGGAGGTCGAGATCAGCAATGGCATCGCCAATGCCATACCTCGCCGCGGCGCAGTCATCAAAACCCAGTTCCAGGCCCGTCGCGCCAACCGTGTGGTGCTGACCCTTGCCACCAAAGACCAGCAGCCTTTGCCCTTTGGCAGCCAGCTCCACGACGCCAATGAAAACGTGTTGGGCATGGTCGGCCCGGCAGGCCGCGTGATGGTGTCTGTTGCCGACGGCCTGCAGCGCCTCGAAGCCCGCTGGGGCGAAGCGTCCGAAAACCGCTGCAGCTTCGCGCTGGACCCGCAGACCATTGCTCAACAGCAAGGCTATCGCGTGCTATCGCTGACATGTGAATGACTTCACCCGCGCCCTTCTCGCCATGCAACTCGTGCCCAGAACGGCCGCTCAACACCAGGAACCGCGAATGAAACGCCTCATGCCTTGGGCGCTGCCCATAGCGCTGCTCAGCAGCTATCAAGCCCACGCCGCCGACCGCTGCAATTGGAACACTGGCAGCCAGCCAATGACCATAACCCGCATACTCAGCGGCGTGATGCATGTCCCTGCGAACGCCGAGCCAGGCAGCGCCATCGGCACACCCAACCTGTCCTCGTATACCCAGTCCATGCCACGATCGGAACTGCTCTGCTTCAACGATGGCGACGTACTCTGGCGTTTCGACATGAACGCCAGGGATGTATTTCCCGACCCGCTCCCCCCCGTTGAAGGTGAGCCCTCCGATGGCTATATCCTGAAAACCAACATCGACGGGGTCGGCGCGCGCATCCGGCTACGTGCACCTTTCAACGGCGCAGTCCCCACTTTCTTCATGCCAGAGGGTGGCCCACACAACCCTTTCATCCCGATGCGGTCGACCATGCAGGCCAACAACCAGCTTGGGGGCTTCAAGCTCAGCGGTATCACGAGCGAGGTCACCCTAGTCAAAACGGGGGATATTGCCCCCGGCCAGCATACGGTCGACACCGAATTGTTCACCGGGCATTTCGATGCCACAGGCTTGGGCCTGGTACTGCGCTATCGGTTACAGGCCCAGGTGTTGCAAACCCAATGCGCCCTCATCGGCGACCCGATAAGCGACACCCCCGTAGAGCTGCAGACATGGGACAAATCGCATTTCGTCGGCAAAGGCACCACAACAGCGACCGTGCCGTTTTCAATTACCCTGAGCAACTGCAAGACAGACCCGGGGGGACTGACCATGGCAACCATCGAACTCGACCCCACCAAGGGGTCGACCCCCGTACCGGGGCTGGACGGCGTATTCACGCTCACCACTGACTCCACGGCGGAAGGGGTTGGCATTCAGGTGCTGAAAGATGATGGCACCCCCCTACCCCTGCAACGGGAAGAGCACCTCCAGCCGATCCAGGAAAACACCACCGTGCTGAATTTTGGCGCACGCTTCTACCAGACTGACGAGGCCAGCGCAGTCGTTGCCGGCGACGCGTTCGGCGCTTTGAACTTCACCCTTCGCTACCGTTGAACCGAGCGGACAAAACGGCGCCCAAGTCCATTAAGGACTTGGGCGCCGGATTGATCCAGGTGCAGGTTGCAGTATCAGAACTCGCTCTCGGTCGAACTCAGAATATTCTGCGGGTCATAACCGTACAGGCACTCCCCTTTTTCAGGGTCTGTCACCTTGATCAGACGGTTGAGCGCATCATATTCCAGAATACGACCAGCTTCGTCGTGTGTCAGGTTGCCATTTTCATCGTATTTAAGCTCTGTATAAGTGGGCTCAAGATCGTCGACTCTGTTTTCAATGCCTGAAAGCTGAGCGGGATCCGCAGGTTCATTGAAATGGTAGATCGCCACAAGCTGCCCACCGCCGTCATAAAGCGTCACCACCTGACGAATGTTATCCACCGCGTCAAAGCCAAACACCTGGCGGGCTATCTTCTTGCCATGAGGGTCAATTGGGCACAGGTCGCCCTCGCAGGTATAATTGACCAGCCGGCCGCGCAAATCATACCTGTACGTTTCTTTCCGCAATACGGTGGGCGTTTTCGCAGGGCCTTCTGTAAGAACGCGCTCAATGATGCGGTCAAATTCGTCATATTCCTGGGTCAGTACTTGCTCGGGCCCTTGGCTGAAGGTGAACGTTCGCGAACGCTCGCGCTCCAGATCATCATATTCCAACGTCGTTTTAAGCGTATTGACCGGTTCGCTTGATGCATCGGTGGTTGCATAGCTCGCTGTACGCCCTAGCTCGTCGTATGCGAATTGGCTCGACAGGTCTCCCAGCGTGGTGGTATCAAGCCGACCCACATTATCGTATTCATTGATCTGGGTCTGGTTCAGCACATCCCGGTACGATTCCATTCGCCCCCTGTAGCTGTAGCCATACTCCATGTCGTAATTACCACGCGTTTCAACGCGTACTTCACCCGTGCTGTAGTACGTGCGCGAAATCGATTGCCCTTGGGCCTCGACACAGCTTTCCAGGCGTGCGTTCTGCTTGTCGAATACATAATTGGCTTCTTTGCCCCCCAGTCTTCGTAGCACAGGCTCTTCTGTCAGGTAGGGACGATAATCGTATTCGATAACACCCAATGGCGTGCTCACCTTGTTGGGTTTGAGCTCACCCGTCTTGTATTCATATTCCTGTAAACGGCCACCGGTTTTCGACCAATCCATCAGGTCCAGGCCGTTGAAGTGTTGCTCACCCAGCAGCTCAAGGTCATTCACCCGAATGGTGATGGGTAAATCCTTGTCGGTGTGTGCCGCAAAGGTTCTGTAAACAACCTCATCCTTACGTAGTTCATGAGCCAGCAGGCGATCGAAACCATCGTAGGTGAATTTTTCTCTCTGCTTTTGCTCCGCGTTACCCAGCCCTGACTCTTCCTGATGTTTGCGACCCAATCCATCGTATTGGGTCAGCGTTTCGCTCTTGAGTACGGTTTCCTGTTCATCAGTCGGCGTCTCCTTCACCCAGCGTCGAACCTGCACAGGCAACTCAAAACGGTTCAGCTGGGTTTCAGTGACCCCGGTCCTGGCGCCGTTTTCCAGTTCGTTCCCCTCATCGTCCAGCACCTTCTGCCGCCACTCGCGTTTGATCGGGCCGGTTTCTCCATCGCCGATCGGGTTGGTTTGCGCGAACTCGCCTACGCCATCAGGGCCGATGACACATAATTGCTCACCCCAGGCATCGTACTTGTAGCGGCTTTTCAAAGGCAGGTCACGGCCCTTGAGCCAGTCAATTTCAGTCTCTTCCAGCAACCTGCCCCATGCGTCGAACCGGGCCGTGTAGATGGGTTTGGTTTCCCCTTTGGGCAGACCATTGTCCGGGTCTTCCCGTTCTTCCCTGATCGTGCGATGAGCACCATCGAAATAGGCCACAGTCATCACACCCTTCACATCGTATTGTGTCTGGGTGGCCTGAACGCCCTCGTCGTTGCTCAGTTGATATTCGTAGCGTTTAAACGCCTCTTCTTCCTTGCCCGGGCTGACGATCTCCCGCTCGACGCGCAGCAGTGCGTCCCATACGGTCATGATTTCCGTATTGGTTTCATCACGGCTGAGCACCGTTTCTCCCGATGCCAGGGAGCGCTGCACTCTGATTTCCTTGCTGGTGCCGTCGTAGCCAGTCAGTAGCTGCTTGTCCTGCAGCACTTTCATGGTGCCCTTGACCAAGGGGCCCCGCCCCTTGGCAGCATCCCAGCTGAGTGTTTCGAAGGTGTAAGTGTGCGCCATCAGGGTGTCGAGCGTGTCCGGTTCGTTCGGTTCACCCTTTTTCGGGTTCGGGTAGCGCGTTTGCTGGCTATTGAGGCGACCATGTTGCAATGGTTTGTCAGCCTCACTGCCCGTTTCATCCTCAGCTTGCTCAAAAGCATGGTGTGTAGCTTTTGTTTCATTGCCACTGGTATAGGTTTCCACCTGCACTTCCAGCCAGTTCTGTTGCTGGGTTTGCGATTGGGCACTGGTCAGCGTTGGCAACTGCTGATAGGTGTAATGCGTAGTGCGTACCGGAGCACTGCCGGGATAGCCGGCTGCCGGCTTCTGGATTTTTTCTTTCAGGTAGGTAACGAAGCCTTCCGCATGGCCTGGGAAGCCCGGCTCTTCTGCCTCATACCAAGTGTAAGTCTCTTCAATACCAGTGACGGTCCTATGCGTCTTCAGGTTGCCGTGATCGTCGTAGGTGCTGGCTTCCGCCAGCCTGAACCTGGCGGACGGGTCGTCCTTCAACCACCAGGACGTATCGATGCTATGGACCAACTGACAATACTTCGGCTGGTCCTTGAACAGGGCGCCAGGCTTGAGGTTATACCCCGTCTGGACTTCCTTGATCTGGTTGCCGATAACTTCGGTTTCGTCGGCATTCAGCGCCTCGCCTACATAGGTCGTTTCCCTGGTAAGCAGGTGGAACTTGTTGAACTCGCGGACGGTGCTGCGTACGGGCTTTTCATCAACCCAGAGTGTCTCTGTGGTGGCATAGTCATAATCGATAACCTGGCGGAACAGATTGTCCAGGCCATCGTTTACCCAGGTCAGCGGTGCATTGCCACCCAGGAAGTTGTGACCGTTGCTGGAATAGGTGTAACGCGTGTCGATCGAGGGTTGCTTATTGCCTGGGTGCTCCACATGCCGTGTAACCCTTGGCAGCGGTGCCAGACCCGAACCGATCGGGAACAGGTGACCGCCATCATCATAGCGGAGTTCATCCTTACCGTCCGAAGGGGTGTAGACCGTGCTGATGCAATCGATATCTCTGATGCGGCTATACGTAAAGCGCCACCTCGGCGGTTTTTCGGTGTGCAGACCGGCGCGGTCCACCGGGTTGTCGATGGGCAGTTCGATGCGGTCCACCCGGTTGTCGGTCCCCAGCACCAAGGTATAGGTGGCGATACCCGTGTCTGTCGGCATCGTCAACTGCACATTGTCATTGCGAACGACTTCCAACAAGGTGACATCGCGCATGTCGGTAATCTTGGTCAACATCGGGAAGCCGTTATGAGTGCCGTATTCCAGGTTCAGCCAATGGCCCTGGCGACTGAAGATGCGGGTCGGCACTGCCCTGACGTTCGGGCTCGAACCTTTTAGCTCGAGCACTTCCACCACGCCGGAGCGGTGCACCACCCGCCAGCGGTCTTCAGCATCCTCATAAAGGTGGAACGTGTCGATTTTTCTCTCCGACATCGTCAACTGGTTGGTAGTGCCGGCACGGCCATCGGCTTTGAACGTTTCGCCATTGGCCAGGGAAATGATCCGGCGGTTCTGGGCAGGGTCGAATTCGGTGGTGCGCAGGTTCCAGCCTGTACCAAAACCACTGTCGGCAAGACTGAGCGGGCTATAGCGCAACGTCACGTCAAACTCGGGCCCCGACTGGTCGTTGCCCGAAATGCTGCGAAGCTTGGCGGTGAAAGTGTACAAGCCTGTGCGTGAATCGACGCCGCCCGTCAAGTGGCTCATGAAATTGAAGGCGTTGGAATGCACCGAACGTTCATCGGACATCATCGTTCTCCTTGGAGTAGCTCGGGATTAGAGGTCGATTTTGACGCAAGAAAGTCTACCGCCCACTTGGGAACCCTCTTTATATTTCTTTAGATCAAGAAGAATACCGCCCGTAATAATAGATTTCGCTGGGGCCGGCCCTAAATCTGCAATCTTTCGCCATGTTGTCGTTGTCGGCTGTATATATGTTCTAATTGTGAACCACCAATTTTTATCACCGGGGCAGTTAGCCTCGGAGTACATTGTGATCAATGTACCCGACGGGGCGTTCTCGATTCGATACCAATACATATCGTCGTTTTTACAACCTTCATCCGGAAAATCATATTCATGAGGTCCATCCGGTTTGATTTCGATTGAGCAGGTATTTCCAGAATCAACCTCATCCTTACCACCGGCTAAATACAGTTGTGCCGTGCCTTTCGTCTCAGAAGGCTTGTCAAGTGCATAAACACCTGCGGCCACTGAAAGCAAAGCCGAGAGCATAACAACACGCCACGCAGACTCGCAGAGTTTCATCATTTCGCTCCTTTCGATATATTGAACAGGCCGCCCGCGCAACAGGTGGCCCATCCGCTTAAACTGCGCTGAACAAAGTATGTTCGATGTAGTTTCGATGACCTAGCGTAGTGGCGCCTCTGTAGGCGAAGCGCCGATAATGGGCATTACCCTGTCGATCCCGTAGCAAAACCACTATGGATCTCGAAAGTTGATCACGCGTAGCGTTCTCTCCCCCGACGTAGAGGAAATCCATCACCCGATGATTAGTGATTACCAAAGTGCCCTGTTCAAAAGCATCGTCAAATACTGTGCTTTTCAGTTCCTCTCGGCCGGACATGAACTTTGACAAGTTCTCATCAAAGTCGATCGGGACGCTATTAGGCACCCCCGACCTCCATTTATCGGCGTCCTTGGCTTCGCTGTCCCGGAAGATAGAACCGGTAAAACTGAACATTACCTCGTTTTTGTTTTGGGACTCCCAACGAATCATGGAAGTGCTGATATGGGGGTCTGATTCGTTACGCGCCAGAAACTCGATGGTTTCGAAGCGGCTGTTAATCAACTTGAGTATCCAGTAATCCTGCGTAACCAAATTATAATCGAACGCCGGGTCACCGGGTTCGTTCGGGAGACCCGTACTGCCTTCTACGCGCACGCGCGTCCAAGAATAGTGTTGTTCCCCGAAGTCAGGAGGTGATTTGGGCGTTACTTCAATCGTGGCCCCCACGCTGCCGCTGTTATCATCGGATTTATAGGTCCCCCCCGTGTCGGCCATGAACATGCTATAGAAGGTGGTCGCCTGCCCCGCCCTCGCCTTGGTATGGAGGTAGAGATCCTGCCGGGTTGTCGCTTCTTCGTTTCTGGCAGGAAGCGCCTCGGCCAATTGCGAATACACCAAATCAAAACGGTTAGCTACGCGACGGGTACCCCAATCTCTCTTGTCGGCTGCATCCAAGCCTCCACTGGGGTTATTGTGATCAGGCAGCGAATCCACTTCCTGTTTATCTTGCTTGATGGTCAAGCCGATGGTGGCGCGTTCGTCTTCAGTCAATTTGTAGTATTGGCCATCCACAGGCTCGGTTTCGATAACTACCTGCAGCCGTAAAGACTGGAACCCGTTCCTCAGCAGTTCGCCCTTGGCACCTTGCTCGGTCCCTCCCGGTACGGTGATGGTATAGCTCGTCAACCTGACCCAGGAGCCTTCTTCCACCAATTGCGCTTCGCCAAATTCGAGCAAGCTGTAGCCTGACGCCAGCACCACGCCATTCTCCACCAACTCGCAGGTCACGACACTGGCGCCCTGTTCTTCACCTGAAGGGGCGATATAGTTACCTTCGCCATCCAGGGTACCCGGGCCGATCAGTTTCCAGCGCCGACGTGCGTCTGGCAGTAATTCCGGGTCTCGCTCTATCAGCGGCACGACCTCACCTGGCTTCAGGCCGGTTGCACGTACAGGGTCGATGACCATCGATTGCAAACCATTGAGCATGACCAGTGTCGACATACGCTGCTGGCTGCCTGTGGCTTGCACTTGCTGGACAGTCAGCTGGCGCCGGCTGGCGGCCTTTTCGGCGGTATAGGAATTTCGGTGGCCGTTGGTCTGCGCAAGCTGACCGCGCGGCTCTCCGAGCAGCGACCACTCGATATTGCCCCCCGGCATGGCCGCGCTCAGTGCAATCGGCGTGCGCGCTGCAAACACACCCACCCGCGGCGCGATCTGCACCTGCTCGAACTGCACGATCAGTTGGGTGGTCACGCGATGCGTTTTCTTACCATCGTCAGAATCAAGCTCGGCTGTAATCAAGATTGTCAGGCTGTGATGGCCAATATCCTCAAGCCCAACAGCCTGGTAAAAACCATCAGGGCCGATTTCACCATCGCCCACCGCCAAATGGCTCTGGCGGCTGCGGGCATACCATTGGCTGGCTTGCACCTCCTCCCCAGCCTGATCGCGCAGGGTAAACTTGACTGATCCGCCCGCAGGCACGGTAGTGGTGGGCGAGTCGATGGTATATAACGGGGGTACAGCGACAATATTGCCAAATACTGCGAGGTCGTGCGGGGTATGCCGTTCGCGCTCCTCGAACTTGTGCAACGTCCCGAACAGTATCGATGCCAGAACATCCAGGTTGTCGTCACGCACATGGCCTAGCATGGCTTTGTCCACAACGATGGTCGCCGAATAAAGCTCGCGTCCGTCTTCGTCCAGGTCATCGGGAATCAGGTAGGGAAAAGACTCTGGTATCTGGCCTGGATCCGTATTTGCCCGCAACTGAATGAAGGTAAGTACCGCACCGTCGCCATAATTGTCCGCCCCCAAGACGTTGGCGCCCGGTGCCGGCTGGGTCAGGATAGTGAAGCTGACGGGCGACAACGCCGAGTAGCCTGAGAAGTCAATCATGCCCAGTTCGAACTGGCCTTGGTGCGCGGGTAACCGTTTGAACCAACCTTGCATGGCGGCAGTGATCAGGCCGTTTACGTGCTCGTCTTCCCCCCCCAGGTTGCAGCTGAAACTGGACGCCTCCGCCAGGTCTAGCGTGACCCTCCCGCGCCGGTCGATCTCGCCGGTCACCAGCTTGAGGTCGACGTTCACCACCAGCGAATAACCCATGGACGCATCGATGATGAAGCGCGTCTGCAGGTTTTCTGCCAATGGCGATTGACGCCTGTAGACCCCGGCCAGGATAGGGAAGGTCAGCTGTGCTGTGGAGTTCTCCAGCGACGCATTGGCAAATGAAAGCAGCGGCGGGCCAAATTCGATCTTGCGCAACACGCTTCGTGTGCGGATATGGTCTTCATGGTCGACATCTGCATTGAACAGCGGAACGAAACTCAACGCACTAAAACGCTGTTTGTATTGCTCGAGCAGCACGTCGTTAAGGCGCGCGCGGCTGAACGCCGCAACGGCACCCCAACCTTCTGTGATGTTGTGCTTGTCCATCCGCTGCAACACATAGGAAATGGGGTTTGACATGTCATTCTCCTGTCAGTGAACGCGAGTGGGTCATACCGAGCGCGTCTTCGATGCCAGCATCTGTTGGCACAAGCCAGTAAAGCGGCTGGGCTGCGAGGGCATGACCAGGTGCCCTTCAAAGAGCCCGTACCCCTCTGATTCATGGGAGGCAATCACCACAATGCCGGGGGATTGCGGCCCACTCTGCGCGGGCACGTACAGGCCGGTGTCAGGGTCGATTTGCCCCGTCCCCACTGCCAGGCGCCACTGTGCGGCCACCGGGTCTTTGTTCGAACCTACATAAGCCTCAAATTGCATGCTGCCATCGCGCTGGGGTGCAGTGGCCAACGTCACCCTGAGCATGGGCTGCCGCAGGGTGACCAGCGCATGTACGGCCTGCTTGCCGGCGGGCTCTTCGAGCTCCACCTCAAACGATTCCACCCAATAGGTTTGTTCTTCGTTCGAATCGGCTGCCTTAGCCGTGTAGCGGCAACGACGCCCCTGGTCTTCTTCCACCTTCTCGCCGCTGTACTTAGGGTCAGGATTGACCATCGTCCATTTCAGCGGTTTGGTGTCGAGGGACGCTTCGTCCAGCACCCCTGCATTCAAAAGGCGCTGTGTGCCGGCTTGCATCACGGTGATGAAGGGGTTGACCGTCAGTGGCTGGCGCAGCACCGTAACGACGGCAACGCTTCTCTGGCCAGCCGCGTTGGAGGCGATCACCAGCACTTGCCCCGAGCGCCTCTGCAAGGTGTGCGCAGGAGGTGCCCGGAATTTGCCATCGACGAAGCTGCCAGGGTCGGAAGGCCCGCCAGGGAGGGTTTCCAATGTCCAGGTCAGCGCCTCGTTTTGCGGGTTATCCACTATGAATTCATGAAAGCCGCCCGCGAGCACATTCACATCGTCATCGCGAATACGAAACGCAGCATCGTGGCTCAGCGAACCCGAAGCCAACAGCGCACCGGGAAACGCCAGGTCGGCAGGGTTGAACTTTATGGTATGGCCACCCCCGATTGTCAGCGCTTCCATCCACTGCTCCGGGGCTGCAGGGTTGAGTTTTTTCGCAATCGCCAGCAGGATTGCCCGCTTCACCGCGTAAGCCGCAAAGTCCCCTGCCTGCAAGCGCAGTTCCTCGTATTCATCACCCTCGGGAAGGCCGCGCCGGGCATGGGCTTCCTGTGCTTCCGGCCAGGGGGAGAAAAACTGCCCCTCCAGCAAGCCCTGATCGCTTTCAATGTTGGGTAGCAAATAGAAACGGTGTCGCAGTGACAGGGCAAAATCCGCCTTGAACTCCGAAGGTACCTCTTCACCCTTGGCTAGGCAGCTGAAGTCAATCGTAGTCTCGCCATGCCACTGCAAGGTGATCAGGTCCAGCTCGAAAGTGGCTGCAACCCCACCTGCCGCCCCTATTTGGAAGGGCTTGGCGGCAAAGATATATCCTTGGGACTCATAATTCGTAGGCGGTATCTGCAAGGTGCCCGCTTCAGCAACCACCTCGACAAGCCGCCCGTCTTCACTGCGGTGGCTGAAACGCCCCCCGTCCAACAGCTGGGTGAAACCAGCGAGGAAGGCATTACGGTGTAGCACACGTGAACTGAGCAACTGCACCGCATCTTCTGGCCCAGGCGGGTCTGGCAGCAGACGTGGGAAATCGCCATTGATATTGGGCAAGTCCCCCGCACTGCCATATTGCGAAGAAGCAAACACGACCAAGGTGTCACCCTTGTCCTGGGCATCCGCCTGTGTGGCAAGCTGGGCAACCCTCAATTCAAGCTCCGGTTGCCCCTGCAACCCCTTGACCAGCGGGTACTCAAGTTTTTCGGCCTCTACTGGCAATTGCTGACGCAACCAGTCACCCGCCAACAGTTGTTCGCTGTCGTACTCACTCACTGCAAGGCGCATGTCTTCGCCTTTGGACACATCCAGCACCAATGTGCCATTCTTGAAATCTGCGCTGGCTTGTTGTTTAAGCTCAAGGCCTTGTAGCGCATCATGCTCGGATAGGCTGAGCACTTTATTGCCGCTTTCGGTCATGACCAGGGTTCCACCATGCAAGTTGGCCACCATTTCCAACCGGGTGCTCTCGTAACTCGCGCGCTTAATGCCCACTTGTGGCCCTGACAACTGGTACCCTGCAAAGTGGTAAACGATATCGCTCATGTCAATTTCAAGCTGGCCAGATAAACCTGCAATTTCGTGTCCCTGGCTTAGATGGGTGGCATGGGTTTGCCGAAGCGCGGTATTGCCTGCGGTCAGGCACACGCCCGTAATACTGTCCCATTTCATCAGGTCCGGGTTATCGACCAACCAATCACCCAGCAATGACGGTTTGTTCATGCTCATGACGAGTCTTCCTTTATACTTTGGGCAGTTGGAAAGCACCTACGCCGCGCACAGCCTCCTCCAGCCTCGCCGGGGGCAAAGTTTGCACCACATACTGGTGGGAAACTCCGTAATAAACCGTATCATGCGTTGCTGTTATCACGGCAAATGGATCACTGCTGGACGCATCATGGGTATAGATACCGGTAATGGGGTCGATGACACCCGAGCCGTACACTACTTTCCATTGGGCTTGATCCGGAGTTAATTCAACGTTACCCACCTTGGCTTTCAATTGCACAGTTCCAGCCGCAACATCCACTTCACGCGTAATTTTCATTGGCAGCCCCGCATTGCCTTCGGTGATTACCAATGCGACGCGCGCGGTCTCCCCATCAGTGGAATCACTCAGCGTAATTTTATCGAGCGCGAAAGAGGCAGACTCGTCAGGGTAGTCATCCAGGGGGGGCATCACTGCAGGGGGGGTATAAACTGCAGTCTTACCGTCGGCGGTCAACTGGCCGTATTGAGGCGGCTCCCACTTCAGGTTCGTGACATCACCCAGGTAGCCGGCTCGCAAGTTGACCGTGGGGGGCGTGCTGTTGACCTGTGTCACATAGAGGAGCGGACTGATGTGCAAACCCGACCTCAAGACAGTCATCAGTGCCGAACTGCTGAAGTCGGTGTCTATGTGTCGCGCATTGACACGCAGCCGTACAAAGTCGCCATCGAAGTCCGAGGCAGCCGGCGGTGTGTACAAGCCGGTATGTTCATCGATCGAACCGATCTGCCCGTTGGAAACAGAATCCAGTACAGGCTCGCACGTCCAGCGAATCAGGCCGGGGTGTGCCGGGACCGTGTTGAACTGCAAGGGCGCACTTCCCGCCACCAGGGTATGTTGCATGGGGTCTATGGCGAACGCGGTTACGGTCGGATTGACAGCGCCAAAGAAGACGAGATCACTAGGAGCGTAAAGAGTCTGGCTGATAAGAGCATTGCCAAAATTAAGCTTGATGGTGTTATCGACCAATTCACGGAGGGGACTGGTGAATTCAAAATTTGTCTCAAACGCTTCACGCAGGAGCACCTCAACACTTGGGGTTTCGACACCTTCAACCGCGCTGAATAAAGCGTGCAGAAAAGTGTGAATTTGAACAACCATGAAGAAAAGATAGAACATCATGATGTTCAAAATAATCCAGTAATCCGGATCAATTGGCGGCACCTCGGGAAACTTAATATCCCCAATCACAGGTGCCGGCGCATGAATCTCCTCCACATTCAAGCCAACAAACTTCAAGGCAATACCGTAACTATCAAGCTCGTATGAACAAGTGAACTTATAGCTGAAATCATCCTGGGTACGCCGGTAAAACTCAGAAGTATCCACCCAGGGTTTAGCCAACGCCCTGCCAATCATCCCTGTATCATCATCAAGAGATATTGGCTCAATGACCATTAGACCTGTAACGTGCCACTCGAACTCTACCTTATCATCATTGATCGAAACTTTAAAAACCTTATCAAGCTTAATTACAATCTCATCCATGAAGACCTTAAAGGTCACGTCCAGCCTTCGCCCGATCATATCTGGGTCTGTGCGGAATTTATGCTCTAGCGTCTGCGCTGCAATTCTCATTTCTCCACTTTTTGCTACAGCCCCTACTAACCTACCCTCATCGTCATGGACAACGTCAAACTCGACGTCACCCACGATCGTTTTCAGGGACTCGACCAACTGTGCCAACATGATTCGCGAGGGTTCAACCAACACCGTCGCGTCATAGGACATGTCATTGGGAAGGAGGTAGCGAAAATCATTGCCAGGGATGTGTCCTTCTTCATCCCCTTCAAAGCGCACCATGGCCAGTACCGCGCCTTCGTCATCGTCTGCGTCCCGCATGCGTGCCTGCGTGCGCAAGGCAAACGATTTGGCGCGCAGTAACGGATCACCGCCTGCTTCTATCTGGCCAAGCGTAAACACACGTTCTGGGGCCTCCAGCCCGTCAAACTTTTGCTTGAACCACTCACCCACCAGCCGTTGCTCAGTGGGGTCGTCTGACACGTTGATGCTGAAGTCGGAGCTTTCTTTCAAATCAAGTCGCACGCGCCCCTCTTCACCCACCACACCGGGCACATTGGCCAGTAGCAGTTTCAGGTTAAGTTCCGGCCCCAGCAGCGGACTGGTTTCGCGTATTTCCCGAACTTCCCACTCCCCGGCTGCATTACGCAGACCCAACTGTGTTCCCGACATGACCTGTGTGGTCAAGCGCGCGGTGGAATCGTTGGCGTGCCCACCCAGGAAGCCCAATCGCGGCCAATCCAGGGTAAACTGGTTCAGTGCAAAACGCCGGTCCGGGCCATTCTCGATACTCCCGGTCAAGGGCTTGAGGTAAGAGTCTGTTTTGAACCGACGAATGTAAGCCTGCAGCAGCAGACGATTCAGCTTCTCTCTGTCCATGAAAGAAATCAGCCCCCAGTTCAGGCTGCGTTTCTCCTCTAACAGCCACGCATACAATTGTTCAAAGTTATATTCAGCCATGGTTCTATCCTCATAAAACCTAAGATCGTTGATACTTATCAATCACGAATCATCGCAACCAAAACTTGCCGTATAACCGAACTCAAGGCACTACCTTAAACTGGGCAGTCTGGCCTTGAACAAAGCTTGTACCTTCATCGAAACTGACTTTTACGTACACATGAAAATGGGTATTCTCCTCGAGCTTCAACAGATACTCCTTGCTCAGACTCATTCGCAACCAACCCTCATTCCATTCATCCACAGAGACCGGCTTGTCATCGCGTATCACTTCATCTGGCAAGGAGGGCTCGCCCGGCTTTGACTTCCCCGTAACATAAACGCGTACAATCTGGCCCTGCGCGAAGAAATGCCAGCTATTACTGTTCAAAGTAAAAGTCACACTATCGATGACCTGCGACACTGGAATGTCCGAGGTCGCAAAGTCCGGGCACTGAACCGCTTGAAAAGCATCGGATGTCAGTGGTTGAATTTTCAAGCCATAGGCAGGTGAGCGCTGCTCGCCATCATCAGCATCTTTAACGGTATAAAACACTTTGACCCGCTTGCCAAAATTGGCAGGTACCACAGCACGGGGAATCTGGAACTCCCAGGGATTACCTATGGTCGGTGTATCGGTTTGGTACTTACCTGTAGTACCAAACCCCTCCCAGTACATGGTTATCTTGCCATCATTGGTCTCCGACTCCTGCGGCACCCGGATTTTTGTCCCCAACGTCAAAAGACTCGGGCTGATGTAAGCGAATGAAACCATCTCTGGATCAACTTCCTCGCCCGGATCAGGTTCTTGCTGTGTAGCATCCGGGTTGAACGGTGGTTTAAGAACCAACGGCTTCTTCAAGATAAGATCCAAGGGTGTGGAGTCGGCCGCCCCGCCCACCCTGGCCCATTGCCAAGTCAGCTTTACCGCCTCACCGATGTGTTCTTGCAACCATTGCGCCGGCACAAGAAAACGCAAGCGCTTGCTGTCCAGAATTGAACGGTCTATACGCAGCATGTGTCGGCTAACCTTCTTGCTCACAGCCGTAAGCAGCAGTTCATCACCGTGTCGAATGCCGTAATCATCCACTTCAACCGGTAAGCCGTCCCCATACTTGGCCGGGTCAAGCCAGTCGTCACTGTGCCCCGGTATTACCGGGGAGGGCAAACTTGGCGACTGCCCCGCGTTTTGCTTGATGGTGAAGCGCTGGACCGGAGACTGGCTTTTTCCACCGTCTTTATAGTTGACGGTATAGCTCAGCTCGCACCACCCACCGGCTATTAAAAACTTGATTTCGTCAATTACCCAAAGCAATGGCTCATCAGAACCCTCACCCAACTCTTTGGTGTATTCTTCGGAATTACCTAATTCGTCGCGCCATGAAAGCACAACGTTATCACCCGCTGTCATGAAGGGATAATGGGTGGTCACAACACGGCCATCCCCCTTCAAGCGTGCGAGGTCAATTACAAGACCGTCACTGTCCATGAAGTGCGGGGGCGGCAACATCAGAGCAGGCTCAACTTGCTTGTTGATATAGAAAAACAGCCGGCTGGATGACTCTTCCAGGGCAGGGCCTGGCATGACGTTACCCCGAATATCGGTTCGCGCGTATGAATAGAACGCATAGCCCTTGTTCAGGCCTTGCAGCAGGCCATTATCTATTTCAATCAAGAAACTGCCATCAGGCTCCAGATCAGTCACAGGTAGCGGGTTTGGGTCACGGTCATGAACTTCCCCCAGTGCGCCACACCCGAAAAAGCGCGGAGCGACGAAATGCCCCAGGTCTATTCCTGGGTACTTGATGTACGTTTTCAGCGCTTCAGCCCCTAAGTCTTCAAGGCTCAGCGAATCACCCTTCAATAACGGAATCTCGGGGCGCGGCAGCGCCGCAGTTGAAGCCAATAAGCCCTCTGATTGCTCGCCATGCCGCTTGCGAAGTTTCATTCACTAATCCCCACCGTATTAATTGCTTTGATCAGCACTGGTTTTAACTGCTGATCTCGATGGGGATTTTTTACACCTTGGCCTGACTTGCCGAAACTAGCACTTTTAACAGGTGGCAACGGTTATGCCGTTTGCTAGTGTCCGTGCTTATGCATCCCGTACCTCTCACCCGGAGCGCTCTTCATCATGGCCACCGAATCCAGTATCAATTCCAATGCCTTCAATTTTTTCAATCACATGCAGAGCGGTGTTGACTCGCGAACGGGCCTTTATTCCTTTCAAATCGCCCTGTCCGCGTTTTACGGCAGTGACTTGTTGGCGCCTGAAATCGAACTGAACCTACGCTACAGCCAACTGAACACGCAGGATCGCGGCTTTGGCAGGGGCTGGAGCCTGCCCACCACCGAGTTCGACCCTGCCCAGAAACGCAGGATCATTTCCCTGGCCAATGGCGAAACGTTCAAAGCCGACGGCCGTGTTGGCACTACCAACCAGTTGACGATGTCGGAGAAAAAGATCGACACGTTCCACCTTTATGAGGACGCTGAAGACCGCTGGCGGGTGGTGCACCGCTCCGGCATGGTGGAAGTGCTCGAGCGAAAAGGTTCAAGCACGAATGGCAGGGCGGTGCCGACCCGCATCTTCAGCCGCCAGGGGCATTGGCTGAACCTGGAATACGGCACCCATAACGGCTTCCCGATGTTGACCAAGATCACCGACATGCGCGGCGTCACGCTGCTGGAGGCCGTTCGCAACAGAGATGTGCAGTTGAGGATGCCAACTGACACGGGAAACGCCACCTATACCATGGTGTTGGGCACCGACAACCGGGTAACCCGCATCGAATTGCCCACCGACAACCAGGCGAGCTGGCGTTTTTCCTATATCCGCGTCAGGAATGTCGATTGCATCAGCACGGTGTACACCCCTGCGGGCGGTTTCGAAGAACTGAAATACGATGATTACGGCCACGAGTTCCCGATCGGTTCGGGCCTGGACCCGCTGCCTCGAGTAACCCGGCATGTGCAGCACCCAGGCAATAAGCAACCCCCGATCGACACGCGTTACACCTATTCCAGCAACGGTCACAACTTCCTGGGTGGCAATGCACCACTGGAGTGGATAGACGATGGCCTGGACAACCTGTTCCGCAAGGATATCGACTATGACTATGCCACCACAGAGACACTCTGGGTGGATGAAAGGCCCGTACGCAGCACCGTCCGAGAGTTCAACAAGTTTCACCTGAACACCCGTGAAGCTGTGTATCGAGGCACCAAGCTGAACGCCGACAACACTGAAGTCATCGGCAATTTCATTGAAGAGAAAATTACGACGTATAACCTGAAGCCCGGGCGCTTCGAGGAGCAAGTGAACGCCTGTCAGTACCCGATCAAGATCGAAACCCGTTGGCGGCTGCGCGATAGCGGCCGTCAACGCGTGGAAACCATCAGGGCCGAGTACGACGATTACGGAAATGTGTTGATGCAGCAAGCAGCAACCGGCGTTGTCGAGACAAACCGTTGGTACCGGAATGGGGATGCGGGTTACCCAGGCAATGCTGAAAACTTTGTGTGCGACCTACACACGAAAACCGTGACACCGGCGGCTGGGCACGGTGGAAACGCCCCAACACTGGTCACGACGCATACGTACAATCAAATCAAAGTACTGGCCAGCAGCAGCGAAGCGACCGGGCAGGAAAGCTGGTGTGCCCTTCATAGCGAAACACTGAGCCACAACGATCGCACACTGAAAGTCACGGCCTATGACTATCACGAGCAGGAAAATGAAGAAGTGCAACAGGCAGAGCCATTGCAACATGGTCGCCTGCAAAAACGCACCACGGGCTTCCCGAACCCCGCCTTTGGCGAGCCGGGCCAGCCTGAAATGCTGGAAAGCACTGTTGACTATGCCTACCAGTTCGAGACGCTCGATTGGGACAAGATGCGCGACGAGCGTTTGCATGATTTGGCTCCAATTACCGTGCTGAAAACGGTGCATGACACCGTGGGGCATGACCAGGCCAGCATGCAGACCAGCGAAGGGCACTCACTGTTCTCGGGCGAACTGGTGCTGAGCACCGACGAGGACAGGGTAGAGAGACGCATCGTCACCGACAAACTGCACCGCAAGATCTTTGAAGTCGTGGCAGGGGGTGGCGCCAGCGAAGCCGTGCGCAGTAATGAGTATGCGCTTTGTGCCGAAGAGGGTGAGCAGGCGAGCCAGCGCTATACCTCACCTACATCCGTGATCACTGAAACGCGGTTCGATGGTTTGGGCCGCGTGCACCAGGTGCTGGCGAGCCATATAGACCCGACAAGGCCCAACGCTTTGTTCCAGGTCCAGGAACTGGTGCACGACGCCTGGGGACGCGAAATTGAAGACAGGCAGTACGACTGGCTGGAGGGCAAACCCTTCCCTGCCGACGTGCCGTTCCTGGCCCAGCGATACCTGTACGACAACTGGGAAGGGCGCAGTGTGGTGATCCGCCACGACAACGTTCAGGAACACACGCTTTTCGACCCCACCGTGGAAGATCAAAACAGGAACGTGTGCAAGACCACATGGTTGCAGGTGGCGCAGCAAACGGAGAAAAGCGAGAAGGTCAGGACCTGGAGCAATGCGTTCGAGAAGGAGGTACGGATAGAACGCCTGAGCCCTGACGATATGATCGAGGCGGAACAGGTGATGCACTACGACGGCCTTGGCCGATGCGTGAGCAAAATTGATGAACGCCAGTATGAGACAACATTCGAATACGACCCGTTCGGCCGCTTGAGTGCCAGCACGCGGCCAACCGAAACGCGTATCGAGCATCGTTATGCCCACCACACGGAAGCCGAATGGTCGACCAGTATCACCGCCTTTTCCAACCGCGAGTCCGACCCTCCCTTCGAGGTGGGCAGCCAGTGCTATAACGGGGTAGGCAAGGTGACTTCGCGCACCATTGGCAAGCGCACCGAGGAGTTGCGGTACAAACCCGGCCAATCGAAACCAGCGGCCATGATCACCGGCGCACGCGATACCATCAGCTACGAGTACGACCTGGCGCTCTCCCCTTTTCCTACCCAAATGCGCGTGAATGCTGACGAAAAAGGCGACGAGTACATTTATGACCCGATCACAGCCAGGATGAAGGAGTCGCGCGGTGCCAACGGCAAACGGGTCTATCACTACAATGCGCATGATCAGTTGACCGGCGAAACCCTCGAAACGGCAGGCGATGTGCCGCGCACGGCCGAGTATGTCAGCACCTTCCACAACCGCCTGACATCGAGCAAAGATGCCGGGGGCATGACTGCCGTCCATGAATACGACGAGAAAGGGCTCATCACGGCAACACGCCAAGGCAACCTGCTGGCATCCTTCGGCTACAACGGCCTGGGCAGACTGATATCCCTAACCAGCACCGACACAGTTAGCAACAGCACACTGACCACATCTCTTGAGTACGACGACCACGGGCGTGAAATCAAGCGCACCCAGCAGCTAGACACAAGGCCTTTGCCTACGTTGACTCAGGTGTGGGGCAAGGACAATTTGCTCGAAAGCCGCGTATTGCGCGACGGGCCCGGGCCTGATGATGTTGTGCTCGAGGAAGCATTCCGCTACGACCGGCTGGGGCGACTGAGCACGGTCGAATACAGCGGCCGCGAGATCCCCAAAGACGAGGCAGGCCGCACGCCCCGCCAACAGGCATTCGATTACGACAGCATTGACAATATTCGTGTTTGCATCACCCGCTTTGATGACGGCACCAGTGAGATTGCGACGTATGAATACAACAAAGACGACCGTTTCCTGCTGAAATCGTTGACGCTCTCCACGAGCGGCAGTACGCCAGAAACCTTCACATTCTCCCATGATGCCAATGGTAACCTGACGGTCGACCAGCATGGCCGCGTGCTGGAGTACGACGAAGAAAGCCAGTTGTTGCAAATCAGAGGCCAAAGCCAATATCAATACGACGGTGAAGGGCAACTACTGACCAGCCAGGCAGCCAGTGGCTCGCCAAGGCAACTGTGGTTCGACGAGAACCGGCTGAGTCTGGCCATCCAGGACGGCAACTACACACGATTTAGCTTCCATGCCGATATACCACTGGCCCAGCAAAGCGATGCCCCCGCCAGAACGTTGTTGCTGCAAACCGATTCCAGCCACAGTGTCATCGCCGAATGCGAAGCTGGCGCGGTTCGCGACATACGCTACAGCGCCTACGGTCAGCGGCACGTCACGGTGCCTGTCCACAGCAACTTGGGCTTCAACGGTGAGGCACTGGATGAAGGCAGTGACTGGTACCTGCTGGGGCGGGGCGTGCGCGCCTATAATCCGGGGCTTAGGCGCTTCAACAGCCCCGATCCGCGCAGCGTGTTCGACACCGGTGAACTGAACCCCTATACCTACTGCCTGAACAACCCGATTGCCTTGCGCGACCCCAGCGGCTTGACTGCAACGGGCGACGGTGGCAGACCGCGGCGCCCTGACGAAGATGACCCGAACTGGCTGGGGCGCAGGAAGCCTGGTGGCGGCACATTGAACTGGATCATGTTGGGCCTTGGGGTAGCGCTTACTGTTGCAGCAGTTTTTACCGCAGGTGCGTCACTGGCTGCGGTAGGGGCACTCGGCGCTGCCGCGAAAGCCGGGATGAGCGCTGCTACCCTGGCCGTCAGAGCAGGTACCGCCGGTTTCCTGCAAAAATTATTGGTCAAGGTTGCAGCTACCACCATTAAAGCAGCGCTCACGAACACCCTCTTTGCAGGGCTGTCCCTTGGCGGTACCGTAGCGCAGGCAGTTTCAGTCATCAACAACGATGAGGCGGCGGGAACGGCGGCAATGATTCTGGGTATAACAACTGCCACTGTAGCAGCTGGCAAAGTAGCACTCTCCGTGGGCAAGTTGGCTTTCTCTGGCAGCAACGCGAATAATTTAGTGCCAACGGGTATTGTGCAGAATGCAGCTAGCAACATGGACAAAGCCGCTGGTGCAACTAGCGGCGGTTTTAAAGAAGGGGGTTTTTTGTATAGGCACTGGATGTCAAGAATCCCGGAATCCCAACGTTTTCACGTAAACACTCCCTATTAACTGAACGATACAATCAACTCATGTTTGATTAAAGCTGAAACAGCTCATTCTCAAACCACTAGTTGATGCCACCTAAAAAGCCCGCTCAGCAAGTGCCTGCAACCCGGTTCCTGGGTTGCAGCTTAAACTGGGCTGGCTTTTTATTTTCTTATTTTTACTTATCGCCCCACCTAGCATTTTTACCAGTATCCACAACTTCCACTCCACGCTAGCCTTCTCTCACCAACAACCGGTAGCAGGCCAACCCGGCCCCTCCTTATCGTGATGTGTATGGGAGCACTTCGCATGAGTAATGACTCGGCACGTCTACTTGCAGCAAAGGCACGTCTTGACTATCAAAAGCAGCGTGTTGCCAGGTTGGCGGCGCAGCGGGTAGATGCCCTGGCGCCCCCTGAAGCTCAAGGGATAGTCGACCCAGCGGACGGGACCTTGAACAAGGACGTCCTCGATGCGGACCTTGATGTGGTCATACAGGAATGGCTAAACCTGCCCGACCCAATCCTGGGTGACAAGGACACATTGCAACTGGAAATGGCTATCGTTGACGGGCAGGGTGTCGGTGACTTTCTGGAAGTTGGCGCCAGCGCCCAATACGATAAGGACAGTGTATTCCCTACGACGCTGCAGATACCCAAAGCTGATTACCCCCATGACGGCAAGCGCCAACTGCGCTATAGAATCGACAGGTACAATACGCCTACGCCAGAATACTCTCCCGCAATCGATCTAATATTCGATAAAACACCGCCGTGGGATGCTGTTGAACCTGAAGCAGCGGCACTCAATGGAAACGTGGTAACAGACGCTTTTTTCGGCACCAACCCAACCGGCCTGACAGTAACATTACCGCCTTATACTGACCAGGATGTAAAGGATACTTACGCACTTTATTACTCTGACACCGTTCCGGTTGAGGGGCAAATACCACCCGCCATTGGTTATGGCCCACTACCCACGAACCGGGAACTACTAATAACCAAGGCCGACATAGAAAGGCTGAGTGACGGTCACTTCTACATTGTTTATATCCTGTTGGATAAAGCCACCAACCGCAGCCGCATCTCCAAGATCGCGGAGGTTTATGTAAACCTTGGGTCATTACCCACCGCGCTGCAAGCGCCAGTAGTACCCCTCGCCCAAGGTGATGGCCTGATCGACCTGGCCGATGCGCAGGCAGGCGTCACGGTTGAAGTCGACTATACCAACTACCGGAGAAGCGACATTGTCGAGGTCACCTGGGGCACGTCCAAGCCCTTCACCGAAGAAATTGGCTCGCGTGAGCCGCCGCTTTCCATCAGTGTCCCCCACGATCGCCTGCGTGAAGCCTATGGCGCCGCAGATACCGAACTAGAGACCGACGTCAGTTATCGTGTACTGCGCCATGGTGTTCCCTATGGCCCAGAAAGCACCACGCTGAAGGTTGATTTCTCTGTCGCAGGCCCCGACCGCCCCGACCCCGACCCCACTTGGCCAGACCCCATCAACAGCAAACTCGACGCCCCTGCGGTCTGGGGCAAGAACTCTCAACAGGAAAACGTGCTGGATCGGAGTGATACCGGCGAGGAGGCCACATTCAAGGTCAAACGTCATGACGATGCCAAAGATACTGACATCATGGACTTCTATTGGGCCGGCACGCTGGTCACCGAGGCCACGTACTCTGTCGATTTAAGCGACCCTGCAGATATCGAGCGACCGCTTCCCTGGACCTACATACTTAATGCCAGCAATAACCCCACGCTACCGGTGCACTACACCATCCGCAAAGCGACCGGGGCAGGTAACGAGCAAAACTCGCCTACTGCTGTGGTCAATGCCAACGCCGTTGTCATTGAGCCGGACGCTCCCGAGTTTCAACGCCTATACAATAGTAGATTCCTCAACTGTGAATCCCTTTGGGAAGACCCAACGCACCCAACTGGCGACCCTGCGTTCAAGGTGTTCGTGCCACCACTGAACCAGTACCTGCCCAATGGCGGTGAGGTAACCCTGACATGGACTGGATGGGGTGGCTACACCGGGGATAATGAGATCCCGGCAGCCAAACTGACCCATCCCCGTACAATCAGCGCAGCAGAAGCGGCCGCGGGCTTTTATTGGGAAGTCAAACCCTACGATCCCCACATCCTCAGTATCTATGACCCCACTGGTCATGGCGCGGATGGTCGCGGCCGCGTGCAGTACAGCTTCCAGCACGGGGGAGAAACCGTCACATCGAAAACAGCCGAAGCTGTGGTCAGCCTGGGCACAGGATCAGGCACCTGTGCGATTCCATGAACGGGGCGCCCATGGGCGGGCTGGCAAGGTAGCCCGCGCTCATAGATAGGAAAAGCCGCGAGCTTAATCAGGCTTTTCCTACAGGAAATGTCCGCTAAATCCATAGACTTCGGCACCAATGGCCAGCCTGCAACAGGCGCTGGCCGGTTCCGACTTGGACAAGACACAGGTATTCGCATGTCAGCATTCTCCCCCTTGCCCCTACGCCAGGTTCTGCGCGCAGCCACATTCGCCCCTGCGCTCCTGCTCAGCCCGGACAGCTGGGCCCAGACACTGATCAAGAATGACACAACGATCGATGGCAGCGCAGCACTTGACAACTACACGGTAATGGATGGCGCCACCCTCACGGCCAACGGCGCCATTACCCGTGACATCAGGGTGCAGGAGGGCTCAAGGCTGGTGCTCAATGGTAGCCAGGTAAACGCCACTGGCAACGCCGCAGGCCTGCGCATCAGCGCGGCCGGAGCCACTATCAGCAACAGCCGCGTGACATCTGCCTTCCAGGGCCTGTCCATAGGCAGCGGCGCACGGGTTGACGCGCTTGACAGCACCATCAGCGGCGGCGCGGTGGGCGCGGTCATCAACAATAGCCTGCTGACGCTGTCAGGCAGCCAAGTCACTGGCACCAACACCAACAGTGCCGGGATCAACCTGTTCGATGGCAACCTGCAGGCCACTGCAGGCAGCCGCATCGTCGGCGACCAGGATGGCCTCCGCGTGCGTGGCGACAGCGGCCAGCCCGCCGGAACCAGCACAGTGGTACTGGATGCCAGCCACGTAGAGGGCCTGAACGGTTCTGCAATTGCCGTCGCTACGGCGGGGAACGCACCGGCGAGTGCCAGGATCGAGGTATTGAACGGCTCCACCCTCAAGGCCGGTAATGGCACACTGGTGGAAGTCGGCGCCGTCGGCACCGCCGATATCCTGGTCAGCGCCAGCGCCCTGGAGGGCGATATCGTCGTCGCCGAAGGCGGCAGCGGCAAGCTGACCTTGGCCAACCAGGCAACCCTCAAAGGCCGCCTGGAAAACCTTGACCGGCTGGCCTTGAACAGCGGTGGCCAATGGACCATGACTGGCGACGCACAGCTCAAGGACCTGGCCCTGGACGGCGGTGCAGTGGCGTTTGGTGATGATGGCGAGTTCTACACCTTGCAGGTGGCCAACCTGGAAGGTAGCGGCACCTTCATCATGAACGCCGACTTTGCCGACGGCAAAAGCGACCTGCTCGAGGTGACGGGTACCGCCACCGGCAACCATGAGATCCGCGTGACCAGCACAGGCAAAGACCCGCTGGCCGACACCGAACTGCATCTGGTGCATACCGCCGCAGGCGATGCGAGCTTCTCGCTGGCGGGCGGCCCGGTTGACCTGGGCACCTTCGCCTATGGCCTGACCCAGCGCGGCAATGACTGGTACCTGGACGCCTCGATGCGCTCGCTCAGCAATGGCACCAAGACCATCCTGGCACTGGCCAATACCGCCCCTACCGTCTGGTATGGCGAACTTACCACCTTGCGCAGCCGCATGGGTGAGGTACGCCGTAACGACGGCGCAGCGGGTGGCTGGATGCGCAGCTATGGCAACCAGTTCAACGCTTCTACCTCCGGCTTCGGCTACAAGCAGCAGCAACAAGGGCTGTCGTTCGGTGCCGACGGTCGCCTGCCAATCGGCGATGGCAACTGGCTGGTCGGGGTCACAGCGGGCTACAGCAACTCAGACCTCAACTTGCAGGGCGGCAGCTCGGGCAAGGTCGACAGCTACCACATGGGGGCCTACACCACTTGGCTCGACTCGCAAAACGGCTACTACTTCGATGGCGTTGTAAAAGTCAACCGCTACCAGAACCGGGCCGATGTGCAGTTGAGTGATGGCAGCAAGACCAAAGGCGACTACAGCAATCACGGCATCGGGGTGTCACTGGAGGCCGGTCGGCATATCAAGCTGGAGGATGGTTACTTCATCGAGCCTTATGCCCAACTGGCAGCCATGACCATCGAAGGTCAGTCGTATCACCTGGCCAATGGCTTGCAGGCCAGCGGTGACGACACCCGCTCGCTGCAGGGCAAGCTGGGTACAACTGCCGGGCGCACCTTCGACTACGGCCAGGACCGCATGATTCAGCCTTATGTACGGGTTGCCGGGGCTCACGAGTTCGTCAACAACAACCGCGTGAAGGTGAACGGCAACAGCCTAGACAATGACCTGGCGGGCTCGCGCGCCGAATTGGGCGCCGGTGTGGTGGCAGCCTGGGACCAGCAATGGCAGGTACATGCGGAGTTCGATTATGCCAACGGCGAGCAGCTCGAACAGCCTTGGGGGGTGAGCGTGGGCGTCCGTTACAACTGGTGATTGCAGCACCCTGCGGCGCCGTCCGGCGCACGCAGGGCACAAATCAGCACTCAATGCTTGTCCTTGACAGGAGACCAAGCCATGTCATTGATTACCCTGATCCGTTCACTCTGGTCCTCGCTCAAGGGGCGGACCACTCAGGCAGACCCGCTCGATCCACCCGAGATCGCGGCGCTGCTGCCAGACCTTGAGGGTGGCGAAACCCACTTGCTGCGCTTCAGCGCAACCCATCAGCCGCTTGAGGTCAGGTTCAAGATGTGGAAGAACTCCAATCCCGCAATGGGTGAGGAAACGCTGACGCTGTACTGGGACGATACAGCAGTCGCTCAAAAGTCATGGACAGCGCCGGTGCCCGAGGACGACCTGTTCCTCCATGTACCGCAACACCTGTTGCTCAGTGAGGGGAGACATAACCTGTTTCATGATGTAAAGCTCTACAACGGCAACCATTCGTCTTCACTACCCTTTCACATCACCATCGACCGAACGCCCCCTCAACTTCCGACGGACAACATGCTGGTGTTCGACCCTGAGGTGGTCCAAAACGGTGTCACCGACGCCTATCTGGTGGAGCACAATGAAGAACTGGAGGCCACTGTGCCCCTTTATTCAGGTATCCGTGTGGGTGATGTGCTGACCTGGTATTGGTCCACGTCCCCCTCCGGCATGCACCAGGCAGGGAGCAGGTCCGTAACACAGGGAGACATCAACAAACCGCTGAAGGTGATCATTCCAGGCAAGCACATCCGTGATATGGCTGACGGCCTACGCTATGCGCGGTACACGGTTCAGGATTATGTGGGCACGCCAGAACTACAGTCGCAAATTGTGCTGCTGGACGCCAAACCCACTCCGTTACCCGTGAACTTCTCCACACCCTACCTAGAGGAAACGGGCAGTACGGGCAGCAGCAGCACGCTGGACCCGCTTCGGGCCTCGAATGGCGCAACCGTCATCATCAAAGCAGGTAACCCCTTCGAGCCCACTGACAGCGTGAGGGTACACTGGGCAAACCCGGGGGAACACGGCGCCTATGACGCCCCCGTCGAGGTGGCTACCGGCAACATCGCCTGCCCCATCCCCAGAACCAACGTTGCGGCCCGTATGGGCAGTAGCCTTGCGCTGTATTACACGGTAACCCGTCGCGGCACAACTCATACATCCGGGCTTCACACGCTGACGGTACGAGCCCCCAACAATCTGCCCGCGCCTCAGTGTGAGGCGATCCAGAGTGGTGAGCTGAGCCTGAGTGGGATGGGAGACCAAGCCACCTTTACCCTCAACATCTGGCCACTCAGGGATACCAGTCAGTTCGTCAGGCTGCACATCACCGGCAAGCGTAACGATGGAGGCGACGCTCCTGTCGTGGTCACAGACGCGACCCCGGTAACGTCGGCAACAGGGATCATGACGGTAGGTTCGGTAACCCCGGCAGCGCTGGGCGTGTTCACGGTCTCTCTTCAGATCGACATCCTGTGCTATTTCAGCGTGGACAACAAACTCACCTGGATCCCGTTCCCTCACGTACCCGTGAAACTGGTGGATTGACAAAACCACTCCCTTGGCTGCTCAAGGAAACCGGCTTCGACAAGGAACCACGCCCTCATAGCCCCCGCAGGCTTTGCACTGTTCGTCTGTGCGAAGGGCGCCTAGCAGTGGCACTTTGAATTTCAAGGCTGATGATGGATTCAGGCAAACTGCGCTGAAACGAAAAAAGACGCCGAAGCGTCTTTTTTCGAGGACTTACAGAATCTTATGCGACTCTGTAGATCTTGATTTGGAGCGGGAAACGAGACTCGAACTCGCGACCCCGACCTTGGCAAGGTCGTGCTCTACCAACTGAGCTATTCCCGCAATTTGAAGCTTTACCACGTTCGGCGTGAAGCGCCTTTACAGCCTTCACCACCACTGCACCGCATAGACGCCACAGTATTTAAACTGGAGCGGGAAACGAGACTCGAACTCGCGACCCCGACCTTGGCAAGGTCGTGCTCTACCAACTGAGCTATTCCCGCATTT
>Ga0182739_1000966_pt1 | contig 32096 bp, 27 predicted proteins | sample eDN5th30CBELigBY_FD_128873 | JGI IMG/M metagenome (GOLD analysis project Ga0182739, IMG submission 128873) | Enriched backyard soil microbial communities from Emeryville, California, USA - eDNA 5th pass 30_C BE-Lig BY (version 2) (version 2) | ecosystem: Environmental > Terrestrial > Soil >... | reverse complement strand
CCCTGCGCCAGGAAGCCGAGCGCGCTCGCATCCTCGCCCGAGAGCTGAATGAACCCCTTCCGGGCCTTCAGGCGGGTCAAGGTCGGGCGCGCCATGTCGTAGCTGGCATCCTTGATGCCGACGATGTTCTTGACCTGCGACAGCCGGATCACCGTCTCGACCTGCATGTCGCCACCCGTACGCGGCGGCACGTTGTAGAGCAGGATGGGGATGTCGACGGCCTCGGCCACCGCCTTGAAATGCTGGAAAAGGCCTTCCTGGGTCGGCTTGTTGTAATAGGGCACGACCAGCATGGCGGCGTCCGCGCCGGCCTTCTTGGCGTGCTGGGTGAGTTCGATCGCCTCGGCGGTCGAGTTCGAGCCGGTGCCGGCGATCACCGGCACGCCGGAACCCTTGGCCGCAGCGATGCAGATGTCGATGACGCGCTTGTGCTCTTCCATCGAGAGGGTCGGCGATTCGCCGGTGGTGCCGCACGGGACCAGCCCGTCGGTGCCTTCCTCGATCTGCCAGGCCACGAACTTCTCGAATCCCTTCTCGTCCACCGATCCGTTCTTGAACGGCGTAATCAGCGCAACGAGCGATCCGGTGAACATGGCCTTCCTCCGATTTTCCCTTAACGATCCACTCTAGGCTCCGGGGTTTGGCGCTGCAAGGTGAGCAACTTGCCATTGTGATGCCGCAACTCCCTGCCTACGATTCCTGGCGTGAAACACATGAAATCCCCCTTCATCTTGTTGGCCGCCCTGCTGGCGGCGGCCCCGGCCCTTGCGCAGCCGGCCGCGCCGACGACCGGCGTGCGACGGCTGCCGGGCGATATCGAGAAGCCGAGCCCCCCACCCTCCTCGACGCCGTCCTCCGCAGCGCCCGCGCAAGGAAGTGTGCCAGCGCCAGGGCCGGCGCCCGCAGCGTCCGTGGCCGCCAGTCCGCTCAACGCGGCGGAAATCGCGGCCTTTACCGCGGCGCTCAAGGCGATCGACGACAGCCGGTGGGCCGATGCCCGCGCAGCCATCGCCAACTTCCGCCACACGCTGCTCGACCGTTACGTCGCCTGGAGCATCCTGCGGGCCGCGCCCCGGACCGAGGCGAGCTTCGCAGCCACCTGGCGCTTCCTGCGTGAGCAGCCCGACTGGCCCGAGCCCGAGGTGCTGCGCCGCCAGGCCGAGGATCGGATCGGCCCCGAGACGCCGGCCACCGAAGTCGTCCGCTATTTCACGGCCTTTCCGCCGCTCACCAGCACCGGCCACATGCGACGCCTCGAGGCGGCAAGCACGGCGGCGCCCAGCGACGTCGCCCGCTTCGCTCGCGACACCTGGCAGAACGCCACGCTGCGCAATTCCGACGAGAACGACTTCCTCAATCGCTACGCCCAGTTCCTGACCGGCCCCGACCAGGTCGCCCGCTTCGACCGCATCCTGCGCCAAGGCCGCCCCCAGGTCGCCCGCGACCTTGTGCCGAAATTGCCGCCGGACTATCTGCCCGTCGCCAATGCCCGCCTCGCGATGGCGGCCCGCGCGGCCGATGCGGCAGTGCTCGTACGTGCGCTTCCGGCGGCACGGCTGAACGACCCCGTGCTCCGCTTCGAGCGCGTGCAGTGGATCCGCCGGACCGGCACGCTGGACGAGGCGAAGGCCGCGCTTGCCGCCCCCATTCCCAACCAGAACGATGCCTGGTGGAACGAGCGCAATCTCGTGGCGCGCGCGCTGCTCGACGCCGATCGTCCGGCCGACGCCTATGCCGTCGCCACCGGGCACGGACTCACCAAGGGCGTTGCCTTCGCCGAGGCGGAATTCCTGGCGGGGTGGATCGCGCTCCGCCAGCTCAAGAAGCCGGCCGTCGCGCTGAAGCATTTCTCCACGCTGTACGACGGTGTTTCGACCGACATCTCGAAGAGCCGCGGCGCCTACTGGCTCGCCCGCACCTATGAAGCCGCCAAGCAGGCCAAGGATGCCAGCACCTGGTATGCGCGGGCGGCCGAGTTCGGCCAGACCTTCTACGGCCAACTGGCGGCCCGCAAGCTCCAGGGCGAGAACCCGAAGTTCCCGGTCGATCCCGTGCCCACCGCTGCCGACAAGCAGACGCTGGCGGGCCGGGAGCTCGCGACGATGGCGCGCTATCTCGGCCAGGTCGAGGAGTATGAGCGAGCCCGCCCGTTCCTGTTGCGCCTCGCCCGCGCGGTCACGTCGCCGGGCGAGGTAGCGCTGCTGGCGCAACTCTCCCTCGACCTCAAACGCCCCGATGTCGGGCTCACTGTGGCCCGCCGCGGCGCGGAGAATGGCGTGGTGCTGTTCGACGCGGCCTTTCCGATCGTCGAGCTCGGCGCGACCGGGTCGATCGAACGTGCGCTCGCCCTGGCGCTCGCCAAGCAGGAGAGCTCGTTCAACGCCGGCGCGGTCTCGACCTCGGGCGCGCTCGGCCTGATGCAGCTTCTGCCCGGCACGGCGCGCGACGTGGCCGGCCGTGCCAAGGTGCCCTTCATCCAGGACAAGCTGACCCGCGATCCCACCTACAACGTCCAGCTGGGCAGTCAGTATCTCGCCGAGATGCTGCAGCGGTTCGGCGGCTCCTACGAGCTGGCGCTGGCAGGCTATAATGCCGGCCCCAACCGGGTGGCCCGCTGGATCGAGGCGGGGGGCGACCCGCGCACCGCCAAGATCGACATGATCGACTGGATCGAAATGATGCCCTTCCGCGAGACGCGCAACTACGTCCAGCGCATCATGGAGGCGGTCACCGTCTATCGCAGCCGTCTCAACGGCCCCTTCCAGACCGTGCCGCCAGCCGTGGGCCGGTCGTAGATCCGAGGCGCCAGAAACGTCCAGTACGACGCGGCGTTGATCGGCATCAAGGCCGTGCAACCTTCCCGGCCGCATCGTGGTTCAAATGCTCCGAGGTAACCCATGACAGATGCCCTGCTCCTCGCCTGTCCCCGCTGCAGCACCCTGAACCGCTTTCCGCGCGAGAGGCTGGCAGCGGGCAACAAGGGCAAGTGCGGCCAGTGCGGCTCACCGCTGTTCGACGGCCATCCCGTTGCCCTCGACGCGAGCAGCTTCGAAGCCCATGCCGGCAAGAGCGACCTTCCGGTGCTGGTCGACTTCTGGGCGCCGTGGTGCGGGCCCTGCAAGGCCATGGCGCCGCAGTTCGAGCGCGCGGCGGCGCGGCTGGAACCCGCCGTGCGGCTGGCCAAGATCAACACCGACGAAGAGCAGGAACTCGCGCAACGATTCGGCATCCAGGGTATCCCGACCATGATCCTGTTCCACCACGGCAAGCCGATCGCCCGCCAGTCCGGCGCCATGGACGCGAGCGCCATCGAGCGCTGGACGCGCGACGCGCTGGCGCGGTGAGAGGCCGCTCTATCCGGTAATCCGCTTCACCGCGGCTGCCGGCAGCGGCCCCTTGTTCACGGCGGCGATCGCTTCCTCGAGGTGCTGGAGCGTCGAATAGCCGACCAGCATCGTCGACACGCCCGGATGAGAGATCACGAATCGCTCTCCGAGTTCGGTCAGGCTGTTCGCCACGCCGTCCTTTACCAATGGCTCCAGCGCGCTTGCGCGCGCGACGTCGCCCGCAAAATCAGGAGCAGAGCCGATCGGCGGGACCTGTTGCTGGGCAAGCGGATGACGCTCCATCGTCCCGGCGAGCGCGCCGCCCGCCAGCGCGCGGATGACGATCGTGCCCATCCCGGCGGCCTGGGCCCGGTCGAGCAGGCGGCCATAGTCGAGGCCGGGCGCGCCTTTCGGCATGGGGCCGCCGGCACTGGGATTGAGGGCGTTGTAGACGACCTGAACCGTGTCGAAGAGCTTCGAATCGACGGCCTTCAGCAGCGCGGCGGGTTCGCCCACGCCGCTGAAGCCGATGAAGCGGGTCTTGCCCTGTTGCCGCAGCTTCTCCAGCGCCGGCACCACCTCGTTCAGCGCAATGTCCACATCCAGATTGTCGCCGCCATCCTTGGCCGTCAGCGGATTGTGGAGTTGCAGCAGATCGACATGGTCCCTCCCCATCCGCTTCAGACTCTCCTCGGTCGACCTGACGATGAGCCCGCCGACGTCGGCGCGATCCGCGGCGGTCAGCCGGAACTTGGTGCCGATCACGACGTCGGCCTTCAGCGCCTTCAGCACGCGGCCGAGATTCTTCTCCGATTCGCCATCGCCGTACTTCGCTGCGGTGTCGAAATAGTTGATGCCGGCTTCGATCGCCCGTGCCACGGCACGTTCCTGATCCTGCGCGGCGCCCTTGGTGAAGAGCCCACCGACCGCGCCCGCGCCGTATCCGAGTACCGAAACCTCTAGGCCCGTCCGGCCGAGCTTGCGCTTCTGCACTGTTTCCTCCCTGTCATGCCATCAGAGCGCGCAACACCGGGTGCGCCATCAGGAATTTTCGATGCGAACCTGGTCCGCCTCGTTGTCCACCACGACGTGGCTGTCATAGTAGGTCACAATCGGCCGGGTTCCGAAGGCCGCTTCCATGCGCGCCTCCCAGTCCGGCGTGTACCAGGCGCGGGCCTCGGCTTCCGACGCCCAGAGATAGACGCCGCCGCCCCCCGCCTCGCCGTTGAGATAGTATTTCTTCAACAGGCCCTTCGCGCCGAGCGCGGTATAGGTCGGCGCCGACTTCTTGGCGGCTTCGACGGCAGCGTCCCGCGGACGCTTCGTCATGGGGATTTGAACGATGGCGATGAACATGCTTCTTAGCCTACGGTCTGGTCCCCTCCGGAGCAATTGAATGGCCGCCATCCTGCCAGACATCGAAATGTGCGTCTTTGACGCCTACGGTACGCTGTTCGACTTCAACTCGGCGGTAGCGCGCCATCGACGAACGGTCGGGCGTTCAGCCGACGCGCTGTCGGAGCTGTGGCGTACCAAACAGATCCAGTACACGTGGTTGCGCAACGCCATGGGGACTTATGCGCCGTTCTGGCAGGTGACCGGAGAGGCGCTCGACCATTGCCTGGCCGCCCACCGCATCACCGAACCCGTGGCGCGCGAGCGACTGATGAGCGCCTATCTTGCCCTCGATCCGTTTCCCGAGGCGCCGGGCATGCTGGCCTGTCTCGCGCGGGCCGGCAGGCGGACCGCCATCCTGTCCAACGGCAATCCCGGCATGCTGGACCCGATGGTGGCGGCGTCCGGTCTCGCCAATCGTTTCGAGGTGGTGCTGTCGGTCGACGAGGCGGGTGTCTTCAAGCCCGATCCGCGCGTCTATCGTCTCGTCGAAGCGCGCTGCGGCGTCACGCCGGACAAGGTCTGTTTCCTCTCGTCGAACTGCTGGGACGCGCATGGCGCCGCGCAATTCGGTTTCCGAAGCGTCTGGGTGAACCGGACCGGCGCCCCCGACGACAACCTGCCCGGCACGCTTGCGGCCGAAATCCGCGATCTTTCCGACCTTCCCGACCTGATTGGTGTTCCACGATGAGTTCGCTGCCCACTTTTGCCACGCCCACATTCGCCGACGTCGACGCCGCGGCCCGGCGCCTCGAGGGCGTCACGATCCGCACGCCGCTGCTCGAGAACGAGAGGGTCAATCGCAAGCTCGGCGGGCGGCTGTTCCTGAAGGCGGAGTGCCTGCAGCGCACCGGCTCCTTCAAGCTGCGCGGCGCCTACAATTTCCTCGCCTCCATGAGCAAGGCCGACCGCGCCAAGGGGGTCGTCGGCTGGTCGTCGGGCAACCATGCGCAGGGTCTGGCCGAGGCCGCCCGCCTGCTCGGCACCAAGGCCACCATCGTGATGCCGGCCGATGCGCCGGCCCTCAAGGTCGCCAACACGCGTGCGAGCGGTGCCGAGGTCGTCCTTTACGATCGCGTGAAGGACAGCCGCGAGGAAATCGGTCACGGCATCGCCACCAAGACCGGCGCCACCATCGTGCCACCCTACGATCATCCCTGGATCCTGACGGGCCAGGGCACGGCCGGCCTCGAAATCGCCGAACAGGCGAAGGTTCTGGGCGTCACCCTCGACGCGGTGGCGGCGCCCTGCTCGGGCGGCGGACTGGCAACCGGTGTGGCGCTGGGCGTCAAGGGCGTCAGTCCGTCGACGTCCGTGCATGCTGGCGAGCCCGCCGGCTTCGACGATCTCGCCCGCTCGCTGGCGTCGGGCACCAAGCAGAAGAACGAGAAGCTCTCGGGATCGATCTGCGACGCGCTGCTGGCGCCGACCCCCGGCGACGTCACCTTCCCGCTGGCGCAGCAGCTCCTCGGACCCGGCCTCGTGGTCACCGACGAGGAGGTGCTGGACGCCATGGAACTGGCCTTCCGCGAATTCAAGCTGGTGGTCGAGCCGGGCGGCGCCGTGGCGCTGGCAGCGGCACTCACCGGGAAACTGCCGGTAAAGGGCCGCGCCGTGGCCGTCGTGTGCTCGGGCGGAAATGTCGATCACGCCACGTTCAAGCGCGCACTCGACCGGGCGGCCCGCGTCGCCGCATGACGATGTCGCGGCGCAACCGCCGCGAATGGCGGATCATCCTGTGGATCAGCCTGGCCAGCGCCGTGATCAGCGCCTATTTCGGGCAGGCCGTGGCCCCGAACGAACCCGTCCTGATGGGGGTTCTGCAGGGTACCCTCACCTCGTTGCTGATCGCCACACCGATCGTGTTCTTCGAGGTGCGACGTGCCCGCATCAACTCGCTCGGCTGGATGCGGCGGCTGCCGCTCGCCGGGTATTTCATCGTCAAGGTCGTGTTCTATTGCATCGTCATCGTCGCCGGCCTGATCCTTTCGCGCCTGGCGATGTCGATCGGAACCCGGCAGTTCGTCATTTTCGACCCGATCTTCCAGAACTCATTATTCTTCGCCGTCGGCATGTCGGTGTTCGGCAACCTCATCGTCGAGACGGGCCGACTGCTGGGTTTCGGCACCCTGAAGAACCTGCTGCTCGGGCGCTATGCTCGCCCTCGAAACGAGCAGAAGGCGTTCCTGCTGATCGACATGAAGGACTCGACCGGGCTTGCGGAGAAGCTGGGCGCGATCCGGTTCCACGAGCTGCTCAATGCCTTCTTCCGCGACGTCGCCGACGCCGCGATGGAATGCGATGCGGAGATTCACAAGTACGTGGGTGACGAGGTGATCCTCACCTGGCCCGTCGGGCCCGCGCTCATGGAGGGCGACTGCCTCGCCTGCGCGTTCCTGGCCCGCCAGAACATCGCCCGCAATGCCGCACGCTACCGTGAGCGCTTCGGCGCCGTCCCCGGGTTCCGGGCGGCGCTGCATTGCGGGGAGATCGTTGCCGGTGAAATCGGCGACGTGCGCCGGGAGATCGCCTACGTGGGAGACACGCTGAACGTGGCGGCGCGCCTGCTCGAAGCCTCGAAGAGCCTCGCTCGCGACGTGCTCGTCTCTGCCGAATTGCTGGCGCTGGCCCGCCTTCCGCCCGATCTGGGAACCGAGCCGCTGCCGACCCTGTCGATCCGCGGCCGCGACGCCCCGCTGGAGATCGCCGCACTATCGCTGCGCGTCGGCCAGGATCAGGTCTGAGGCTTTCTCGCCAATCATCATGCAGGCCGCATTGGTATTGCCCGATACCAGCGTCGGCATCACCGACGCGTCGGCAACCCGCAGGCCCTCGACCCCGTGAACTCTCAGCCGGGGATCGACCACCGCACCGGGATCATGCCCCATACGGCACGTGCCGACGGGATTGTAGGCCGATTGACCTTCCCGGCGGGCAAAGGCCAGGAATTCTTCGTCATTCCAGACTTCGCCCCCCGGCAACAGTTCCTCGACGACGATCCGGCCGAGGGCGGGGCAGCGTGCGAGAAGACGGGTGAACCGTGACGCCGCGATGACGGCCCGCCGGTCACCATCGGTCGACAGGTAATTGGCCACGATCGCGGGGGGTGCCTCCGCCTCGCGCGACGTGATGCGTACACGGCCGCGGCTTTCCGGCCGGCACTGGTTGGCGAGAATCGTGAAGCCGGAAAAGGGATGCGGGCCCTTCTCAAGACTGTCGAACGACCAGGGAAGAAAATACAGCTGGGTGTCGGTTTCCGTCGAGTGCGGCAGCAGACGCGCGAAGGCGCCCGCAAAGGCCGGCATGGCGGTAAGCGGGCCCATGCGGCAGGCGGCATAGACGAGCAGCGCGCTGAGGCGCCGGTGAATCATGTGAAAGTCTTCATTCAGCGACAATCGCCACCAGGTCCGATAGGTCGAGCGGATGCAGTAGTGATCCTGCAGATTCTCGCCTACCCCGGGCAGGTCGCGGACGACGGGAATGCCGAGCGATGAAAGGTGGCCCCCGGCCCCGATGCCCGAAAGCTGGAGCAGCTGCGGAGAGCCGACGGCCCCGGCGCTCAGGATCACCTCGCGGCGCGCGCGCACGACACGGCTGGCTCCGCCAACCCGATAGGACACACCGACCGCGCGCCCTCCTTCGACGACGACGCGCTCGGCCAGGGCCCTCGTCAGCACTCGACAGTTCGATCGGCGCCGGGCGGCTTCGATATAGGCCCGGCCCGTCGAAATGCGCCGGCCACCGCTGCCGGTGGCATGGTAATAGCCTGCGCCCTCCTGAGTTGGACCGTTGAAGTCCTTCGTCAGGTTCATGCCGGCCTCGATGCAGGCATCGAGAAAGGATTCCCCCAGCTCGTTCCGGTAGTGGCCCTGAGTGATCCCGACCTGGCCGCTCCCGCCGCGAAGCTCGGTTTCCCCACCGGCAAAGGCCTCGAGGCGCCGGAAGTATGGCAGGCAGTCCTCGAAGGACCAGCCTTCGTTGCCCATCCGGCGCCACCCGTCGTAATCCGAGGCGAGCCCCCGGACATAGACCATGCCGCCGATCGCACTCGATCCGCCCACGACCTTGCCCCGCGGCCAGTAGACAAGGCGCCTGCCGAGCTGAGCCTCCGGCTGCGTCGAGGATTTCCAGTTCACGGCTGGATCGAAGAGGGCCTTGGCAAAGCCCGCAGGAATCGACAGCCAGGGCCTCGTCGCCTCCGGTCCGGCCTCCAGAAGAAGGACGGAATGGCGCCCCGTCGCCGTCAGACGATCAACGAGGGGGCCGCCGGCAGATCCCGCCCCTACGACGACGTAGTCGAACTCATCCATCCCTCTGCTTGCTAGGCGACTTCAGCCACGCGAGCAAGGTACCCAAAATACCTTTCGGTAAGAAGATGATGAAGACGACCAGCAGCACGCCGTAGAGCAGGTTGTCCCAGCCGACCGCCTTGGTTCCGAAGCCGATGCGCAGGACCTCGGCCAGCATGATGGTGATGACGGCGCCCACCGTCGGTCCCAGCGCCACGTAGATTCCGCCCACGACCGCCGCGAAGACCATCTGGAGGGAAACCGCGATCCCGCTCACCGTGTCGGGAGCGATGAACATCTGATACTGGCCATAGAGAGCACCCGCCATCGCCGTCATGACGGCGCTGATCACGGTGATGCGCAGCTTCTCGGCGGTCACGTTGACGCCCGCCGCTGCCGCCGCGTCCTCGTCTTCCGAGATCGCCTCCATCGCGTAGCGGCTCATGCTGTGGTCGATCCAGTACCAGACCGCCAGGCCCCCCGCCCACACGCCGAGCGCAATGAGGTACCATACGACCTTGTCGTCGAACTGCAGAGCGAGGATATGGCTGCCCTTGGTCCGCTCAGGCGTGTAGCCTAGGGATCCACCCGTATAGTCGCGGGTCGCGATGATGATCTGCAGCACGATTCCCGACAAAGCGAGCGTCACCAGCGCGAAGTAGTGTCCGGTGATGCGGAACCGGAAGCACGGATAGGCCACGACCAGCGCCAGCGCACCGGCGCAGAGCATCGCGGCCGGAATGCCGATCCACGGCGAGACGCCGAGATGATTCCACAGGAGCGCCGTCACATAGGCGCCGACGCCCATGAAGCCGCCATGGCCCAGCGAGACCAACCCGAAGCGCCCCATCATCGACCACGAGGTGTAGGCGAACGACCAGATGAGGATCAGCACCAGGATGTGCAGATGGTACGGGTCGCGATAGACGAAGGGCAGCGCGACCAGCGCCACCAGGCCTATGACCCAGGCAAGCTGCTTGTTCATGAGCGCTTCGCCAGCAGGCCGGCGGGCCGGATGAACATCATGACGATGAAGAAGGCGAAGGCCAGCACGTAGCCCCATTCGAGGTCGGAGAAGAGGCCGCCGAGCGAGATGATCTCGGCGAAGAGAAAGGCGGCCACGAAGCCACCGACGAAGTTGCCCAGTCCGCCCAGCACGCAGATCAGGAAGGTGATCGGCCCGAAGGACAGACCGACGAAGGGATGGACGTCGTACTGAAGCACCAGCAGGCAGGCCGCGAGTCCCGCCAATCCACCGCCCAGCGCCGAGGTGACGAGGTAGATCTTCTTCGTATCGACCCCCATCAGCGCCATGATCTGGCGGTCCTGGGCGATCGCGCGGATGGCCGTGCCGGTATAGGTCCGCGTCATGAAGAGATAGACCACGACCATGCCGATCAGCGCGGCAATGAAGGCGAGCAGTCGCGCGTAGCTGAAGTGCATCTCGCCCAGCGCCAGCACCGGCAGGCGGATGCCGAGATTGCGGAAGTCGATGCCGAAGGCCACTGTGGCGAAGCTCTGCAGCACGAACAGGACGCCGCCCGTGGCGAGCAGCTGGTTGATCGGCGGCGCCCCCAGGAGCGGCGCGATCACCAGGAAGTGCAAGGCCGCCCCCAGCGCGGCGACCAGCAGAATGCACATCGGCGCGGCCACCCAATAGGGCAGGCCGTACACCGAAAACAGGTAGTACATGCCGTACATGCCGATCATCACCAGCTCGGCGTAACAGATCCACGTCACGTCGATCACGCCGAAGATGAGGTTGAGGCCGAGCGCAAGCAGCGCCAGCACACCGCCCAGCAGGATGCCGTTTACCAGCGCCTCGAGCAGATAGATGTCGAAAATTTCCATCATCGCCTCACCTAAACGCCGAGATACGCCTGCCGAATGGAATCGTTGGCCAGCAGATCGGCCGACGCGCCGGAGGCCCGGATCGAACCGGCCTCCAGCAGGTAGGCGCGATCGACGGCCTGCAGCACCTGCTGCACGTTCTGCTCGACGATCAGTACCGTGAGGCCGCCGGCCCGGATGCGCTTCACCAGCTCGAACACCTGCTGCACGACGACGGGCGCGAGGCCGGCCGACGGCTCGTCGAGCAGCAGCAGCTTGGGATCGCTCATCAGGGCGCGCCCGATGGCGCACATCTGCTGCTCGCCACCCGACATGGTCCCGGCGAGCTGGTTGCGACGCTCCTTCATGCGCGGGAACAGGTCGAATACGAAGTCCATGCGCTCGCGGTAGCGGGCCCGCGCCTCGGGCATGAACGCACCCATGCGCAGATTGTCCTCGACGCTGAGCCGTGGGAACAACCGCCGGTTCTCCGGCACGTGGGCGATGCCGAGGCTGACGATCCGATGCGGCGCGGTCGCCAGCACGTCGGTGCCCTGCATGCTGATCGAGCCCCGTGTCGGCCGGATCAGGCCCGAGATCACGCGCATCAGTGTGGTCTTGCCCGCGCCGTTGGGGCCGATGACGCCCACGGCCTCGCCGGCCTTGACGTCGAGGTCGACGCCGAACAGTGCCTGGAACCTGCCGTAGCCGGCGTCGATCGATCTGAGTTCGAGCATGTGTGCCGTCCCGTCAGCGCTTGGCCGGGCTGCCGCCCGCGGCCGCGGCGGCGGCAGCCGTCGCCTGCGTGGCGTGAGCATCCGTGCCCAGATAGACCTCGATCACGCGGGGATCATGCGACACAGCGCTCGGCAGGCCCTCGGAGATCTTCTCGCCGTGATCCAGCACCATGACGCGGTCCACGACCTTCATCAGGACGCCCATGATGTGCTCGACCCAGATGATGGTGATGCCGAGTTCGGTGCGGATCTTGCGCAGCATGTCGGCGGCCTGGTCCATCTCGGTCTCGTCGAGGCCGCCAAGGCTCTCGTCGGCGAGCAGGAGCTTCGGCCCCGTCGCGATCGCCTTGGCCAGTTCCAGCTTCTTGAGACCCGCTGCCCCCAACCCGTCCACGCTGGCGCTGCGATCGGTCGGCAGGCCGACCATGTCGAGCGCCCGCTCGGCGGCTTCCTCTGCCTTTGCCAGGCTGTGGCTGCCCTGCCCGTAATAGCCCGCCAGTGCCACGTTCTCGAAGACGGTCAGGCGGCGAAACGGCCGTGGAATCTGGAACGTGCGCCCGACGCCGCTGTTGATGATGCGATGCGGCGGCAGGCCCGTAATGTCCTTGCCGTCGAACCGGATCGACCCGGCGGTCGGCGCGAACGTGCCCGACAGCATGTTGAAGATCGTGCTCTTGCCCGAGCCGTTGGGGCCGATCAGGCCGAGAATCTCGCCCTGATCGACCTTGAACGATACGTTGTTTACGGCTGTGAAACCGCCGAAACGCTTTACCAAACCCTCGACGACCAGCACAGCGCGCCCTCGTTCGTTGCGGCCGTGGCCTACTGGTTGCTGAAGCCCGAGGTCTTGGGCAGGGGCAGAACCGGCTCGCGCTGCTGCTGGCTCTTCGGCCACACGACGTACGACTTGTCGTCGACATACTGGATGATGACCGGGAAGGAGCGCTCGTTCTGTCCGGCGATCGGCGAACCCTCGCCTGCGAACTTCACGCCGAAGCCCAGCATCGTGCCGCCTTCCGGCAGGTCGACCTCGAGGGCGGCCTTGCGCAGCGCCTCAGGATCGATGCCGCCATACTTCTTGATGGCGCGCGGCAGCACCTCGGTGAAGAACACGTAGGTGTTGGAAGCCGCGATACCGACATGGGCCGAGCGGATCGCGACGCCGGGCTTGATCTTGTCGAACTCCTCGCCGACCATCTTGATCATCGGCGGCAGCTTCGGATCGAGCGTCGCCTGGTTGGCGAGCCAGATCGAGATCGGGTCGATGTTGAACACGTAGTTCACGTCGCTGCCCATACCGTCCTTGAGCTTCTCGTAGACGCCGTAGCCCGCGCCGTGGCCGACCAGCGCGCCGAACTTCAGGCCCTGCTCGCGCGCCTGGCGGGCGAACAGCGTGATGTCGGGGTTGTAGCCGGTGTGGAAGATCACGTCGGGACGGGCGCGCTTCAGCTTGGTCACCAGCGACGACAGGTCGGGCGCCGTGGCCGAATAGCCTTCCTTCATGACAATATTGAAGCCGGCCTTCTTGGAGCCCGCCTCGTTGCCCTTGGCGACGTCGACACCGTACGATCCGTCCTCGTGGATGATCGCCACGCGCATGTCCTTCGGCTCCTTGCCGAACTTCGCCTTGGCGTTCTTCTCGATCATGTCGGCAGCCATGAGGCCGAATTGCTGGCCGCTCGCCTGCGGGCGGAACACGTACTTGAGATTCTTGTTCTCGACGACGCCCGTCGAGATGCAGGTCGTGATCCACATGAAGCTCTTGAGCTGCTCGACGCGTGCCGCGACGGGCACGCATTGCGCCGAGGAGAAGAAGCCGAGCACGAGGTTGACCTTCTCCTGCTCGATCAGTCGTACCGCCTCGTTGATGGCGACGTCCGGCTTGCTCTGCGCGTCGGCGTAGATCGCCTCGATCTTGTAGCCTTCGACGCCACCCTGCTTGATGAAGTTGTCGATCATGATCTTGGCGCCGGTGTAGTTCAGCTCCGAGCCACCGCCGGCCAGCGGGCCGGTGAGATCGTAGATCACGCCGATCTTGATCTTCTTTTCCTGGGCCTGGGCGGAGACCGCCATGCCAAACGCCGTGAGGGCGGCAACCGCCCCACCCAACAAGCGGACAGCCTTACGCTTGAGCATAAATTCCTCCCATAGACTTTTTAGTAGTCGTTGTCCCCATCACAGGGAACGCGGGAGGTTCTGTCAAGCGCTTCGCGCTACCGCCCCTCGCCCGGCGTGAGGATCTCGAACATCATTCCCGTCGGCGGATCCATCATCGTGAACAAGGCACCGAGTTTCGGGATCTCGCCTTGGAGTTGCAGGGCGCCGCTCGCCACTGCGTCGGGAATGGTGAGCTTGCGCATGACGATGGCGTCCATGGTCGCGCGCGTCGTGGTGACGGAGACGTCGGCGTTCGCCGCGATCTCACCCATGCGATGCGTGAGCGTGCTGTGCTTCAGCGTGAGCACCAGCGTCTCGTTGCGATCGGTGAAGCGCCAGTTGACGATCAGCGAGTGGCCGACCGCCTTCTTCGCATCGAGACGTATCGCCAGCAGGTCGAAGAAGACGTCGCTGGTGAGGCCCGCGAGCGTGTCTGCCCCCATGCCGGGACGCACCGGCATCTGGAACACGCCGTGACGCAGCTCCTGCGCGCCATACAGGAAGGCGTTGCGCCAGGTGGCGGACTCCGCCTGGTATCCCATCTGCTCCAGCGCGTCGGCGCACAGCGTGCGGGCCTCCACGTTGCCAGGCTCGGCGTAGACGACTTCCTTCATGACCTGGGCGACCCAGCGATACTCGCCCTTCGCGAAGTCCGCCCGCGCCTTCTCGACCACGGCTGCCGCGCCGCCCATGTATTCGACGAACTTTGCCGCCGCCGGAGCCGGCGGCAGCGGGTGCAGGTTGCAGGGATTGGCGTCGTACCAGGACAGGTAACGCTGATAGACGGCCTTCACATTGTGACTGACCGATCCGTAATAGCCGCGCACCGTCCAGCGCTCGGCGAGACCCGGCGGGAGGTCGATCACCTCGGCGATCTCGGCGGGCCGCCAGCCCCGGTTCATGAAGCGCAGTGTCTGGTCGTGGATGTGCTTGTAGAGGTCGCGCTGCGCCTCGAGATAATCGATGATCTTCGCGTTGTCCCAGGTCGGCCAGTGATGCTGGCCGATCAGCACCTTCGTCTTCGGCCCGTACATCGCGATCGCGTCGCCGATATACTTGGCCCAGATGCGTGGATCGCGCGCCACGGCGCCGCGCAACGGGATGAAATTGTGCAGCAGCGGGCAGGCATTCTCCGCCATGTTGAGGACGCCGAGCTGCGGATAGAACATGTGCATCTCGGCCGGTGCCTCGGTCTCGGGCGCCAGCTGGAAGACGATCTCGATGCCGTCGATCACATGCGTCTCGACCGGCTTGGCGATCGACTGTGTCGGCGCGATCAGGCCGGGCGTGCCGCGTGCCACGCTCTTGCCGAGACCGGCATCCACCTGGCCGCGCGGCCCGCGCGGCAGCATCGTGCCGAACTGGAACTGCGCGCGACGGGCCATCGGTGGTCCCGCCAGCACGTTCTCGCCCGACACTGCCTCCATGAAGCCGGCTGGCGCGATCACCCGCACCTTGCCCGCCTTGACGTCGGCCTCGTCGACCACGCCGCGCACGCCGCCATAGTGGTCGATATGGCTGTGGGTGTAGATCACGGCGACCACCGGCTTGCGGGGCCGGTGCGCGTAGTAGAGCTCGAGGGCCGCGCGGGAAACCTCTGCCGTGGTCAGCGGATCGATCAGGATCAGCCCGCTGTCGCCCTCGATTACCGTCATGTTGGCGATGTCGAAGCCGCGCAGCTGGTAGAGCCGGTCCGTGACCTTGAACAGGCCATTCGCGAGGTTGAGGCGCGCCATGCGCCACAGGCTAGGGTTGACCGTGTCGGGTGCCAGCTCGCCGTCGATGAAGGCATACTCGCCCAGGTTCCACAGCACCGTACCGCCGCCGGTACGCACGATCCCCTCCGGCACGGTCGCGATCAGACCGCGCTTCGCGGCTTCGAAGTCGGCCGTGTCAGCGAACGGCAGCGTCGCCGCCATCGCGGCATTGGCGGCCTTGGTTGCAGGTTCGGCGTCGCGCGCGGCGTCGAGATGGGAGGAAGGAACCGGTACTGCCGACGCGGACGCCATGACTGCTAGCCCTCGATCTTGATGTTGTTTTCCTTGACGACCTTGGTCCAGCGTTCGGTTTCGAACTTGACCCTGTCGAGATAGGCCTGCGGCGTGCTGCCCGTCGTGAAGAATCCGAGCTCGGCGAACCTCTTCTTGACCGCCGGGTCCTTGAGCGTCTCGAGACAGAGCGCGTTGAGCTTCTCCACGATCGGCGCCGGCAGGCCGGCAGGCCCCACCAGTCCGAAAAACGCTGCGCTCTCCAGGTCCTTCATGCCGAGTTCGGCCACGGTCGGGACATCGGGACAGACGGTCGAACGCTCGGGCGAAGCGACGGCAATGCCGGTCAGGCGGCCAGCTGCCACATGCATGCCGGTCGGCAGCACGACGTCGATCATGATCGGCAGGTGCCCGCCCATGACGTCGCGCAACGCATCGGCAGCGCCCTTGTAGCTGACGCTCTCGAGGTTGAGCTTGTTGCGGGTGCGGAACAGCTCGCCCCACAAGTGCGGCTGGTTGCCCATGCCCGACGTGGCATAGCGCACGCGCTGCGGCTGCTTGTTCACCCATTCGGCGAACTCGGCGTAGTTCTTCGCCGGCAACGCCTTGGCGTCGATCGCCAGCAGATCTGGGATGTCGACCAGGGTCGAGATCATCTGGAAATCCTTGAGCGGATCGAATGGCTGCTTGAGGCCGAGGGCGACATTGGTGGCCATCGTCGCGGCGCCCAGCAGCAGCGTGTTGCCGTCGGGCTTGGCCTTGGCCACCACATCCATGCCGATGATGGTGTTGCCACCGCCCTTGTTCTCGACGATCACCTGCTGCCCGAGCATGCCCGACAGCTTCTCGGCGACGATGCGCGCGGCCGTGTCGGTCGACCCACCGGCCACATAGGGCACCACCAGCCGGATCGGCTGGCTGGGCCACGCCTGCGCCCGCACCGACGACGCTCCGACGATCGTCCAACCGGCGGCTCCCGCCAGTACGCCACGTCTCTTGATCATGATCCTGCCCTCATTGTTTCATTTGGAGGGAGGATCGCAAACGCGCGACGGCCACGCAATGCGCGCGCGGCCGTCGTTTTGCAGGGAGACTTGCTACTCGGCGGGCTTCGGCGCCGCCGAAGCGGCATGCACGTCACCTTCGCTGGGAAGCATCGACAGGGCAAGGAACGAACAGAAAGCCACGCCGGCCAGCACCGACAGCAGCACGGGGAAGCCCGCATCCTTCACCGCGGGGCCGATGAGCGCCACGACGAAGGAACTCACGCCGAAGCCGATCGCCAGGCGAACGCCGGTCACGCGGCTGCGCATGCGGTCGTCGATATAGCGCACGATCATCGCATCGGTGAACGGTATGGCACCGAACACGAGCAGCATGAAGGCGATGGCCGTGAAGAACAGCGCCCAGCCCTGGACCTGCGAGGCGATCAGGAACAGCGGGACCTGCAGCAGCACGATCGGCAGGTAGATGTTCTTCAGCGGATAGCGGTCGATCATCTTGCCGACCACGAGCTGGGCGAGCGAGGCCAGCGCGAAGATGATGAACAGCATCGTGGCCAGCATCGCCGGATCCTGCGCGATGGTCTTGGCGCGGTTGGCCAGCAGCTCGCCGTTTCCGTTGGTCGTGAAGTTGAAGATGATGCTGCCGGTCACCGCGGTGAAGGTCATGATGGCGAACACACGCGCCATGACCGACGGCGGCAGGTCGAGCATCTTGGCCTTTCGCTTGGCCGGCGCCATTTCCTCGCGCGGCACCAGAGCCACGAAGGCGACGGCGCAGATCAGGCAGATGACGCCCGGGATGATGAACGCCGCCTGCCAGCCGAAGCGCTGGGCAATATAGACCGAGAGGCCCGCCGCGATGGCGATGCCCATGTTGCCGGCGAGGCCGTTCACGCCGATCGTGAAGCCGGGATTCTTCGCCTTTTGGACCAGCATCGGGATCCCGACCGGGTGATAGATCGAGGCGAAGGCGCCCATCAGGGTCAGCGCGGCGCCGATCTGCCACTTGTTGGTGCAGAGCGCGATGATCAGGGCGGAGACTCCCATGCCCACGAAGAAGATCACCATCATGATCCAGCGGCCCCAATGGTCGCCGAGCCGGCCGCTGACGATCGAGCCGGCGCCGAACATGAAGAGCGCGCCGTAGTTGAACGGCGTGAGCTCTGTCCACTCGACGCCCCACACCCCGGCGATGACGCCCCAGGAATAGGCGAAGACCACCAGGATCCAGTGATCCATGGCGTGGCCGATATTGAGCAGGATCGAAGTTGGACTGCCGTGGCTCATCTTGTTGTTCCTCCAGGAACGTCGAGACTAGGCTTGGTCCGCCTGTCTGGCTTGCGCTATATTGCCAACTAATGTCGCGAAAACGCCAAACCGGCCGCTCGACCGATCCTGAGGACTACCAGCAGGTCCCCCGGGCGGTCGCAGCCATGCCCAAGGATTTCCCCGACAGCTTCGAAATCGCGCCGCACCGTCATCGCCGCGCCCAGCTCATCTACGCGACCGCCGGTACGATGCGCGTGTCCACGGAAGAAGCCGTCTGGGTGGTGCCGCCCCAGCGCGCGCTGTGGATGCCGCCCGGCATCCACCATTCGATCGTGATGTCCGGCGACGTGACGATGCGCACACTCTATCTGCGCCAGGATGCAGCGGCCGGAATGCCCGACATGTGCCGCGTCTTGCACATATCTCCCTTGCTGCGCGAACTGATCGTGCGCGCGACCGAAATGCCGGTGGACTATGACGAGCGCGGCGCGGCCGGCCATGTCGTGGCGCTGATCCTCGACGAGTTGCACCGCGAACCTTCCTTGCCGCTGCATCTTCCGATGCCGCGCGACAAGCGACTGCATCGCCTCTGTTCGGCCCTGCTCGCCCATGCAGGCGACCAGCGCACCCTGGAGGAGTGGGCGGGCTGGGCCAATGCGAGCCCGCGGACGCTGGCCCGTCTGTTCTTGACGGAAACCGGTTTGACCTTCGGGGCCTGGCGCCAGCAGGCAAGGGTGCTGGAGGCAATGGGCCGTCTGGGCGGCGGCCAGGCCGTGACCGACGTCGCCCTCGATCTCGGCTACGAGAGCGTCAGCGCCTTCAGCGCCATGTTCCGGCGCGCCTCGGGCGCTTCGCCCAGCGCCTATCGCCCCTCCCGTTAAGACCCTCCAGCGCGTGCGGGATTTCCCGCACGTTTGCAAATGGTTAGCGCTTGACGCTGGATGGTAATAATCCCCCAATGCGCCCCCCGTTTAGGGTAATCTAAACCGTCGTTTACCAGTTTCTGAGTCGCCGCTCCCGCCGCCGCCTGGAGTTTATGTTGAAGCCGACTGACATCGCCAATCCCGACTACTTTCATAAAGTCGTCGATTGCCAATGGGCCTGTCCTGCCCATACCCCCGTCCCCGAGTACATCAGGCTGATCGCGCACGGACGTTACTCCGATGCGTACATGATCAACTGGAAGTCCAACGTCTTCCCGGGAATCCTTGGCCGGACCTGCGACCGTCCCTGCGAGCCGGCCTGCCGGCGCAGCCGCGTCGAGGACGAGACGCTGGTGAAGGGCAAGAAGGAGCCGGTCGCGATCTGCCGCCTGAAGCGCGTCGCCGCCGACTACAAGGACGACGACGACATCAATTCCAAGATGCCCAAGGCGGCGGCGAAGAACGGCCGGCGGATCGCCTGTATCGGCGGCGGCCCCTCCTCCCTCACCGTCGCGCGCGACCTCGCGGTACTGGGCTACGAGATCGTCATCTACGACCAGGATCCCAAGCTCGGCGGCTTCATTCGCACGCAGATCCCGCACTTCCGTCTGCCTGAGTCGGTGATCGACGAGGAAGTCGGCTACATCACCGGCATCGGCAACGTCGAGTTTCGACATCAGAAGGTCGACTCGCTGAAGGCCGTCCTGGCTGAGGGCTACGACGCGGTGTTCGTCGGCTCGGGCGCGCCGCGCGGTCGCGACCTCGACGTGCCGGGCCGCAAGGAAGCCTCGGCCAACATCCATATCGGCCTCGACTGGCTGTCGTCGGTCTCGTTCGGCCACATCGACAAGGTCGGCAAGCGCGTGATCGTGCTGGGCGGCGGCAACACGGCGATGGACTGCTGCCGTACCGCCCGCCGTCTCGGCGGCGAGGACGTGAAGGTCATCGTCCGCTCCGGCTTCGACGAGATGAAGGCGTCGCCCTGGGAAAAGGAAGACGCGATCGGCGAGGACATTCCCATCCTCAACATGCTCGTCCCGAAGGAAGTCCGCCACGAGGGTGGCAAGATCAAGGGCGTGCTCTTCGAGAAGGTGGTTGCGAAGTACGACGACAAGGGCCGCCGCTCGCTGGTCCCGTCGGGCGAGCCCGACGAGTTCCACGAGTGCGACGACGTGCTGGTCGCGATCGGCCAGGAGAACGCCTTCCCGTGGATCGAGAAGGACGCCGGCATCGAGTTCGACAAGTGGGGCCTGCCCCAGCTCAACGAGAAGACCTTCGCCAGCACGCATCCGAAGGTGTTCTTCGGCGGCGACGCGGCGTTCGGCCCGAAAAACATCATCTGGGCGGCCGCGCACGGCCACGAGGCGGCGACCTCCATCCACAAGATGCTGATCGGCGAGAACCCCGAGGAGCGTCCCGCGCCCGGCGTCAACGTGGCCAGCCAGAAGATGGGCATCCATGAGTGGAGCTATGACAACGCTCCCACCATCGACCATCGCCTCAAGGTCCCGCATCGCCCCAAGAAGGAGGCGCTGAAGGACATCATGGCCGAGGTCGAACTGGGCTTCGATCCGCAGCTCGCCTTCAAGGAGGCGCAGCGCTGCCTCAACTGCGACGTCCAGACCGTGTTCAGCGGCCAGCTCTGCATCGAGTGCGACGCCTGCGTCGACATTTGCCCGATGGACTGCATCACCTTCACCGAGAACGGTGAGGAGAAGGAGCTGCGCACGCGCCTGATGGCGCCGGCGATGAACCCGACCCAGGACCTCTATGTCGGCGACGGCCTCAAGACCCAGCGGGTCATGGTCAAGGACGAGGATGTCTGCCTGCATTGCGGCCTGTGCGCCGAACGCTGCCCGACCGGCGCATGGGACATGCGCAAGTATTACATCGAAATGACACACGCGGAGCACGCATGCCGCAAGCAATAGCTGCCGTTAACGATTTCGTCGTCAAGTTCGCGAACGTCAACGGATCCGGATCGGCCTCGGCCAACGAACTCTTTGCCCGGTCGATCCTGCGCATGGGCGTGCCCGTCAGCCCGCGCAACATCTTCCCCTCGAACATCCAGGGCCTGCCGACCTGGTACGAGGTGCGCGTCACCGAGAAGGGTTATCTCGGCCGGCGTGGCGGCGTCGACATGATGGTCGCGATGAACCCGCAGACCTGGGCCGAGGACGTGAAGGAGATCACGCCCGGCGGCTACCTGTTCTACGATTCGACCAAGCCCATGCCGTCGTCGATGTTCCGCGAGGACATCAACGTGATCGGCGTGCCGCTCACGGCGATCACCAACGCCACCTACTCCGACGCCCGCCAGCGCCAGCTCTTCAAGAACATCATCTATGTCGGCGCCCTCTCGGTGCTGCTCGACATCGACGAGAAGGAAATCCAGCGGCTGTTCGGCGAGCAGTTCAAGGGCAAGGAAAAGCTCATCGATTCCAACGTGAAGGCGATGAACCTCGGCCGGGACTGGGTGAAGCAGCATGTCGATCCCGACCTGGTGAAGCTCAAGGTGCGCCACGCCGACAATGTCGGCGACCGCATCTTCGTGGAAGGCAACAGCGCGGCCGCGCTGGGCGCCGTCTATGGCGGCGCCACGGTCTGCGCCTGGTATCCGATCACGCCATCTTCTTCGCTGGCCGAGGCGTTCCAGAGCCATTGCAAGAAGTTCCGGCACGACAAGGAGACCGGCAAGGCCAAGTACGCGATCGTGCAGGCCGAGGACGAGCTCGCCTCGATCGGCATGGTGATCGGCGCCGCCTGGAACGGCGCGCGCTCCTTCACCGCCACGTCCGGTCCCGGCATCTCGCTGATGACCGAATTCATCGGCCTCGCCTACTTCGCCGAAGTCCCGGCGGTGCTGGTGAATGTGCAGCGCGGCGGTCCCTCGACCGGCATGCCGACGCGTACCCAGCAGTCGGACCTGCTGGGTTGCGCCTATGCCTCCAACGGCGACACCAAGCATGTGCTGCTGTTCCCCGAGGATCCGCGCGAGTGCTTCGAGTTCACCGCCGAGGCGCTCGACCTCGCCGACCGGCTGCAGACCCCGATCTTCGTCATGACCGACCTCGACATCGGCATGAACCACCGCCTGTGCAAGCCGTTCGCCTGGGACGAGAACCGCGTCCTCGACCGCGGCAAGGTGATGACCGCCGAGGATCTCGAGGCCGGCAAGACCTTCGGCCGCTACCTCGACGTCGACGGCGACGGCATCCCGTTCCGCACCTATCCGGGCACGCATCCGACCAAGGGCTCCTACTTCACGCGCGGCACCACCAAGGACGAGTTCGCGCGCTACTCGGAAGAAGGCCCGGTCTATGTGCGCAACATGGAGCGGTTGCAGAAGAAGTGGGAGACCGCAAAGAAGATCGCGCCGCAGCCGCTGCGCTATTCCTCGCCCAAGCCGACCCGCTTCGGCGTGATCTACTTCGGTTCGACCAGCCCCGCGATGGACGAGGCGCTCGACCATCTCGAGACCGAGGGCCATCACGTCAACGCGCTACGCGTGCGCTCCTTCCCCTTCGCGCAAAGCGTCGAGGACTTCATCCACGAGCACGACCGCGTGTTCATCGTGGAACAGAACCGCGATGGGCAGCTCCGCACCATGCTGCTCAGCGAATACACGCTCGACGCGCGCAAGATCGTGCCCGTCCTGCACTATGACGGCACGCCGATCACGGCTCGCTTCATCGCGAACGACATCGCCCAGAAGCTCAGTCAGCTCAAGGTTGTCTCTTTCGACAAGGCTGCGTCATGACCTACATCGCCAAGCCCCGGCTCCATCATCCCTCCCTGGTCAAGAACAAGGCGGGCTTCACGCGCCGCGACTACGAGGGCGCCGTCTCGACGCTCTGCGCCGGCTGCGGCCACGACTCGATCAGCGCCGCGATCATCCAGGCCTGCTACGAGCTCGACATCCTGCCGCACCAGGTCGCCAAGCTCTCGGGCATCGGCTGCTCGTCCAAGGCGCCGACCTACTTCGTGGGCGCCAGCCACGGCTTCAACACCGTGCACGGCCGCATGCCGTCGGTGATGACCGGCGCCAACCTGGCCAACCGCGACCTGATCTACATGGGCGTGTCGGGCGACGGCGATTCCGCCTCGATCGGCCTCGGCCAGTTCGCCCATGTCATGCGGCGCGGCGTGAACATGACCTACATCGTCATGAACAACGGCGTGTACGGCCTCACCAAGGGCCAGTTCTCCGCCACCGCCGACAAGGGCTCGATCAGCAAGAAGGGCGTCTCCAACCCCGATTCCTCGATCGACATGGTGTCGCTGGCCATCCTGATGGGCGCCACCTTCGTCGGCCGCTCCTTCTCGGGCGACAAGCACCAGCTGGTGCCGCTGATCAAGGCGGCGATGGACCACAAGGGCGCGGCCTTCCTCGATGTCATCAGCCCCTGCGTGGCCTTCAACAACCATGCCGGCTCGACCAAGAGCTACGACTATGTGCGCGAGCACAACGAGGCGCTGAACCGCATCGACTTCATCGAGACCCGCGAGGAGATCACCACCTCCTACGATCCCGGCACAACTAAGATCGTGCAGCAGCATGATGGTTCGATCCTGCGCCTGCGCAAGCTCGGCGAGGAGTACGATCCGTCCGACAAGGTCGCGGCCGTCAAGCGCGTCCAGGAGGGCCTGCATGCCGGCGAGGTGGTGACCGGTCTGCTCTACGTCGATCCGACCCCGAGCGACCTGCACGCCAACCTGAACACGGTCGACGTGCCGCTAAACACGCTGAACGCCCCGGAGCTCTGCCCCGGCACCTCGGCACTCGACAAGATCAACGCGAGCCTGCGCTGACAAGACTCCGTCGTCTCGACCGTAGCGCGCAGCGCGGAGTGGAGAGACCTTTTCTCTACGAGCAGCCGGCATTTGATAGGGCGAAGGTCTCTCCACTCCGCACCTTCGGTGCTCCGGTCGAGACGACGGTGATTCATGAATTCTAAAGGTCGACCCTCTCCTCGGCGACCGACTTGCGCTTTTCCATGTTGAAGCGGCCGGCATAGATCGGCCGTTCGCCGGTCGTCGGGCCGGGATACTGCACGATCAGGATCTCGCCGCCGGTCTCGGTCCGAAACTCGCCCTCGAAATGCGGATCGGGGTGATAGAGCATCGTGCCCGGCGTGCAGGTGCGGCCGTCGATTACGAAGTCGCCCTTCAGCACCAGCCAGACCTGGGCAAAGCCGTGATAGTGCTCGGGGTGATGAGCCCCCGGCTCCAGCCGCAGGATGCCGGCATTCGGCTGCGTCGGGTCCTCGGGGCTCGGATGGAACAGCATCTTGCCGGTCTCGCCCGGCCAGCGGATCGTCTCCCACTCGATCTCGTCGAGATGGCGCACCTGGTAGGGCTTGTGGTCACGACGGGAGGCCTCGCGCTCGGTGGCCAGCGTCGCATTGGCCGCCGCCGTGTCGGGAACATGCTTGCTCATGCCTGGCTTTCCTCCTTCGGCTTCTCTTCCTTGATTTTCGAGGACGCGAGGCGCCACCAGTCCGGCACCTCGGCCGCATCGGCGGGCTTTGCCACCGACATCAACACCTGGGCCTGCCCACGCCCGGCATTCTCGGCGCGGTGCGGCTGTTGCGAATCGATCAGGATTCCGTCGCCCGCCTTCAGCAGGTGCTGTTCGTCGCCGACATGGAACAGCACTTCGCCCGACAGCACGTAGCAATGCTCCTGGCCAGGATGCGAGACGGTCGCCTCCATGCCCTTCGCGCGCGGGAAGACCAGATGGAAGACCTCCATGCGATCGAGCGGTGCGCCGCCGCCGAGGTGGCGCCAGCGGTAGCCGGTCGCGGCCACCTCCTGCAGCCCGCCCTCGCCAGCCCTGTGCACGGCAACCATCGTCTTGGCCGGTGCCGCCTCGCTGGGAAAGAGTTCGTGCAGGCCCAGCCCCAACGCGTCGGCGAGCTGGATCAGGTTGGCGATCGAGGCCGCCGCCTGTCCGCGCTCGAGCTTCGACAGAAAGCCTTCGGAGACCCCCGCCCGGCCGGCCACATGGGCGAGCGTCAGGCCGGCCCCGGTCCGGGCGGTCCGCAGGCGATGGCCGATGTCACGGGTGGTTTCGGCGATGCGCTCAGGTGATCTGCTCATCCCCTCTGATGGACCGGACTTTCATTGAAGGCAAGTTGTCTTTCTCCACTGGCATGCCTGCGAAACGGCTAAGCTGTCGTCCATGGACGACACCGCGACAGGCTTCCGGCTCGGCGAGGCTGGCTTCTTCCCGTGGGGAACGCGCTTCAATGCCGTGGTTCGAGACTTCGAGGGAATGGGCTATGCCTGCCGCCCCCTGCCCTGCACGGAGGCCTACGGCTTCGCCACCTGCTCGGCAGAACCTTCCTCGCCGCGGCCCGACCGGCCGGTCCTGAGCGTGACCTACGAATTGGCCGCCACCGCCACCCCTTCGAAAGACCTGTTCGCCCGGCTGGTGATCCGTCTCGGCGCCCCGCAGACGATCCAGCGCGACGAGCTTTCGCCCCATGCAGGCTTGTCCAGCCATGTCGTGCTCCATGCCACCTGGAGGACGGTCGACGGCATCCCCATCGGCCTCTCGCTTTACGGGGCGCCGCGCGCCACCGAGTTCGGAGAAAGCGCCGGCGCTCTCTACCTGAGCTGGGGTGATCTCGAGGCGGCCGCCGCTCCGTGGATCGGGGACTGGCACGCGGCCAACGACGCGGTCGCGCGCGCGGCCCAATCGCCGGGTCCGATCGAGCGGTTCAGGGTCAGCTACGACGTGCGGACGAGCGACGCCCACGAGCCGCTTCGTATCGCCCACCGTTGCCTGAACGCGCCCGAGTTGCTCGACACGCCGCGCTCGATCGCGCTCGGCCTCGGCGACCGGGGCTTCGCGCTGTGGAGCGACGCGACGGGCAGGCGCTGGCACCTTTCGACGTCGGCCTGCACGATCGTGCTGGGCGGGCCGGAAACCTCGCGGGTCAGGGTCGCCAGTGTACAGCCGGCGCGCGGTGGCGGCTTCTCTTCCATCGACATCGGCGGCTGGTGGGCACGCGATGCCTGGAACTCGCGCGCGATCGAGGAGGCCGTGCACGCCCTCGATCGCGTGCCCGGCCTCACCATCGAGCGCTCGTCAGGTCACGACGTTTAGGGTTCCCGTCTCGCCCGGCGCACGCTTCAGGTCGAGACGCGTCTCGTGCCACTGACGCAGCGACGGACGATGGCCAATCGACACGACAGTCGCCCGCGGCAACCGCTCCTTCAGCACACTGTAGACCGCCGCCTCGTTGGCCTCGTCGAGCGAGGCCGTCGCCTCGTCGAGGAACAGCCAGTCGGGCTTGAAGACCAGCGCGCGCGCGATCGCGAGGCGCTGCTGCTCGCCGCCCGACAGGATGTTGCTCCAGTGCGCCTCCTCGTCGAGACGGCCGGAGAGATGGCCGAGCCGGGCCGCCTCCAGCGCCTGCACGATCTCGGCATCGTTGGCCGTGGAGGTTTCGTCGGGATACTTCACCGCGTCGCGCAGGGTTGCGATCGGGATGTAGGGCTTCTGCGGCAGGAACAGCACGCGCGCGCCGGCCGGGATCAGCACCCGCCCGTGCCCGAACGGCCAGATGCCGGCCAGCGCCCGGAACAGCGTGCTCTTGCCCGAACCGCTCGAACCGGAGATCAGCGTCCAGGCTCCCTTCGGCAGGGTGAGGTTCAGGTCCTTCAGAAGGGTCTGGCCGGTGGGCAAAGCGAGATCGAGGCCGCTGGTGCCGACATCGATACGCCCGGCCTCCGCGCCGACGGTGATGTTCTCCGGCGGCTTCTCGTCGATCGCGGTTTGCAGCCCCTTCAAGCGGTCCATCACCGCCCGCAGCTCGGCCACGTTGGTATAGTTGTCGATGAAGAAGGACAGGGCCGACTGCACCTGCCCGAAGGCCTGCGCCGTCTGCATGACGACGCCCAGCGTGATCGCGCCGGCGAAGAAGCGCGGCGCCGTCACGATGTAGGGGAAGATGATCGCGAGCTGGCCATAGCCGATCTGGTAGAAGACCAGCTGCATCTCGGTCACCAGCACGCGCCAGGCATTGTTGAACACGTCGGTGAACTTTTCCTCGAGCACCTCGTTCTCGCGCGACTCGCCGCGATAGAGCGCGATGCCTTCGGCATTCTCGCGTACCCGCATCAGGCCGAAGCGGAAATTCGCCTCGTAACGCTGCTGCAGGAAGTTGAGCGGGATCAGTCGCCGGCCGACCAGGTTGGCCAGCCAGGTGCCGAGGAAGGCGTAGATCAGCGCCGCCCAGACCATGTAGCCGGGGATCACCACGTCGAGCCCGATGAAGGACAGCGACATCGGTCCCGACAGCTGCCACAGGATGAACAGGAAGGAGATCAACGTCGCCACTGCGCTGATCAGGCCCAGCAGCAGGGTCATCGTGTAGAAGCCCAGCAGCCGCAGATCCTCGGAGATGCGCTGGTCGGCATTGTCGACCTTGCGCTCGAGTTCGATCCGGTAGTAGCCGCGGCCGTCGAGCCAATGGGAGAGATAGTGTCCCGTCAGCCACCGCCGCCACCGGAGGCGCAGGTACGGGCTGACCAGCCCGCGCGCCACCCCGAAAGCGATGGCCAGCGCGGCGATCCAGCCGAAATTGCCCATCTCGGTCCAGAAGGCCGCTTCGTCCTTATTCTGCAGGCTGTCGTAGAAGCGCCGGTTCCATTCGCTGAAGGCGACGTTGACCGTGACGCTCGCCAGGGTGAGCACGATCGCACCCACCAGCAGGGCGATGGCGATCCAGCGCTCCTCCGACCGGAAGTACGGGACGACCAGCCGCCACCAGTCGGCGAAGTAGGAACTCACGCTCTTCATGCAGAAAATCCTTTCGGGCGGCACACTGCCGAGGCAGCGCGACGATGACAACGGCGCGCGCGGCGGCTATAGCGCCGCACGATGGATGCCACCCCTCTCGCCTCCCGCCGCGCCGCAGTCGATGTGCTGATGGCTTGTCTCGACAAGGGCCAGCCGCTCGACGACGCGCTGGCCGGCCATCGCGGCTTCACGGCGCTCGATCCGCGCGACCGCGCCTTTGTCCGCCTGCTGCTGGCCACGACCGTGCGCCACCTGGGCGAGATCGAGGGCGTGCTGTCCGGCCTGATCACCAAACCCCTGGAGGGTGCGAACGCTGTCGGCCGTCAGGTCCTGCGCCTGGGGGCCGCCCAGCTGATGTTCCTCGGCACGCCGCCCCATGCGGCGGTCGATACCTCGGTGCGCCTGGTCGAGGATGCCGGCCTGCACCACCTCAAGGGCCTGATCAACGCCGTGCTGCGCCGGATCTCGCGCGACGGCGACGCCCTGCTGGTCGATCGCGACCCCGCCCGCCTCAACACGCCGCGCTGGCTGTGGGAGAACTGGATCCACGCCTATGGCGAGGATACGACGCGCGCCATCGCGTCGGCACACCTGCACGAGGCGCCGCTTGATCTCACCGTCCGCCGGGATGCCGATTTCTGGGCCGACCAGCTCGAAGCCGAGAAGCTCCCGACCGGCACCCTGCGGCGGAAGGGCGGCGGCCACATCGCCGAGCTGCCGGGCTTTGCCGAGGGCATCTGGTGGGTGCAGGACGCCGCCGCCGCCCTCCCCGTGCGTCTGCTGGGCGACGTCACCGACAAGCGCGTCGCCGATCTCTGCGCCGCGCCGGGCGGCAAGACGATGCAGCTCTGCGCCGCCGGCGCCCAGGTGACGGCCGTCGACATTTCGGCCCGCCGCATGACGCGCCTCGGTGAAAACCTCGCGCGCGCCGGCCTGTCGGCCAATCTCGTGACCGCCGATGCGAGCAAGTGGACACCCGAAGAGAAGTTCGACGCGATCCTGCTGGACGCCCCCTGCTCCGGCACCGGCACCCTGCGCCGCCATCCCGACATCGCCTGGCTGAAGGACGAGGAGGATGTCGCGCGGCTGAACGTCACCCAGGACCGTCTGCTGGTTCACGCTCTCAGCCTGCTGAAGCCCGGCGGCACCCTGGTCTACGCCGTGTGCTCGCTGCAGGAGGACGAGGGAATCGAGCGCATCAACGCCCAGCTCGTCCGCAATCCGCAGCTCAAGCGCGTGCGTGTCACGCCGGCGGAACTCCCGGGCCTCGAGGACGCCATCACCCCGCGCGGCGACGTCCGCACCCTGCCCTTCATGTGGGCCGAGCGCGGCGGCCTCGACGGGTTCTATATCGCGCGATTGACCTTATAGGAGCGCGCCTTGTCAGACCCTCGAACTCGGGCTGTAGAACGGCTGGTGCTTCGAGGGCTCCATGTAGTTCTCGTAGAACTTGCGGGCGTGCGGCAGCAGGGCGACCGAGAGCTTGCGACGCTCGACCTCGTCGTCGGCCAGGGCCTTGCTGAGATCGTCGTGCAGCGCCTTCAAAGCGGCGGTCTTGTCGACCTTGGTGAAGAGGCCGTCCTTGTAGATTACCTCGCCGTCGCACATCGTCATGGTCACGGCCTGCTGCTTGGCGCGCTGCACGACTGCATCAAGTGTCGGCGTCATCTCGTCGAGATAGGGATAGGCCACGCTGTCCCAGTCGATCAGCACCATGTCGGCGGCCTTGCCGACCTCCAGCGTGCCGATGCTCTCGCCGAACGGCGTGGTCTTCGCGCCGCCGACGGTGGCCATGCGCAGGACCTGCGCCATGGTCGGTACGTCGGCCTCGACCATGCCCGGCACGCGATGCGCGCGCAGCACCAGCTTCAGCTCCTGCAGCATGTCGCGGTCGTCGTTGATGCCGGCCTCGTCCAGGCCGATCGCGGTGTTGATGCCCTTCTTCTCGAAGTGATTGAGCGCCGCCACACCGGAGCGCAGACGGAAGTTGGACGAGCAGTTGTGGCAGACGCAGCCCTTGGCCTCGGCCAGCCGGTCGATGTCCTTCTCGTTCAGCCAGACGCCGTGCCCGAGAGTCAGCCGCTCGTTCACCATGCCGAAGCGGTCAATATATTCGAGCGCCGTGCAGTTGCCGCGCCGCCAGGCATATTCCTTCTGGTAGGCGGTCTCGAGCAGGTGCATGTGCATCGGCACATTGTACTGGGCCGAGGCTTCGCTGAGCTTGGTGAGCGCCGGGTCCGAGCACCAGTGCAGGTTGGCCGGCGCCAGCTGGATCTTCACCCGGCGCTTGTTGTGATGCTGCGAATGGAAGGACTTGAACATGTCCATCGCATCGTCGAGGCCCATCTTGAAGCGGTCGAACCAGCGCTGCATCGGCCCCTGCAGCTCCTTCGGCAGGCCGCGCACGAACTCCTCGTCGGCCTGGTAGACAAGCCGGTTCTGGTCGCGCACCGCATAGCAGTAGCTGACCCGCATGCCGACATCTTCATAGGCCTTGATCGTATCGTTCGCGCGCTTTTCGACATCCGGCAGGGTGCCGGGCATCCAGCCCTGGATGTGCTGAACCGTGGTGATGCCGGAGCCGATCATCTCGAAGGCCGAATAGAGCGTATCGAGATAGAGGTCGACGTTGCGGATCACCATGCGGGTGATGAACCACAGTTCCAGCGGCATGTCGGGCGAGCCGAGCTGAACCGGCGTCAGGCCGACATGGTGATGGCCGTTGACGAAGCCCGGCAGCAGGATCTCCTTGCCCGTGCCGATCACCGGCACGGTCGGGTGCTTGGCGTGCAGGTCGTCATAGGTGCCGACTTCGACGATGACACCGTCTTCCTGGAGGACGGCGCCGTCCTTGATCTCGTTCCAGGTAAAACGGTCCTTGGTGCCCGTGATGGCGGCGCGGCTACGGATCAGGCTGGTGGCCATGTCGGCTTCTCCTTCGTCTGTGACATTTGAATCAGGCGGTGGCGGCGAGCGCTTCCTGCTCGGCGAAGGCGCGATCGACCTCATCGCGCAGCAGGTCGGTGAGCTGGATGCGGAGATCCTCCGCTTCGCGCGAGAAGAGGTTGCGCGGGCGTGGCATGTCGATCGGCACGATGGTCTTGATGCGCCCCGGCCGCGACGTGAAGACGACGACCCGGTCGGCCAAGGCCACCGCCTCGTCGATGTGATGGGTGACGAACAGCACCGAAGCACCGGAATCGCGCCAGACATCGAGCAGGAAATCCTGCATGCGCGCCCGCGTCTGGACGTCCAGCGCCGCGAACGGCTCATCCATCAACAGCACCTTGGGACGCATGGCGAGCGCACGGGCCACGGCGACCCTCTGGCGCATGCCACCCGACAGCTCGTCGGGCCGCTTGTCCATTGCGGCCTTGAGCCCGACCCGCTGAAGCGCCTCGGCGGCGACGCTGCGACGCTCTTCCTTGCTGGCACCGCGGATCGACAGGCCGAAGCTCACATTTTCCCACACGGTCAGCCACGGGAAGAGCGAGGTTTCCTGGAAGATCAGGCTGCGCTGCGGCGACGGCGTCTCCACCAGGTCGCCGAAAGACCAGAGCTGGCCCTCGGTCGCGTCCTCGAGGCCGGCGATCAGATAGAGCAAGGTGCTCTTGCCACAGCCCGAGGGGCCGAGAAGGACCACGAATTCGCCCGGCGCGACATCGAGGTCGATGTCCGTCAGAGCATTGTGGGCCCGCTTCGTGCCGGCCGCCCAGGTCTTGCCGACGCCGCGGCAGACCACGGCGTCTTTCGACGAGAATGTCGGCGGTGCATCAAAGGCCACGCAGCTTCTCCTTGGTGTCGGGCAGCCAGTAGAGGATACGCCGCTGGGCCTGGCGCAACAGCCAGTCGAAGGCGAAGCCCAGCACGCCGATCACGGCGATGGTGAAGAAGACCAGCGACGGATTGAACGTGTTGCGCGCCAGCATGATGACCTGCCCCATGCCGTAGCCGACACCCGTCGACTCCGCGACCAGCACCACCATCCAGGCGCCGAACAGGTTGAGCCGCAGCACCTGCAGCATGCCGGGCAGGATCGCCGGCACGATGACCCGCCCGTAGATCTGTCGCTTCGACGCGCCCATCGTACGAGCGACGTTGATGAAATTGGGGCTGACGCCGTCGATCTGCGCGACCGTGGCCAGCACCATGTGAAAGAACAGTGCCACCACCACCATGAAGATGGCGGGCGCATTGCCGATGCCGAACAGGAAGATGGCGACCGGCAGCCAGGCAATGGGCGACACCGGCGACAGCAGCGTGATGGTCGGCAGCACGAGCTTGTCGAAGAAATGATGGTAGCGGATGAGGACACCCATCCCGATCGCCAGTACCGAGGCCATCGCCAGGCCGACGAACACGCGGG
>Ga0182739_1000964_pt1 | contig 32115 bp, 33 predicted proteins | sample eDN5th30CBELigBY_FD_128873 | JGI IMG/M metagenome (GOLD analysis project Ga0182739, IMG submission 128873) | Enriched backyard soil microbial communities from Emeryville, California, USA - eDNA 5th pass 30_C BE-Lig BY (version 2) (version 2) | ecosystem: Environmental > Terrestrial > Soil >... | reverse complement strand
TGCTGCAACAGCAGCAAGCTGTCATAGAGCAGCTGGTTGACCGGCCCGCGCCCGATGACCCCTACGATTCCACACATGGTGAGATTTCCTGGTTGATTTGAAGCTAATCAATACGGCAGCCACGTCGCCAGGGATGGCGGCAGCCACGTCTTGATATGTTTGATGGCCTCGATGGCCGAATGCGAAAACATGGCGTCCTGCCACCACGGTTCTTGGGGCAGCGGCGTATAGCCTGCGGCGGCGACCAGCGCCAGCACGATCAACAGACCACGGGCCAGCCCGAACATTCCCCCGAGGCCGTGGTCGGCCGGGCTCAGTCCGGTGCTGCGGATCAGGGCGGCAAGCGTCATATTGACCAACCCCACGCCGAGCAACACGATGATGAACACTGCTGCGTACGAGACTCCCATGCGCAGCACCGTCGTTTCGATATAGGGCTCCAGCCAGGTATAGACCGTGGGGCCCCACCAGATCGCGGCCACGAAGGCCAGCAGATAGGCGACCAGCGACAGCACCTCTTTGAGCAGGCCGCGCACCAGGCCCAGCACACCCGAAACCGCCAGGATGGCCAGCACGACGAAGTCGAAGCCGGTCACTATTGGGCGGCGATGAAACCATTGTCATAGCCCAGCGTGCGCAACCGCGCCTGGGCCGCCTGGGCCGCCTCACGCGAGGGGAATGGCCCCACCCGCAGACGGAACTGCTGCTTGCCGTTGATCGTGGCCTGCTCGACGAATGCGTTCGTGACGCCGGCCTGGTGCAGCTTGCCCCGGCGCGACTGGGCGTCTTCGGACGTGGTGTAGGCGGCGATCTGCAGCACGAAATTGCCTTTGGCGGCAGCCGGCTTGGGCGCGGCCGGCTTGGGCGCGGAGGCCGGCGCGTTGCGGCCTTCGAGCAGCGCCAGCGCGCGGGCGCCATCGTCCGAACGGACTTCGGGCTTGGCCGGCGTGGCCGGTTTGGGCTGTTCGGGCTTGGGTTTGGCGTCGGGTTTGGCTGGCGTGGCCGGCGGCGTCGCGGGCGGGCTGGCCTGCGGCGCGGCGGGCGCGGCGGCCACGGCTGGGGGCACGGATGTCACGGGAGGCGGCGTGGGAACGGCTGCGGGTTCGGTCGGTGCTGCGGCGGGCGACTCCGCGGGCGCTGCCGCCTGCGGTTCGGACACCTGGGGCTGGAACGGCGTGTTGCGATCCGGCACCTTGATGGGAATGTTGTCATCCACCGGCGCGGGCTGCGAATCGAGCACCATGGGCAGGATGATGACCGCGGCCAGCACCAGCGCCACGGCGCCCGCAAGCCTGCGCCGCGCACGACCGCGCAACTCGGCGGCCTGGACCTCGCTGGGCACGGCAGCCCGTTTGGAGGCCTGCGCCTGGTCGGCAGGATCTTTGCGTTTGAAAAAGCCCATGGAAGAGAATCCTTGCGGCGCCTTGCGGCATTGCGGCGGCGGGCCGCCCTGATGCCTATGGCCCGATTTGCCTATGCCTTGCGACCCAGAGCCTGCAAAACGGAGGCTACGGTGAGAAACGATCCGAACACCGCGATTCTATCATTCTCCCCTGCCCGTTCGCGCGCCGCGGCAAAGGCCTGGGCGGGATCGGCGTAGGCCTGGATGCCAGGACTTTCGCTGCCGGCGGGAAGCGCGGGAAGCGCCGCGGCCACCTGGTCCGCGAGCGCCTGGCCGGAGGTGCCGCGCGGTCCGGGCAGGCCCGCGCAATACCAATAGTCGACGCGGGAACCCAGCTTGGCGACCACGCCGGCGAGGTCCTTGTCGTTCAGCATGCCGAACACCGCATGGGTGTACGGATGAAAGCCCATGTTGTCCAGGTTCTGGGCCAGCACCGCCGCGGCGTGCGGGTTGTGCGCCACGTCGAGGATCACGGTGGGCTGACCCGGCAGGATCTGGAAGCGGCCAGGCAGCGAGGCCTGCAGCAGCCCCAGGCGCACGGCCTGTTGCTGCACGGGGAGGCGGTCGCGCACGGATTCCAGCGCGGCCAGCGCGGCCGAGGCGTTCAGGAGCTGGTTGGCGCCGCGCAGGGCCGGATAGGCCATCGCGCTGCGGCGCTGCTCGCGCCCGCCGTACGCCCACTGCTGGCGGTCGCCCGAATAGTTGTAGTCGCGGCCAAAGAGCCACAGGTCCGCGCCGATCGCCTCGACGTGGTCCAGCAGCGATTGCGGGGGAACGGGGTCGCTGCAGATGGCGGGACGGCCGCTGCGGTAGATGTGGGCTTTTTCGAAGCCGATCTTTTCGCGCGTGTCGCCCAGCCAGTCGGTGTGATCGAGGTCGACGCTGGTGACGATGGCGCAGTCCGCGTCCACGATGTTCACGGCGTCGAGGCGGCCGCCCAGCCCGACTTCCAGAACCACGGCATCGAGCCGCGACTGCGAGAAGAGGCGCAGAATGGCCAGGGTGGTGAATTCAAAGTAAGTCAGCGACACGTCGCCGCGCGCCGCCTCGACCGCCTGGAACTGGGCGATCAGGTCTGCGTCCGAGGCGATCTGGCCATTGACGCGGGCGCGCTCGTTGAAATCGATGAGATGGGGCGAGGTGTACAGCCCGACCTTGTAGCCGGCGGCCAGGAGGATGGCTTCCAGCATGGCACAGGTGGAACCCTTGCCGTTGGTGCCGCCAACCACGAATTTCACGCCCGGCAGCGCCAGCTCCATGCGCTGCGCCACCGCGCGCACCCGGTCCAGGCCCATGTCGATCGCGGTGGCGTGAATGGACTCCAGGTACTGCAGCCAGTCGGACAGGGAGGCGGCGGCGTCAGGCGTAGGGGCGGAAGACATGGGGGATTCGCGATGGACCGATAGACAATCAGCCGGCGATTTTAGCAGTCCGCGCCCGGTGTTTTCCCTAATCCCCTAGGGCGCGCCACGTTATCGCGGACCAAAAAAGGCTTGCCCATGTTTTTTTCATACGTGAAAATAAATTCATGTATGAAAAACAATAGGAAGAGACATGACGCAGCAACATACCCCCCGCTGGCTGGTGCGTGAAGCCGACGTGCCCGGCTACCACCCGGCCAACCATACCGGCACCCTGAACCGCCGGCTGATCGGGCCGGACACCGTCGGCGCGCGCGGCGTGGAGGTGCTGCTGGGCGTGATCGACAAGGGCAAGGGCGCGCTGCCGCACGCGCACCCGGGCATCGAACAGGTCTGCTACCTGATATCGGGCACCGCCCGCGCGCAGGTGCAGGACGAATGGGCCGACATGGGCCCCGGCGACTGCTGCTATTTCCCTCCCGACATTCCCCATGTTTTCACGGTGACGAGCGATGAACCGGCCCGGCTGCTGGTGATCTACACGCCCCCGTACGAAGAATCCCCCGATCGCGTGATCCGGGACTTTCCGGCGCCCCCCTCCGCCGCCTGACGCGGCGCTTTACCGGCAGCGGCCGCAGAGCCGCGCCGCATTCCATAAAACCAGGAGACACACCCATGCAATCCCTACGCCTGCTAGGCGCCGCGCTCGTCACGGGCGCGGCCTTGATGGCCGCTGGCCCCGCCCACGCCGCCGATTACCCCACCAAACCCATCACGCTGGTCGTGCCCTTCCCCGCCGGATCGGGCACGGACGCCGTGGGGCGGATCTTCGGCTCCGAGCTTTCGACCATCCTGGGTCAGCAGGTGGTGGTGGAGAACAAGCCGGGCGCCAACGCGACCATCGCGGCCAACTACGTGGCGCGGGCCAAGCCGGACGGCTACACGCTGTTCGTCACGACGAACACCTCGCATTCGGCCGCCCCGTGGCTGATGAAGAACGTGCCTTACGACCCGGTCAAGGATTTCACCCCGATCGCGCGCGGCGGCAACCTGCCCTTCATCCTGGTGGTGAACCCGAAGCGTCCCTGGAAGACCGTGGGCGACCTGGTGGCCGACGCCAAGAAGAATCCTGGCCGCATCACCTACGCCAGCGGCAACAGCACCGGCATCGTCGCCGGCGCCACGCTGGCCAACCGCGCCAAGATCGACATCCTGCACGTGCCGTACAAAGGCACGCCGCAGAGCCTGACGGACGTGGTGGGCGGCCAGGTGGACTTCATGTTCACCGACCTGGCCTCGGGCCTGCCCTTCGTGCAATCGGGCCAGTTACGCGCGCTGGCCGTGTCCACCGCCGAGCGCAGCACCATCGTTCCCGACCTGCCGTCGATGGCCGAAGCGGGCGTACCGGATTTCGACCTGAACTCCTGGAACGGCTACTTCGGCCCGGCCGGCATGCCGCCGGAGATCGTCGCCAAGCTGAACGCGGCCATCAACCAGATCGTCGCCAATCCCGACGTGAAAAAGCGCCTGGCCGGGCTGGGTTTCGACGCCTTTTCCAGCACGCCCGAGGCCTTTGGGCAGTTCGTGGGTGAACAGCGCGACCTCTGGGGCAAGCTGATTCGCGACGCGGGGATCGAGCAGCAATGATCGACCAGCCCCTGCCCGACACGCCCATCGCCGGGCCGCTTGCCGGCGTGCGCATCCTGGACCTGAGTTCGGTGGTGATGGGGCCGTACGCCACCCAGGTCCTGGCGGACCTGGGCGCGGACGTGATCAAGGTGGAGTCGCCGGCCGGGGACAACATGCGTGCCGTCGGCCCCATGCGCAACCCCGGCATGGGGCACCTCTACCTGCACCTGAACCGCAACAAGCGCTCCATCGTCCTGGACCTGAAGACGCCCGAGGGGCTGGAGGCCTGCCTGAAACTGGCCGAACGCTGCGACGCCGTGCTCTACAACATCCGTCCCCAGGCCATGGCGCGGCTGGGGCTGTCGTACGAGGCGGTGGCGGCGCGCAATCCGCGCATTGTCTACGTGGGCGCCTACGGCTTTGGCGAAGCCGGCCCCTACGCCGGCCGCCCCGCCTACGACGACCTGATCCAGGGCCAGACCGGCATCGCCGCCCTGTCGGCGCAGCAGAGCGGCGACGTGCCGCGCTATGCCCCCCTGACCCTGGCTGACCGGGCCGTCGGGCTGCACGTGGGCATCGCGCTGGTGTCCGCGGTGCTGAGCGCGCGGACGCTGGGACGAGGACAGCAGGTGGAGATTCCCATGTTCGAGGGCATGGCGCACCTGGTCCTGGGCGATCACCTGGGCGGCGCGACCTTCGAGCCGCCGATGGGGCCCACCGGCTACGCGCGCCTGCTGGCGCCGCACCGCCGGCCGTACGCCACCGCCGACGGCTACATCTGCCTGCTGATCTACAACGACAAGCACTGGCGCAATTTCTTCGACCTGATCGGCCGGCCCGAACTGTCGCGGGACCCGCGCTTCTGCACCCATGGCGCGCGCGCCGCGCACATCAGCGAGGTCTACGCCTTCGTGGCCGAGGTGATCGCCACGCGGCCCAGCCAGGACTGGCTGGACGCCCTGGCCCGGGCGGACATTCCCGCCTCGCAGCTCTACACCATCGACGGCCTGCTGCAGGACGAACATCTGGCCGCCACGGGCTTCATCCACGAAATGGACCACCCCTCGGAGGGCCGCATCCGCACCACCGCCCCGCTCGGGCGCTACGCGGGCACACCGACCTCCATACGCCGCCCCGCCCCGCGGCTGGGTCAGCACAGCCGCGAGGTGCTGGCCGAGGCGGGCTTTGGGCCGGAACAGATCGACGCCATGCTCGCGCGTGGCATTACCCAGGACGGAAACAACGATGGATTTTGAGTTCACCTCCGAGCAACTGGCGCTGCGCGACGCCGTCTCCCGCATCTGCGAGCGCTATCCCGACGAATATTGGCTGGAACGCGATCGCGACGGCGGCTTTCCGCACGCCCTGCACGCCGACCTGGCGCGCGACGGATGGCTGGGAATCGCGATGCCGCAGGAATACGGCGGCGCCGGCCTGGGCATGACCGAGGCCGCGCTGATGATGCAGACCATCTCCGCCTCGGGAGCCGGCTTTGCCGGCGCCTCGGCCGTCCACATGAACATCTTCGGGCTCAATCCGGTGGTGGTGTTCGGCACCGACGAACAGCGCGGACGCTGGCTGGAACCGCTGATCGCCGGCCGCGAAAAGGCCTGCTTCGCCGTCACCGAGCCCGACGCGGGGCTGGACACGACCAAGCTGAGCACCCGGGCCGTGCGCCAGGGCGACGAATACATCGTGCATGGCCGCAAGATCTGGATCTCCACGGCGCAGGTGGCCAGCAAGATGCTGCTGCTGGCTCGCACCACGCCGCTGTCCGACGTGGAAAAGCCCACGCAGGGCCTGTCGCTTTTCTATACCGATCTGGACCGCGACAAGATCGAAGTCCGCGAGATCGAGAAAATGGGCCGCAAGGCCGTGGACTCGAACATGCTGTTCATCGACGGCCTGCGGATTCCGGTGGCCGACCGCATCGGCGAGGAAGGCCGCGGTTTCGAGTACATCCTGCACGGCCTGAATCCCGAGCGCATCCTGATCGCGGCCGAGGCGGTGGGCATCGGCCGCGCGGCGCTGGACCGGGCCGTCAAGTACGCCGGCGAGCGGACGGTCTTCGGGCGCCCCATCGGGCAGAACCAGGGCATCCAGCATCCCTTGGCCCAGGCCTGGATGCAGCTGGAGGCCGCGGACCTGATGGTGTTCAAGGCGGCCAGCCTGTATGACGCCGGCAAGCCCTGCGGCCCGGCCGCGAATGCCGCGAAGTACCTTGCGGCCGAGGCCGGCTACAACGCCTGCCAGACGGCGGTGATGACGCTGGGCGGCATGGGGTACGCCAAGGAGTACCACGTGGAGCGGCTGCTGCGCGAGAGCTTCATCCCGCGCATCGCGCCGGTGAGCCCGCAGCTCATCATGTGCTTCATCGCGGAAAAGGTGCTGGGCCTGCCCAAGTCTTACTGACACTACACACTACATAAATAGGCACTGCCTGAGAAACCGTAACCGGGCGGCGGGCTGCGGCCCGACGCGCCGGGGACGGATCAGGCCTGCTGTTCCAGCCCCGTGCAGGCCGCCCGCAGGATGCGGGCATAGGTCTCCTGCTCCGGCTCGATGCGGTAGATGGGGCCGCCCACCGAAATGGCGTAGTGCTCGCCCGACAGCGTGACCGGCCAGGCGATCGCGCCCACGTCCGCGATCGACTCGCCGCTGTTCATGAACCAGCCCCGCTGCCGCGACGCCTCGATATCGGCCAGCAACGCGTCGCGCGTGACGAGCGTGCGCTCGTTGTAGCGCGTCATGGGCAAGGCCGCGAGCATGGCGTCCCGCGCGGACGGGTCCAGCAGCGAAAGCAGCGCCTTTCCCAGCGAATTGGCGTGTACGTCCTTGAACTCGCCGGCAACGGGGGCATAACGGATCGTATGTGGCGAATCCAGCACATCCAGGTACACGACGCGGCCGTCCGGCGACAGCTTGGCGAACACGATGGTTTCGCGCGTGGCTTCCCTTAATTCGGTGAGGCTGGGATAGACCCGGTCCAGGACCGGGTCGGCCCGCGCGATGCGCTGGGCCATGGCGAGCAGGCGGCCGGTCGGGTAATAGCCCTGGCGCCGCCCCGTCTCATAGAGATAGCCCAGGCCGGTCAGCGTGCGGATGAGCGCCAGGCAACTGGAGACGGGCACGTCCAGCAGGCGGGCCAGTTCCGACAGGGGCAGCGCGCGTTTCTCGCGGGCGTAGGTTTCGATGATTTCGATAACTCGCAACGCCGTCTTGACACTCATTGCCCGATCCAGACCATTAGCACGTGAACCACCTGTTTGCGCGGGGCTAAAGTTCCCTGCGAGGGTGTCGTTATGGTAACTGAGAATTTCCTGAAATCAGCGCGTTCCTCCCAGACGCCCCCGCCGTTGGAGTGATCATGGCCGTAACCCCGTTAGCCCCCGCAGCCTTCGCGTCGTTACCGGTTTCGACCGCGATCGCCACGCCGGACCCCGCAGCAACCGCCACCCCCGCCCCCGCCAGCACCAATAGCGGCGCTTCCGACAGCGCGACGTCGGACCAGTCGAAAGCGCAGAAGCTGCCGCTCGACAAGGCGCTGGATGAGATCAACGAACAGATGAAGGCCTGGTCGACGCAGCTTCAGTTCGAAATCGACCCCAATGTGCATCAGGTGGTCGTGTCGGTGATCGACGCGGAGTCCGGGGACGTCATTCGCACCATCCCCAGCGAAGCGGTGCTCAAAATCGCCAAAATGATCGTGAACATGCAGGGAAATGGCATTAAGACCTCTGCATGATCCGGCACCTGAAACACGGCTCGCCCCCATGTCTGGCGGGCCGGCGTTGAAAGAAGCCTCGAATTAGGCCCGCCTTATGCCTTTGCCCGGCCGATAGCCGGAACCCCATTTTTGTCAGAATTGCATCGCTAGGAAGGAATTTCACATGGCCACCATCACTAACCTCGGTTCGACTTCAGGCTTGCCCCTGGAGGACATCCTCACGAAGCTGGAAGCTGCCGAGGAAAAGAAGCTGGAGCTGTACACCGTACGGCAGACCAGCTACGAAACCCGTGTTACGGCATACGGCCAACTGAAGAGCGCCGTGGAAGCCGTGCAGAAGGCCGCCGCCGTGCTGGGCAAGGCCGAGACGCTGGGCGCCGTGAAAGGCAGCGTGACCGGCGGTGAAGCCCTGACCGCGACCGTGGCCGCCGAAGGCGCCGTGGCCGGCCAGTACACGATCAATGTGACGACGGTCGCCACTTCCCAGACCCTGCAATCGGGGGCCGTGGCGGATCGCAAGGCCTCCAATGGCGCCACCGGCTCGTTTGAAATCGAACTGGCCGATGGCACCAAGAAAACCGTCGACCTGAAGGACGACACGTCGCTGAACGGCATCGTCAAGGCGGTCAACGCCGACGACACGCTGGGCGTGCGCGCCACCGTCATCACCGACGGCGACGGCAAGAGCTACCTGATGCTGAGCGCCAAGGACACCGGCGTGCAGGCGTCGGTGAAGTCCATCACCGTGACGGGCGACCAGTCCCTCAAGGACGTGCTGAACTACAACACGGATGCGGGCGACATCAGCACCAAGATGACCGCCACCGCCGCCGTCGACGCCGAGATCGACATCAACGGCATCCCGGTCAAGAGCGGCTCCAACAATATTTCGACGGCCATCGACGGCGTCACGCTGAACCTGTCGACCACGACGGAAGCCGGCAAGCCGATCACGCTGAAGCTGGAAAGCGATCCCTCGGTGGCCAGCAAGGCCATCCAGAGCTTCGTGACCGCCTACAACACGCTGCAGACGACGATCAAGAACCTGACCGCCTTCGACGCCACGGCCGCCACCAACCAGCCGCTGACCGGCGACGGCACGACGCGCGCCATCCAGTCCTCGATGGCCAGCGCGCTGCAAGTCCTGTCGGGTGAAGGCTCGCTGCGTTCGCTGGCCGACCTGGGCATCACGACGAACCCGCAGACGCGCCAGTTGACGCTGGACCAGACCAAGCTGGACAAGGCGCTGGCCTCCAACGGCGCGGACGTCTCGCGCCTGCTGACCGGCGAGAACGGGCTGGCCGCCAACTTCGAAAAGGCCACCAAAGACATCCTGAGCGACACCGGCTCGATCAAGACCAAGACCGACGGCCTTGCCAAGTCGATCGAGAACGTGAAGGCCCAGTACACCCGCGCCAAGGCCGCCGGCGAAGCCTCGCTCGAGCTCATGCGCGCCCAGTTCGTCCAGTTGGACAAGTTCGTTTCGCAGCAATCGGTCACGGCAAGCTACCTGACCCAGCAGTTCGCCGCGATGAACAAGTCGACGAGTTGATAACCGAGAAGATGCATTAAATGACGTACGCCGCGCGCCGCCCCACAGGCTCATACTCCGTCCGCTCCTACGCCGATATCGGCCTGGAAACGCAAGTGATGAGCGCCACGCCGGAAAGGCTGATCACCCTGCTCTACCAGGGTGCGCGCGCGGCAATCGGCCAGGCGCGGCTGCATCTGCAGGAAGGCCGTGTTGCCGAACGCGGCACGGCCATCACCAAGGCGATCAAGATCGTCGACGAAGGCCTGAAGATGGGCCTGAACATGGAAGCAGGCGGCGACATCGCCGCCAACCTGAGCCGGCTCTACGATTACATCGTCCGCACCCTGCTCATGGCTAACCTGAAAGCGGACGTCGAGCAGCTCGACATCGCCGACCGCCTGCTGGCGGACCTGGCCGAAGCCTGGCAGACATCCATCGATCGGCCTGCCCCGGGCGCACAGCTTTGATGGCCCCCACAACGAATTCAGACAGCCATCGAACGCCCGAGATTTCTATGACGTCCCTCACCCAGTACTCCGCCATCCTGGAACACTATCAGGACATCGCCATTTCCACGGGCGAGATGTTGACCGCCGCCCAGGCCGGCGACTGGGACACCGCGCTCGTGCACGGTCAGCAGTATTGCGAACAGGTCGAGCGCCTGCGCCATGCCGAGTCGACCAGTCCGCTGGACGAAGCCGGCCGCAGCATGAAGTACGACCTGCTCGTGCGCATCCTGGAAAACGACGCGATGACGCGCGACCTGGCGCTGCCGCAACTGGCCCGGCTGGGCGAACTGCTGGGACGCATGAAGCGCCAGCAGACGCTGCTGTCCACCTACGGCAACCAGGCTCCTGAAGAATGAGCATCGGCCCCGCCGCGCTTGGCAACGTCCTGGTGCAGCGGCTGGACGCCGTGCTTGGCACGACGATGTCCGCCGCGAGCGCCAACCAGGTATCGGGCGCGCGGCCCGACGCGGTCAGCCAGCCCGGCAGCCCGGAGAAAGCCGGGCCCTCGGACGGCTCGGCCCGCGACCCCCGGCAAGGCATACAGACTGGCGGCGCCCGAGGCGACCGCCAGAATACTGTTGTCGACCCCAAAACCGCCGCCGCGCTGGCGCTGGCCGCGCGCGGCCTGGTCACCAGCAGCGACACCACCGCCTCGGCGCCGACCACGCTGGGCACGACCGCCCGCACCATCCTGGCCCTGCTCGCCCAGTTCCCCGAAGCCGCGCCGCCCGTGCAAGGGCGCGCGCCGCTCTGGAGCGCCGACGCGCAGGGCGGGACGCAGCCCGGCCAGGCGGGCGGCGCCGGTAACGGCCAGCCGGCCCCTGCCCAGCCCGGCCAGCCCGCGCAGGCGGGACAAGCCGGACTACAACCCGGACAACCCGGCCAGCCCGCGCCTGCCCCGGCGGCCCCGCCTTCTGCTTCCGCGCCCCTGCCTGCGGCGACGCCTGCCGCCGCGCCTGCCGCCGGCGCGGCCGCCGATGCCGCGACGGCGCGGCCGGCCACGCCCCCCGGTGGGCAGGCGGGCGGCGCGAAAGGCCCCGAAGGCGCGTCGCACGCCTCACTCGCCACGGGCGGCCCGTCCGCGCGTGCGCTGGGACAGGCCTTGCGCACCGCCCTCCAGACCAGCGGCCTGTTCTACGAATCGCACCTGACCGACATGGTCTTTGGCCGCAAGAATCCGGCCTCACTGCAGAACGAGCCGCAGGCCCGCCTGACGCGCGAATCCGCCGCGCACGCCAGTTCCCAGCCGCGCGGCCGCAGCGACACCGCGAGCGCCGGCCGGTCCGGCGCGGGCGCCGACGCGCCCGCCTCGGTGGGCACGTCGACATCGTCCACGCCCGGCACGCCCGTGAGCGGCATCCACCAGGACCTCACCGTTCTGGTCCGTCAGCAGCTCGATGTCCTGGCCAACCAGACCCTCGCCTGGCAGGGCGAAGCCTGGCCCGGCACGCCGATGGAATGGGAAGTGGAACGCGATTCCTACGGCGCCGACCGCGAATCGGCCGTCCCCACCTGGGCGACCCGCGTGAAGCTGGACCTGCCGCGCCTGGGGCTGGTGGACGCCCGGCTGAACCTGGCGGGCGACCAGATCGTGCTGCAGCTGATCGCCCCGCACAGCGCGGGCGAGATCAATGACGCCTCGGACATGCTACGCTCGCGCCTCCTGGCCGCCGGCCTGACCCTGAGCAATCTGACCGTGAGCGTGGTGGAACCGCGTCCCGTCATTCCGACCGATTTCTGATGAGCACTCCCTCCCTCCCCGCGGACGCCGGCCCCAACGCCAACCGCAACGCGGCGGTCGCCATCTCCTATGACGAAAGCGACGGCGCGCCGCGCGTCGTCGCCAAGGGCTACGGCCAGCTGGCGGACACGATCGTTCGCGCGGCCGAGGAAAACGGGTTGTACGTGCACGAATCGCGCGAACTGGTTGGCCTGCTCATGCAGGTGGACCTGGACGCGCATATTCCTCCCCAACTCTACGTCGCGGTGGCAGAATTGCTCGCGTGGCTGTACCGTCTGGAATCGCGCGAAATCCCCGACGCCGCGCGGCCCGAAATCTCACCCTAAGGACTAACAACGTGTTGGATGCCGCCGACCCGGAATTCCTGCTGACCCGGCCGGAAGACATGCGCTCAGCCCTCTTTGAGCTGACGCACCCCGACAGCCACATCCTGGTGCGCGACGCCGCCGACCGCGAGATCGCCGTGCTGATCCTGGGCGCCGACAAGCAGACGCGCCAGTTCTTCTGGCGGCCGCGCGACTACGATGGCGCCGACTTCGAACAGTCCGACAGCATGGGACTGCTCAGCGGCACGACCTTCCATTTCAATGCCACCGCCTATGGCGGCGTGCAGATCCGCTTTCGCGTGCAGCGCCCCGAGATCATCCACTTCGATGACGGCAGCGCGGCCCTGATGTCTCCCTTTCCCGACCATCTTGCCCGCATCCAGCGGCGCAAGATGTTCCGCGCCTCGATGATCTCAAGCGCCAACCGCTGCCTGGCCACTTGGCAGCCGGCGCCGGCGGACAAGCCGGTCGGATTCACCGTGCGCGACATCTCCGTGGATGGCGTGGGGCTGCGCGTGGGCCTGGCGGTGGGCGAGCTGCCCGCGCGCGGCGCGATCATGGAAGACGTGGAACTGGACTTCGGCGAATTGGGCAAGCTCAGCGCCGACCTGGAAGTGCGCAATGTGTATCCGGTGTCCGGCCAGCCCATGGCCGCGTCCGAAAGCGTCGATGGCGAAGCGCCCAAGCACGTGTCGCTCACCGGCGAGCCGCCGGTCAGCCATGTGGGCGCCTTGTTCATGAATCTGAATGCACGCCAGGAAAACTGGCTGCAGCAGGTCGTGTGGCGCCTGGAAAAAAGCGCGCAGCGCAACTGATCCGACCAGCGTGAAGAACCAGCAAGACCCACCAGCGGCACCAGTAAAAACAGCGCCTGCGAAGAGGCGCTATTGAACTGCCGGGCAGGCGCTGCACCTGCCCGCGGGACGTCCCAGGAACCGCTTCGCGGCCTCAGACGGCCATCGAGGACACTTCCTTGTAGGCCGCAACCAGCTTGTTGCGCACCTGGACCGCGGTCTGGAAGCCGATGCTGGCCTTCTGCATGTCGATCATGACGTCATTCAACGAAATATCGGGAGCGCCCAGCTCGAAGGCCTTGGCCTGATTGCTGGCGGCGTTCTGCGCGGCCGTCACGCGGCGGATGGAGCGCTGCAGTTCCGCGGCGAACCCATCGGGCTGGCCCACGGCTTCGCCCGCGGCCAGATTGCCGGTTTCCGCCTTGCTCACGACCGAGCGCATCTGCTGGAGCATGCCTTCGATGCCGGACAAGCCTGATACAGCCATTACCTTTTCCTTGCTGGTGAGGGATTACGCCAAATTGCCTTCGCAGCGTAACCCCTGCCGCGCCAGTCCATAGCGGACAAGAACCGCCAAAAAACCCGACATTTCGATGAATGGCCGCATCCCTTCCCGCGGATGTGGCCCCGCTTTGCGTCCCGTCATCGACATAGGGCTTAAGTAACGCCAAAAAACGGCTGTTTTCATCGATTGGGATTGCTGTCTCAGGGGCAATAATCCACGCTCTCCCCAGACCAGAAGCACGTTGCATGTGTAATCGGCCCTACCCAGACATGAAGTCATTTTCCTTGCTCCGCGAAGCCAGCGGGAGCCGTCAATGAATCAGCAGGCTACCCTGAGCTCGTCGCTTCTGGCCAAGTTCCCCGTGCTGGAACGGGTCCGCGCGCTTCCCAAGCCCATCCTGATCGGCGCCGCCGCCGCCCTGGTCGCGGTGATCGTCGCCGTGGCCATGTGGAGCAGCGAACCCCAGTACAAGGTCCTGTTCTCCAACCTGGACGACCGCGATGGCGGCGCCATCGTGACGGCCCTGGGCACGATGAACGTGCCCTACCGCTACAACGAAACCGGCACCGCGCTGCTCGTGCCCGCCGACCGCGTCTACGACGCCCGGTTGCAGCTCGCCTCGCAAGGCCTGCCGCGCGGCGGCTCCGTCGGCTTCGAGCTGATGGACAACGCCCGCTTCGGCGCCAGCCAGTTCGCCGAACAGATCAACTACCAGCGCGGTCTGGAGGGTGAGCTGGCCCGGTCGATCGAAGCGATGAACACGGTGCAGCATGCGCGCGTCCACCTGGCCATGCCGCGCCAGTCGCTGTTCGTGCGCGAACGCCAGGCGCCCACCGCCTCGGTGCTGCTGAACCTGTATCCCGGCCGCAGCCTGAGCGACGCGCAGGTTTCCGCGATTTCCTGGCTGGTCGCCTCCAGCGTGCCCGAACTGACCGCCGAAAGCGTGTCCATCGTCGACCAGAACGGCCGCCTGCTGTCCGCCCCGCTGGGCGAAGGCCGCGGCATGGACGCCGATCAGCTCCGCTTCGTGCGCGAGATCGAACAGCGCACCGTCGAACGCATCCTCACCATCCTCAATCCCCTGGTCGGCCCCGGCAACGTCCACGCCCAGGCCACCGCCGACGTCGACTTCGCCCGCCGCGAAGAGACGTCCGAGGTCTACCGTCCCAACCAGGAACCCGGCCAGGCTGCCGTGCGCAGCCAGCAGACCAGCGATTCGACGCAGCGCGGCGTCGGTCCCGCCCAGGGCGTGCCCGGCGCGCTGTCGAACCAGGCGCCCGCCGAAGCGCAGGCGCCCATCGCCAATCCGCCGCAGCAGCAGCCGCCCCGCCCCGGCCAGCCGCAGCAGCCGGCCAACGCGCAACAGCAACAACAGCAGCAGACCGGCACCCAGGCCGCCACGGGCAACCTGAACGAACGCCGCGACGCCACCACCAACTACGAAGTCGACCGCACCATCAGCCACATCAAGCAGCCGGTGGGCAACCTCAAGCGCATGTCGGTCGCCGTCGTGGTGAATTACGTGCGCGACAAGGACGGCGAGCCGCAGGCCCTGCCGCCCGAAGAACTGAGCAAGCTCACCAACCTGGTGCGCGAAGCCATGGGCTATTCCGAGACCCGCGGCGACTCGCTCAACCTGGTCAACAGCCAGTTCAACGACGGTCCTCCGCCGCTGCCGATGTGGCGCGATCCGGAAATGATCTCGCTGTTCAAGACGATCCTGGCGTGGCTGGTCGGCGGTGTCCTGGCGCTGTGGCTGTATCGCAAGCTGCGCCGCACGGTGACCGAATACCTGTACCCGCCGGTGGATCCTGAACAGGCCGAAGCCGAGCGCGCCGAAGCCGCCCGCGAGGCCCAGGACCTGGCCCGCGCCAAGGAAACGGACCGCTACCAGGACAACCTGGAGCGCGCCCGCACCATGGCCAACAAGGATCCGCGCGCCGTCGCGATGGTCCTGCGCACCTGGATGAGCAAAGATGAAAAATGATTCCCTCCCCATGGACGGCATGACGCGCAGCGCCGTCCTGATGATGTCGCTGGGCGAAGACGCCGCGGCCGAGGTCTTCAAGTACCTCAGCGCCCGTGAGGTCCAGCAGGTCGGCGCCGCGATGGCGAGCCTGAAGCAGGTCACGCGCAACGACGTCGCCGTCGTGCTGGAAGAGTTCCGCCAGGAAGCCGACCAGTTCATGGCCGTGACGCTGGGCTCGGACGACTACATCCGCAGCGTGCTGACCAAGGCCCTGGGCAGCGACCGCGCCGCCGGCCTGATCGAGGACATCCTGGAAGCCGGCGACGGCGGCAGCGGCATCGACGCGCTGAACTGGCTGGACCCGAACACCGTGGCCGAGCTGATCGGCGACGAGCACCCGCAGATCATTGCGACCATCCTGGTCCACCTGGAGCGCGACCGCGCCGCCGGCGTGCTGGCCCTGCTGACGGACCGCCTGCGCAACGACGTGATGCTGCGCATCGCCACCTTCGGCGGTGTGCAGCCCGCGGCGCTGTCCGAACTGACCGAAGTGCTCAATTCCGTGCTGGCCGGCCAGGGCGCCAAGCGCAGCAAGATGGGCGGCGTGCGCACCGCGGCCGAGATCCTGAACATGATGAATTCGACGCAGGAAGAGACCGTGGTCGCCAGCCTGCGCGAACGCGACAACGACCTGGCGCAGAAGATCATCGACGAGATGTTCGTCTTCGACAACCTGCTCGACGTCGAGGACCGCGCCATCCAGCTCATCCTCAAGGAAATCGACAACGACACGCTCATGGTCGCGCTCAAGGGCGCCCAGGAAGAGCTGCGCGCCAAGTTCCTGCGCAACATGTCCAGCCGCGCTGCCGAAATGCTGCGCGAGGACCTGGAAGCCCAGGGGCCGATCCGCATGTCGAAGGTCGAGACGGAACAGAAGAAGATCCTCCAGATCGCCCGCCGCCTGGCCGAAAGCGGCCAGATCGTGCTGGGCAATTCCGGAGACGACGCGTATGTCTGAAGCGGACAACGGCGCGACGACGCTCATCTCGCGCAGCGCCGCCTGGCGGCGCTGGCAGATGCTGTCGTTCGACGAGCCGGCGCCCGTCGAAGTCGAGCCCGAACCGGAACCCGATCCGGGGCCCGATCCCGCCGTGGTGATGGCGCAGCTTCGCGCCCAGGCCATCGCGGAAGGACACGAAGAAGGCTTGGCGCGCGGCCATGCCGCGGGCCACGAAGCGGGCCAGCAGGCCGGCTACGAGGCGGGCCTGGCCGCCGGCCGCGAGGCGGGCTATGCGGAAGGCCTGGCCCAGGGCCGCGAGCAGGCCGCCGCCGAAGCGCAGCGCCTGCACGCCTTGGTGCAGGCCTGCGCCGAGTCGATCGGCGCGCTGGAAGAAAAGATGGGCCAGAGCCTGCTGACGCTGGCGCTGGATATCGCGCAGCAGGTGGTGCGCACCACCCTGGCCGAACAGCCCGAAACGGTCGTGAGCGCCGTGCGCGACGTGCTGCACATCAATCCCACCGCCGGCGGCCAGATGCGGCTGTGGGCCAATCCCGACGACATCGAACTGATCCGCCTGCACCTGGCCGACGAGCTCAAGGAAGGCCATTGGCGCGTGCTGGCCGATGAATCCATCTCGCGCGGCGGCTGCCGCGCCGAGACGCCCTTCGGCGACATCGACGCCACCCTGCAGACGCGCTGGCGCCGCGTGGCCGCGTCGCTGGGCCGCAACGCATCCTGGGAGGAACCGGTGTGAGCGCCAATCCGGTCTCCGCGCAGCCTGGCCAGGCCGGCGCGCCCCTGGCGGGCGCCCCGGCCCCAGTTGCTGCCGCGCCGGTCCTGGACCGCTGGCAGACACAGCTCCAGATCGGCTCGATCCGCGCCGCCTCCACCGATCCCTGGCTGGTCAGCGGCAAGATCACGCGGGCCACCGGCCTGGTGCTGCACGCGACCGGACTGCGCCTGCCCGTGGGCGCCGCCGCCCGCATCGAAATCGCGCGCGGCCATGACCACTGGGCCGACGCCGAAGTCGTGGGCTTTGACGGCCACACCCTGTACCTGATGCCCCAGGCCGACATTTCCGGCCTGCCGCCGGGCGCGCGCGTGGTGCCGGGCGAACCGCCCGTGCAGCGCCAGATTCCGCTGCCGCGCAAGGCCGAACTCAACGGCAATGCCAAGCCCCAGCTGGGCCGCCACCTGCCGGTCGGCAACGCGCTGCTGGGCCGCGTGCTCGACGGCGCCGGCCGCCCGCTGGACGGGCTGGGCCCGCTGACGGGCGCCGAACTCGCGCCCCTGTCAGCCCAACCTATCAACCCGCTGTCGCGCGCGCCCATCGACACGGTGCTGGACACCGGCGTGCGCGCCATCAACGGCCTCTTGACGGTCGGGCGCGGCCAGCGCATGGGCCTGTTCGCAGGTTCCGGCGTCGGCAAGTCCGTGCTGCTGGGGATGATGGCCCGCTACACCAAGGCCGACGTGATCGTCGTGGGCCTGATCGGCGAGCGGGGCCGCGAAGTCAAGGAATTCATCGAGCACAACCTGGGCCCCGAGGGCCTTGCGCGCTCCGTGGTCGTGGCCGCACCCGCCGACGTCTCGGCGCTGCTGCGCCTGCAGGGCGCCGCCTACGCCACGCGCCTCGCGGAGCACTTCCGCGACCAGGGCCTGGACGTGCTGCTCATCATGGATTCGCTGACCCGCTACGCCATGGCGCAACGGGAGATCGCGCTCGCCATCGGCGAGCCGCCCGCGACCAAGGGCTATCCGCCGTCGGTCTTCGCCAAGCTGCCCACCCTGGTGGAACGCGCGGGCATGGGCGCGCCCGGCCCGTCCGGCAAGGCCGGCTCCATCACGGCGTTCTACACCGTGCTGGCTGAAGGCGACGACCAGCAGGACCCCATCGCCGATTCGGCGCGCGCGATCCTGGACGGCCACGTGGTGTTGTCGCGCCACCTGGCCGAATCCGGTCATTACCCCGCCATCGACATCGAAGCCTCGATCTCGCGGGCGATGACCTCGCTCATCACGCCGCAACAGTTTTCGATCGTGCGCCGCTTCAAGCAGACCCTGTCGCGCTACCAGCGCAACCGGGACCTCATCGCCGTGGGCGCGTACGCCGCCGGCAACGACCCGCAACTGGATGACGCCATCGCGCGCTATCCCCGTCTGGAAGCCTTCCTGCAGCAGGATATCGGCGAGAACGTCGGCTATGAAGACGCCATCAACCAGTTGCGAGCCAGTTTCGAAATACGGGACACCTATGCCTAGCCAATTGCCCCTGGACATGCTGATCAACCTGGCCAAGGAGAGCACGGATGAAGCCGCGCGCCTGCTGGGCCGGCTGACCGCCGAACGCAGCAATGCGGAACGCCAGCTGGTCATGCTGCACGACTACCGCCAGGACTATCTGGAGCGCCTGCAGCAGGCAATGACCAGCGGCATGGCGGCGAGCGATTGCCACAACTACCAGCGCTTCATCGGCACCCTGGACGACGCGATCGGCCAGCAGCAAGGCGTGCTGCGCCAGGCGGACGAGAACCTGACCAAGGGACGGCTCTACTGGCAGCAGGAAAAGCGCAAGCTCAACTCCTATGACGCCCTGGCGCAGCGCGAACAGCGCGCCCAGGCCGTCTTGGAATCGCGCCGCGAACAGCGCGCCAGCGACGAATACTCCGCCCGCCTGGTCCAGCGCCAGGCCGGCGGCATGCATTAAGCAATACCTCACAGGAAGCCCAAGATGACCGCTCCCCTGCCCTTGCCTTCGATCACGCCGGCCGCGCCGTCGTCGGTCGCCGATGCGCTTGGCGCCAAATCCGCGCCGCCGGAAAAGAAAGGCCCTTCCTTCTCGGACGTGCTGGCCCAGCAACGTCCCGCGCAGCAGCGGCCGAACCAGGCCGCCGACGCCCGTCCCGCCAAGACTGACGGCAAGACGCCATCCAAGGATCCGAACGCCGGCGACCCGGCCAGCTCGGCGGAAAGCGCCGCGGCGGGCGCCATCGACGCCGCGGTGCAGACGGCCGCGCAGGCTGAAGCCGGCGCCCTCGCCGTCGCCGCGCAGCAACCCATCGCGCCGGCCGATCTGCCGCAACAGGCATTGGAAATCGCCACGCAGGCTGCCGAGCAGGTGCAGCTCGCCCGCGGCAACGCCGCCGCCGCGGCCACCGCCATGAGCCAGGGCGCCGCCGTGCTGAAGGCCGCGCTCAACGCCGCCGACACCCTGGCGCCGCAGACCGCGCAAGCCTCGCAGGCGCCCGTCGCCGCGACGGCCGGCCAGGCGCAGGCCGCCGCCGCGCAGCTCGCCCGCGATGCCGAAGCCGCGCTGCCGGTCGTCACCGCCGCCGTCAAGCCGGGTTCCGCCCCGGTCGCGCAGGCGCCCGTCGACCCCAAGGCCACGGCCAAGCTCGACGCGAAGCCCGCCACGCCGGACCTGCCGCTGCCGCGCGTGGCGCGCGAGGCACGTTCCGAAACGGCCGAAACGGCAACCGCCTTGCCCGCCCACGTGGCCGACGAAGATCAGCCGGCGCTGCTGGCCGCCTCCACGCCGCAGTTCCAGGCGCCCCAGCATGGCGCCAGCCCGCAGGATGCGCTTGCCCACGCCCTGGCCGCCGCCACGCAGCGCCAGGCCGCGCCCATCGTCAACCAGGCCGCGGTCTCGCAGCCTGTCGTGCCGGTCGTGCTGCAGGTGGCCACCCCGGTCGGCGCCACCCACTGGGGCACCGAACTGGGCCAACAGATGGTCATGATGAGCACCAACGCGCGCCAAGGCATGCAGACCGCCGAATTGCGGCTGGATCCGCCCGACCTCGGCCCGCTGCGCGTCAGCCTGAACCTGGCCGATGGCGTGGCCAGCGCCTCGTTCGTGTCCGCGCATGCCTCGGTGCGCCAAGCGATCGAAGTCGCGCTTCCGCAGTTGCAGCAGGCGCTTGCGCAGGCCGGCATCTCCTTGGGCCAGACGAGCGTCGGCGAACAGGCCGCGCAGCAGGAATTCGCGCAGCAGAACGGCAACGGATCGCAGCGTCAGCAAGGCGGCGGTGCCGCCGTGGCGGACGGCGCGGCCGATGCCGCGCAGCCTGCGGTGACGGTGGCGCGCAACGCCAACGCGCTGGTCGACACGTTCGCGTAGTGATTCAGCTGCCCGCCGCCGGCAACGGCTGCGGGCCGTGCAGCAATAGCTTGAGATACGCGGCTTTCGCCCTGTTTTTCGCCTCCAAGCCGAGGCGGGATTTCGGGCAGAATGCTTTCATCCACTAAGAATCCGTTTTCACCAGCGGCAAACACGCATCGAAATCCAGATGGCGACAATCAAACCCATTCCCGCACCGGCGCGCGGCGCGTCGACTTCCGGCGGCATCGGCCGCATCCTTCGCCCGCTGCTGGCGATCCTGGTGCTGCTGATCGTTGCGGCTGCCAGCGCGGGCGCGACCTGGTTCATCACCCAGCGCATGCAGCAGCCGCAAGGCGGCGCGCCGGTGCAGCTCGGCGTGGGCCAGGCGCCCGCCGGCCAACCCGGGCAGCCGGGCCAGGCCGGCCAAGCCGGACAAGGCCCCCAGGCCACGCCGACGACCTTCGTCGCGCCGTCCGCCACCCCCATCGCCGTGCCCGCCCCGATCTTCGTGCCGATCGAAGCCTTCACGGTCACGCTGCAGAACGCGGAGACCGAGCGCATCATGCACGTCGGCCTGACCCTGCGCGTGAGCGACGAACAGACCCGCACGCGCCTGGAAAAGTACATGCCCGAAGTGCGCAGCCGCATCCTGATGGTGCTGTCGTCGCAGTCGCCCACCGCCGTGCAGACGCAACAGGGCAAGAACGACATGGTCGCGGCCATCAAGCAGGCCGTGAACCGCCCCTTCTCGCCCCTGCCTGACGGCCAGTACGTCACCGACGTGCTGTTCACGGCGTTCGTGGTGCAATAAGCATGGCCTACGAGGCGTTTCTTTCGCAGGACGAAGTCGATGCGCTGCTGGCCGGCGTCACCGGCGAGAGCGATAGCAAGAAGGAATCCGAGGGCCAGAACGCCGGCGCGCGCGCCTACGACCTGAGCTCGCCCGAGCGCGTCGTCCGGCGCCGCATGCAGACGCTGGAGCTCATCAACGAACGGTTTGCGCGCAACATGCGCAACGTGTTGCTGAACTTCATGCGCCGCAGCGCCGACATCACCGTCGGCTCGATCAAGATCCAGAAGTACGCGGACTTCGAGCGCAACCTGCCGGTTCCCAGCAATCTGAACATGATTCAGATGAAGCCGCTGCGCGGCACGGCGCTCTTCACGTATGACCCGAACCTGGTGTTCCTGGTCATCGACAGCCTGTTCGGCGGCGATGGCCGCTACCACACGCGCGTCGAGGGCCGCGACTTCACCACCACCGAACAGCGCATCATCCGGCGCCTGCTCAACCTGACCCTGGAAAGCTACGGCAAGTCCTGGGACCCCGTCTATCCGATCGAGTTCGAATACGTCCGCTCGGAGATGCACACCAAGTTCGCCAGCATCACCGGCAACAACGAAGTGGTGGTCGTCTCCTCGTTCCATATCGAATTCGGCGCGACCGGCGGCGACCTGAACATCTGCCTGCCCTACTCCATGATCGAGCCGGTGCGCGATCTGCTGACGCGCCCGCTGCAGGAGACCACGCTCGAAGAGGTCGATCAGCGCTGGTCGCAGCAGCTTTCGCGCCAGGTGCGCAGCGCCGACATCGACGTGGTCGCGGAATTCGCCCGCATCCCCTCGTCGATCCGCGAACTGATGAGCCTGAAGGTCGGCGACGTCCTTCCGGTCGACGTGCCCGAAACCGTCATCGCCCACGTCGACGGCGTGCCGCTGATGGAATGCGGCTACGGCGTTTTCAACGGCCAATACGCCCTGCGCGTACAGAACCTGTTTACCCACGATACAGAACCCAACGAGGCCTCTGACCATGACTGACAAGAACGAGCCCGGCACTGGCTCGTCCCCGGCCGACGACTGGGCCGACGCGCTCGCCGAACAATCCCGCGCCAACCCGCCCACGCAAGCCGACGGTCTGAAGCCGCAGGATGACTGGGCGGCCGCCATGGCCGAACAGGCTGCCACACCCGCGCCGGCCGCCGCGGCCCCCGCGCCCGCTGCGCCCGCTGCCCCGGCCCCGGCCCCGGCCGCCGCGCAATCGGCGTCGCAATCCGTGTTCAAGCCGCTGGCCGGCACCGCGCCCGGCCAGGGCACCGATATCGACCTGATCATGGACGTGCCCGTCCAGTTGACGGTCGAACTGGGCCGCACCCGCCTGACCATCAAGAACCTGCTCCAGCTGGGCCAGGGCTCCGTGGTCGAACTCGACGGCCTGGCCGGCGAGCCGATGGACATCTTCGTCAACGGCTACCTGATCGCCCAGGGAGAAGTCGTGGTCGTCGAAGAAAAGTACGGCATCCGCCTGACCGACATCATTACCCCGTCCGAGCGGATCAACCGCTTGAACAACCGTCGTTGACGTCCGGCGCCATGACCGAATCTGCCCTGCTGCGCGTCATCATCGGCCTCGTGCTGGTGGTGGCCGCCATCCTGGTGGCGGCGTGGCTGGCGAAACGCGCCGGACTGGTGCAGCGCGGCGGGGGCAACCTGCTGCGGCACATCGCCAGCCTGCCGGTCGGTCCGCGCCAAAGCGTCGTCGTCGTCGAGATCGAAGACACCTGGCTGGTGGTGGGCGTCGGCCCGAACCAGCTCACCACCCTGCATACCCTGCCCGCCGGCCAGTTGCCGGAGGGTTCGCCTCTGCCCGCGGCCGCCTTTGCGGCCAAGCTGGGCCAGGCCCTCAAGCGCCGCTAGGGCCACACGCCCCGGCGCGATTCAAGCGATACCCATGAGTTTGCCCACCCGCACGACTTGCTCCCGCGCCGGCCATCGCGCGCTGCCCATGCTGGCCGCCGCCGCGGTCCTGGGGCTGGCCTTCTTCCCGGCCGGCGTCGTGGCGCAGGCCACCCTGCCCGCTTTGACGGCCACGCCGGGCGCGGACGGTTCGCAGACGTATTCGCTCAGCATGCAGACCATGCTGCTGATGACGTCGCTGTCGTTCCTGCCGGCGGCGCTGCTGATGATGACGGGCTTCACGCGCATCATCATCGTGCTGGGCCTCTTGCGCAGCGCCATGGGCACGGCCATGTCGCCGCCCAACCACGTCCTGATCGGCCTGTCGCTGTTCCTGACCTTCTATACGATGTCCCCGGTGTTCGACAAGATCTACACCGACGCCTACAAGCCGCTGTCGGAAGGGTCGATCCAGTTCGAAGCCGCGGTCGAACGCGCCGCGGCCCCGCTGCGCACATTCATGCTGCACCAGACGCGCGAGAACGACCTGTCGCTTTTTGCCAATCTGGCCAAACAGCCCGCGCTGGAAGACCCCTCGCAGGTGCCCATGCGCATCCTGGTGCCCGCCTTCATCACCAGCGAACTGAAGACCGCGTTCCAGATCGGCTTCACCATCTTCATTCCGTTCCTCATCATCGACCTGGTGGTCGCCAGCGTGCTGATGGCGCTGGGCATGATGATGGTGCCGCCCGTCACCGTGGCGCTGCCCTTCAAGCTGATGCTGTTCGTGCTGGCCGACGGCTGGAACCTGCTCATGGGCTCGCTGGCCCAGAGCTTCTACCAGTAACGCCGCAAGGAGATCGCCATGACCGCCGAAACCGTCATGACCATGACCTACCAGGCGATGAAGATCGTCCTGGCGATGGCCGGTCCCCTCCTGCTCGTCACGCTGGTGGTGGGCCTGGTCATCAGCATTTTCCAGGCCGCCACGCAGATCAATGAAATGACGCTGTCGTTCATTCCGAAGCTGCTGGCCATGTGCGGCGTGCTGGTGCTGCTTGGCCCCTGGCTGATCGGCGTGATGGTCGACTACATCCGGCAGCTCATCGGCCAGATCCCCATGCTGGTGTCCTGAGCGGCGCCCGCCGCCGGACCCTGGCCGTTCCGCCATGATCGCCTTCACGCTTGAGCAGCTCAACGGCTGGATCGGCCAGTTCCTCTGGCCGTTCGTGCGTATCCTGGCGCTCGTGGGCACCGCACCGCTGTTTTCCGAGTCGCTGATTCCCATCAAGGTGAAGGTGGGACTGTCCTTCGTCCTGGCCGTGGCGATCAGCCCCGCGCTGGACCCCATGCCGCCCGTGGCGCCCGGCTCCTATGCCGGCCTCTGGATGGTGATGCAGCAGGTGCTGATCGGCATCGCCATGGGCTTTACCATGCGGCTGGTGTTCGCCGCCGTGCAGACGGCGGGGGAATTCGTCGGCCTGCAGATGGGCCTGTCGTTCGCGTCCTTCTTCGATCCCAGCTCGGGCGCGAACACCGCCGTGCTGTCGCGCCTGTTCAACATCGTCGCGATGCTGACCTTTCTGGCGCTGGACGGGCACCTGCTGGTGCTGGCGGCGCTGGTGCGGTCCTTTGACACGCTGCCCATCGCGATGATCCAGCTGCACCAGAATGGCTGGGGCACGGTGGTGGAATGGGGCAAGACCGTGTTCGTCTCCGGCCTGCTGCTGGCGCTGCCGCTGATCTGCGCCCTGTTGACCATCAACCTGGCAATGGGCATCCTGAACCGCGCCGCCCAGCAGCTTTCCGTGTTTTCGGTGGGCTTTCCCGTCACCCTCATCATTGGCGTGACCGTGCTGACCATCGTGCTGCCGCATGCCGGCCCGTTCCTGGAATCGCTGTTCGAATCGGGGCTGACGGCGATGAGCCGCGTCGTGGACGCGCTGGCGGGAAGGTAGCAGGCCCCAAGCCCCGCCATGCAGCGCACGCCTGCCGGCAGACAAAACAACGGCCGCTTTTCGCGGCCGTCATCGTTTGCGCCTGGCTAGCTTGCCGGCCCCTGAACCCAACCGGCACGTTTCGCCATGCCGGCCTATCCATGGGACAGCCGGCTAGTGCTGGCCGACCACCCGGAACACCCGGATGGTCTCGCGCAGCGCACCCGACTGGTTGCCCAGTTGCGTCACCGCGCCGCCCAGTTCCTGCACCAGCGCCGTGTTCTGCACGGTCATCACATCCATCTGCGAGACGGCGGTGTCCACCTGCTCGATACCGGTGGACTGTTCCTGCGAGGCGCGCGAGATCTCGCCGATGATGTCGGTGACGCGGTGCACCGCCGCCACGATCTCCTGCATCGTGGCGCCGGCCTGCTCGGCCTGCGCGGAGCCTTCCGTGACCCGGTCGACCGAATCCTCGATCAGCGCCTTGACCTCCTTGGCGGCCTGGGCGCTCTTTTGCGCGAGGCTGCGCACTTCTCCGGCGACCACCGCGAAGCCCTTGCCGGACTCGCCCGCGCGCGCGGCCTCGACCGCGGCATTGAGCGCCAGGATGTTGGTCTGGAAGGCAATGCCTTCGATGATGGTGACGATGTCGGCGATCTTGCGCGAGCTGTCCGAAATGCCATGCATGGTGTTCACCACCTGCCCGACGGCCACGCCGCCGCGCCGCGCTACGTCCATGCTGCTGGCCGCCAGCTCGTTGGCCTGCCGCGCGTTGTCGGCGTTCTGGCGCACCGTGGACGTCAGCTGCTGCATGCTGGCGGCGGTCTGCTGCAGCGAGGCGGCCTGCCCTTCCGTGCGCCCAGCCAGTTCCTGGTTGCCGCGCGCGATGTGCACGGCGGCATGCGTCGTGCCCTCGATGCCGCGATAGACGTCCTGCGCAATGCCGATCAGGCTCTTGCGCATGACTTCCAGCGAGAACTTCAGGCTGCCTACTTCATCGTCCGACTCCGGCACGATCTGCGTCGTGAGGTTGCCGGCGGCCACCTGGCGCGCCATGTTGGCGGCATCGAGCATCGGCTCCAATAGCGAACGCGACAGGCTCCAGCCCATCGAGAAGATGGCCACGATGCCCAGCCCGATGGCGCCGCAACCCAGCGCCGCGCCCCACGGGCTCAGGCTGGCCCAGTTGGCGTGCAGTCCATACCCGCCAGCGGCCGCGACGATGGCGGACGACAGCGTGGCATGGCGCAGCATCCGGCTGCGCACGCTGTTGCGGAACGGAAAGGCCAGCACATCCAGGCCGCGGCGCCAACCGGCGCGCACCGGCCGGCCGCGCAGGATGCGCACGCCCGTGGCCGTGCCCTCGCGCATGCGGGCATAGAGCGCCTCGGCCATTTCGATCTGTTCGTCCGAAGGGCGCACCCGGACCGAGGAATAGGCCACCACCTCGCCGTTCTCGACGATGGGCGTGGCGTTGGCCAGCACCCAGTAGTAGCCCCCGTCCTTGCGGCGATTCTTGACCACGCCCAGCCAGGACTCGCCGGCCTCGAGCGTCTCCCACAGGTCCGCGTAGGCTTCCGGCGGCATGTCGGGATGGCGCACGACGTTGTGGGGCTTGCCGATGAGTTCCTCCCGCGTGAAGCCGCTGACTTCGACGAACGCGGGGTTGGCGTAGACGATGCGTCCCTTGGTGTCCGTGCGCGAGATCAGGTACTGATCCTCGCGCAGCTTGGTTTCTGCATTGGTGACGGGTAAGTTGACGCGCACGACTTTGTCTCCGGTTACAACATATACGACAGTAGCTTCTGACGGCGTTCAACCGGGTCCGGACACGACGCCCCGCATCGATCCGCTGCTGCACGCTTCGTCTGGCTCCCGAATTCCGGGCTGCCATCGAACACTGTGTTCTTGGCCTGAACGGTCAGGCACTCATACGTTTACGGTCATCTGAATGAAAACTTAACGTGCTTATTACTTTTTCAATTTTTTAAGCCGTAGTTTTTATAACTTATGGGCATATAAAACACCCCGGACCCGGGCGCCAGACGAAAAAAGCCGCGCCGACCCCGCAAACGCGGGATCGGGCGCGGCCCGGGATGACGCGGAGATCAGTTCAGCGACGGCGCGGAGTACCCGCCAAGCTGATGCGCCGGCACTTCAATCACTTCGCCCGCATTGATCTTGAACACCGCCACCGCTTCGGCCAGGCGCTGCGCCTGTTCCTGCAGCGAGCCGGCGGCGGCCGCGGCCTCTTCCACCAGCGCCGCGTTCTGCTGCGTCACCTCGTCCATCTGCGACACCGCGCGGTTCACCTGGTCGATGCCGCTGGACTGTTCCTCGGACGCCGCCGAGATCTCGCCCATGATGTCCGTCACGCGCTTCACCGAGGCCACGATTTCCTGCATCGTCGCGCCGGCGCGTTCCACCTGCTGCGAACCCGCGCCCACCTTGGACACCGAATCCTCGATCAGGCCCTTGATTTCCTTGGCCGCTTGCGCGCTGCGCTGCGCCAGCGAGCGCACTTCGCCCGCCACCACCGCAAAGCCCTTGCCCTGCTCGCCCGCACGGGCCGCTTCCACCGCCGCGTTCAGCGCCAGGATGTTGGTCTGGAACGCAATGCCGTCGATGACCGACACGATTTCCGAGATCTTGCGCGAGCTGGCCGAGATGCCTTCCATGGTGTGCACCACTTCCGACACCGCCGAACCGCCGCGCTCGGCCACGTCCGATGCGCTGGCGGCCAGTTGATTGGCCTGGCGCGCGTTGTCCGCGTTCTGCTTCACGGTCGAGGCCAGTTCCTCCATGGAGGCAGCGGTCTCTTCCAGCGAAGCGGCCTGCTCTTCGGTGCGGCTGGACAGGTCGGTGTTGCCGGCCGAGATTTCGCGCGAGCCCACCGTGATTTCGTCCACGCCGCGGCGCACCGTCGACACGGTGCGGGTCAGGCTTTCCTGCATGCGCTTGAGCGCCGCAAAGAGCTGGCCGATTTCGTTATGCGACCGCACTTCCACGCGGCCGGTCAGGTCGCCCGCGGCGATCTTGTCGAAATGCTGGCCGGCTTCGACCAAGGGGCGCACCACCAGGCGGCCAAACAGGATGCGGGCAAGAATCATCAGCAGCAGCGCCAGCCCGACGGCAATGCCAACCGCCACCATGGCCAGGTTGAAGTTCGCTTCGGCCTGGTCGATCGTGGCGCGCTGCTGGTCGTTGATGTACTTGTCGAACTGGGCGATCGCCTCGATGAAGGCGGCGCTGCGCGGCGTGCCGTATTCGTTGTTCACCATGTAGAACGTCGAATAGTCTTCGCTGCGCAGGGCTTCCACCATCGTGTCCACGCCGTCATCGATGTACGAGCGGTAGCGGCGCACGAGGTTCATCGACAACTGGCGGCCAGTGTCGTCCTCGAGCATGTTCTTCTGGAAATCGGAGAAGCGGCTGCGCACGCCGGTCAGCAGATCCGTCGCGCCCTTGAGCGCCGCGGCCGCGTCGCGCGCCGAATTCTCGCCGCTGCCCCAGCCGGACTCCTGCAGGTGGCGCGCCGCCACCATCAGGCTCACGCGGGCGCGCAGCATGTCGCTGTTGATGATCTCGACCTGCTTGGCGCGCTCGGTCAGCGAATTGACCTCGCGGATCGATTGATAGTTGCTTTGCAGGAAGTAGGCCGCCAGGCCGCCCACCGCCGCGATCAGCAGTGCGAAGAACGCCATCACCCACAGCAGCATCGTGCCGACGCGGGCGTCGCGCAGCCTCAGTTTGCGCTTGACCTTGGGTGCGCGCGCGGCTTTTTTCTTGCCGGCCTTGCCGGGCTTTGCACCGGATTCGAGACTCGCTTCCATTTATTTCCCCATCCCTCAGGAACTGCTCTGACCAAATGAAAAACCACCCTGTGGACATGCCCTGTTACACAGGGTATGCACTCAGGGCGACGACCATCGGGCCTGACGCCCGATGTCTTCTGCCGAACTGCAGGGCTATTTGCCCTGAGGCGCCAGACCGGCCGGTTCGCCCGGACCCGGAATGTAGATCGTTTGCACCTCGGGCTCTGTCGCCGGCCGAGCCCAGTCCTGAGTCGTCTCAGGCGCGGGGGCCGGTCCCAGCAATTTCTGGCGTTCCCAAGGTTCCAGCAGAATATTGGTGCTGTCGACGAGCCGCATCAGGCGGCCATCAGGGCCGAACTGCAGCAGCGCATCCTTGCGGCTGTAGAGGCCATCGTTGACAAAACTTATCTTGAAGGACCAGAGCGCCAGCAAGGTGCCGTCGCTCTGTTTGAATTGTTGGGCAGGCGGCGCGGTCAGCGCGCGCGCCGCGTCTTCCAGCGTCGTCTGCCCCGGCGTCAGGGTCGACAGCTTGCTCGGATCGAAGTTGTGACCCGTCGCCGCGCAGCCAGCGAGAAAGGCCGCAAACGCGGCCGCCGCCAGAAGATGTAGATAACCTCGCATACCCCTGCCTATATGCCGGCATGCCGGCGTCAGAAAGATTCCCAATCGTCATCCGAAGGCGCCTGGCGCCGGCTGGAGGCCGGTGCGGAAGCAGGCTTCGGATCGGGCTTGGCCGCGGGCCCCGGACGCGTCGCGGGCCGGCGCGGCGGACGCGCAGCCGTGGCGCCTGCGGCGGGTTCCGGCTTGGCGCGGGCCGAGTGCGTCAGGCGCACGGCGGCCGGCTTCGCGGCGGGCGCAGCGGGCTGCGGCTCGGCCTCGGGCGCCGGCGCTGGCGCGGCCACGCGGGCGGCGGGACGGTGCTGTTGCGCCAACTGGCGCGCCGGCACTTCGATCACTTCGCCCGCATTGATCTTGAACACCGCCACCGCTTCGGCCAGGCGCTGCGCCTGTTCCTGCAACGAGCCGGCGGCGGCCGCGGCCTCTTCCACCAGCGCCGCGTTCTGCTGCGTCACTTCGTCCATCTGCGACACCGCACGGTTCACCTGGTCGATGCCGCTGGACTGCTCCTCGGACGCCGCCGAGATCTCGCCCATGATGTCCGTCACGCGTTTCACCGAGGCCACGATTTCCTGCATCGTCGCGCCCGCGCGTTCGACCTGCTGCGAACCCGCGCCCACCTTGGACACGGAATCCTCGATCAGGCCCTTGATCTCCTTGGCCGCTTGCGCGCTGCGCTGCGCCAGCGAGCGCACTTCGCCCGCCACCACCGCAAAGCCCTTGCCCTGCTCGCCCGCACGTGCCGCTTCCACCGCGGCGTTCAGCGCCAGGATGTTGGTCTGGAACGCGATGCCGTCAATGACCGACACGATTTCCGAGATCTTGCGCGAGCTGGCCGAAATGCCTTCCATGGTGGTGACCACTTCCGACACCGCCGAACCGCCGCGCTCGGCCACGTCCGACGCGCTGGCGGCCAGTTGATTGGCCTGGCGCGCGTTGTCCGCGTTCTGCTTCACGGTCGAGGCCAGTTGCTCCATCGAAGCGGCGGTTTCTTCCAGCGAAGCGGCCTGCTCTTCGGTGCGGCTGGACAGGTCGGTGTTGCCGGCCGAGATTTCGCGCGAACCGACGTTGATCTCGTCCACGCCCCGGCGCACCGCGCTCACGGTGCGCGCCAGGCTTTCCTGCATGCGCTTGACGGCGGCCATCAGCGCGCCGATTTCGTTGGTGGAATTGACGTCCACGCGCACGGTCAGGTCGCCGGCGGCGATCTTGTCGAAGCTTTCGCCCACGGCGCGCAGCGGACGCAGCACGACGCGGTTCATGAAGAGGAACGCGCCCAGCGAGACCGCCAGGATCAGCACGGCCAACGCGATGTAGACATAAGCCATCACCGAGGCCTGGGTGCGGGCCGAGGCCACCAATTCCTGGCTGTACTTGTTGATGTTGTCCGCGAATTCGCCAAGCTGCTTGGAGAAGAGCCCGCTTGCGGCGCCCGTCTTGGTGTTCTTCAACGTCAGGTAGGTCGCCGAGTCGCCCTTGTCGAGCGCGGCCATCATGCTTTGCAGGGAATCGGCGAAGCCATTGAACGCAGCCAGCAGTTCGCCTTCCGAACGCTTGCCCAGGTCGGTCTGCTTCGGCGTGGCCTTGAACGCCTCCATCTTCGTTTTGGCGTCGGCGATGAGCTGCTGGACGATGCGCGAGTTCTCGGCGGCGCCGTTCGCATCCCCCGCGGCGCGCTGCGCGGCGGCGATGTCGGCACGAATAGTCGCCCGCAGCATCTGCGTATAGGAATCCTTGATCAGATTGCTCTGCTGGACGCTCAGAGAATCCAAAGCGTTGATCGCCCGCGTGTTGGACTGCATGCTGTTCCAACCCAGGACGATGGCAACGAGCGCGGCCAGAGCAACTGCCAATTGGGCAAGCATCAAGCCTGTGCGCACCTTCAGATTGCTAAACATTTCCGTAGTTCCGGTAGTCGTCCTGGCGGCGCTCCCCGCGCCGCCGGGCCGTAAAGGGGATGTTCTCTACTTCCTGTTCACTGCACTGGCGGAACGATCCGTCAGAAAGACTCCCAATCGTCATCCGAGGGCGGCGCACGGCGCGCGGCGGGAGCCTTGGGGGCCGCCGCGGCAACGTCCGCCGCATCGGTGGCGCGCGGGGCCGGCCGGCGCACGGGGCGCGCGGCGGTCGCGCCCGCCGGCTTGGGCCGGGCAACCTGCGTCAGACGGGGCGCGGCCTTGGGCGCCGGTTCGGGCTGCTCCGCCGGCTGGGCGGGCGCATGCTCCGGCGCCGCCTGCGGTGCCGCCACGCGGGCGGCCGGACGGTGCTGCTGCGCCAACTGGCGCGCCGGCACGTCGATCACTTCGCCTGCGTTGATCTTGAACACCGACACGGCTTCGGCCAGGCGCTGCGCCTGTTCCTGCAGCGAACCGGCGGCGGCCGCGGCCTCTTCCACCAGCGCCGCGTTCTGCTGCGTCACTTCGTCCATCTGCGACACCGCGCGGTTCACCTGGTCGATGCCGCTGGACTG
>Ga0182739_1000962_pt1 | contig 32156 bp, 32 predicted proteins | sample eDN5th30CBELigBY_FD_128873 | JGI IMG/M metagenome (GOLD analysis project Ga0182739, IMG submission 128873) | Enriched backyard soil microbial communities from Emeryville, California, USA - eDNA 5th pass 30_C BE-Lig BY (version 2) (version 2) | ecosystem: Environmental > Terrestrial > Soil >... | reverse complement strand
CCAAAAGCACCAAAAGCACCAAAAGCACCAAAAGCACCAAAAGCACCAAAAGCACCAAAAGCACCAAAAGCACCAAAAGCACCAAAAGCACCAAAAGCACCAAAAGCACCAAAAGCACCGATGACACATACGTCACCGATGCTACTGTGCGGTCTATGCCATCAGCTGTTCCCATTCCTCGTAAAGCTGAGCTAAGGAGGCTTTATCCGCTTCGATTAATGCTTGGATTTCTTGGATTTTCATATAATCATTAAAGATAGCAGGATCAGCAAGCTCTTCCTCGCGTGCAGCAACTTGTTGTTCAAGCTCGGCTATTGAAGTCTCTAGCTGCAACAGCCTACGCTGACGAGAGCGCTCTTCCCGTTTGGCTTGCTTATCCGATTCGTAAGTTGTGGGAGCGGCCGCTGAAGAGCTGTCAGTAGATTTCGCTCCAGCTGCAGTCTGTTTCGCTGCCGCCTCTTGAATCGCTTCTTCAAGCTCGCGCTTCTTCTCCAGCATATCGTCATAATTTCCTAGGAAATGATCGAGTCCTGTCGGTTTTAGTTCAATGATCCGCTCAGCCATCTTATTCAAGAAATAGCGGTCATGGGAAATGAAAAGCAGCGTACCGTCATAATCAAGCAGCGCTGACTCCAGCACTTCTTTGCTGTAAAGGTCCAAATGGTTGGTAGGCTCATCGAAAATGAGCATATTGGCTTCAGCAAGCATCAGCTTTGCAAGCGATACCCGCGCCTTCTCTCCGCCGCTTAGGGATGATACTTTCTTGAGAACGTCCTCTCCACTGAACAAGAAGTTACCCAATACGGTGCGTATGCGAGCCTCCTCCATGTGGGGATACACGTTCCACACTTCTTCAAGTATCGTATTATTTCCGTTCAAATTCGTCTGCTCTTGGTCGTAATAGCCGATCTTAACATTCGTTCCCCATTGAATTGTGCCGGTGGCAGGCTCGATCTGGTTCACTAATGCTTTCAACAGCGTTGATTTGCCTATGCCGTTAGGTCCGATTAAGGCCACCATCTCGCCTCGCGACAGCTGAAAGCTGACATGCTGGAATAAAGCTGCGTTCCTGTTAGCGAATAGGATAGATAGATCAGAAACGGACAGCACATCCTTGCCCGACATGCGCTCGATTTCAAAGCTGAAATGCGCTTTTTTTAAGCTGCCTAGCGGTTTATCTAATCGATCAAGCTTTTCAAGCGCTTTGCGGCGGCTTTGAGCTCGCTTTGTCGTCGATGACCTTACGATGTTTTTCTGTATAAATTGCTCCATCTTGGATATTTCGTCTTGCTGTTTCTCATATTGCTTCATGTTCGCTTCATAATCGGCAGCCTTCAGCTCGATATATCGACTGTAATTGCCGGTATATCGCTTCGACGTATGACGCTCGATTTCAATAATGGTTTGGGCCATTGCATCCAGGAAGTAGCGGTCATGAGAGACGACAAGAATTGCCCCGGAATAGCTTCGCAGATAGCCTTCAAGCCAAGTCAATGTATCAATGTCTAAATAGTTGGTTGGCTCGTCAAGCATGAGCAGATCAGGCGCTTGGAGCAAAATACGAGCTAAAGCAAGCCGCGTCTTCTGTCCGCCGCTTAAAGTCGAAATACGCGTATCGCCTGGAAAGCTGCCGAAGCCCATGCCATGCAGCACGCTGTTAATACGAGTATTAATCTCAAAGCCGCCCTGCTCGCGGAACCAATCGGACTTGGCAGCATAACGCTCTAGAGTGTCAGCGTATTTCTTCTCATCATTATGTAATGCGGGATCAGCGATACGCAGCTCAAGCTCGCGCAATTCATTCTCTGTATCGAGCAGATGAGCAAAAACAGCACGCATTTCCTCTTCAATGGTCCGTTCGGTTTGTAAGCCGCTGTTCTGTGCGAGGTAGCCTAGTTTAGTCTCCTTAGCCTTATGAATATGGCCGGAATCGGCGGTCAGCTCGCCGGCAATAATTTTAAGTAAAGTTGATTTTCCTGCCCCATTCACGCCCACTAGTCCGATGCGTTCACGAGGCAGTATTTGAAGCGATATATTGCTCAAAACGGCATTTACGCCGTAGCTTTTTGAAATATTAGATACCTGCAGCAGCATTGAAATGAAACCTCCACTTAATAATTGCAAACTGTTGTTGCTTTCATAATACTAGTGTACCATAAACAAGGGCAACCATTGGCGAAAGTTGTATAAGAGTGGTAAACTAAAGGAATGAACGGATTATATACTATGAGTATTAGGTGAGCAAAATGGCGCACAGACTTAAAGGCGAGAATAAGTCGGACTTTCGGAATGAAATGAAAGCGATTAGAGATTCTTTTCCTGCCGAGAAAAGGCTGAATGGGTCCGCAAAAGCCTGTAAGCATGCAGCGGATTGGATGGAGCTGCGCGGCATCTCTGTTTTTATGGTCTACCTAGCATTTCGCAGTGAGCTTGATATGAAGCAGCTGATAGAGTGGGGCTGGAGGACCGGGCGGAAGGTGATCGTGCCGCGAACGAACAAGGCTGATCATTCCATGTCGCTTCATGTTCTGGAAGATTGGTCCCAGCTTGAAGCAGGAGCATATGGAATTCTAGAGCCTTCGATTGAGAAAACCATCCAGTCGGCAATAGAAGCTCCGCAAGCGGTGTTTGTTCCAGGGCTTGCTTTCGATCAAGCAGGAAGCAGACTTGGCTATGGCGGCGGCTATTATGACCGATTCGCACAAAAGGCAGGCCGATTTGACGGCCGCAAGCTTAAGGATCAGATCTGGATCGGAGCTGCGTTTGAGAAGCAAATCGTTTCAGCCGTTCCCCTCGAAGCTCATGACGTCCGAATGGATGGCATTGTAACAGAGGAACAGCTATTCATTATAGATGTACATGAAGATCAATAGACAGGATGAGAGGAGCGTGGCGTAAATGGAATTAACGCATTTCAATGAACAAGGCAGAGCGAGAATGGTGGATGTATCGGATAAAGATGTTACCGCTCGCACAGCAGTTGCGCGCTCTATGATAAAAATGCATCCGGAGACGCTGGACAGGATTAAGACTGGCGGGATAAGCAAGGGAGATGTGCTTGCGGTCGCTCAGGTGGCGGGCATTATGGCAGCTAAGAAAACTTCGGATTGGATCCCGATGTGCCATCCATTATCACTTACAGGCATCAATATTGAATTCAGCGACAATAACTCGGATGAGCTCTATTTAGAAGCTACAGTAAAAACGACAGGTAAAACCGGAGTGGAAATGGAAGCGTTGACTGCTGTTTCGGCCGCGGCTTTAACCGTTTATGATATGTGCAAGGCGCTGCAGAAGGATATGATTATCGGACCTACGCAGCTCGCAGCGAAAACCGGTGGTAAGAGCGGTGATTATCGATTGTCGTAAAACCCTGATGGGATAAAGGCTGGGAGGCAAAAATATGCGGTGGAAGGTAGCATTGTTGACAGCTAGCGATAAAGGCTCGCGCGGCGAGCGTGAGGATACGAGCGCTCAGGTCATTCGAGAGCTTGTTGAAGAGGAGCTTGGCGGCGAAATTGTCGATTACCGAGTAGTTCCCGATGAACAAGATGAGATTATGGCGGCGCTCATTGAGATGACGGACTATTTTCAAGCTGATTTGGTGTTGACAACAGGCGGAACGGGACTCGCTCCGCGCGATGTTACGCCCGAGGCGACGTTAAAGGTTATTGACCGAGTAGTACCGGGAATCGCCGAGGCGATGCGAATTGGCGCGCTTCAAAAAACGAGAAGAGCGATGCTGTCTCGAGGAGTATGCGGAATACGCCGAGGCTCACTAATTATTAATTTACCCGGCAGCCCAAAAGGAGTCCATGAAAGTCTAGCGGCTATAATGGATCAGCTGCCGCATGCGCTTGGCATTTTATCTGGACAGCAAGAGGAGCATAAGTAATGAAAGAAGTCCGACAATTAACAACATTGAAGGAAGTGCCGGTCTATGAAGCAATCGGCATGCGTTTAGCCCATGATCTGACGCAAATTATACCAGGACAATTCAAGGGAAGACTATTCAAAAGAGGACATATCATTACTGAAGCCGATATTCCGAAGCTGCTCGATATAGGCAAAGAGCATATATATATTATGGAACTTGGCACTGATGAGCTTCATGAGGACGATGCGGCTATCCGTATGGCGCAAGCGCTGTATGGAGATGGTGTTGCACTGTCCGAGCCGCATGAAGGGAAGGTTAGTCTAAAGTCGCAGCTGACAGGTCTTGCAGCCGTTGATCAATCGATCGTTGAGGCGATTAATCGTATAGGAGAAATCGCGCTTGCTACAGTAAAGACTCATACCGTCGTACAGGCAGGCGGAGCGATAGCCGCTACGCGCGCGATTCCGCTAGTCGTTGCACAGTCCAAGGTTGAGCGGGTCGAGCAACTTGCTGAAGCGTACCGCACTGCCCATAACGGCTCAGCGCCCATTGCTGTTCGTCCATTTCGTCAACTTCGTGTCGGCTTGCTGACTACTGGCGGAGAGGTGTTCAGCGGCCGGATCAAGGATAAGTTCGGCACGGCTGTTGCAAGCAAGTTGGAAGCGCTGGGATCAGCGGTAGCGGAGCAGCGTTTTGCACCAGATGACCGACAAATAATTGTCAAGGAAATACACTATTTGCTTGACCAAGGGTATGATATGATAGTAGTTACTGGAGGTATGTCCGTAGACCCCGATGATCGGACGCCTGGCGCTATCAAGGCAGCTGGAGCGGACATTATCAGTTACGGAACGCCAATGCTTCCGGGCTCGATGCTTCTGATTGGTTACATAAATGATATCCCGATTATGGGCTTGCCGGGCTGTGTGATGCATGATCCTTATACGTCCTTTGACGTACTGCTTCCACGCGTGCTTGCGGGGGATGTCATTGAACGTGAAGATATTGTTCAGATGGGCTATGGCGGCCTATACGGCTGCTGACAAGTTAAGCGAATGATTGATATGAACAGAATATAATTAAGGAGGATACTTTAATGGGAATAGGCACAACGGGAATTATATTGCTGGTAATTGTGGCATTGCTGCTGTTCGGACCGAAGAAGCTGCCTGAGCTTGGCCGGGCTTTGGGACGGACGATGAGAGAATTTAAATCAGGCGCAAGAGAACTGATTGATGATGATGACCGCAGCAAAGAGAAGACAGCAGGCACTTCAGAAGTTCAGCATTCTGATCATAACGAAGGGAATAATAAGCGGCTTCCGGACTAAGCGGACCCGCTTTTTTCTTAAATTCCGCGCATGTGAAATTTCGCGGGACGCAATTTGCTGTAATTGGCCACTAACTGCTTATGCGGTTATCGGCTGCAGCAATGGAATGAAGATCGGAGGTAGCAGCAGTTGGGCAAGCAATCGACAAGCAAGTCTGAGGAACAGCGACCAAAGGCAAACATACAGGATGAGGGCCTTATGTCGTTGTTTGAGCATATCGGCGAGCTTAGAAAGCGTGTATTTTATATCTTAATTGCACTGCTTTTCGGATTAGTACTCGGACTAATCGCAGCTAATCCAGCTTATGACTATTTAATGAGCAAGGAGCCGGCAAATACGATTTCTTTACATACGTTCTCCTTGTGGGACGGAATTGGCATGTACATGAAGTTCGCGTTCATTATTGGATTAATAATCGCTTTGCCGGTTATTTTCTATCAGCTGTGGGCATTTGTAAAGCCGGCGCTGCGTGTATCGGAACAGCGTTCCACACTTAAATATGTGCCGTTCGCGCTTATTATGTTTTTGTTAGGCCTGTCCTTTTCCTACTTCGTCGTGTTTCCGCTCGCTTTTAACTTTACGAGAAGCGTATCGCGACATTTAAATTTGGAGGAGACCTTCGGCATCGCTCAGTATTTTGAATTCCTATTCAATATTGTTATCCCGATATCGCTGCTGTTCGAGCTGCCGCTCGTCATTATGTTTCTAACAGCAATTCGGCTGCTCAATCCAAAGCGATTGCGTAAAATGCGCCGTGTCGCTTACTTCCTCATGGTGCTTATTGGAACGATGATTACGCCTCCGGATGTTGTATCGGATCTGCTCGTAGCAATTCCGCTCATTATTTTGTATGAGATCAGCGTGTTTCTGTCCGGGGTCATTTATAAAAAGCAGCTTGCAGCAGATGAAAACTGGGAATCAGAATTCGGCGAAAGCAGGACCGCGACCGAGTAATCTTAAGCAGAAAAAATTAAATCATTTCGTAAAAGTCGTCTGCGTAGCAGGCGGCTTTTTTTGCGCTTGACTTGGATGTTACTGTGAGATATGATTTAAACAAATGTTTTAAACAAGTGTTTAGAGTGATTGTTTAAAATGTTAGATTCATACATTAAATTAATGCGGTGAACAGGAGTGGTAAGTGTGCGAAAGTCATTTTTATTATTTATGAAGCGTCCGACGACTTGGGTAGGTATAATTACAGCGCTAATGTTCCAGGTTATTTTTTCTGTTATCTGGATGACAGGATACGATGGAGTGACGGATAATACGGCAAGGCTAAAGCTGGCGATTGTCAATGAGGATGCGCAGTTTGGCGTTCAAATTACGGATGGACTGGTGGATAGTTTGCCATTCAATATGCAGTTGACCGATGATCTTGCGGCTGCAAAGGCTAGCTTGGAAGAGCGGAGCATCCATATGATTGTTCATATTCCGAGCGATTTCTCGGCGCGTGCGGCAGACGGGCAGCATAAAGCGGTGCTGAACTATTATATGAATGAGTCGAACCCAACGATGACTAAATCAGTTATGAGCTCGGCAGCTGCGCAAATTACTGAGAAGATAAACAGTCAAGCTGTTGCTATAGGCATCCAGCAGCAGCTGGTCGGACAGCCATTTAATATGGCTGCTGAACAAGCATTTTTGACCGCCGGGGCGTTATCACAACGTGTCACATCAGAAGTGCACTCTTCTAATATTGTGCTAGGAATGAATAATCAAATGGTACCGATGATGCTTGTGCTGGCCTCCTATGTCGGTGCGATGATTATGGGGATGAATTTGGAGCAATCCGCTATGGCGTTACGGGGAACAGTAAGCCGGTGGCATGGATTTGCTGTACGTGCGGCCATTAATTTTGCGGCATCAATCGTAATCGCGCTGGTCGGATCGTCGCTTATTGCTGCTTTAGGCGGTCAAATCGAACAAGGCTTCTACAAGCTGTGGTTGTTCCAATCTTTATTTTTGCTGACATTCATGTTCGTCTCTCAAACATTTCTATATATATTGGGCATCGGCGGAATGCTTATCAATATTATTATGCTGTCGCTTCAGCTGGTTTCCTCCGGGGCTATGGTGCCGCGCGAGCTGATGTCTGATTTTTATATAAATCTAGGCGACTACTTGCCCGCGACCTATGCGGTTGACGGATTGATGAGCCTATTATTCGGCGGTCCGAGCATCGGGACAGACATCGGAAAGCTTGCTATAATAGTAGTGATTGCTGTTGCAATCAGCATGCTGTCAATTTCATGGAAGAAGAACAGCGTACCGCGGCTTCAGACAGCGGCGCATATCCATTCGAACAATAAGTAGAGCTGGAGGCATACAATGACAACGGACGAGGCGGACATTAAGCTGCGCATCTTGCTTGCAGCAAAGAAGCTGTTCGCGCTGCAGGGCTTTGACGGAACGACGGTTAGACAAATATGCGAAGATGCAGGCGCTAATGTTGCTCTTGTGTCCTACTATTTTGGCGGGAAAGAAGGCTTATTCACTGAGATAATGAGAACTTATTCCCCGAATGAGCGAGCAGAGCAGGTTCCGGACGATATGGACCCCGTTCAAGGTATCATTATGCTCATTCGAGAGGTAACGATATTCCGCTATCAAGAGCCGGAGCTGATCAGCATCGTGCAGCAGGAGGTCATCCGCAATAGTCCGCGTATCCAAAATATTTCGCAGCATATGGGCTCGGTATGGCAGCTCCTCTACAAATTGCTGGATCGCGGGCGTGAACAAGGCATATTCACCTTTCATTCGCTCGATACGACGTTTATGTCTATTATCGGAATGCTCATTATGCCGCGTCATACCGCCTATTGGTCAAAAATGGTCGGACCAGAGCAGCCAGATATAGAGACAGCGATAAAGGACATGACCGATTTTATTTTGAAAGGGCTTCAATGATTAATTTTCCGCAGCGTTGGCAGTTTGCTCCAGTTATAGGAGAAGTGTAAAGAATAAATATCGTGGTACCAGCGAAATATAATCTCGTGCAGCAACAATTCATATCGAGGAGCTGGAATCATGTATAGAATTTTAGCATTAGCCGCTTTAGCATCATTGTTAATGACGGGTTGTACGAGCAATGGCAATGATAATGTTACGGGGCAACAGGTCAATACGAAACAAAATCGCATGGAAACAAAAGCTCACAATGTTGAGAACAGATCACAGGCAAACAACACAGCACAAACAAGGTCAAAGGCTAATTCCACAACTCAATCACAGGTGGATTCGCATTCTTTAACACAATCCTCCTCCGTGACGACATCTGATGCAAATACGAACACAATCGGCATGCAGCAGACGCCAGCAGCTAATACAAATTGGTTTGATTGGTTGAACAACAATTTGTTAATCGGAAGAAATCCGGGTAATCAAGCGCCTGGAGGGCAGCCAACGTATCAAACTCCAACTGCAAATCCTGCGCCAGCGCCAGCCCCTGCTCCAGCAGATCAGAATGCAGGTGCAGGCCAAACACAATTTGAGCAGCAGGTGGTTGAAATTGTTAACAAAGAAAGAGCAAAGGCAGGCTTACAGCCCCTTAGCATAAACAATGAATTAGCGAATATGGCAATGGTCAAAGCGCAGGATTTGCACAATAATAATTATTTTGATCATAATTCTCCAACCTATGGGTCGCCTTTCGATATGATGCGCCAGTTCGGAATCACTTATAACTTTGCCGGCGAAAATATCGCGAAAGGACAAACCAGCCCAACTCAAGTAATGAACGACTGGATGAACAGTCCTGGACATAAAGCAAATATTTTGAAAAACAGCTTTACACAAATTGGCGTAGCTTATTATAAAGGATCATGGGTACAAGAGTTTATTGGATAATGTGAAATTAACGAATAGGCTTCTATCGAGTTCAAATGAGCTCAATAAGAAGCCTATTCGTATTTTGTATTCTAAGCATGCGCAGTATTTATTCCAATGTAGTCAATTGCTTTATCAAGAACATCGTCAAAAGGTACGCTTAACGAAAGAGAAAGCTCTGTAAATAATACTTTTTGTTGAGTGCTTAAAAATCGGCTGTCTTGCGCGCTAAGCTTCTTGCCTTTCTTCTCTGCGTCAGCCTTTCTGCGCATCAGCGTATTGATAACACTGGAAATTTCATTGCGATCCCCGTTTTTGATTATTTGAGCAAAGAACTGATTACGTTGATTATTCTTATCAATCCACTCTGTTCCAGGCTGTTTGAAAACATCTAAAACTTTTAGAGCTTCATCCTCTTGGATGATCTCAAGCATCATAACCGCTTCGTTATCTGTACGGATGCTAATGGACAGCTTCGGCTCATCAACCGGATGCAATACATAGTACTGCGCAGTCGAATCATTAAATGTCTTGTCGCATATGTCATCGATCTGGCATACTCCATGCGTTGAGTAGATGATCAGGTCACCTATTTTAAACATTTTAACAGCTCCAGTAGGCCATATTGTCAACTTGGTTGACTAAACTAATCATAAACTTAATTTTGGTAAATGTCAACTTAGTTGACAATTTGAAAGAATGTATATATATTATGTGTGATCTTATTTTGGGGTGTGAAGGCTATGGAACCGACATATGAAAACTTAGATTTATTTGATTTGATTAACGAACGTTATGAGCTGCTTCGCAGTATTTTTGAGCAAGCGGGAAATGAGCAAAAAGAAATGCATATCTCTCAATCCGAGTGGACGATCATGGCAATCATATATAATAATGAGCCGACAATTGCTTATGTGACAAAGCACGTGGACATTTCGCGTCAAGCTATTCATAAATGTATAAAAAGTCTTGCAATAAAGGGACTTGTAGTTGTAAAAAACGCTGCACACAGCAGAAAACATAAGTGTATAAGGCTAACCGAATTTGGCGAACGATGCTATGAGCAAAATAAGCTTCAAAAGGCACTCCTCGAGAAACAGATTGCAGCAACGATTGGTAATGAAAGGCTGTCGCAGCTCAAAAATCTGCTTAAATCAGATTGGGGAATAAAAGCAGTAGATGCGAATGAGGAAGAAGCTTACTCAGGTTCTTTATAAACCTGTGAGAGCTTCTTTTTTTGAGTTTAGAAAGAAGGATAATGTACTCGAAACGCGGAACTAACTATTATTGGTAATGTATGCGTGTTGATTTGCTCTTTGTCTTGATGGAATATCGTTCTAATACTGATTGGCTGTTCGTTCTATAACTTGTAATCGCAATCTTGCATTCGTAATCTGTCCCATATAATAGGAGGGAGCGATATGAAGAGGGTATACAGCTACAATTCGGGGCAACGGGATCGGGGCTACTGGCTCGATCAAATGCTGCTTGTCGGCGAACCGGTATTGACTGCATTGGCAGAGCGCCGGCTGCGACTCTCGATGCCGGTGGAATCAGCAGAAGGAAGCGATCGTTCAACAGTTACTTATCTTGAAGCGCTTGGCAGACTGCTTTCAGGAATGGCGCCTTGGCTGGAAAGCGGCGAGAGAAGCGGAACAGAAGGCGAGCTTAGAAGCAGCTTTACAGAGCTGGCAAGAGAGGCGCTGGATGCAGCAACGGATCCAGGAAGCGTCGATTATATGAACTTTAGCAGCGGACTGCAGCCGATTGTTGATACGGCCTTCCTAGCACAGGCCATACTGCGCGCACCGACGGAGCTGTGGGAGAAGCTGGAGCTGAGAGTGAAGCGAAATGTCATTATAGCCTTGAAGCAGACACGCTCCCGCAAGCCTGTCTATTCCAATTGGCTGCTGTTTTCCGCGCTTATTGAGGCAACCCTGTTCCGGTTAGGCGAGCCCGATTGGGATCAGATGCGTATTGACTATGCGCTTAAGCAGCATGAACAGTGGTATGTAGGAGATGGCGCTTACAGCGATGGCCCATCGTTTCATTGGGATTACTATAACAGCTATGTCATTCAACCGATGCTTGTTGAGGTTATCGAGACAGTCGGGGAACAAAATAACGATTGGTCTATGATGCGCCGAACTATTTTGGATCGAGCTGAGCGCTATGCTGCTGTTCTAGAAAGGTTAATCGCTCCGGATGGAACTTTTCCGCTTCTTGGCCGGTCACTGGCCTATCGCTGCGGAGCATTTCACAGCTTGGCGCAGAGCGCCTTGTATGAGACGCTCCCGGATGGTTTGCGGCCAGAGGCTGTCCGCTCCGCATTGACGGAGGTCATACGCAGAACGCTCGACGTTCCGCATACTTTCGATGGAGGAGGCTGGCTGACGATCGGTCTTAGCGGGCATCAGCCTGGAATCGGAGAACACTACATATCGACAGGCAGCCTATATTTATGCACAATGGTTTTTCTGCCGCTTGGCTTGTCAGCAGCACACCCGTTTTGGAGCAGACATGGCACAGATTGGACAGCACGTCTTGCGTGGCGCGGAGCCTCGTTCCCGATAGACAAAGCATTAGTGTAGGGCGGCGTTCTTCATTAAAACTAAGCGGATTGGCTCCTTCCATAAAGCTGAGGAAGTATTTTGAAAAAAGTTGCAGGAGCACTTGAAATTAAATGAAAAAATGAGTAGAATAAAAAGTGTTGTTAGCACTTGATCTCTATGAGTGCTAACAAATATTAAATTGTTGTACATTAGAAGGAGGCAATTTTCAATGATCAAACCATTGGGTGAACGCGTACTGGTTGAACCGATCGCACAGGAAGTTACAACAGCTAGCGGAATCGTATTACCGGATTCGGCAAAAGAAAAGCCGCAAGAGGGTAAAGTAATCGCAGTTGGCAGCGGTACGCTAAAGGATGGCGTTCGTGTGGCATTGGAAGTTAAAGAAGGCGACAGAGTTCTTTTCTCCAAATATGCAGGAACGGAAATCAAATACGAAGGTAAAGAGTATTTGATTATGAAGGAAAGCGATATTCACGCTATTTTCGAATAGGATGCCCGAGCGCGGGACACATATACGTAAGACTACAAAGAACATAACGCAAGTTAAATATTAGGAGGGTACTGACGATGGCTAAAGAAATTAAATTCAGTGAAGACGCTCGTCGCGCAATGCTTCGCGGTGTTGACGCACTAGCTAATGCAGTTAAAGTAACGCTTGGTCCTAAAGGCCGCAACGTAGTATTGGAGAAGAAATTTGGAAGCCCGCTCATCACGAATGACGGCGTGTCCATTGCAAAGGAAATTGAGCTGGAAGACGCGTTCGAGAACATGGGCGCTCAGCTTGTTAAAGAAGTAGCGACTAAAACTAATGATGTTGCCGGCGACGGAACAACAACAGCTACTGTACTTGCTCAAGCGATGATTCGCGAAGGCTTGAAGAACGTTACTGCAGGCGCTAACCCTATGGTTATTCGCAAAGGCATCGAGAAAGCTGTTAAAACAGCGGTTGATGAGCTCAAAGTGATTTCCAAACCAATCGAAGGCAAGCAATCAATCGCACAAGTTGCTTCAATCTCCTCCGGAGATGACGAAGTAGGCCAGTTGATCGCTGACGCAATGGAGAAGGTTGGTAACGACGGCGTTATTACTGTTGAAGAATCCAAAGGCTTCTTGACAGAGCTTGAAGTAGTTGAAGGCATGCAATTCGACCGCGGCTACATTTCTCCTTATATGATTACAGATACTGACAAAATGGAAGCTGTCCTAGAGAACCCTTACATTTTGATCACAGATAAAAAGATTACAAACATTCAAGAGATCCTTCCGGTTCTTGAGAAGGTTGTACAATCCGGCAAGCAATTGCTGATCATCGCTGAGGACGTTGAAGGCGAAGCTCAAGCTACGCTTGTTGTGAACAAATTGCGCGGCACATTCACTTGCGTTGCGGTTAAAGCTCCTGGCTTCGGCGACCGCCGCAAAGCTATGCTGCAAGACATCGCTGCACTTACTGGCGGCCAAGTCATTACTGAAGAGCTTGGACTTGAGCTTAAATCGACTACTGTTGAACAGCTCGGCTCTGCTCGTCAAATCCGCGTAACAAAAGAAAACACAATCGTTGTAGACGGCGCTGGCAACAAAGCAGACATTGACGCTCGTGTTAACCAAATCAAATCGCAACTGGAAGAAACAACTTCCGATTTCGACCGTGAGAAGCTGCAAGAGCGTCTTGCTAAATTGGCAGGCGGCGTTGCTGTAATCAAGGTTGGCGCAGCTACTGAAACAGAACTGAAAGAGCGCAAGCTTCGCATCGAGGATGCTTTGAACTCCACTCGCGCAGCGGTGGAAGAAGGCATCGTATCCGGCGGCGGTACAGCTCTTATTAACGTATACAAAGCGGTTGCTGCAGTTCAAGCATCCGGCGACGAGCAAACTGGCGTTAACATCGTGCTTCGTTCCCTTGAGGAGCCAATTCGCACAATCGCAGCGAACGCTGGCCAAGAAGGCTCCGTTATCGTTGAGCGCTTGAAGAGCGAAGCGATCGGCGTAGGCTACAACGCAGCAAGCGGCGAATGGGTGAACATGTTCGAAGCGGGTATCGTTGACCCAGCTAAGGTAACTCGTTCCGCACTTCAAAACGCTGCATCCGTAGCGGCTATGTTCCTGACAACTGAGGCAGTCGTTGCCGACAAGCCTGAGCCGAAGGGCGCAGCTGGCGCAGGCATGCCTGACATGGGCGGCATGGGCGGAATGGGCGGCATGATGTAATAAGAGGGTCCTCCCCTTATACATCAAGAAATGCTCTTGCAGGAGCCAAGGTAGAGTGATATTAGTTTAATTTTGGAAGCCTCTCATGAGTTCAGTGAACTTATGGGAGGCTTCTTTCTTTTTATGTTCGGTAAATAAATAAAGCCCTCCCAATTTTAAGTGTAGGGAGAAGCTCGAGAAAGAAACTCGTGACGATCATCATCACGAGTCTCTTTTAGCTCATGTTACTAAGTATCTGAATGAGTACGGAAGGACAATAAGGAAGGGGCTAACCTTCCTTGTCCTCTACAAGGTCGTCTTGATCGCTGCCCCAAATGTAATCATAACCTGAATTTTCAGGTTTATCGCCATCCTTTGGAACGGTAATTAAATTCTTTAGTTCATCTAACTCTAAGTTATTTTTTTTCTCGTCAATCATAGGCCCCTCCTAACTGTTTTGTAAATCGTGTCCAGTTTAGTGTGCGCTCGATTAGAACAAATATGTGCATCATTCTAAAATATGAATGAGCTGTGAAAACAACTTAATAAATATTTTATTGTAGTTTCGGATCAATAGGCGATGAATGATGGTTAGTCAAAACTTCTTGAAATAGGGTGTTTTGTTCAAATCCTGCCTTGGCACCTTTGTCGTGCACAAAGCTTGGTTCGTCGTGTTTGCGGTGCTGACGAGCATCGTATTTGTTACGATAACCTATACCGCTCATCTCTTCACAATCGCAACGGTGCAGCGTGAAACGCAGATCAACCGGTCTTGGTCATCTGTAATTTTAATATCCCATACCATGGAGGTTCGGCCTTTATGCAAGGGGGTTGCCACAGCAGTCACTATACCGCCCGACACGCCGCGAAGATGGTTGGCGTTAATTTCCATGCCTACAGCTGCTTGATTCGCTTGATCGATTTGAACATAGGTGCCGATGCTGGCGGCGGTTTCCGCTAATACGACAGAAGCCCCCCCATGAAGCAGTCCGAAGGGCTGCTTCGTATTCTGATTAACGGGCATCGTGCAAATGACTTTATCCGCGGTCAACTGTAGCGTCTCGATGCCAAGCGCATCAATGATGCTTCCATGTTCATTCATCATCCTTCAACTCCCCCGTCAGCTTTATTAACTATGAAAGATTAGTCCAATATCCAATAATAATGCCTAGCGTCAAAAGAAATCCAAAAAAAGTATTCAGCTGTGCAGTAGATTTCATAGCCGGCATCATTTCAATCGCAATATTTTTGCCCCTGAACTGTTTAACGGCTTGAATGGCTTTAGGAACACATAAAAATACGACCAGTGCCCATGGACTTACCCACTGCAATAGAACCGCAATGACCATCCATATAAATGCTGCAGCAAATATGAAGGCGAGTACGGAGATGGCTTTTGGTCTGCCTAATAGAATAGCTAATGTTTTGCGTCCATGTTCTTTGTCTCCATCGAGGTCGCGAATATTGTTAGAGAGGTTAATGGCGCCAATTAATAATCCTACACTTAATGAAACGTAGAAAAAATGCCAGGAGAAGCTTTCCGTTTGAATGTAGTAGGTGATCATAATAATTACAGGCCCCATAAATAAGCCGGAAAACAACTCGCCAAACGGAGTATTGGATATTGGAATTGGTCCTGCACTGTACAAAAAGCTCACTAGAATCGAAACCAGTCCAATAACAGCGATCCACCAAGAGCTTTCCATACAAATATATACGCCAATTGCCACGGAAATAAGATTGAACAATATGGCTAAATTTCTAATCGTATTAGGTTTAATGCCGTCACGAACAATAGTGCCTCCGATGCCAACCGAATCTTTAGTATCAAGACCTCGAATATAATCATAATATTCATTGAACATGTTCGTAGCGGATTGTATTAATATTGAAGCAATTAACATTAGAAGGAATAATCCAACATGAACCTGATGATCAAATAATGCCATTGCCGTCCCTGTAAATACGGGTACGAAGGAGGCCGTTAATGTATGTGGACGTAATAGCCGCCACCATACGTTGGGTGTAGAGGTTTGAAGCTCAATTTGCATAAAAACGCATCCTTATTGTCATTTTGTGTTCGCTTTTTTAAAAGTCCAAATATAAGTGTAGGATACGAAAGATTAAGTGTCAACGCTGAAATGCACCGCTAGAAATGTACTTGGAAATTTGACGTTCTTTCCGTTTGACGTGTATTCTTATAATAGTAAGTTCTCATAAGTTGCGACAAGGGTGAAACTGAGTGATTAACATTAATTTGAATTCAAAGTTACACGGTCTAATAGAGCAAGGAAAAGCTGCAGCTATTCGTACGGGCAAGCCAATTCTAGTCAGCACAGTGTCAGCGGTTGAGAGAATGGATTTGCCGGCTTTTTTTGCTGCGCATGGAGATAAATATGCTGGAAATCGATTTTTTTGGTCGGAGCCCGGCGGGTCGTTATCCTTCGTTGGCCTTGGACATGTTCTGACCATTGAGGCCCGCGATAAACAGCAGCGATACGCACAGATTGAGCGCGAGTGGAATGACGTGTTGAAGAATGCCGTTGGGGATGCTGCTAATCCAGAGCATACGGGTCCTTTGTTATTTGGAGGCTTTTCCTTCGATCCGGTAAAAGCACAGACAGCTTTATGGAGTGAATTCTCTCATTCTAGCTTTGTTGTGCCCCAATATATGCTTACGCAGAATAAGGAACAAGCTTGGCTGACGACGAATATGCTCGTCTCTCCAGACGTTAAGGTGGAGGAGCATTTCGAAATGTGGGAATGGCCGCAATGTCCACCTGTTCAGGATTGCGAGCAAACCAAGCATTCATCCTTTGGACAAGTGAAGAAAGAAGAGTTCGCGCCGTCTGAATGGATGGATACGGTTGAAGCGGCGACTGCCGCTATACGTAAAGGCGAATTAGAAAAGGTAGTCTTAGCCAGGCAGATTGGCTTAAAAGCGGATGCATCCTTTTCAATGCAAGCTATTTTGAGTAAGCTGCTTGCAGACCAATCCAATACTTATGTATTTGCCATTGACCGAGGAGAGGGCTGTTTGGTCGGCGCAACGCCAGAGCGCTTGATTAGAAGAGCGGGGAATGAGTTGTTAACATTATCATTAGCTGGATCGATCGCACGCGGCGGTTCGACTGCAGAGGATGATGAATTAGGAAGTTTTTTGATGCAGGATGTAAAAAATTTGCACGAGCATGCCTTAGCTGTAAATATGATTAGAGGTGCGATGCAGGAATTATGTGAGCACGTAGAAGCGCCAGATAAGCCGATTTTGCGCAAGCTTAAGGATATTCAGCATTTGGCGACACCGATATCTGGATATGCTCGCGAAGGTGTATCCTTGCTGCAGGCAGTTGAACTATTACACCCAACCCCTGCTTTGGGAGGAATGCCGCGGGAAGCAGCAATAGAGGCGATTCGCGAGCTTGAGGATATGGACCGAGGCTGGTATGCAGCTCCGATCGGTTGGCTGAACCGACAGATGGACGGTGAATTCGTAGCCGCGATTCGCTCGGCCCTTGTGAATGGAAATGAAGCTGTTTTATTCGCGGGCTGCGGCATTGTCGGCGATTCTGACCCTATAAGCGAATTTCATGAAACGGCGCTGAAGTTCAGACCGATGCTCGCAGCGCTGCAGGCACAAGTCGAGTAGTGCTTAGGGAGGGAAAGCGATGAAGTCAGAAGGCTTAACGTTATATATTAGCGCATTTATCGATGAATTAGTTCGTTCGGGTCTGCGGCATATTGTTGTAAGTCCCGGGTCCCGCTCAACACCGCTCGCTGTGCTTGCAGCCGAGCATGGCGGGATGAAGGTATGGATGAATATCGATGAGCGGTCTGCGGCCTTTTTTGCGCTTGGACTTGCGAAAGCGAAGGATGAATCAGTTGCGCTGTTATGCACATCTGGAACGGCTGCGGCTAATTATATGCCTGCGATCGCTGAAGCGAACTTGTCACGAGTTCCACTCGTTGTCTTAACCGCGGATCGTCCGCATGAGCTAAGGGATGTTGGTGCTCCGCAAACGATAGACCAGATCGGACTTTATGGCGATCATGTCAAATGGTTTATGGAAATGCCGATTCCGGAAGCTGAGCTAGCGATGATTAGGCATGCGCGAATTGCTGCCGCGCGGGCAGTGGCTGCGTCCCAATCGAAGCCAAGCGGACCCGTTCATTTGAATTTTCCGCTGAGAGAACCGTTGCTTCCAAATTTAGAGCATCCTCAATTGTTCATCAGCGAGCGCAGAGAGCAGCAAGCTTATACGAATGTTCAGCAAGGTGTTGCTCATTTGGGTCAGCAATCTATTGCTAGCCTGGCCAATGAGCTTTCTAAGCTGGAGAAAGGGCTCATTATATGCGGCCCGCATGATGAGCCGGAATTTGCAGAAGCTGTCATGCAGCTTGCCGTGCAACTGCGATTCCCTGTCCTGGCGGACCCGCTGTCACAGCTGCGAAGCGGCAGTCATGATCATTCTTATTTAATTGAAGGCTATGACTCCTTCCTTCGAGATGACCAAGCTATGGAGCGTATGAAGCCTGAGATCATCATTCGTTTTGGGGCTATGCCGGTATCTAAACCTCTTTTACTTTATATGAATCGTCATCATTGCAGGCATATCGTCGTGGATGAAGGCGGCTGGCGGGATGCTACTCTGCTAGTATCGGATATGATTACGGCAAAGCCTGCCTTACTGTGCAAACAATTGACCGAACAATTAGAAACGTTAACCGGAGCGCTAAAGAGCGGCGAATGGGCAAATCTGTGGTGCCGTATGAATAGAGCAACAATGACCCTGCTGCAGGAGGTTGCGGTGCAAGAGGACTCAGGAGAGTTATTTGAAGGACGAGTCGTTACTGAGCTGCAAGAGCTGATGCCTCCCGACACTTTGTTATTCGTTGGCAATTCGATGCCTATTCGTGATGTCGACACCTTCTTTTCGTATAATGATCGGAACATTCGCATTATGGCTAACCGCGGAGCGAACGGCATTGACGGCTTAGTGTCAACTGCAATAGGAGCCAGCGCAGCGGGGAAGCGAACCGTGCTTCTGTTAGGGGATTTATCTTTTTATCATGATATGAACGGCTTATTAGCTGCGAAGCTGCATCACTTGCCGATCACGATCATTATTGTAAATAATGACGGCGGCGGTATTTTTTCATTTTTGCCGCAATCCGCGCTTCCACGGCATTACGAGGAACTGTTCGGCACTCCGATTGGACTTGATTATTCCCATGCTGTGAAAATGTATGGCGGCGCATTTACAAGAATTGATGGCTGGCCTGCATTCAGACAGGCGTTCGAACAGGCAATGAGCTCCGAGGGCTTGCAGGTGATTGAGGTGCCTACGGATCGAGCGAGCAATGTGATGCTGCACCGTCAAATATGGCCAAAACTATCTGCTCAGCTTGCGCCTTTATTGGCGAAGGGGGAGTAACATGCTCATTGAAGTTAATGACATAAAGCTTAATGTAGAAACGCACGGATCAGGGGAGCCTTTATTGTTATTGCATGGATTTACCGGCAGCGTTCGCAGTTGGGATCGTTTTATCCCGAAATGGAGTCAGCATGCTCAAGTCATCGCGGTCGATATTATCGGGCATGGACAGTCGGATTCGCCCGCCGATCCCAAGCGTTATTCGATGGAAAAGGCTGTTCAAGATCTCATTGCGTTATTCGATACTTTGCAAGTACATAAAGCGAATGTTCTGGGCTATTCGATGGGCGGCAGATTAGCCTTGTCCCTTGCGGTGATGCATCCTGAGCGAGTGAACAGTCTCATACTGGAAAGCAGCTCACCAGGGCTGCTGACAGAAGAAGAGAGAACCGCGCGAATGATGAGCGATGAACAGTTGGCTGATCGAATAGAACGCGAAGGAATGGAACGATTTACAGCTTTTTGGGAAAACATCCCATTATTTGAATCGGTCAAGCGTATGCCTGAAGAGACGCAGAGGTCGATTCGACAAGGAAGGCTTCGCAATCAGCCGCTTGGACTTGCGAACAGCCTGCGAGGAATGGGGACAGGGGCGCAGCCCTCCTGGTGGGGACATTTAGCGGCGCTGAAGATGCCCGTACATTTTATCGCAGGTGAATGGGACAAGAAGTTTGATGAAATCGCGCAAACGATGAACAGCGCTGTCACGAAGGGGCAGTACACGCAAGTGCCGGGTGCCGGGCATCTGGTACATGTTGAACAAGCCCATTCTTTTGATACAATAGTGACTAAGTGTTTAAACTTTGAAGAGTGAGAAAGGTTGGTATAAACAATGTCAATTCAATCCGTTGTACCTTGGGAAACTCAAGGAAATTATGAAGATATTATTTATGAAAAGTATGAGGGCATGGCTAAAATTACGATTAATCGCCCTGAAGTGCGCAATGCTTTCCGTCCGAAGACGGTCTCTGAGCTGATCGATGCCTTCGCTGAAGCTCGCGATGACTCGAGCATAGGTGTCATTATCCTAACCGGCGCTGGAGACCTGGCATTCTGCTCCGGCGGCGACCAGAAGGTGCGCGGTCATGGCGGTTATGTGGGAGAGGATAAAATTCCACGGCTAAACGTCCTTGATCTTCAGCGTTTAATTCGCACAATTCCAAAGCCGGTTATTGCCATGGTTGCGGGTTACGCGATTGGCGGCGGTCATGTGCTGCATGTCGTATGCGACTTGACGATTGCTGCAGACAACGCTCGTTTTGGCCAAACAGGTCCAATGGTTGGCAGCTTCGACGGCGGTTACGGCGCAGGTTACTTAGCAAGACTAGTCGGTCATAAGAAAGCAAGAGAAATTTGGTACCTATGCCGTCAATATGATGCTCAAGAAGCATTGGACATGGGTCTTGTGAATACGGTTGTGCCGCTGGCTGATTTGGAGAAGGAAACGGTGCAGTGGTGTCAAGAAATTTTGCAGAAGAGCCCGATGGCGCTCCGCTTCTTGAAAGCTGCTTTTAATGCGGATACGGATGGACTAGCAGGTATTCAGCAGCTTGCAGGCGACGCAACATTGCTTTACTACACAACGGATGAAGCGAAAGAAGGAAGAGATTCCTTTAAGGAGAAAAGAGAGCCGGACTTTAAGCAATTTCCGCGGTTTCCTTAAGATGTGCCGGTCGTAGGAGGTGATTCTGATGCGCATGCCGCTATGGCTGGACAAAAGAGCGTCATTAACGCCTGATCGAATCGCATTAATTGGGAATGAAGAGCAGCTAACCTTCGAGCAGCTTCGGCAACGCTCTAAACAAGCTGCGTTTCAATTAGCAGCGCTTGGCGCAATTGGAGGCAAGCGTATTGCCCTGTTGTGCGGCAACGGACTTCATGTCCCAACGCTTATTCATGCTGCGCAATATGTAGGCGCTGTTCTTTTGCCGCTTAATATTAGGCTGACAGCACGCGAATTAGTCTTTCAATTACAGGACGCGAATTGTGATTTGCTGATCTATGATGAAAGCAATGCGGAGCTGGCGGGCGAAGCGGGCAGACTGCTGCCCAGCTTAGCCGGCTGTTCTATTTCTCAATTAGCCGAGGTGGAGCCATCCGAGGTTAAGCTTAACAATGAGATTGACATGGATGCAGCGCATTCGATTATGTATACCTCAGGAACCACAGGAGCGCCGAAAGGCGTTCTGCTTACTTATAGCAATCATTGGGCTTCAGCGACAGGGTCTATGTTAAACCTCGGATTAAGCGACCAGGACCGCTGGCTCGTCTGTGTACCGATGTTTCATATTAGCGGCTTATCAATCGTAATGCGAAGCGTCATCTACGGCATGCCGATTGTCATCCATGAGAGGTTCGAGCCGGATGCTGCGAATCGGGCGATAATGGAGCAAGGAGTAACCGTTGTTTCTGTCGTGAGCAACATGCTTTCCAGAATGTTGAACGCATTAGGCGATGAGACTTATCCGCAGGCGTTTCGCTGTATGCTGCTCGGCGGCGGGCCAGCGCCTCTCTCACAGCTTCAATCCTGTGCGGCGAAACAGATTCCTGTTTTTCAAACCTATGGGATGACAGAGACGGCTTCGCAGATTGTCACGCTGCAGCCTGAATATATGCTGTCTAAACTGGGCTCTGCCGGCAAGCCGCTATTTCAAGCGGAGCTTCGTATTGTTCATGAAGGCAAAGATGCAGCTCCCCTTGAAGCGGGTGAAATTATTGTGCGCGGACCCAATGTGACGACCGGCTACTTGAATCGTCCGGATGCAACAGCAGAGACGATTCAGAATGGCTGGCTGTATACAGGCGATATCGGTTATGTGGACGAAGAGGGATTTCTATATGTGCTGGACCGCCGTAAGGATATGTTTGTGTCCGGCGGTGAGAACGTATATCCCGCTGAGATTGAAGCTGTTCTCGTCAGTCATCCTGATGTTCTGGAGGCGGGCGTAACGGGAGTAGCGGATGAGAAGTGGGGGCAGACGCCTGCAGCGTTTATTTGCTTGAAGGAACAGGCTGTCATAACGGAGCAGGATGTTAAGGTCTATTGCTCAGACAAGCTGGCTAAGTATAAAATACCGTCTCAAGTTTATTTTGCAGACAAGCTCCCTCGCAATGCTTCAAATAAATTACTGAGAAGAGAATTAGTAAAGCTAATTCCATAGCGGAGTTTACTATGTATATTCAATCGATAAAGCTGCATCGCATTTGCTTGCAATTGAAAGCGCCATTCGTTACATCTAATGGTGCTTATACAGACCGTGAAACGGTGCTGGTGGAGATCCAGGATGAGCAAGGGATTCAAGGCTGGGGAGAATGCGTAGCCTTCTCAACCCCTTGGTATACGGAGGAAACGGTAGATACAGCATGGATCATGCTGGAACAGTTTTTGATTCCTCTCCTCTTGCATCAATCCTTCAATCATCCATCTGAGCTTGCAGAGCTGTTCAAGCCGATAAGGCGCAATTACATGGCCAAGGCTGGGCTGGAGATGGCGGTGTGGGATCTTTACAGCCGGCTTCAGCGTATTCCGTTGGCGCAAGCGATAGGCGGCGTTAAGCCAGAGATCGAGGCTGGCGTCGCCGTAGGTCTGCAACCGACGGATACGGAGCTTTATCGTGTAATCGAGCAGTATATCCAAGACGGATACCGAAGAGTGAAGGTTAAAATAAAGCCAGGCCAGGATGTTGAGCTAATTCGCGGTATTCGCAGAGCATTCCCTGAGCTTCCTTTAATGGCGGATGCCAATTCTGCTTATACTTTAGCTGACATAGACCGCTTAAAGAGGCTGGATGAGTTCGGCTTGCTGATGATTGAACAGCCATTAGGTGCAGATGATATTATCGACCATGCCAAGCTGCAGCAATATATCGACACACCTGTATGTCTGGATGAAAGCATTGTTACACTGGAAGATGCTAGGAAAGCAATCGAGCTTGGCAGCTGCAAAATCATTAATGTGAAATTGGGCAGGGTGGGCGGATTTAACGAAGCTCTGCATATTCACGATTTATGCCGGCGGCATGGCATCGCGCTGTGGTGCGGCGGGATGCTGGAAACAGGCATTGGCCGCGCGCATAATATTGCTTTAGCGTCACTCAGCCAATTCGTATTGCCGGGTGATATTTCAGCCTCCTCCCGTTATTGGGAGAGGGACGTTATTCTACCCGAGGTTACGATCAAGAATGGCAAAGTGACGGTAACCAGTCAGCCTGGTATTGGGTACGAGGTTGATGAGGACTATATTCGAACGATTACATTGAAAAGTCAGCTATTTGACCGATAGCTGGATTGGTAATAGGAAAGCAGAGTGGGCTTATAACAGCCCGCTCTTTTTTTAATTTAAAAACACGTGTCCACCCTGCAGCCCTTTGTATGAAAATTCGTACAACCGTCCACCTAGATACCTTGCTAGCTGTCCCCTGTACGATAAATCATACAAACCGCCCAAACTGTTGCCGCACTAGACAGCTCATGTACGATAAATCGTACATGAGCTTTAACTGGTGCCTAGCCGCCCAAACTGGAGCCGACGCATAAATATTTGATCGTTGACTCTGCTATATTATTACATTATGCTAATCTTAGATCTAAGTTAGATTCCGTTGAAAGGGCGGTGCATATGAAGCCTGTCAATCTGAAGCAAGGCGGCTTGACGATGGAGTTTGAAGCAGGGGGCCTTCGTTATATTTCGTATAACGGAATAGAGCTTGCGAGAGGGATTTATGCAGCAGTTCGCGATCGCAACTGGGGAACCGTCGAGCCCAATATTCGTGATATGGAGCTCAACCAGACCGAGGATACGACTAATGTTACTTTTACATGCGAACATAAGCGGGATGAGATTGATTTTACTTGGCAAGGAAGGATTAATATGACGGCGACTCAAATCCAATTTGAATTTGATGGTTTGTCGCATACCGCTTTTTTACGTAATCGAATAGGGTTTTGCGTATTGCATCCGATGGAGTTTGCAGCTCTTCCGCTGGAGGTAATAACAGCAAATGAAACGATTGCAGGGAAGTTTCCGCTGCCTATATCTGCCCATCAACCATTTAAAAACATAAACCAGCTTAAATATAAGCCTGCTCCCCATGTGCAAGTTGAGATGAGCTTTGCCGGCGATTTGTTTGAAATGGAAGATCAACGGAATTGGACAGACGCTTCCTTTAAAACCTATTGCACTCCATTAGAGCTGCCATTCCCAGTTGAAGTAAAGCCTGGAGATAAAATCTATCAGAAAATAACAGTAAGCTTACAAGAGTTAATTACAGAGTCTGCCAAGCAGTTAATTGAAGCAGATGGCGACGATATTTCGTTAACGGTTACCTCTCATGTGATACGCAAACTGCCGGATATCGGTGTATTAATAGATGCCGCGGCAATGGAGAAGGATTCAGCAGCCGTTAATAGTCATGAACTAGCAACAGCTATAAAGCAGTTAAAACCTGCTTATGTGAAAGGCGAAATAGATTGTTCCGTCCCTGACTGGCCCAGCCAGCTTCACTATTTGCAACAATGTATCGAACGCTTAAAAAACAGCTGTGAAATCGAGCTTAATCTGTTCTACACGCGCCGAGAGCAATTGGAAGAGCTAGCAGCATATATCGCTGATAACGCGTTGAATGTGAAGCGTGTAATTCCCTTCCGCGATAGTGAGCTCGTTTGCTCCAACGCGAGTATAGAAGAAGTGAGAGGGGTCTTTCGAACTGCCCAATTACTAGACTCAATCGCAGTGGGCGGGGGGACGAGAGCCAATTATGCGGAGCATAATCGGGCAAGTCTTCCGTTAAATGCCATGGATTTTACATCCTATACTATTAATCCGCAGGTTCACGCCTTTGATGATCGTTCGCTGGTGGAGACAGTATTCGCACATGCGGTGACAGCCAAGGACGCAACTAGTAAAAGCGGCAAGCCATTATACTTGGGTCCGATTACGCTGCTGCCTCGGATGAATCCGAATGCGACAAGCGGAGACTATTCGATTACTGTAGATCAGCAAATCGATGCACGGCAGTTCACCTCATTCGGCGCAGCATGGACGATCGGGAGTCTAGCCGCTCTATGTCAAGAAGATCTGCCGCTCTTAAGAGGGATTTGTTACTACAATCTACTGGGACCAGCCGGGATTGCAAGCCATCCTAACAGCCCGTTGTACAAGGTACTTCAGCCCCTAATGAGCTTTCAAGCAGCGGATGTTTTGACAACATTAGGAACGAGCCAGCGCATTGCCGCTCTTTCTCTTCGAGACAAAGATGGACGATTCCTTATAGCTGCGGCAAATTTAACGGCTGAAGACATAACGATTCATGTAAAGTCGGAGGATCGCAAGCAGGAGCCTGTAACTAAGATGCTTGCCGCCTATGCCTGCAGCGTGTTTCATTTATAATTCATTTTAAAAAAGGATGAGATTCAATGACGTCATATATTCGCGCCAAGTATTTGGTAGAAACGCCCTATGACCCTAACTATGCAGCAGCTATTATTGCGGGAGAGCAGTCAACTGGAACGTTCGTAGCTGTACCTGGAGAAACGGATCTCGTTAAGGAACGCAGCGCGGCTCGCATCATTAGCGTTCGGGTGCTGGATACGGTGCATGCGCCTTCGCTGCCAGGCGTGAAAATTCCAGATGCTCATAATGGAGAATATTATCGCTGCGAAATTATTTTAGATTTTCCTTATCACAATGTTGGACCATCTATCCCGAATCTATTGGCGACAGTGGCAGGCAATTTATACGAGTTGCAGCAGTTTTCCGGCATACGATTGATAGACTTACAATTGCCCAATGAATTCGCAACACGATACCCAGGACCGAAGTTCGGCATAAAAGGTACACGGCAATTAACGAAGGTGTACGACCGGCCGATTATTGGAACGATCATTAAGCCAAGCATTGGTTTAACGATAGAAGAGCTGCGATTATCCGTTCGTGAGCTGGCATTAGCAGGGCTTGATTTCATAAAGGATGACGAGCTTAATGCCAATCCATTATTCGCGACGCTTGAGGATCGGGTGAAAGCGGTTATGGAAGAAATCGACCGCGCGGCTGATAAGACTGGCAAGAAAGCGATGTTTGCTTTTAATATTACGGGTGATATTGACGAGCTTCAGCGGAATCATGATTTAGTCGTTAAAGCGGGCGGAACCTGCGTCATGGTCAGTATTCAAAGCATAGGCTTAAGCGGGCTAGCATACTTGAATTCTTTCAGTGAACTGCCTATTCACGGTCATCGCAACCAATGGGGCATGATGACGCGGCATCCTATGCTGGGCATGGAGTTTGCTGTCTATCAACAGCTGTGCAGACTAGCAGGCGCGGATCATCTGCATGTGAATGCATTCAATAGCAAGTTCTATGAGAGCAATGAATCGGTGCTCCGATCGGTGGAAGCGCTGCGCACACTGTTATTTGGCGGCTACGATACCGTTCCCGTTCTATCATCCGGTCAGTCTGCGTTAACAGCGGAGCCAACCTATGCGAAGATACGGACCTGCGACATCCTGAATGTGGCTGGCGGCGGTATAATGGCGCATCCGGATGGACCGGGAAGCGGTGTGGTAAGCATGAAGCAAGCTTGGGAAGCGGCCGTACAAGGAATACCTGCCGAGAAGTACGCTGAGGAGCATCTGGAGCTTAGACGGGCTCTGGAAGCTTTTAAGCAACACGGCAATGGGAAGGAGTAGTCGCTGTGAACAACGAGCATCAGCTCTTGCTATCATTTTACGGGGATGACTTTACCGGCTCTACCGATTCGATGGAGGCACTCGCATTCAATGGGGTTAAGACCGTTTTGTTCCTAGAACCTCCTTCATTAGAGCTGCTGCAGAGCAAATTCAGCGATGCCCGAGCAATCGGATTAGCGGGAGTTAGCCGAGCTATGAGCAGAGAGCAAATGAATAAAGATTTAAAGCCTTTGCTGGAGCAACTGGCGCAGCTGCCAACGACTATTCTACATTATAAAATATGCTCCACCTTTGATTCATCGCCCGAGGCAGGCAGCATCGGCTGCGTCATCGATATGGCAGCTGGCCTAACAGCCTCGAATCGGCAAGCGGGCAGCTATATTCCTTTATTAGTCGGCGCGCCAAGCTTGAAGCGATATACGCTGTTCGGCCATCATTTTGCGACTGTTGATCAGGTAACTTATCGGTTGGACCGCCACCCGACAATGTCCAGACATCCGATAACACCGATGGATGAAGCGGACTTGCGCAATCATCTAGCCAAGCAAACGAGTAAAAGCATCGTATCTATGGATATTGTTGATTTAGCAGGAACAGCCGAGCAAATCAAGAGCAGATTAATAAGCCGATTGGAAAACAAAGCAGACATTGTTCTATTTGATGTGCTCGATGATGAACGGTTGCAGGCTGCTGGCAGGCTAATATGGGAAGGCGCATTGGAGGAAGGAAATCGCTTTGTCGTCGGTTCATCGGGTGTCGAGTATGGACTAGTCAAGCATTGGCAAGCTGAAGGTTTGATCGACAGAAAGTATGAGCCGGTTCGCTCCATGCAAAGGGCGGAGCCATTATTAGTCGTATCAGGCAGCTGTTCACCGGTAACGGAACAGCAAATCCACTATGCCTTGAAGCATGGCTTTGAAGCCATCCCCATTGACCCAGAGCGGTTTATTATTCCGGAAGAAGCGGAGGCTGCGCGACAAGAGTGGCTGGAGCAAGCTCTAAAGATAATTGAAGCAGGCCGGAGTCCGCTGCTATATACCGCTTTAGGCCCTGAGGATGACTGTATTGGCCGAATTCGGCAGCGATTAGCAGAGATGGGCCGCCCGGCGTCGCATTCAAGTCATTTGCTAGGCGAGCAGCTTGGCCTATTAACGAAAGAAATAATAGAGAACAGCGGTGTTCGTCGATTTGTTATTGCAGGAGGAGACACGTCTGGATATGTTACGCGGCAATTAGGCATATATGCGATGGAGGCCGTAATGCCAATCGCTCCCGGCGGTCCGCTATGTAAAGGGTATTCCAACGATGAAGTATTCAATCATATTGAGTTCGTTTTAAAGGGCGGTCAAGTCGGTAAAGAGGATTTTTTTGTACGGGTAAGAGAAGGGAAATAAATCGATCGAGTTCATCCATACAAAGGAGCTGTGAACAATGAAGACGATAGCGCTTATCGGTGCTGGCGGTAAAATGGGCGGCCGCATTACTAACAATCTGATGCATGCGAATTATGATATGAAATATGTTGAGGTTAGCGAGCAAGGCTGTGCAAGCTTGGCGCAGAAGGGCTTGGCGGTTACTCCGCAGAATGAAGCGGTTGAACAAGCAGATGTCATTATTTTAGCTATTCCGGACGTTATCATTGGCAAAGTGGCAGCGTCAGTAGTTCCGATCATGAAAGCAAATGCGATGCTTATGGTACTGGATCCTGCTGCGGCCTATTTGGGCCATTTGCCGGAACGCGATGATGTTACTTACTATGTAGCGCACCCTTGCCATCCTCCTATCTTCAATGATGAGTTAACGATTGAAGCCAGAAGAGATTTTTTTGGCGGCGTCGTTGCCAAGCAAGCGGTTGTATGCGCCCTCATGCAAGGCCCGGAGGAGCATTACGCAATCGGGGAGGAAATAGTTAAAGCGATGTATGCGCCAGTGATGCGCACGCACCGTATTACAGTGGAGCAAATGGCGATATTGGAACCGACGATGGCTGAAACGATTGGAGCGGCAGCTGCCAGCTTTTTGAAGCAGGTGATGGACGAAGCGGTTAATAGAGGTGTTCCCTATGAGGCTGCAAAGGATTTCATGCTGGGACATTTAAATATTGAGCTTGCAATCGTATTTGGCGAAGCGGGCAATCCGTTCTCTGATGCCTGTCAGGTAGCGATGGAGTACGGCCGTCGTTATTGGCTGAAGGAGGGCTGGCAAGACCTATTCGAGCCAAGCAGTGTGCGCGAGCAAATTGATGTTATGCTAAACCCTGAGAAATTAAAGTAATCGATGCTGAGCTGGGAGTGAATAGAGATGTGGAAGGTAGGCTTAATAGGCACGGGCTATTGGTCAGAGCATCATTTAAATGCATGGCAGCGTATTGAAAATGTAGAAATTACCGCTTTATGTAATCGATCGCGTCCTAAAATGCTTCAGCGAGCGGAGCAGTTCGGCATATCGCCTGACGCTTGTTTCACAGCTATCGATGATTTTCTTCTGCATGCGGATGTAGATATTGTAGATATTGTAACAGGGCCTGAGACGCATGCTGATCTCGTGGAAAAAATCGCAAAGGCCGGAAAGCATATGATGTGCCAAAAGCCCTTTGCTTTATCATATGATGAAGCTGAGAAAATGGCCGCGCTCGCCGAGCAATATAGCGTAAGGCTGATGGTTACGGAAAATTGGCGCTGGCTTCAGCCTAATCAATTGATTAAGCAGTTACTGGATGAGGGCGCACTGGGAAAGGTTCAGACAGCCAGATATATTCATACCGACTATTACACGCCAAGAATGGCGCCTGGAATCGATTTGCCGCAGCCTTTTTTTCGAGAAATGCCTAGGCTGTTATTTTTAGAAATGGGAGCGCATTGGTTCGATACGATCCGTTATTTCTTCGGTGAGCCGAATAGACTGTATGCGGAGTTAAAGCGAGTCAGTCCGCATATTGCGGGTGAGGATTCGGGAATCGTGACACTCGGGTACGACGAATTCTACGTTGTCATGGATATGAGCTGGGCAACCCGGCGCGAGCTTGCTGCTGCTCCCGCTCAGCCTGTACGTGCAGAGCATCGTGAGCAAATCGTAATTGAAGGGGATCAGGCAACGCTTAAGCTTTATATGAATGGCAATATTTCAATCATTGATCATTTTGGTGTAGAATCAATTTTATACGAAGGCACGAGCTTGGATCATGGCAATAGTCATAGGAGACTGCAGCAGCATTTCATTGATTGCTTAACTCATAACGCTCCGTTCCAAACAAGCGCAGAGGATAATTTGAAAACCTTAAAGCTTTTATTTGCAGCTTATGAAAGCAATGAGAGGCATGAAGTTATCCATTTTACTTAAATATAACGAAAGTAAGTGAGCATGACATGAACAACCCAATCGATGGTAAGCCCGCTATGCTGTTAAAGGAGAAGGCTTATCAAGTGATTCGCGAGTCTATTATAAAGGAAGTGTTTCCTGCCGGAGAGTTTTTATCAGAACGAAAGCTAATCGAGCATCTGGGCGGTATGAGCAAAACTCCGATTAAGTCGGCTATTGATCGCCTGGAGACGGAGGGCTTTGTGCAGGTAGCGCCTAAGCAGGGGATTATCGTAAAAGAGCTTTCTATGGACAAGGCAAGGGATATATTTGAGCTTCGTCTGGCTATAGAACAGCTTGTGTGCGAGTTAATTGCGGGTCAACTGAAGCCTCATGAGGCGGAAGCGATAAAGGAAAATCTTGAATGGCAAAAATCAGCTCTTGACGCTCAGGATGAGCAATCATTTACCGGCGCTGATTCAGCCTTTCATCTATTGCTGAGCGAATGCTGCGGCAACAAAGAGATTTTTGCGATTATGACGAATAATCAGGCTCATCTCTATCGTTCGGCATTGCGGGTTCTTCGCAGAGTGCCGAATCGCATGCAGGTCGCTTATGATGACCACACTCGAATCTATCAAATGCTGTTAGCTGGGAATGCGGATGAAGCGAAACGATTAATTCGCGAGCATCTTGTTTTTGGAAAAAACATTTTGACTTTATAAAGCTGTATTCAAGCAAATAGGGGTTGTCCATAGTCATTTAGACTAGGGCAGCCCCTATTATTTTACTTATCCATCGTTTTGTTTCGCGTGTACGAACGCTGTTGGATTAACGCCGGTTACCTTCTTGAACACTTTATTAAAATAGGATGGCTCGCAAAACCCAAGAAAATCGGCGATTTCACTCATGCTCATTGGAGAGGAGGCTAGTAGATCGCAGGCAGCCGAGATGCGTATTTTATTGATGTAATCCGTTATCGTAATGCCTGTGGCCTGCTTGAAAACAGCTCCGACATAATTCGGCGTGCGACCAACATGATCGCCCAGCTCGGCAATTGTAATAGGTCTCCGATAATACTTAAGAATGTAGTGTTGGAGACGCTGGACGATCCCATAGGATTTATCGGGTACGGTACGATATTGGGCCTCCTCGTTAAAGATAGACAGTATCTCGAGCAGTATGCCGTGACATATCGAATCGGAGAATGGCGACCTGCGCAGCCATTGCTGAGTGAGATGAGTGAATCGCTGATTCATATAATCTGGATTCGATACTTTAGCTTTAAGTGTTGACGGTGACATGAGCATGGGGAGGCGTTCTGTTCCAAGCTCGATGCGGAAATGAGCAACATACATGCTGTGAGCAAGCCGAGATTCATTCCAGGCTGCGCGGTTCGCGCCTTTTGGAATAAATAGAATGTCTCCTGCCGATAGATGATAGCGTTCCTGATCAATTTCATAAACGATAGACCCTTCGGTCATAAATAAAAAAATATGATTATTTGCCGGATGGCTTGGCACATGCCAATCAGGCTCGCAATGCTCGTAGTAGATAGCTGCCGGCTCAATCATGGACATCGCCCCTTTTCTCACATTGTAGATATAATCGTTGAATAATTCAAGTGTATTATTATTCTGTTCATTGTTAGAAAAGATTATGTTTATTATGATTGATGTATCACTTGTACTGAAAGGCGGAAATCAAAAATGAGTGTATTACTCAATAGAAAGAAAGCTCGTATCGGTGTTGTTAGCATAGGGCATGAACCGTATTGGAGTCAGTTCGAAGGACTGAAGGAAGAGCTTGAGGGCAATGGCCAACGATTCGAAAGCATGCTGCAGGGCTTCGATGTCAAGATCATATCAGGCGGCTTTGTCAATAATGTGGATCAGTCGTTCAAGGCGGGCGCTTATCTGAAAGCGCAAGATATCGACTTATTGTTTGTT
>Ga0182739_1000961_pt1 | contig 32242 bp, 31 predicted proteins | sample eDN5th30CBELigBY_FD_128873 | JGI IMG/M metagenome (GOLD analysis project Ga0182739, IMG submission 128873) | Enriched backyard soil microbial communities from Emeryville, California, USA - eDNA 5th pass 30_C BE-Lig BY (version 2) (version 2) | ecosystem: Environmental > Terrestrial > Soil >... | reverse complement strand
TTGTCCTTCTCGCCCTCGCCGATCACGATCACGCCGTCGAAGTTGACTGTCGACAGGAACGCCCGCATCGCGTCGACCGCTGCGCCGTCGGCGAGTTCCTTCTGGCCGCGTCCGATGAAGGGCACGGAGCGGATCGCGGCCGCCTCCGTGGCGCGCACGAGCTCCAGGGCCAGGTTCCGATCGGGATGCAGCGGACTCATGTCCGCGGTCAGACTCACCATGTGGTCAGACTACGCGTTCGCCGGCACCGAGACCGGCGCTTTCCATGAACCCGACACGAAGGAATCGTGATTCTTGACCGACGGGCAGGGACCGCCCCGATCGGAGTCGTCGGGCAGCACCGGCGAGGCGTCACGTGCCCGGCTTCGCTAGAGTGACCGTGGAATCACCGCCGCACAGACACATCTAGGAGCTGTCATGCCCGTCGCCACCCCTGAGCAGTACGCAGACATGCTGGACCGCGCGAAGGCCGGCGGTTTCGCCTACCCCGCGATCAACGTGTCGAGCTCGCAGTCGATCAACGCCGTGCTGCAGGGGCTCACCGAGGCCGGCTCCGACGGCATCCTCCAGGTCACCACGGGCGGCGCGGACTACTTCGCCGGCCACACCGTCAAGGGCCGTGCCACGGGAGCCCTCGCGTTCGCCGCCTTCGCGCACGAGGTCGCCAAGAACTACCCCATCACGATCGCCCTGCACACCGACCACTGCCCGAAGCCCGCCCTGGAGGACTTCGTGCTGCCGCTGATCGCCGAGTCGGAGAAGGTCGTCGCCGACGGGGGCCAGCCGATCTTCCAGTCGCACATGTGGGACGGCTCGGCCGTGCCCCTCGACGAGAACATCGAGATCGCCAAGGAGCTCCTCCCCCGCATCAAGGCCATCAACGCGATCCTGGAGGTCGAGATCGGCGTCGTGGGCGGCGAGGAGGACGGCGTCAAGCACGAGGGCTCCAACGATGCCCTGTACACGACGACGGCCGACGTCTCCAAGGCCGTCGATGCGCTGGGCCTGGGCGATCAGGGCCGCTGGATCGCTGCCCTCACGTTCGGCAACGTCCACGGCGTGTACAAGCCCGGCAACGTCAAGCTCCGCCCCGAGCTTCTCGGCGAGATCCAGGCCGGCATCGCGCAGCAGTTCGGCACCGGCGACAAGCCGCTCGACCTCGTCTTCCACGGCGGCAGCGGATCGACCGACGAGGAGATCGCGCTGGCGGTCGCCAACGGCGTCGTCAAGATGAACATCGACACCGACACGCAGTACGCGTTCACCCGCTCGGTGGCGGGATTCATGTTCCAGAACTACGACGGCGTCCTGAAGGTCGACGGCGAGGTGGGCAACAAGAAGGCCTACGACCCGCGGGCGTGGGGCAAGGTCGCCGAGTCGGCGATGGCCGCCCGTGTCGTCGAGGCGACCAAGCAGCTGGGCTCGTACGGCCAGTCGACGTCCTGAGCCGTCAGGAGGAGTTCAGTAGGAGGCGGTGCCGAGAAGGTCACGCGGGTACAGGAGCTTCGCGACGCCGTCGACCTTGATCCCGAGGTGCAGGTGCGGGCCCGTCGAGCAGCCCGTCGAGCCGACCTCGCCGATCTTCTCCCCTGCCTTGACGGTCTCGCCGCTCTTGACGGAGAACTTGCTCAGGTGCGCGTAGGTGAGCACGAACTCGGTGCCGTCGATGACGGTCTTCACGAGGACCTGCTTCTGCTTCGTGTCGTTGGGCGCCCAGGCGGGGCATCCCGAGGTGATCCACAGCTCCTGGACGGTGACCTTCCCGCCGCGCATCGCGTACACGGGGGTTCCCGTCTTGGCGGCGAAGTCGTCTCCGCTGTGACCGGAGTAGGTGGTCATGGTCGCCGACGGCCGGATCGGATACGCCCAGCCGAACCGGCCGGGCACGCTCGCCGGCGCCGCGCTCGTGTCGGAGTACGCGGCCAGCTCGTCGCCCTCCCACCCCGCGAGGCCGTCCACCTCGACCAGGCGCAGCGCACCGGAGTCGTCGAGGGTCAGCGCCTCGACGGCATAGCCGGAGGTTCCCGCCTGCCACAGCGGCGTGTCGTCGCCCGCGTACACGGCGAGCAGGCCGTCCTCCTGCAGGAGCAGCACGGGGGCGGCGGTGCCCGTCGTGCGCGTCGAGCGCTTCGGCACGCCGTTCTTGCTCAGGACGACGTTGCCGTCCCCCTGCACCGTGAAACGGTAGACGCCGTCGGGTGACGAGAGGTAGGTGCCGACGCGCATCGGAGTGCCCGGCCGCAGCGTGTCGCCCAGCGACCAGGATGCCGTGCGCTTCGCGGAGGTGCGGGTGACGCTGAGGTAGCCGCTCTTGGTCGCCGTCACGGTGACGGTCACGGAGCGTCCGGCCGCCCACTCCGGCACGACCCACGTGGGAGACGTGGCCCCCGCGACGACGGCGCCGTCGACGCGCCACTGGTAGGCGAGCTTGGGCGTGGGCTTCCAGGTGCCGATGACCGCGGTGAGGGTCCTGCCCGCCGCAACGCTCCCGCTGACGGTCGGCGTCGGCGACGAGGTGAATCCCCACTTGGCGTCGACCGTCGCGCTCGTGCGGCTGACCGACGTGTAGCCGGACTTCGAGCCGGTGACGCGCACAGAGAGCTCGTGACCGGCGTCGGCGCTCACGAGCGTGTAGGTCTTCGAGGTCGCCTTCGAGATGACGGCGCCGTCGCGCAGCCACTGGTACGCGAGCGTGACGGGGCTCGGGCCCCACGTGCCGGGCGCCGCGGTGACGGTGGACCCCACCGTCGGCGTCCCGCTGAGGGTGACCTTCGAGGGCACGGTGAGGACGCGGGGCACTGTGATGCCGGGACTCGTGCGGGTCACGGTCGTGTAGCCGCTCTTGACGCCCTTCACCTTGACCTTGACGGTCTTCCCCGCATCCGCCGCGACGAGCGTGTACGTCTTCGCGGTGGCACCGGAGATCTTCGACGACCCGCGGTACCACTGGTAGGTCAGCGTGACGGGGCTCGGCCCCCACGCGGCATGGCTCGCGGTGACCTTCTTGCCGACGGCGACCGTGCCTGTCACCGTCGACTGCGGGGATGCCGTGAAGGCACGTCCCACCGTCGTCGCCGCGCTCGTGGCGGACGTCGTGACGTATCCCGAGCGGGTCGCGGTGACGCGCACCGAGACCGCTTTTCCGGCGTCGGCGCTGACGGCGACGTACGTCGACGCCGTCGCCCCCGCGATGGCGGAGCCGTTGCGCAGCCACTGGTAGGCGAACGAGCTCGGAGCGGGCTTCCACGTGCCCGTGGCCGCGGTCAGCGTCTTTCCGACCGTCGCCGTGCCACTGACGGCGGGGGTGCCGACGGTCGCGAACGCGGCCGGTGTCGGAGTGGGCGTCGCAGCCGGCGTCGGGCTGGCCGTCGGCGTGCCTGTCGCGGTCGGCGACGGCGTCGGCACGGTCGCCGCTGTGGCGGGCGAGGAGGTCAGCGCGAACGCGACCAGCGCGAACGCGGCAACGGCCGCGAGCGCACGACGGGAACGGTCACGTGAACTCACAGGCTCCCTCCGGGGGGTCAGGGGCGCGCGCCTGTGGCGCAGCGTCACGGTACCAGACGCACCCCGCGTGAGTATGGCGCCCTGCCGATCGGGCGCCATGCGGTCATGCCGACCGCAGGATCTGCTCGACGATCGCGGGATCGCTCATGAGCGGCACGCTCACGCAGATGCTGACCACGACGAAAGTCACGACGGCACCCACGAGGGGGATCCACCAGCTGAGGCGCCCGCGTGTGAGCATGCGCCAGGAGATGAGCGTCGTGACGATCCAGCCGAGCGCGAACACCGCTGCGGCGATGCCGCCCCACAGCCGACCGGACTCGACGGCCGTGAACTCGGCCTGGATGCCCGCCATCTCCAGCCACGACTGCGCGAAAGAGCTGTAGCGGACGAGCTGCGGGATCGTCGTGACGACGGTGAACAGCCCGTAGGCCAGCAGCGCGATCGTGACGAAGCGGTCGCCCCGACGCCTCGGCGCTGCGTTCGCGGCGCCTTCTGCGGGGTGTGCGGCGAGCGCGGGTGTCACGGGGGCGGGCACAACGGGTGCGGGCGGCTGGCCGGCACTGTCCGCATCGGGTGCGGCGGGCGGCGTCCCACCCGATCGCCGGATGAGCTCGCGCTGCTGCTCGGGCGTCGCGTACTCCCCGTACTGCGGTGCCGGGCGTGGCGCGTCGCCGTCGGTCACGGACGACTCCGGCCGCCGAGGGCACGCTCGTCGCGCTTGCCGCTGGCATCCTGCCGGAGTTCCTTGGGGAGGGAGAACATGAGGTCCTCCTCCGCGGTGCGCACCTGCTCGACGTCGCGGTAGCCGGCCCCGGCGAGCTCCGACAGCACCTCCTGAACGAGGATCTCGGGCACGGAGGCCCCGGATGTCACCCCGACCGTCTCGACGTCATCCAGCCACTCCTGGCGGATCTCGTGGGCGTAGTCGACGCGGTAGGCGGCCTTCGCCCCGTGTTCGAGGGCGACCTCGACGAGCCGGACGCTGTTGGAGGAGTTCGACGAGCCGACGACGATGACGAGGTCGGCGTCGCGCGCGACCTTCTTGATCGCGACCTGCCGGTTCTGCGTCGCGTAGCAGATGTCGTCCGACGGCGGATCCTGCAGCTGGGGGAAGCGCTCGCGGAGCCGGCGCACGGTCTCCATGGTCTCGTCGACCGACAGCGTCGTCTGCGACAGCCACACGACCTTCGACGGATCCTTGACCTCGACCGTGTCGGCCTCGGCGGGTGAGTTGACGATCGTGACGTGGTCCGGCGCCTCGCCGGCCGTCCCCTCGACCTCCTCGTGACCTTCGTGGCCGATCAGCAGGATCTCGTAGTCGCTGCGCGCGAACCGCACAGCCTCGCGGTGCACCTTGGTGACGAGCGGGCAGGTGGCGTCGATCGCCTGCAGTCCCCGCCCGGCCGCGGCGTCCACGACGGCGGGAGAGACCCCGTGCGCGCTGAAGACGACATGGGCGCCCGGAGGCACCTCGTCCACCTCGTCGACGAAGACCGCCCCCTGCGCCTCCAGCTCGGTCACGACGTGGATGTTGTGCACGATCTGCTTGCGGACGTATACGGGCGCGCCGTAGCGCTCGAGAGCCTTCTCCACGGCGATGACGGCCCTGTCCACGCCCGCGCAGTACCCGCGCGGCGACGCCAGCAGCACCCGCTTGTGTCCGGTCACCGGGTTATCCTGGAGCCGCCCACGCGGCCCCGGGATACGGGGCGAGGGCAGGCGGACGGCGGTTGTGCTCACGACTCGAGTCTACGAGTCGCAGCATGACAGGGGCCTGAGCGTGCCCGACCGCGTGGAGAGCCCGCGAGAACGCGCGAGAAGGAGTGCCTGTGACGTCGTTCGAGACGGCCGCCGACCAGACGCCGGTCCCCGATTCCGTGCACCCGCGCGACTCGACGCCGCAGACCCCGACCTCCGTGTCGCGCCTGAACGAGACGATCCGCGATTTCGTGCAGCGGTGGAACGCCGTGTGGGTCGAGGGCGAGATCACGTCGTGGAACCTGCGCGGCGGGCACGTGTTCGGCCGGCTCAAGGACACCGGGACGGATGCCGTCGTCTCGTTCCGGCTGTGGTCGTCGACGCTGCAGCGCCTGTCCGAGGACATGAAGGCCGGCGATCGCGTTGTCGCGTGCGTCAAGCCCGACTACTTCGTGAAGACGGGCGATTTCAGCTTCACCGTCTCGTCGATGCGACACACGGGGCTCGGCGACCAGCTGGAGCGCCTCGAGCGGCTGCGCGCCCAGCTGCGCTCCGAGGGACTGTTCGACGCGGCGAGGAAGAAGCCGGTCCCCTTCCTCCCGCGCGTCATCGGCCTCATCACGGGCGAGCGCAGCGACGCGGAGAAGGACGTCCACCGCAACGCCGAGCTGCGCTGGCCGCAGGTGCGGTTCCGGACGATCCACGCCGCCGTGCAGGGCGACAGGTGCGTCCCCGAGACGATCGGGGCGCTGAAGGCGCTGGACGCCGATCCCGACGTCGACGTGATCGTGATCGCGCGCGGCGGCGGCGATCCGCAGACGCTGCTCGGGTTCTCCGACGAGCGGCTCCTGCGCGCGGTCGCCGCGGCGCAGACCCCGGTGGTCTCGGCGATCGGTCACGAGAACGACCACCCGCTCCTCGACGACGTCGCCGACCTGCGCGCCTCGACGCCGACGGACGCCGCGAAGAAGCTCGTCCCCGACGTGTCGGAGCAGCGCGCCCTCGTGCAGCAGCTGCGCAGCCGCGCGCGCACGCGCCTGACGCAGCGCATCGCGCACGACATCTCCCAGCTGGAGCAGGTGCGCTCACGGCCGGTCCTGCGCGACCCCGAGTCGCTGCTGACGGGCCGCGCGCAGGAGGTGTGGACCCTCGCCTCCCGCGGCCGCGAGCAGATGCGGCGGCGCCTGGATGCCGCCGGCACGTCCACAGCCGAGCTGCGGGCGGCGCTGCGCGCCCTCTCCCCCGGCGCGACGCTCTCACGCGGCTACGCGATCGCCCATGTGGACGAGGGTGTCATCGTGCGGGACGCGTCGCAGGTTCCCTCCGGTGCGGACGTCGTCGTGACGGTCGCCCGCGGCTCGTTCCGCGCGCGGTCGGAGGGCGAGCTCGCGCAGGACCCGGGGCCTTCGGACACCCCCGCGCGGGACTCTAGGATGGAGTCATGACCAGCGACGGCACCGCCGACATCGCCGCGCTCTCATTCGAGCAGGCGCGCGACGAGCTCGTGCGCGTCGTCGCCGAGCTCGAGCAGGGGGCGCCGACCCTCGAGGAGTCGCTCACCCTCTGGACCCGCGGCGAGGCGCTGGCCGCGCGCTGCGAGGAGTGGCTCCTGGGCGCCAAGCGACGGCTCGACGAGGCGCGGCCCACCGGCGCGGAGTCGTGATGGCGTCCGGCCCCCGCGTCGTGGCCGAGCTCGGCCGCCCCGAGACGCCCGACGAGACCGCGGCGCGCAAGGCCGCGTCATCCCGCGCGTATCGCTCCAGCCAGACGTTCCGCAATCTGATCGCGGCGCTCATCGCCACCGTCGCCGTCGTCGCGGTCGTCTATCTGGGTGTGCCCAGGGGCACACCCCCCGAGCACGAGCCCGCAGACGTGTCCTCCGCTGCCGCCACCGTCGAGGCCTCGCTCGGGCGGGCCGTGCTCGTCCCGGACGTTCCCGCCGACTGGCGGGCCAACTCCGCCCGCGTCGAGAACGGCGCGTGGCGCGTCGTCTACGCCCCCACCACCGGATTCGTGACGATCGCGCAGGGCCTCGACGCCGCCGCCGACTGGCCCGCGTCGATCCTGGGGCCGTACGCACCCACCGGCACGACGACGGTCGACGGGCTCACGTGGGACGTGTACGAGGTCCCCGGCGACGGCGCCGTCCGCTACGCGCTCGCCACGCCCGCCGGCCGCGACACCGTGCTCATCTACGGGTCCATGACCGCCGAGACCGCCGAGACGGCGGCAGCGAGCGTGACAGACCAGATCCAGACCCTGCGGAAGGATGCCCCGTGAACGATGCCCGCCCGACGCCCACGAAGGTCTGGGAGGAGATGCGCCGCGGCAATGCGCGCTTCGTCGCCGGTGAGCCCCGGCACCCCCGCCAGGATGTCGAGCGGCGCGCTCAGCTCGCGCACACGCAGAAGCCCCGCGCGGTCCTGTTCGGCTGCTCCGACTCGCGCCTCGCGGCGGAGATCATCTTCGACAAGGGCCTGGGCGACCTGTTCGTCGTGCGCAACGCGGGTCAGGTCGTCTCCGACTCGGCGATCGCGAGCATCGAGTACGCCGTCGCCGTCCTGGACGTGTCGCTCATCATCGTCCTGGCCCACGACGAGTGCGGCGCGGTGCGCGCCGCGATCGACTCGACGGACCTCGACAGTCCCGAGCTCCCCCCGCAGATCTGGCGACTGATCGCCAAGATCGTCCCCGCGGTCCGCCGCGTGCTGCGCGACACTCCCGCCGCGACGCCCGCCTCGGTCGACGCCGAGCTGGTGGGTCGCGAGCACCTGCGCAACACCGTCGACGAGCTCATGGCATCCTCGCGACTGATCAGCGATGCCGTCGCCGAGGGGCGGCTGGCGCTCGTCGGCGCGAACTACCGGCTGGGCGAAGGCACCGCCGTACCCCACGTGAGCGTCGGCCTCGACGCCTGAGCCCCGCAGACGCCACGACAGCCACCAGGACAGCCACAAGGAAACGAGGACGTGACCGACATGACCGACACCACCGAGTACCGCATCGAGCACGACACGATGGGTGAGGTGCGCGTGCCGAAGGACGCGCTGTACGCCGCACAGACCCAGCGCGCCGTCGAGAACTTCCCGATCTCGGGATCCGGCCTGGAGTCGACCCAGATCGCGGCGCTCGCGCGGATCAAGAAGGCGGCGGCGCTGGCCAACAAGGAGCTCGGCACCCTCGACGGCGGGATCGCGGACGCGATCGCGTGGGCCGCCGACGAGATCGTGACCGGCCGGTACGACTCCCAGTTCCCCGTCGACACCTACCAGACGGGCTCGGGCACGTCCTCGAACATGAACATGAACGAGGTGCTGGCGACCCTCGCGACGCAGCGGCTCGGCTCCCCCGTGCACCCGAACGACCACGTCAACGCGTCGCAGTCGTCCAACGACGTGTTCCCGACGTCGGTGCACATCGCCGTCACCCAGGCCCTCATCGACGACCTGATCCCCGCGCTGGACCACCTGGCCGTGGCCCTGGAGGCGAAGGCGGACCTGTGGAAGGACGCCGTCAAGTCCGGCCGCACGCACCTGATGGATGCGACGCCGGTCACCCTCGGGCAGGAGTTCGGCGGCTACGCGCGCCAGATCCGCCTGGGCATCGAGCGCGTGCAGGCGGTCCTGCCCCGTGTCGGCGAGGTCCCCCTGGGCGGCACGGCGGTCGGCACCGGCATCAACACGCCCCTCGGCTTCCCGCAGAAGGTCATCGCGCTGCTGCAGGCCGAGACGGAGCTGCCGATCACGGAGGCCAAGGACCACTTCGAGGCGCAGGCCAACCGCGACGGACTCGTCGAGGCCTCCGGCGCCCTCCGCACGATCGCGGTCTCGCTCACGAAGATCAACAACGACATCCGCTGGATGGGCTCCGGCCCGAACACGGGCCTGGCGGAGCTCCACATCCCCGACCTGCAGCCGGGCTCCTCGATCATGCCCGGCAAGGTCAATCCGGTCGTCCCCGAGGCGACGCTCATGGTGTGCGCGCGGGTGATCGGCAACGACGCGACGGTCGCCTGGGCCGGCGCATCGGGCGCCTTCGAGCTCAACGTCGCCATCCCGGTGATGGGCACCGCCCTGCTGGAGTCGATCCGGCTGCTGTCCAACGCCATGCGGGTGCTCGCCGACAAGACCATCGACGGGCTGGAGGCGAACCTCGGGCGCGCGGCCGCCTACGCGGGCATGTCGCCGTCGATCGTGACTCCGCTCAACAAGCTCATCGGCTACGAGGCCGCCGCGAAGATCGCCAAGCACTCGGTCGCGAAGGGCATCACGGTGCGCGAAGCGGTCATCGATCTGGGCTACATCGAGCGCGGCGAGCTGACCGAGGCGCAGCTTGAAGAAAAACTTGATCTGCTCTCGATGACCCACCCGGGTTGATAATCGGAGAGTGAACCGCACGAACTCCGTGCATTCTCGCCGGACCCGCACCCTGGGGCTGCTGGTCGCTGTCGTCGCGGCGGGATTTGCACTCGCAGCGCTCGGCGTCGTGCTCGTGCACGTCCTGACCGACCAGCCGTTGCCGTGGGCCGCCATCCCCGTCTACCTCGGCATCGCCCTGGCGACCCTCGCGGTGGTCGCGATCGTGGGCTGGGCGGTCCTTCCGTCGATGCCGCTGGAGGGCTTCGCCGCCGACGCCGACGAGACGGCCTACGAGGCGCAGCGGCGACTGCTCGACGACGTCCGCCACGAGTTGAAGACGCCGATCACGATCGTGCGCGGGCATCTGGAGGTGATGGACCCGTCCGATCCCGCCGACGCCGCCGCCATCCGCGATCTGGGCATGGCGGAGCTCGACCGGATGACCCGCCTGATCGGCGACATCGACCTGCTCGCAGCGGTCGAGACCGACAAGTTCACGCTGACCGACGTGGATCTGTCCGTTCTCACTCAGCGCGTCGGCGAGCTGGTGACCGTGATCCCCGACCACGACTGGAGCATCGAGCAGTCGGCGGACGCGGTGATCCGCGCGGATGCCGACCGGCTGCTGCAGGCATGGCTCCAGCTGGCGGACAACGCCGCCAAGTACACACCGGCGGGAAGCGCGATCGAGATCGGCAGCGCGGTGCACGCCGGCGGCGTGCAGCTGTGGGTGCGCGATCACGGTCCCGGCATCGCGCCGGCGATGCGGCACCGCATCTTCCGGCGGTTCGATCGCGGCACGGGAAAGCGCGCCGTGGGCGGCTCAGGCCTGGGTCTTGCGATCGTGGATGCGATCGCGAAGGCGCACCGCGGTCACTGTGCGATCGCCGACACCCCCGGCGGTGGCGCCACCTTCACTCTTGAGATACCCTTCGGCACGAAGGCCCCCGTTCCTTCGCCGGTCCGCGCCGGCGATGTCCTCCTGCAACGAGAGGCCAGCGCATGACCCGCATCCTCGTCGTCGACGACGAACCCCATATCGTCTCGCTGGTCACCCGCAGCCTCCACGCGGAGGGCTACGAGACCGTCGTCGCGGAAGACGGCGCCGACGCGCTGGAGCGGGCGCTGGAGCCGGATATCGCGCTGGTCGTGCTCGACGTGGGCCTGCCGTCGATGGACGGCTTCGAGGTGCTGCGGCATCTGCGGGCGCGGGGCAGCAGCATCCCCGTCATCATGCTCACCGCCCGAAGCGGCACGAGCGACACGATCGAGGGTCTCGATGCGGGCGCGAGCGACTATGTCGCCAAGCCCTTCGCGGTCGCCGAGCTGCTCGCCCGGGTCCGCTCCCGGCTGCGAGAGGCCGCGACGTCCCCTGTGGTCCTGACCCGCGGCGACGTCTCGCTCGACGTTCTCGCCCGCCGCGTCACGGTGGCCGACCGCGAGGTCGATCTGTCGGCCCGCGAGTTCGCCCTCGCCGAGCAGTTCCTCCGCCACCCCGGCGAGGTGCTGACCCGCGAAGTCCTCCTCAGCCGCGTCTGGGGCATGGACTTCGATCCGGGCTCCAACGTCGTCGACGTGTATGTGCGGTACCTGCGCTCGAAGCTCGGCCCCGACAACATCGTCACCGTCCGCGGCGAGGGCTACCGCTGGGAGTGACGTCCTGACGCTCGGGATGACGTCTCGTCTCCTCGCTTCGCTCGTCGCTCAACGACCGGAAGGCATTACCCCTCCGGTCGTTGAGCGAGCGAAGCGAGACGAAACGCAGAGACGAAACGCAGAGACGAAACGCAGCCGTCAGCTGAGCTCGCCCTGCTCCAGCAGGTCGGTCACGAGGGCCGCGATCGCGGAGCGCTCCGAACGCACGAGGGTGACGTGACCGAACAGGTCGTGGCCCTTGAGGGTCTCGATCACCGATGCGACGCCGTCGTGACGCCCCACCCGTAGGTTGTCGCGCTGTCCGACGTCGTGCGTCAGGACGACGCGGGAGTTCTGGCCGATGCGGCTCAGCACCGTGAGCAGCACGTTGCGCTCCAGCGACTGCGCCTCGTCGACGATCACGAACGCGTCGTGCAGCGAGCGCCCGCGGATGTGGGTCAGCGGCAGGACCTCCAGCATCCCGCGCGCGACGACCTCCTCCAGGACGTTGCCCGACACGACCGAGCCGAGCGTGTCGAACACGGCCTGCCCCCACGGGTTCATCTTCTCCGCCTGGTCGCCCGGCAGGTAGCCGAGCTCCTGCCCGCCGACGGCGAACAGCGGCCGGAAGACGATGATCCGCTTCTGCTGCTGCCGTTCCAGGACCGCTTCCAGCCCCGCGCACAGGGCGAGGGCCGACTTCCCCGTTCCGGCCCGCCCGCCGAGGGAGACGATGCCCACGTCGGAGTCGAGCAGGAGGTCGATCGCGATCCGCTGCTCCGCGGAGCGGCCGTGCAGTCCGAAGACGTCGCGGTCTCCTCGGACGAGGCGGAACTCGCCGTCGCCGGTGACGCGGCCCAGCGCCGAGCCGCGCTCGGAGTGGATGACGAGCCCCGTGTTCACGGGAAGCCCGTGCACGTCCTCGCTCAGGGCGACCTCGGTCTCGTAGAGGTCGCTCATGTCGTCGCCCGAGATGTCGATCGACGCGATCCCCGTCCAGCCCGAGTCGACGGCCTGCTCGGCGAGGTACTCCTCGGCGTACAGGCCGAGCGACGCCGCCTTGACGCGCATCGGGAGGTCTTTGGAGACGACCGTGACCTCGTGGCCCTCCTGGGCGAGATGCATCGCCACCGAGAGGATGCGGGTGTCGTTGTCACCCAGTCGCATCCCCGCGGGCAGGATCGACGGATCGGTGTTGGTGAGCTCCACCCGCAGGCTGCCGCCCTCTCCGACGGGCACGGGGAAGTCGAGACGGCCGTGCTCTACGCGGAGCTCGTCGAGGTGGCGCAGCGCCTGGCGGGCGAAGTACCCGATCTCCGGATCGTGTCGCTTCCCCTCCAGCTCGGTGACGACCACGACGGGGACGACGACGGAATGCTCGGCGAATCGGAAGAAGGCGCGCGGGTCGCTCAGGAGCACAGAGGTGTCCAGCACATACGTGCGGAGATCCTGCTCTGCGGCGGCGTGGCCGCCCGTGCTGACGCGGCGCTGCTTCTCTGGTGCTCGTGTGGTCACAACCCACTCCCCGCCCCGGGTGGTGGACCACCCGGCTGTCACGAGTCGACCAGGGCCACGAGTCAGTGGATGGCCGACTCGAACGGGCGCCTTGCCCGATGTGATGACGGTACGTCGCCGCGTCGACCGGACGGGCTCACGACACGCCGCCGGACGTGTCCGGCGCGTTAATTCTCGACGACGGCGATCTCGGAGGTCGTGGCGTGCAGACGCGGGATGCGGCGTGCGGACACTTCGGCGAGCGCGTCTCCCAGCAGCTGGAGGCTGTCTGCACCCGTTCCCGCGTGCGCGGACACGCGCACGAGTCCACCGCGTGCCGTGGCGGTCACCCCGTGGTTGGCGAGCGCCGCCGCGAGCGGTCCGGCGTCCTGCGGATCTGGCGCGAGCGCGACGATGCCCGCGTGCGACTCGCGGGGCGTGAGCACCGGCAGGTCGTACCGGTCGGCGAGCGCCATGACGTGCCGTGCGCGATCGGCCACCTCGCTCGCGATCGCGGCGACGCCGGCGTCGCGGACCTCACGCGCCGCCGCCGCCAGCCGGGCGGCGGCGAGGGCGTCGGACCCCGAGACGGCGAACGCCCCTGCGCCCGGCCGCGGCGCGGCGACGCCGGGCGCGCCGAGCTCGGCATCCATCCCCGCGAACCCCGACAGCACCGGTTCGATCCGGTCGCGGGCCCGTTCGGAGAAGCGCGCGAAGCCTGTACCGCGGCCCGCTCGCAGCCACTTGTAGCCGTTGCCGCAGACGACGTCGGCGGCCGAGTAGTCGGCGTCCACGACACCGAAGCCCTGGATGGCGTCGACCAGCAGCAGCCGGTCGCCGATCACGTCGCGCAGCGCAGCGAGGTCGGCCACGTGCCCCGTGCGGTAGTCGACGAGGCTCACCGCGATCGCGGTGACGGCGCCGGGGTCCGACTCCTCACCCAGCGCATCGCGCACGGCTTCGGCCGTCACGAAGCCTCCGGCCGCGTCGAGATCGCGCACCCGCAGCCGCCCGAGGGCGTCCTGGGCGCGACGGGCGGTGACGGTCAGCGCGGGGAACTCGTCGGGCGCGATCAGCACGTCGCCACTCAGGCCGAACAGGGCGTGCATGAGCCCGTAGGTCGTCGACGGCTGGAGCGTCACCTCGTCGACGGCGGCACCCAGAAGCTCGGCAAGCAGCGTGCGCGCCTCGTTCGCGCGGTCGGCGACGAGGTCGATCCCGGAGCGGCGCCCGGATGACAGCAGCTCGGCGTCGGCGCGCGACTCGTCCTGCACCGAGGGCGAGAGCGGCCCGAATGCGGCCCAGTCGAGGTATCCGGGTTCCTCGTCGAAGCTCTCGAGATACGACTCCAGCTCGATCACGAGATTCAGTCTCGCACGAACCGGTCCGGGGCGCCGAACCCGCCTCAGCCGCCGTAGCGGCGGTCGCGCGACGCGTAGTCGCGGATCGCCCGCAGGAAGTCGACCTCGCGAAGATCCGGCCCGAGCGCCTCGACGAAGTAGAACTCGGAGTGCGCCGACTGCCAAAGCAGGAAGTCGCTCAGCCGCTGCTCCCCCGACGTCCGGATGACCAGGTCAGGGTCGGCCTGCCCGCCCGTGTAGAGATGCTCGCCGATCTGCTCGGGGGTGAGGCTGGCCGCGAGCTCCTCGAACGATCCGCCGCGCTCCTGGTGCTTGCCGATGATGCGCCGCACGGCATCCACGATCTCGCTGCGCCCCCCGTAGCCGACGGCGAGGTTCACGTGCAGGCCCGTGTTGCCGGCCGTGCGCTCCTCCGCGGTCTTGAGCGCGCGCGCCAGGTCGGGCGGGAGCATCTCCGCGCGGCCCACGTGCTGGATGCGCCAGCCTGGCTCGCGCGAGACGGCATCCGCCAGCTCGGCGATGATCTCGATCAGGTCGGCGAGCTCAGCCGAGTCGCGTTTGGTGAGATTGTCGGTCGACAGCAGGTACAGCGAGACGACGCGGATGCCGAGGTCATCGCACCAGCGCAGGAACTCCCGCATCTTCGCCGCTCCCGCGCGGTGGCCGTCGGCGACCGTGGCGTAGCCGGCCTGTCGCGCCCACCGGCGATTGCCGTCGATCATCATGGCCACGTGATGGGGCACCGTCTCCGGCGTCAGCCTGCGTCTGAGGCGCGAACTGTACAGGCGGTAGAGCAGTCCCCTGCCTTCGCCACCCGCGCTCGACGTCACGCGCTCTACGCTACCGCGCGCACCCTCGGGGCCGTATGTGCGACGCGGCATACCGTCACGCGTAGGCTCGACGCGTGACCGCCTCCGATGAGGGCGCCGAGATGCCCCAGCTGCCGCTGATCGACGCTGCTGCCGCCAGCGCGCAGGTCGAGATCAAGCCGTCATGGCGCGGCTGGATCCACGCGGCGACCTTCCCCGTCGCGATCGCCGCCGGGATCGTCCTGATCGTGCTCGCGCACGGCGCGCCGGCGAAGTGGGCGAGCGCGGTCTTCATGGCCACCTCGCTGCTGCTGTTCGGCAACTCCGCGCTCTACCACCGGTTCAACTGGGGGCCGCGCACGAAGGCCGTCCTCAAGCGCATCGACCACGCGAACATCCTGCTGCTGATCGCGGGCACGTACACACCCATCGCGGTGCTGGCGCTGCCGCCGGGCAAGGGGACGCTGCTGCTGATCCTCGTCTGGTCCGGGGCGCTCCTGGGGATCCTGTTCCGGGTGTTCTGGATCCATGCCCCGCGGTGGCTGTACGTCGCGCTCTACCTACTGCTGGGCTGGGCGGCCGTCATGTACATCGTCGATCTGTTCCACGCCAACGTCGCGATGATGATCCTCGTCATCGTCGGCGGGCTGCTCTACACCGGCGGCGCCATCGTCTACGCGCTCAAGCGTCCCAATCCATGGCCGGGGCACTTCGGATTCCACGAGATCTTCCACGTGTGCACGGTGCTCGCCTTCCTCTGCCACTGGACGGCGTGCCTGCTGATCGCGCTGAAGCCGCTCAGTCCTTCGCTGGGTCTTCCGGCGTGACGTCGGACTCGGCGTCGAGCTGCTCGGCGATCTCGGCCCGATAGCGCCCCCGCCTGATGCGGCGCAGCATGTCGACCAGCAGCAGCACGACGGCGATGGCGATCACCGCGATCGCGATGAAGCCCGCGACGCCGGGCGTGACCTTGTCGGGGTCGAGGAGGGTCGGCGACGGCGAGGGGGTCGGGGTCACGGTCGTCGCGAGCCACGTGAGCACGTGCATCTGTCCTCGTTCCGCGCGAAGAGCGCCTAGCCTGGAAGTCCAGCCTAGAACGTCACGGAACCCGTCATGACCTCTGCCGACACCGCTCGCCTGCTCGACGACCGCTACGGTCGGACCCCGTCGCGCGCGCGCCGCGCGGGGTGGATCGTCTTCGGTGTCGTCGCGGCGCTGCTGGTCGGCTACGTCGCGTGGACCACGGTCGCCCGCGCGATCGACACGGTCGACTACGACACGACCGGGTTCCACTGGCACGACGAGCGCAGCATCACCGTCGACTTCCAGGTCACGATGCGGCCGGGCACGCCCATCGCGTGCGCGATCGAGGCGCAGGACACCGAGCACGGCGTGGTGGGCTGGCGTGTCGTCGAGTACCCCGCCGACGCGGCGCACACACGCCGGTTCAGCGAGCTGATCCCCACGACGGCGACGGCGACGACGGGTTTTGTGACCTCCTGCTGGATCCCGTAGTCTGTTGCGACATCCACGCGCCCCGGCACGCTTGCCGGGGCGTTCGGTTTACGACCGAGCCACACGATTCCCCCAAGGAGACGACGTGTCCAGCGACAGCACCGTGACCTTCCTCACGCAGGAGGCGTACGACCGCCTCGCCGCCGAGCTCGAGCACCTCTCGACGACGGGCCGCGAAGAGATCGCCAAGCGCATCGAGGCCGCCCGCGAGGAGGGCGACCTCAAGGAGAACGGCGGCTACCACGCCGCCAAGGACGAGCAGGGCAAGCAGGAGGCGCGCATCCGCACGCTGCAGCAGCTGCTGAAGGACGCGCAGGTGGGCGAGGCCCCCGAGTCCGACGGCACGGTGCAGCCCGGAACGGTCGTGACAGCGGTCGTGGCCGGGGGTGAAGAGGTCTTCCTGCTGGGCAATCGCGAGATCGCCGCGAACTCCGAGCTCGACGTGTACAGCGAGGCCTCCCCGCTCGGAGCGGCCATCCTGGGTCTGGCAGAAGGCGCGAAGACGTCGTACACCGCCCCGAACGGGCGTGAGATCGCCGTCGAGATCGTGAAGGTCGAGACCTACGCGGGCCAGTGAGCCCCGCGCCGGTCAGTCCGGCATGACGAGCGGCTGGAAGCCGGCGCCCTCGAGGATCGAGATCACGTGGGCACGGTGCTCCTCGCCGCGCGTCTCGACGCTCAGCTGCAGGATCACCTCACTGATCTGAAGGCCCTGCCCGTGGCGCGTGTGCAGCACCTCGATGACGTTCGCCCCGGCGATCGACAGCAGCTCCGACACGCGTGCGAGCTGGCCCGGCCGGTCCGGCAGCGGGATCTGCAGGGTCATGTACCTGCCGGATGCCGCGAGCCCGTGAGCGACGACCCGCTGCAGCAGCAGGGGGTCGATGTTGCCGCCGGAGAGGATGGCCACGGTCGGCCCCGTCGGGCGGACCTTGCCCGCGAGGATCGCCGCCACGCCGACGGCTCCCGCCGGCTCCACGACCTGCTTCGCCCGTTCCAGCAGCACCAGCAGCGCCCGTGCGATGTCGTCGTCGGTGACGGTGACGACCTCGTCGACGAGATCCTTGATGACCTCGAAGGGAGCGTCGCCGGGGCGAGCCACCGCGATGCCGTCGGCGATCGTCGGCGAGGTCTGCACCGTGAGCGGCTCGCCGGCCGCGAGCGACGACGGGTACGCCGCCGAGTTGGCCGCCTGCACCCCGATGATCCGGACCGTGCGGCCGTCGGCGGCTGCGCGTGCCTTGACCGCCGCCGCGACTCCCGCGATCAGCCCGCCGCCGCCGATCCCGACCAGCACGGTGTCGACGTCGGGCACGTCGTCGTAGATCTCCAGACCCAGCGTCCCCTGGCCGAGGATGACGTCGGGGTGGTCGAAGGGATGGATCAGCACGGCGCCGGTGCGCTCGGCGAACTCGGCGGCCAGCCGCAGCGGCGTCTCGACCGTCTCGCCTTCGAGGATCACATCCGCCCCGTAGCCGCGCGTCGCGAGGAGCTTGGGCACCGGAACGCCCAGCGGCATGAAGATGGTCGCCGCGATGCCGAGCTTCTGGGCAGCGCGCGCGACGCCCTGCGCGTGGTTTCCCGCTGAGGCGGCGACCACGCCCCGAGCCCGCTCCGCCGCCGTGAGCCGCGACATCCGGTACGCGGCGCCGCGGATCTTGAACGAGCCGGTGCGCTGCAGGTTCTCGAGCTTGAGGTACACGGGGGTGCCGAGCACCTCGGTCAGATGCTCCGAGACATCCACGGGGGTGCGCACGGCGACGTCGCGCAGGAAGGCGGCGGCGTCCTCGAATTCGGCGAGGGTGGGGTGGGTCGTCATCAGCTCTTCCGTCACGCGTGGTTTCCTCTCGTACGGGGCACGGTGCTCCAGATGAGGTCTGCGGGCTCCGGGCGGCCGCCGGTCTCCCATTGCCGCCGCGACAGGTACACGCCGACGACGTTCGCGAAGGCCGCGAGCGGCACGGCGAACAGCGCCCCGGGGATGCCTGCGATCATCGCGCCGCCCGCGACGACGAGCACGACGGCCAGCGGATGGACCTTCACGGCCGCCCCCATCAGGAGGGGCTGGAGCACGTGGCCTTCGATCTGCTGGACGCCCAGCACGACCACGAGCATCCACAGCGCGATCCACGGCCCGTTGTAGACGAGGGCGAGGAAGACCGCCAGGGCGCCCGTCACGACGGCGCCGACGATGGGGACGAACGAGCCGAGGAAGACGAGCACCGCGACCGGGATCGCGAGCGGGACGCCGAGGAGGAACGCGCCGAGGCCGATCCCGACAGCGTCGATCGTCGCGACGAACAGCTGCGTGCGGGCGTAGTTGACGACGGTCACCCAGCCGGTGCGGCCCGCGCCGTCGACGGCCGGGCGCGCGGTCTTCGGGAACAGCCGCACGACCCAGCGCCAGATGCCGCCGCCGTCGGCCAGCGTGCACAGCAGGATGAACAGCGCCAGCAGGGCCCCTGTGGCGACGTGGCCGACCGTCGAGCCGATGACGAGGGCACCGGACCACAGCAGCTCGGCCTGCTGCTGGAGGAACGTCCACGCCCGCGCGAGCAGATCGTCGATCTGCTCGGCGGTGAGGTGGAGCGGGCCGTCGATGAGGTAGACGCGGAACTGCTCGATCGACGCGACCGTGCGCTCCCGCACGTCGCTCCACTCGCGCGTGATCTGCCAGATCGCGAGGTAGAGGAGCCCGCCGACGATCGCGAGCGTGCCCACGACGCTGATGACGAGGGCGAGCCAGCGCGGCAGCCGCCGTCGCAGCATCCAGGTGAAGGCCGGCCAGACCAGGGCGGTGATCAGCAGCGCCACCATGAGCGGGATGACGAGAAGCTTCAGCTGGATGACGAGCCAGACGAGCACCGCCGCGGCCGCCGCGATGACCACGAAGCGCCAGGAGTAGGCGGTCGCGACGCGCAGGCCGCGCGGGATCGTCTCCCCGATCTCCGTCGACACGGTGCGGTTGCGGATCGTGTCCCTCAGCGACCCCCGCTGCTTCTGGCCAGGATGATTCTGGTCAGCGTGCGTCCGATCAGGGCGCTTCTGATCCGAGCCGGTCATCCCGCCAGTCTACGACCGGACATATGCGTCGACGGGCACGGAGGGATGCGCGGTGGCACACGCGCGCGCGTGTCGGAGGCCCTCCCTAGAGTGATGCGGATGAGAGATTCCCTGACGGCGGCCGAGGCACGCCGCATAGCCCTCGCCGCACAGGGTTTCGGTCGTGGCCGGCCGGACGCGCCGGGCACCCGCCAGCTCAATGTCGCGCTGGCGCGCATGCGCGTCCTGCAGATCGACTCGGTCAACGTGTTCGCGCGATCCCACTATCTGCCGCTGTTCTCGCGCCTCGGGGCGTACGACACGGCCGCGCTCGACCGGCTCCTGTTCACCGCGCGTCCCGCCTACGTCGAGTCCTGGGCGCACGTGGCCGCCTTCATCCCCGCCGCCGACTGGGGGCTGTTCTCCTTCCGGCACAGGGATCTGCGCCGGAAGTACGGCACGGGCGACGGCTGGGAGGACGCGCACCGCGACGTCATCGACTGGGTGCGGTCCGAGCTGGCGGCCCGCGGACCGCTGCGGTCCGCGGAGATCGAGCACGACGCCAAGCGCGCGCGTCGCGGGCCGTGGTGGGACTGGGACATCGTCAAGCTCACGCTCGAGCGCCTGTTCATGTTCGGCGAGGTCGCGATCGCGGGGCGTCGCGGGTTCGAGCGCCGCTACGCGCTGGCCGAGCACGTGATCCCCGATGCGGCGCGAGCCGAGGTTCCCCGCGGCGAGGCCATCCGCGAGCTCGTCCATCACGCGGTGCGCGCGCACGGGGTGGCGACGGCATCCGACATCGCCGACTACTGGCGTCTGAAGGATCGCGCAGCGGTCCTGTCCGCCGTCCAGGAGCTCGTCGACCTCGGCGAGCTGCACCCGGTGCGCGTGGAGGGCTGGACCTCCGCAGGTCGTCCGCTGCCGGCCTGGCGGCATCGCGCCGCGGCCGCGCCCCGGCGCGTCGAGACGACCTCGATCCTGACACCCTTCGATCCGGTCGTCTGGTTCCGGGATCGTGCGGAGCGGCTGTTCGACCTCGACTATCGCATCGAGATCTACACGCCGCCCGCCAAGCGGCGGTTCGGGTACTACTCCCTCCCCGTCCTCATGGACGACAGCATCGTCGGTCGCGTGGACCTCAAGGCCGACCGCGCATCGGGAACCCTCCGCGTGCAGTCCGCCTGGTGGGAGCCGCCGTCGGCCCGTCGGCACCGCCCCGCCGACGCGGCGGAGCGCCTCGCCGCCGAGTTGAGGTCGGCGGCGGCGTGGCAGCGGCTCGACAGCGTGTCGGTCGGTCGCTGGGGCGATGCCGCAGACGAAGTCGCCGCTGCTCTGGGGGCGCGTACGCCACGGCACGAGCGGAGCTCGTCCTCCTAGAACCGCCCGCCGATCTCCTGCAGTCGCCGGATCCTGTCGGGAAGCGGCGGGTGCGTCGCGAACAGACGCGACATCGCCCCCGGGCGCAGGGGGTCGCTGATCCACAGGTGCGCCATCGAGGTGCTCGCCGTGGCGAGAGGCCTGCCGTACTCCCCCAGCTTGCCGAGCGCGGAGGCGAGGCCGTCGGGATCGCGGGTCGTCATGGCGCTCGTCGCGTCGGCCAGGTACTCGCGCTGACGCGAGATGGCGGCCTGCACGAGTCCCGCCAGCAGCGGGGCGACGACCGCGGCGATGATGCCGAACAGCATGAACACCAGCTGAGCCTGATTGTTGCCGCGACCGCGACCGCCGAAGAACGCGACGCGCATCATGACGTCGGCGAGGATCCCGACGGCGACGACGAGGCCGAAGACGACGAGCGAGACGCGGATGTCGTAGTTGCGGATGTGAGCGAGCTCGTGCCCGAGGACGCCCTCGAGCTCGCGGTCCGTCATGATCTCGAACAGGCCCGTCGTCACCGTGATCGATGCCTCTTCGGGGGTGCGTCCGGTCGCGAACGCGTTCGGGGCGGGGTCGGTGACGACGTACAGGCGCGGCATCGGCGTGCCCGTTGTGATGCAGAGATTCTCGACGAGACGGTGATAGCGGGGCGCCTCCTCGCGCGAGACGGCCCGTGCGCCCGAGAGCGCCAGCGCCTCACGGTCGGCGAAGAAGTACTGCACGGTCGCGTAGCCGCCGGCGAAGACGAGGATGAACGCCGTGATCCACCAGTTGTTGCCCGCGAGCCAGCCGGCGAGGGCGCCGAGCAGTCCCAGCGCCAGCACGAATCCGATCAGGATGAACCACGTGTTTCGCTTGTTTCGCGCAATAGCGGAGTACACGGGTCACCTGCCTTCACGGAACGGATCGGACGCGCGATCCGCGAGGGTCATCCGTCCGGGTCAGAACTGGATGCGCGGCGGCTCGGCGATCGCGGCGCCGTCGACGACCTCGAAGAACTCGCGTTCGGTGAAGCCGAGGTTCCGAGCGAAGAGGTTGTTCGGGAACACCTTGATCTTGGTGTTCAGCTCGCGCACGCCTCCGTTGTAGAAGCGACGGGACGCCTGGATCTTGTCCTCGGTGTCGACGACCGCCTGCTGCAGCTGCAGGAAGTTCTGGCTGGCCTGCAGCTGCGGGTAGGCCTCGGCGACCGCGAAGAGCGACTTCAGCGCCTGCTGCATGTGTCCCTCGGCGACGCCGGCGTCCACGGGAGTCGACGCGGTCAGCGTCTCGGCCCTGGCGCGCGTCACGTTCTCGAAGACGGCCTTCTCGTGGGCGGCGTAGCCCTTGACCGCCTCGATCAGGTTCGGCAGCAGGTCGGCTCGTCGCTTGAGCTGGACCGTGATGTCGCTCCACGCCTCGTCCACTCGGACGTTGAGCGCGACGAGCGAGTTGTACGTCGCCCACAGGTAGATCCCGACGATCACAGCAAGACCGACGACGATCAATACGGGGATCAGGATTTCCATTGGGCTCCCATCGATTTGTCTGCTCATCCTATCGGCGGCCCGGCCCGCCCCGGCCCCGCGAGGGCCTCACTCCCAGCGGTTACTCACCGAGCACGCGATCGAGGTATGCATTGCGGAACCGGCGCTGCGGATCGAGCCGGTCCCGCAGCGCCGCGAAGTCCTCGAAGCGCGGATAGCGCCGGCGCAGCTCGGTCGTGTCGAGAGCGTGCATCTTGCCCCAGTGCGGGCGGCCGCCATGCGAGAGCATCACCTGCTCGACCGCCTCGAAGTACTCCCGCGGGTCGGCACGCCAGTAGCGGTGTACCGCGATGTAGCCGGTCGCACGACCGTGAGCCGTCGACAGCCACAGGTCGTCTGCTGCCGCGACGCGGACCTCGACCGGGAACTCGATCCGCCATCCGCGGTCGTCGACGAGGCTCCGCAGATCGCCGAAGGCGGCCGCGAGGTTCTCGAGCGGAACGGCGTACTCCATCTCGCGGAAGCGCACGCCCCGCGCGGTCGCGAACACGCGATGCGACAGGTCGGAGAAGCTGCGATCCCCCCACACCCTCGCGGAGAGCCGGTTGATGGCAGGGACGGATGCCGGCACGATCCGCCCGAGCGAGCACACGGCCTGGTGCGCGCCGTTGCCGACGAGGATGTCGTCGACCCATCTCGTCACGGCCGACAGCGGCTCTGCGGGGGTGTCCGCCGGCATCCGAGTGTTCGTCTTGGTGAGCGCCACGTCGGTGTGCGGGAACCAGTAGAACTCGAAGTGGTCGCTCTCCCCCGCCCGCTCGACGAGCCGCGGCAGGACGTCGTCGAGCGGCTCGGGGCGCTCGACCGCCCGCAGCAGGAAGGCCGGGACGCACTGGATCGTGACGTCCACGAGGATGCCGAGGGCGCCGAGCCCCAGCGCCACGGCGGGCAGAAGGTCGGGGTTCTCGTCCTCATCGACCGTCAGCAGCTCGCCGTCGGCGGTCACGAGCGTCGCCGCGGTGACCTGCGTCGCGATGCCGCCGAAACGCGCGCCCGTGCCGTGGGTGCCTGTCGAGATCGCCCCCGCGATCGACTGTCGGTCGATGTCACCGAGGTTGGCCATCGCCAGTCCCAAGGGTGCCAGCAGTGCCGGGATCCGGTGCAGGCGCGTCCCTGCCCGCAGCCGCACGCGCGATCGCTCCCGATCGACCGAGACCACTCCGGAGAGGTCTGACAGCTCCAGCAGGACGCCGGGAGCCACCGCGATGCCGCTGAAGCTGTGGCCGGCGCCGATCGCCTTGATCGCCATCCCGCGGTCGGCAGCCGCGCGGACGGAGCGCTGCACCGCCGCGACGGTGGGCGGGAACTCCACCCGCTGCGGGCGCACCCGTTCCGTGCGTCCCCAGTTCTGCCAGACGCCCCCGGGCCGCGTCACAGGAACGTCTTCCCCTCGCCGCGGTACGTGGGTGCTTCGCCGACGATGCGGTCTGCCTGCGTCAGGTGGTACCGATCGACGCGCTCGGCGAGCTCGCCGCTCTTGGCGTGGCGGAACCAGACGCGGTCCCCCACCTTCAGCCCGCGCGCGGCCTCGCCCTGCAGCGGCGTCTGCACCTCGCCCGAGCCTTCACGCGCGAGCGTGCGCAGTCCTTCCGGCCACACAGGCAGCGGTTGACGCGAGGCCACTGCGGGACCGGACGCGATCCATCCGCCGCCGAGCACCGTCGCGATGTCCGCCGTGGGCTTGCGCACCACGTCGAGCGCGAAGGCGGCAGCCGGGGCGGGCGTGAACGCACGGTAGCCGTCGAACAGGTGGCCGGCGAGCAGTCCGCTGCCCGCGGTCGTCTCGGTGACCGCCAGGTCTGCGGCCGTCGTCTCGAGCGAGCCCGTGCCGCCGCCGTTGACGAACTCCAGGGGCGCCACCTGCCCGAGCGCCGCGACGATCGCTGAGCGGCGCTCGCCGAGCTCGTGGCCGCTGCGACGCTGCATCCACCGGATGACCGCGTCCCCGGAGCCTGCCGCATCGGGCTGACCGGCGATCTGCGCCTCGTACATCATGAGTCCCACGAGCCGGAACCCGTCGCGGGCGACGATGCCGCGCGCAAGCCGCGTGACCTCGGCCGCGTCGTGCACGGGCGAGCGCCGGACGCCGATGTGCCCCAGGACCGGGGCCCGCCACGAGGCGTCCGCATCGATCGCGATCCGCAGCGGAGGGCGCGAGCCGGCGGGCACGACGGCGTCGATCAGGTCGAGCTGCGCGAGGTCGTCGACCATGAGCGTGATCCGGGCCGCGGCGACCTCGTCGGCCGCGAGCCTCGCCAGCGCGTCGCGATCTGCGGTGGGATAGCCCATCACGATGTCGTCGTGCGTCTCGGCGAGCCAGAGCGCCTCGGGGAGCGTGAACGCGAGGATGCCGCGGTACCCGGCGAGGGCGAGCGCTCCGCCGAGCACCTCGCGCACGCGGATCGACTTGCTCGCGACGCGGATGGGCACTCCCGCGGACCGCACGACGAGGTCGAGCGCGTTGTAGCGGAGCGCGTCCACGTCGATCGTCGCCACCGGACCGGAGACCCCGGCGATCGCCGCCGTGCGCGCCGCCCAGTAGGCACGCGCATCCGTCCAGGGTTCTGCGGCGGCCGCGGGCGCCGCGAGCAGGTCCAGGCTCATGGCAGGCTCCTTCGCACTCGTTCCCCCAGCCTAGGCGAGACGCAGTCCGACGCTGAGCGGGACTCGAACGCAGCTCCGGCCGCCCGGGGCGGATTGCTCCGAGCAGAGGGAGAAGGGGCGGACGCGATGCTCGGGAGACACCGCGCCCGCCGGGACCGGACAGCAGCAGGCTGGGGAGTGCGCGGTGCCGGTCGAAACGCGAGAGATGCGCTGTGCCTCCAGTCGAGCACCTCACCCCTCGCCACCTCAAGAGCCCGCGAGATTCCAGACGCATAAACCCCCAGTTCTGGTGGTTTTGGGGCGACCGCCCTCATAGAGCCCGATCTTCTGCGTCCTTGTCTTGAGGGCGTGCTCGGTGAGGGCGTGCGCGAGTCCGCCGACGTCGGGAGAAGAGCGTGAGAGTCCGCATCGGGATCGTCGACGACCATCCGGCCGCCGTGCTGGGCCTGACCGCGATCCTCAACGCCCAGGCCGGCATGCATGTGTTCGCGGCGGCAGCCACTGCCACCGAGCTCGTTCGCGACACCCACGAGCTCGAGCTGATCATCCTGGACGCCGTGCTCGCCGACGGCAGCACGCCGACGGAGAACGTCCGCCATCTCGCTCCACTCGGCGCCGTCGTCCTCACGTGGGCGGCCGAGCACCACCTCTCCTACGCCCGCGAGGCGATGCTCGCCGGCGCCGTCGGCGTCCTCAAGAAGACGGACTCGCCGGGTGCCCTCGTCCGCAAGATCCTGTCCGCACTGCGCGGCGACCCGATGCCGCTCGTCGACGAGGTCGAACTCGACGAGACCGACCTTCCGGAAGTCAGCCTGACCCGCCGCGAGACCCAGGTGCTCACCTCCTACGCGAGCGGACGCACCGCCGACGAGGTCGCTGCGCAGATGCGCATCTCGCGCGACACCGTCCTCGACCACATCCGTCGGATCCGAGGCAAGTACGCCGCCGCCGGACGCGCCGCACCGACGAAGGTCGACCTGTTCCGACGCGCCCACGAGGACGGGCTCATTCTGTGAAGGTCGTCAGGTGAGCGACTGAGGGCAATCACCGATCGGAAGCAACCGTTGCACCCCTCATCGCTCCGGCGTCATCGCCCCGGTCATGTCGGTGTGCAGCCACTCCACTCGTGCAGCGAACAGCCAGCACGATCATCAGGAGCACTCACCCAAGAAGCCGAGGAAGCAGACCACATCACGAGTGACAGCGGGACGATAGTCATTGTTGGAAACCTGGCGCGTGCCGATCTCCTCCGTGGCCGTGAGTCGCCCGTAGCTTCCCAGAGTCTCCACAACCCACCCGGGCTGGTCATCAGCAGCCTGCATCTCATCGATCATCTTGCTGTAGGCCGAGCAGAGCGTCCTGGACGACGCAGTCAGCTGGCGGCCCACGCAGGAACCGTTGTATTCGTCAACGTGGGCGTTGACACAGTCAGTCCAGTCCTGATCGACACGACAGGGCGCAATGCCGTCGTCCACGACCACGAAGCTTCCAGTTCGGAAGTCCTCGGAGTGGAAGGTCTCGGGATGCTCCGGCACCTCCGTCTTCGTCCAGTGGCGGGCCGTGGCAAAAGCCAGAAGCACGACAAGCACGACTGCGATACCCAGAATCCATCCGACTGCCGCACCTCTTGGTCTCGGGCTCTCGCTGAGACGGCTCGGCTCCACGTCGGGCGTCGGAGTTTCAGGCGCTCGGAGGACCACGTAGAGATCACCGAACTTGCTAGCCGGCCCGCTTCCCGGTGCGCCCATTCCGGCTGCCCGAACGGTCGCTCCGGCGCGAGTGCGAGCGGGGACCCGGATCACGCGGACGCCGTGGTCTGTGGCGATGCGTTCGACGCCGCCATTCAAGAGCAGTTCTGCCGTGACCGTGTGCGTGATGCGAATGTCGAGCCCGACGTGCGGTGGGTCATTCGTCTCTCGGCCACCACGCGCGTGCCCGTCGAGCAGCACCCGGCGGGCGGTTTCGAGTCGTTGGAAATCGAGCGTCGCGAGCCGCACCTCACTTTCCGGTCGTCCAGCGAAGCGATCCGGATGCATCATTCGCGAGCGAGCTCTGAAGGCGTTCTCAATCACGTCCGGACCTGCGTCAGCAGTCACGTCGAGCAGCGCTCTTGCGGCCTCCGGCGTCATGGCGATCCCGTTCATTCGAAATCATGAGAGATTCCTAATGTACCGATCGTCCGCGGACGGCACAGACTTCGGAGGAGCACGCTCGATGCGGAGCATCTCGCCGAGACTGCCTCGGCATCGGTCCGTTTCGTCTCGCCTTCGCTCGCTCAACGCCCGGGGAGGAAGACGGGCTCGCTCAACGCCCGGGAACGAGCGGTGCCGACGCGTACCCCCGCTGGGACTCGAACCCAGACTGAAGCGATTTTAAGTCGCCTGCCTCTGCCATTGGGCTACGGGGGCCTCGCCCCACGATAGCCGGGCTCAGCCGGCGGCCGACGTCGCCTTGGCGGGCTTCTCGGCGGCCGCCTTCTTCGTTGCAGACGCCGCAGGGGCGGCAGCGGCGGGAGCCGGCGTCTCGGCCACGGCGGGGCGCGGGCGGGCGGCGAACTCCTCGAAGACGTAGCGCGGGTTCTGGACGGTCTGCAGCGAGACGTTGTCGCGCGTCAGCCAGAAGTTGTGCCACCAGTCGCCGATGACGCGCCACTTGCGCTCCCAGGAGGGCATGGCGAGACCGTGATAGCCGCGGTGGGCGCACCACGCGATGAATCCCTTGAGCGCGATACGGCCGGACTGGAAGACGCCGTTGTACAGGCCGAGACCGGCCACGGCGCCCAGGTTGTGGTGCACGTACTCGCGGGGCAGCTCGCCGCGCATGACGGCGACGAGGTTCTTCGCGAGCAGCTTCGCCTGGCGCACGGCGTGCTGCGCGTTCGGGACGCAGTAGCCGCCGACGCCGGCACCGGTGAGGTCCGGCACGGCCGAGACATCGCCGGCCGCCCACGCACCGTCCACGACCTCGTCGGCGGATCCGACGCGAAGGTCGGCGCGCGTGCGGATGCGACCGCGCTCCTCCACGGGCAGATCGCCGCCGCGTACGACGGTCGGGTTGGCCATGACGCCCGCGGTCCAGATGATGAGGTCGGTCGGGATGACCTCACCGGTGGACAGCTCGACGTTGCCGTCGACGGCTCCGGTGACCTGGGTGTCCAGGTGGACGTTGGCACCCCGCTTGGCGAGGTCCTTCAGCACCCACTCGCTCGTCTTGAGCGACACCTCGGGCATGATGCGGCTCATCGCCTCGATGAGGTGGAAATGCGTGTCCTCGAACCGCAGCTGCGGGTAGTCCTTGAGGAGCGAGGATGCCAGGGCGCGCGTCTCGGCGAAGACCTCGATGCCGGCGAAGCCGCCGCCGACCACGACGACCGTCAGCAGGCGGTCGCGCTCCGGGCCGGGAGGCAGGTTCGCGGCGCGGTCGAAGTTCGTGAGGATGCGGTCGCGGATCGCCACGGCCTCCTCGATCGTCTTGAGGCCGATCGCGTTGTCGGCGATCCCCGGGATGGGGAAGGTCCGGGAGACGGCGCCGGCGGTCACGACGATCTGGTCGTACGTCTCCTGCCAGGGCTCACCGGTGGCCGGTGTGATGGTCGCGGTGCGGTGCGCGTGGTCGATGCCGGTGACCTTGGCCGTGACGACGCGGGTCTTCTTGAGGTGCCTGCGCAGGCCGACGATGACGTGGCGGGCCTCGATCTCACCCGCGGCGACCTCGGGCAGGAACGGCTGGTACGTCATGTAGGGCAGCGGGTCAACGATCGTGACCTCGGCCTCGCCCTTGCGCAGGTGCTTCTCGAGCTTCCACGCGGTGTAGAACCCGGCGTAGCCGCCACCGACGATGAGGATCTTGGGGACAGTGCTGGTCTCTGTAGTGAGCGCAGGGCTGGTCGCAGTGCTGGTCACAGGAAGCGGAACTCCTCGAATCAACGGCTCGGCGTGCGCGGAATGCGCGCCGATCTAACTCGCCGGGCAGCAGCGGTGACGCCGAGCCCAACCAGTATAGCGACCATGGTCGCGGCCATGAGCGGAACCGTGCCGTAGATGAGCGACTCGGCGCTGGGGAGCAAGGGCGACCCGGGGCGGGTCACGGCCTCGGGCGCGGGGAGCGGCGTGATCTCCACGGGGGCGGCCGTCGGCGTCGGCTCGGGCGACGACGGCGCCCGACGGTACACGCGGATCCAGTCGGCGAGGCTCCCCATCGGGTTGCGGTCGACGTGGGGGACGCTGGCCGAGACGGCGGCGGCCGCGTCGATGAGACCCTTGCCGTAGAGCTCGGGGTTGGCGCGGGATGCGGGCGTCGACTTCGCCGTGGCGATGATGCGGTTGATGACGTTGTCGGCGTCGAGGTCGGGATGGGCGGCGCGCACGAGCGCCGCGACGCCCGCGACGATCGGCGCGGCGCCGCTCGTGCCGTTCCAGATCGCGATCCGGCCGTCGGGCGAGACGCCGAGGAGCTCCTCGCTGGGCGCCATGATCCCGATGACGATGCCCTGCGTGGAGGCCTCCTCGCTGGCCTTGCCGTTGCGGTCGACGCCGCCGACGGTCAGGACGCCCGGGATGGTCGCGGGTGCGCCGACCTCGTCGGTGCCGCTGCCCTTGTTGCCCGCCGCGACCACGACGACGACGTCGTTCTCGAACGCGTAGAGGAACGCGTCGTCCCAGCTGCGGTCCCATTCGAGCGTGTTGGTCGTGAACGACAGGTTGATGATGTCCGCCCCCTGGTCGACGGCCCACCGCATCGCCTGGGCGACCTGATCGACGAACGGCACGGATGCCGAGGTGCCGAACCCGACCGACAGCGAAAGGAGCGACGCCTCCGGCGCGACCCCCAGCATCCCGGCACCGTCCCCCGTGCCCCGGGAGGCGGCGAGGGATCCGACGCGGCTGCCGTGGCTGGAGTCGACGGCACCGACGGGCGTTCGGCCGTCCGACGCGCCCACGCCGGAGAAGTCCGCTCCCCCGACGACGGCGCCGTCGAACTCGACCGGTCCGCGGGCGATCCCGGTGTCGATCACGGCGATCGTCACACCGGCGCCGCGGGTCGTCTCCCACGCCTCACGGACGCCGTAGTCGTCGAGCCAGTACTCCAGCGCCTGCGTCGGATCGATCTCGGGCTCGTCGGTCTCGTCGGGGGCGGGCGCGGCGCCGGTCGCGCCGAGCACGACGAGCACGAAGGCGACGGCGGTCGCGAGCAGCCGGCCCTTCACAGTGCGCCCCTCGTCGTCGCCGTCATGTCGCCACGCTCCCGCTGCCCGCGCCCGGGCGGACGCACATGCAGACGTCCGGCGACCAGTCGCCGCGCACCAGCGCCAGATCCCCGATGGGGTTGACCCCAGGACCCGCGGCGAGCGCGTGACCGGCGAGAGCATGCAGGCACTTGACGCGGGTCGGCATGCCGCCGGCGGAGATCCCCTCGATCTCGGGCACGTCGCCGTAGACGGCGCGGTCGGCGAGGTAGGCCTCGTGCGCCCGCGCGTAACGGGCGGCGAGCTCCTCGTCCTCGGACAGGGCGTCGGCGAACTCACGCATCACCTGGGTCGCCTCCAGAGCGCTCATGGCGGCGGTGGCTGCGGGGTGGGTCAAGTAGTAGAAGGTGGGGAACGGCGTGCCGTCGGGGAGCCGCGGCTCGGTGGCCACGACGGTGGGGTTGCCGCAGACGCAGCGCGCGGCGATCCCGACGACCCCGCGCATGGGACGACCGAGCTGCTCGCGCATGATGTCGAGGTCGGCGTCGGTTGCGGGGGTCAGCGGCACGCCCTCAAGGCTACCCGGCGCAACCTGCGAGGCACGGCTGCCGCGTCATCGATCCGAGGCGGCGGTGCGGGAGACGCCCGCAGAGGCGACCGAGCGCACGAGCTGGGCCATCCAGTCGCTCCGTGTCTCCTCGACATCGTCGGTGACGGGCGCCTGCTCCTGCGGGACGGCACTGTCGGGGAGGTCGTCGTCGACGAGGTAGACGACCTCGCCCGGTTTCACGTAGTACAGCCGCTCCCGCGCCTGCGCCGTGATGTACGCGGGATCGCTCCAGCGCTCGCGCTCGGCTTCGAGCTCGGCGACCTCGTCCTGCCCCACCCTCACGGCGTGTTCGAGCGCGGCGATCTGCTGCCGCTGGTCGAGGTAGGTGCCCACGGTGGGGACGAGGACGAACGCCGCGAGGACGACGAGCCCCAGCATGATGCCGGTGAAGGCGGAGAACCGGACGCCCCCGACCCAGTCGCGCACGTCCACGCGGCGGGCACGAGAAGAGGGAGCCGGCGCAGCGCGCCCGGCTCCCTCTCTGCTCATGCTGCTCAGCCTACGTCAGCCCTTGAAACGCGGGAACGCGCCGCGCCCGGCGAAGACCGCGGCGTCGCCGAGCTCCTCCTCGATGCGCAGCAGCTGGTTGTACTTCGCGACGCGCTCGCTGCGGGCGGGGGCGCCGGTCTTGATCTGGCCCGCGTTGACGGCGACGGCCAGGTCGGCGATCGTCGTGTCCTCGGTCTCGCCGGAACGGTGCGACAGCATGGAGCGGTAGCCGTTCTGCGTCGCGAGGGAGATCGCGTCGAGCGTCTCCGACAGCGTGCCGATCTGGTTGACCTTGACCAGCAGCGCGTTTCCGACACCGAGGTCGATGCCGCGCTGGAGCCGCTCGGGGTTCGTGACGAACAGGTCGTCGCCGACGAGCTGCACCTTCGAGCCGATCGCGTCGGTGAGGGCCTTCCATGCGTCCCAGTCGTCCTCGGCGAGCGCGTCCTCGATCGTGACGATCGGGTAGTTGGCGACGAGGTCGGCGAAGTAGTCGGTGAGCTTGTCGGCCGACCAGGCCTTGCCCTCGACCGTGTATACACCGTCCTCGAAGAACTCCGTCGCGGCGACGTCGAGGCCGACCGCGATGTCCTTGCCCGGAGCGAACCCGGCCTTCTCGATGGCCTTCATGAGGAAGTCCAGGCCCTCGCGGTTGCTGGGGAGGTCGGGCGCGAACCCGCCCTCGTCGCCGAGGCCGGTCGCGAAGCCGGCGGCCTTCAGCTCGCCCTTGAGGACGTGGTAGACCTCGGTCCCCCAGCGAAGGGACTCCGCGTAGGTCTCCGCGCCGATCGGGGCCAGGAAGTACTCCTGGAAGTCGATGCCGTTGTCGGCGTGCTCGCCGCCGTTGATGACGTTGAAGAGCGGGACGGGAAGGACGTGCGCGTTGGGTCCGCCGATGTACCGGAACAGCGGCAGGTCGGCGCTGTCGGCGGCGGCCTTGGCGACCGCCAGCGAGACGCCGAGGATGGCGTTCGCGCCCGTGCGCGACTTGTTCTCGGTGCCGTCGGTCTCGATGAGGATCTCGTCGATGAT
>Ga0182739_1000960_pt1 | contig 32246 bp, 28 predicted proteins | sample eDN5th30CBELigBY_FD_128873 | JGI IMG/M metagenome (GOLD analysis project Ga0182739, IMG submission 128873) | Enriched backyard soil microbial communities from Emeryville, California, USA - eDNA 5th pass 30_C BE-Lig BY (version 2) (version 2) | ecosystem: Environmental > Terrestrial > Soil >... | reverse complement strand
AGGAAACCCACACCTGCTACCTCGGCGACCGCGCCAACCGCCACCCCTGGGGCTATGGCTGCGGCACCTGTCCGGCCTGCGAATTGCGCGCCGCCGGCTTTGCAAAATGGGCCGGGGGCGGTGCGGTCGCGCGGCCTTGACGCGCGGCGGCTTTTCCGTTTCTTGCGCCTTTGTGGGCGGGCTCACCACGGCCTGCGACGACGGACCATCGAAATGACATTGGAAGCTCGCCGCCTGGTCGAAGGCTGGATATTCTTCGCGTTGTTCTGCCTGACCATTCCGGCGGCGAACTGGCTGATTCAGCACCTCGGCACCACCTGCGTACCGAACGGCCCCTGCCTTGTGCCCGTAGCACCGGGGGTGATGGCGCCGTCCGGCGTGCTGATGATCGGCCTCGCCTTTGTGCTGCGCGATCTCGTGCAGCGCCGGCTGGGGCCCATGTTCGCGGCCGGCGCGATCCTGATCGGCGCCGGCATTTCGGCGGCTCTGGCCCCGCCGGCGCTGGTGATCGCCTCCGCTGCCGCCTTCCTGATTTCCGAATTCGCCGACATGGCGGTCTATACGCCGCTGGCGCGCCGCCGGCTGGTCCTGGCGGTCATGCTGTCCGGGGTCGTCGGCCTCGTGGTCGACTCGATCATCTTCCTGCAGCTTGCCTTCGGCTCGCTCGACTATCTTGCCGGGCAGGTGGTCGGCAAAGGGATCATGGTGGTTGCCGCCATTCCCTTCATTCTGCTGCTGCGGCGGCGCGACGAGCGGCTCGGTCTGTCGCCCGCGTGAGGCGGGTGTCGTAAGAGGCTTTGCCAGTGCGGCATCCGCCGCGCTAACATTCCCGCCCCGCCCACGAGGACTCGCTACCGATGCTTTTCGAAGACATGCGCGCTGCGCTTGCCGAGGTTTCCACCGCGACGCTGACGACCGTCCTGCTCAAGAAGGGCATCCGGCGGACCTGGCTCAACGGGCCGAAGCCGATTTCGCCCGGCTATCCCCGTCTGGTCGGGCGCGCTTTCACGTTGCGCTTCGTGCCGGCGCGCGAGGATCTCGCGACCCCTGAATCCTGGGCCTCGCCGCGCTCGACCCGCGCCTGCATCGAGGACATGCCGGAGGGCGTGATCGCGGTTGCGGATGCGATGGGCGTCATCGAGGCGGGCATCTTCGGCGATATCCTGGTCGCGCGGATGAAAAAGCGCGGCGTCACCGCGCTCGTCACCGATGGCGTGATGCGCGACATCGCCGGCGTTCGCGGCACAGAAATGCCGGTCTGGTGCGCCGGCGCGGCGGCGCCGGCTTCGGTCGCCGGACTGACCTTCGTGGGCTGGCAGGAGCCGATCGGCTGCGGCGGCATCGCGGTTTTCCCCGACGACGTCATCGTCGCCGACGACGACGGCGCGGTCGTCATCCCGCAGGCGATCGCCGAGGAGGTGACGAAACTCGCAGTCGAGCAGGAGCGCTTCGAGACCTGGGCGGTTGGCGAAGTGGAAAAGGGCGTGCCGCTCCCCGGCCTCTACCCGCCGAATGATGCGACCAAGGCCCGCTTCGAAGCCGAGATGAAGCGGGGCAAATAGCCCTGCCGCCGCGTCCGGCTTGCGCTGGCGGGTGCTTTACTTCGGATCCTCTTCGGCCAGCGCGCGCTGGGAGTCCGACAGCAATTGCCGGTGGAGCATCACGGCGAACACGGCGGCCGTGGAGCCGATCAGCGCCCACGGCCCAAGGAACCATCCGAGATAGCCGAGCGCGAAGAAGAAGGCACGCTGTCCGCGGTTGAAATGGGTGCCGGCGGCCTCGATCAATCGCGCGCAGCGCACCGCATGGTGCTGGGCCAGCGGCGTGCGCTGCTCGTTTACCGGCGGCGCCGCGCCGACCAGGATCGCGACGTAATTGAACAGGCGATAGGCCCAGGCGAATTTGAAGAAGGCGTAGACGAAGATCACGGCGAGGCCGAGAACCTTCGCCTCCCACTGCACGCGGGTCGTGCCGGTGTCGAAGGGCAGCGCCGTCAGCAGGTGCAGAAGTTCGTCCGACGCCCGCATCACGGTGAGCGCACCGCCGACCGCGATCAGCGACGTCGATGCAAAGAACGCAGATCCATTCTGCAGTGACGCAACGATCTGCGCATCGACCATGCGCATCTCGCGGCCGAGCATCTGCCGCATCCAGATCAGCCGATAGCGATGCATCAGCGTGTTGAGCGTACGTCGCCCCAGCGGCGTCCACTCGACAATGATCGCATAGAACGCCCAGGCGCCGGCGAAGCAGGCGAGGGCGATCCAGTCGAGCGCCGAAAACAGGAGCATGACGCAGCCTCGTCGGGCGCCGGATCGGCGATTCGATCCGGGCGTGCCGGTCAGTGTAACGGCGACGCGTGCCGCCGTCGCGCTTGCGGCCCGCGCTCCAGCGGGGGGACTGTCTCCAATTTATGGTTAACGGGGCATTAACTCCTCGCAGTCCAGCATCCCGCCGCGACAAACATCGACGCAAGTTCGCGCAGAATGAGGGGTCATGGATCGTTTGAGGAAACTGGCATTCGCCACGGAAGACCTTCTGTTCGACCGGCTGCTCACCCTGCCGAAACTGCCTGAGCCGTTGCGGCGAATGCGTTGGACGATCGCCCGCGGGGCCATGTTCGCGGCCCTGGCGGCGACCGGCTTTGCCGTGCTGCTGTTGAACCTCGGTTCGCGGATCGCCATCGCCGGCTGACGCCGAGGGCTACCGCGCGAAGGCTACTGTTCCCGTTCAAGCTCTTTGCGTCGCCGCGACCGCTCGCCGCGATCCGGCTTCGAACAGGTGCTCCAGCGCCTGTGTGACCGCGGCGATGAACCGCGGATCGTGCGCAAGATCGTCTCCGAATATCTCGACGATGGCGGTCAGGCCGACAACCAGGTGGACGGGTTCCGGTCCGGCATCCCGTACGATGCGGGCGAGGCGCTCGCTCAAGGGATCGCGAACGTCGATCGCGCGGCCGCTTTCGTCGGTGCCGGTGACGTAACGCATCCAGCCGGCGACGGCGAGCGCGAGGCGCGGGAACGGGGCGCCGGCGGCGAGCCGGTCGCGGATGGTGCCGAGCAGGCGCGGCGGCAGCTTCTGCGAGCCGTCCATCGCAATCTGCGCGCAGCGATGCCGGATCGCGGTATTGGCGAAGCGCGCAATCACCTCATGACGATAGCCGATGGCGTCGACGGAAGACGGCACGCGGATCGTCGGCAGCACTTCCTCATCCATCATTGCTTCGATGAAGCGGCGGAACACCGGATCGCCGGTCGCATCCGCGATGGTCTCGTGCCCGGCGAGATAGCCGAGATAGGCCAGCGCCGAATGGCTGGCGTTCAGGAGTTTGAGCTTGATCGTCTCGTAGGGCGCAACGTCGCGGACGAGGTCGACGCCCGCCGCCGCCCAGTCCGGCCGACCGCCCGGAAATCGGTCCTCGACCACCCAGCGATTATGCGCCTCGGCGATCACCGGCGCGCGGTCGATCAGGCCGAGGCGGTTCGCGATCTGCCGGCGGTCTTCCTCCGTCGTCGCGGGCACGATCCGGTCCAGCATGGTCGAGGGAAACGCCACCTCGTTCTCGATGAAGCGCGCCAGCGAAGGATCGCGCAGGCTTGCGAACTGCCGCACCAGCCGCGCCAGCGTCTCGCCGTTGCTGGCGAGATTGTCGCAGCACAGCACCGTGAACGGGGCGACGCCGTTTGATCGCCGCTGAGCGATTGCCGCGGTGAGCAGGCCCAGCGCGGAGCGCGGCGCGTCGGGGGCGTCGAGGTCATGGCGGATATCGGCGTTGCCGGCGTCGAGGTCTCCGCTCGCCGGGTCGAGGCCGTAGCCTTTCTCGGTCACGGTAAGGCTCACGATGGCCACGCGCGGGTCGGCCATCGCGGCGACGAGACCCGCAGGATCTTCCGGCGCAACCCGCACGCCCGTCAGGACGCCGAGCACCTGCAAGGCCTCGCTGTCGTCGGCGCGGGCCGCCACGGTGTAGAGGCCGTCCTGCGGGGCGAGCGCGTCCCGAACATCCGGGGAGCGCATCGCGACGCCGAGGATGCCCCAGCGCAGGTCGCCACCGTTGAGCGCAGCTTCCGTGTACACGGCCTCATGGCCGCGATGGAACGCGCCGAGGCCGAGATGAACGATGCCCGTCTGCACCACGCGGCGATCATAGCGGGGCCGGGCAACGGCGGGTGGCAATTGCGCCAGCGTGCGAGACGAGAGCCGGTCCATCGTTTGCAGCAACGCGGTCTGAAGTGATCGGAACACGAGTCATTGCTGATTGCTTAGGCAGGCGCAACCGCCCGAAAAGGTTTTGTCGCAGCGGTGTCCGCCCTAAGATGCGGGCCTTGAGCAGTTCCACGAGACCGAGGCGAGATGACCGAAATCGAATCCATGACCGTGGCCGACCTTGTCCGCAATTACCGCCGTGGCGATCTATCGCCGGTCGAAGTGACCAAGGACGTGCTCGACCGCATCGACCGTTTCGAGCCCGACATCAACGCCTTCGTCGTCGTCGATCGTGATGGCGCGCTCGCGGCCGCACGGGAATCGGAAGAACGCTGGCGCAGGAAGGATCCGCGCAGCGCGGTCGACGGCGTGCCGGCGACCGTGAAAGACAACGTGGTCGCAAAAGGACTGCCGTGCCGCCGGGGTTCGGCCACGACCGGCGACGAGCGTGCCGCCGACGATGCACCGGCGAGCGCGCGGCTACGCGAATCCGGCGCACCGATCCTCGGCAAGACCACGCTGCCGGAATTCGGCTGGATCGGCGCCTGCCATTCGCCGCTGACCGGCATCACCCGCAATCCCTGGAACCTCGACCATACGCCCGGCGGCTCGTCCGGCGGGGCGGCGGCCGCCGCGCTGCTCAATCTCGGCTGGCTGCATATCGGGACCGACGGGGCCGGCTCCATCCGGATACCGGCAGCCTTCACCGGCATTTTCGGCATCAAGCCGAGTTTCGGCCGGGTGCCGGCCTATCCCGCTTCGCCGTTCTCGGCGCTGGCCCATCTTGGGCCGCTGTCGCGCACCGTCGCGGATGCGGCCGCGATGCTGTCCGTCATCGGCCGGCCCGACGCGCGCGACATGACGGCCTGGAACACCGAGCCGCCCGACTATCGCATCGGCCTCGATGACGGCGTGCGTGGGCTGCGGATCGCCTGGAGCCCGCGGCTCGGCTATGTCGACCGCGTTGACCCCGAGATCGCCGAAGCCACCGCCAAGGCTGCGCGCGTGTTCGAGGAACTCGGCGCGCATGTCGAGGAGGTCGATCCGGGGCTCCCGGACTCCGCCGAGATGATCCGCGTGCTGTGGTATGCGGTGTCCGCGAACATCGTGGACCAGGTGCCGGAGCCTGAGCGGGCGAAGATGGACCCGGGCTTCCTGCGCATCGCCGATTATGGCCGGCGCTACGGCATCGCGGACTGGTTCTGGGCCTATACGCGACGGGCGGAACTTGCCAACATCATGGTGCGCTTCCATGAGCGCTACGACCTGCTGCTGACGCCGCAAATGCCGGTGCCAGCGCTGGAGGCGGGCTACGAGGCGCCGGCTGGCGGCGCCTACGGTGAACAGTGGGTGGAGTGGTCGCCCTTCACCTATCCGTTCAACATGACCCAGCAGCCGGCCGCGTCCGTGCCCTGCGGCTTCACCGCCAAGGGGTTGCCCATCGGCCTGCAGATCGTCGGGCCCGCGCGGGAGGACGCGCTGGTGCTTCGCGCTGCCCGTGCCTTCGAAAGCGCCCGGCCGTTTGTCACGCTGGCGGCGCCGAAACTCCGGTAGAATTAAGTCGATCAGAAGTAGAAACTGACCGCGTGTTGCCAGTGTTCGGTCACGACTCCGACAAGATTGCCGCTTGAACTGCGCGGGTCCGAGTTCGCGCTTCGGACCCAAGGGGGAACTTTGATGCTTGCATTTCTCCGCACCGCCTTTGTCGCGGGGCTTATTGCCGTCTCGTCCGTTGCCGCGCTTGCCAACCAAAAAGCCTATCAGCGCGACGACCTCGCCGATGCGGCGATAAGGCTTGAGGCCGAGATCAAGCGCGAATCCGGCGGCGTCGCCAAACCGGTCGCGACGCTGCGCGCGGAGGCGGATGACCTGCTCCAGCGCCGCGATTACCGCCCGGCGCTGCAGGTGCTCTCACAGATCATCGCGGCGGAGCCGAACCAGAGCGCGAACTGGTTGCGGCTGGGCCGCACGATCCTCCAGCTTTTCCCAAGCGATAACCGCGAGCGCACGGCGTTTCTGGAACGGGCCAGTACGGCCGCCTACATCGCGTATCAGCGCGGCGGCAACCGCAACGAGGAAGCCGACAGCCTCCTCCTCCTGAGCCGCACCTTTGCCGACCGCCGGGTCTGGCGCCCGGCGCTCGATACGCTGCGCATCGCGCTCGATCTGCGCGAGGAGGGCGATGGCCGCGCGCGCTATGAGCAGATGCGCGCCGACCACGGCTTCCGCCTGCTCGACTACAGCGTCGATTCGGACGCCGCCTCGCCGCGCGCCTGCTTCCAGTTTTCCGAGTCGCTGGCCGCCGGCCGCACCGACTTCGCGCCGTTCATTTCGGTCGCCGGCATGGACCGTCCCGCTCTCACGGCCGAGGACCGGCAGCTTTGCGTCGAGGGGCTCAAGCACGGCGACCGCTACACGATCTCGCTGCGTGCGGGTCTGCCGTCGAGCGTGAAGGAGTCGCTGATCCGCTCGGCCGAGTTCAACATCTATGTCCGCGACCGCAAGCCGACGGTGCGCTTCACGACCCGCGCCTATGTGCTGCCGAAGACCGGCCAGCGCGGCATTCCGGTAGTGAGCGTGAATACCGGCAAGGTCGAAATCCGCGTGCTGCGGATCGGTGATCGCAACCTGCTCGAAACTCTCCAGGGCCGCGACTTCCAGCGCAGCCTTGACCGTTACGATGTGCGGCGCATGGCGGCGCAGCGCGGGATCGAGGTCTGGAAGGGCGAACTCGCAGTCGAGAACACCCTGAACGCCGACGTGGTCACCGCGTTCCCGGTCGATCAGGCGCTCGGCGATCTCGCGCCCGGCGTCTATGTGATGGTCGCCGAGGCGGAAGGCCCGAAGCCGGAGGACTACGAGTCGCTGGCGACGCAGTGGTTCATCGTGTCCGATCTCGGGCTCGCGACCTTCTCGGGCAATGACGGCGTGCACGTCTTTGTGCAGTCGCTGGCGACGACGGAGCCGAAGGCCGGCATCGAGGTGCGGCTGGTTGCGCGCAGCAATGAAGTGCTGGCAACGCGCACGACCGACGCCGCGGGCGTAGCCCGTTTCGAGCCCGGCCTTGCGCGCGGCGAGGGTGGCATGGCCCCGGCGATGATCGTCGCGGCCGATCCGAAGGGCGGCGACTACGCTTTCCTCAATCTGCGCGGCTCCGCCTTCGATCTCTCGGATCGCGGCGTCTCGGGCCGTCCGGCTACCAACGGGCTCGACGCCTTCGTCTATGCCGAGCGCGGCGTCTACCGCACCGGCGAGACCGTGCACCTGACCGCGCTGCTGCGGGACGCGACGGGCATCGCTGCGGCCGGCATTCCGCTGACCGTGGTGATGGAGCGGCCGGACGGTGTCGAATACCGCCGCGTGCTGACCCAGGATCAGGGCCTTGGCGGCCGTTCGCTGAGCGTGCCGATCATCGGCTCCGCGCCGACCGGGACCTGGCGGGTGCGCGTCTATGTCGATCCGAAGGGATCGGCGGTCGGGCAGACGACATTCCTCGTCGAAGACTATGTGCCCGAGCGCATGGATTTCGAACTCGCCGCGCCGGCCGGAAAGATCACCCGCAACGAACCTACGGAAGTGACGCTCGAAGGGCGTTACCTCTATGGCGCGCCGGGATCCGGCCTGACGCTTGAGGGTGAGTTGATCATCCGTCAGGCCGGCGAACGGCCCGGCCTTGCCGGCTATCGCTTCGGTCTGGCCGACGAAGATGTGGTCAACGAGCGCCAGCCGCTCGAGAACCTGCCGGACACCGATGCCGAAGGCAAAGCTACCTTCGAGGTCAATGCCGAGAAGGTGCCGGCATCGACCCGTCCGCTCGAGGCGAAGGTGGTAGTGCGGATGGCCGAACCCGGCGGCCGCTCGGTCGAGCGGTCGCTGAGCCTGCCGATCGTGCCGTCCACGCCGATGATCGGCGTCAAGCCGCTGTTCACCGGACAGTCGCTCGGCGACGGCGATCTCGCGACCTTCGATGTCGCGCTGGTTTCGACCGACGGCAAGATGATGGAGCGCAAGGGCCTGCGCTACGAACTGCTCAAGGTCGAGTCGCGTTACCAGTGGTACCGGCGGGAAGGCCGCTGGGAATACGAGCCGATCAAGTCGATCAAGCGCGTGGCCGACGGGACGATCGACGCCACGCCCGACAAGCCGGGCCGCATCTCGGTGCCTTTGACCTGGGGCCGCTACCGCCTCGAAGTGTCGACGGGCGATCCGAGCGGGCCGGTAACATCCGTCACCTTCGACGCCGGCTTCTACGCCGACGCCAGCACCGACACGCCGGACGTCCTGGAGATCGCGCTGGACAAGGCCGAATACCGGGCGGGCGAGACCATGACGGTCGCCGTCACCGCCCGCACCGCCGGCAAGGTGCAACTCTCCGTCATCAGCGATCGGCTGGTCACGACCACGTCGACCGACGTGCAGGCAGGTGTCGCACATCTGCCGATCACGGTCGGTGCCGACTGGGGCGCTGGCGCCTATGTCGTCGCCACGCTGCGCCGTCCGCTCGATGCGCAGGCGCAGCGCATGCCGGGCCGCGCCATCGGCGTGCAATGGTTCGCCATCGATCGCAAGGCGCGCACGCTGGCGCTCGAAATGACTCCGCCGGACATGGTGCGGCCGAGTTCGACGCTGCGGGTGCCGTTCAAGGTCTCGGGTCTTGCCGCGGGCGAAGAAGCGCGGATCGTGGTCGCCGCGGTCGACCTCGGCATCCTCAATCTCACCAATTACAAGCCGCCGCAGCCCGAGCAGCACTTCCTCGGTCAGCGGCAGTTGTCGGCGGAGATCCGCGACCTTTACGGCCAACTCATCGACGGCATGCAGGGCACGCGTGGCGCGATCCGCACCGGTGGTGACGCCGATGGCGGGGTGGTCGGCACGCCGCCGACCCAGCCGCCGCTGGCGCTCTATTCCGGCATCGTCACGGTGAAAGCCGATGGCACGGCCGAGGTCAGCTTCGACCTGCCGGCCTTCGCAGGCACCGTGCGCGTGATGGCGGTGGCGTGGAGCAAGGGCAAGGTCGGGCAGGCACATGCCGACGTGATCGTGCGCGATCCGGTGGTGCTGACGGCGACGCTGCCGCGCTTCCTGCTGACGGGCGACCGCGGCGCACTCCGCCTCGACCTCGACAATGTCGAGGGCGAAGCCGGTCCCTATCAGCTCGCAGTGACGACCGAGGGGCCGCTCGCGGTTGGCGAGGGCGCAACGCAGACCCTTCAACTTGCCGCCAAGCAGCGCAGCGGCCTCTCGCTGCCGCTCAATGCGACCGGCGTCGGCGTGGGCTCTGTCGCGGTGCGCATCACCGGGCCCGGCGGCTTCGACCTTTCGCGCAACTATACGCTGGCGGCCAAACCGGCGACGCAGGTGATGAGTCGCCGGACGGTGCATCCGCTTGCGCGCGGGGAGAGCATCACGCTGTCCAACGATGTGTTCGCCGATCTCGTCGGCGGCACCGGCACGGTGACGCTGTCGGTCGGCCCGTCGAGCGCGCTCGACGTTGCGGCCTTGCTGCAGGCGCTCGACCGCTATCCGTTCGGTTGCACCGAGCAGATCACCAGCCGCGCGCTGCCGCTGCTCTATGTCAACGAACTGGCGACCGAGCAGCAACTCAAGCTCGACGCGGCGGCGGACGAACGCATCCGCGACGCCATCGAACGCCTGCTGGCGCGCCAGGGATCGAACGGCTCGTTTGGCCTCTGGTCCTCCGGCGGCGCTGATGCGTGGCTCAATGCCTATGTGACCGACTTCCTGACGCGTGCGCGCGAGCGCAAGTTCGCGGTGCCTGACGGTGCGTTCCGTCTGGCGATCGACAACCTGCGCAACTTTGTGAGCAACGCGCCCGAGCCCGAGAAGGACGGCGGCCGCGAACTCGCCTATGCGCTCTATGTGCTTGCGCGCAACGGCGCGGCGCCGGTTGGCGACCTGCGTTATCTCGCCGACACCAAGCTCAACGCGCTGGCGACTCCGATCGCCAAGGCACAGGTGGCGGCCGCGCTGGCGATGCTGGGCGACCGTGCGCGCGCCGAGCGCGTCTATGCGGCGGCGCTCGAGACGATCCCGGCGCAGCCGCGGCTGCAATACGGGCGCGTCGACTACGGCTCCGTCCTGCGTGATGCTTCGGCGCTCGTGACCCTCGCTGCCGAAGGCAATGGGCCGCGGCCGGTGATCACTGCGGCGGTGCAGCGGATCGAGGCGGCGCGGGCGCTCACGCCTTATACCTCGACGCAGGAGCAGGCGTGGATGGTGCTGGCCGCGCGCGCGCTCGGCCGCGACACCGGCGTTTCGCTCGACGTGGCGGGCGAGGGGCACAAGGGTCCGTACTACCGCCGTGTGCGGGCGGCGGACCTGACGACGCCGATCCGGCTCACCAATACCGGCGAGACGCCGCTGCAGGCTGTCGTCTCGGTCGCGGGTGCGCCCGTGACGCCGGAGCCGGCGACCGAGCGCGGCTTCAAGATCGAGCGGCAATACTTCACGCTCGACGGCGAACCGGCCGATCCGTCCAAGGCAAAGCAGAACCAGCGCTTCGTCGTGGTGCTGCGCATGACCGAGCCGAAGCCGGACTTCGCGCGCGTGATCGTCGCGGACTATCTGCCCGCGGGCTTCGAGATCGACAATCCGCGGTTGGTCTCGTCGGGCGACACCGGCACGCTGTCCTGGATCCAGGACGCGGTGGAGCCGGTGCATTCGGAGTTCCGTGACGACCGCTTCGTCGCGGCGTTCGACCGCAAGGCCGGTGCGCCGGCCGTGTTCGCGGTGGCCTATGTCGTGCGGGTGGTTTCGCCGGGACGCTACGTGCTGCCGGCGGCCTTCGTCGAGGACATGTACCGGCCTGACCGTTTCGGCCGCACCGGAACAGGCGCGATCGAGGTGGAGGCTGCACGGTAGTTGCGATGGTCGCCAAGCAGCCTCGCCCGGACAGCGCGATGACCGATGCCAGCGGTGATGGCTCGTCGTTGCACCGTTCTCCGCTCATTCCCGCGCAAGCGGGAATCCAGGAGACGGGTACGACGACGAGTTCCAAGGACGCCGTGGGTCCCCGCTTTCGCGGGGACGAGCGGAGAAAGCGCTTTCTTGCGCCGAGGCGGAAGGGGTTGGGCTGGCGGCTCGGCAGGATCGTGGCGTTGGGTGCGGTCGCCGCAGTGAGTGTTGTCGTGGCGCTCGCCATCGACGACCTCGGCCCCGCGCCGCTCGGCCGTGACCTTGCCTTCTCGACGCTCGTCGTCGACCGCGAGGGGCGGCTGTTGCGCCCTTATGCGACGCCGGACGGGCGCTGGCGTCTGCCGGTCGAGACGGCGGACGTCGACCCGCGCTACGTCGATGCGCTGATCGCCTTCGAAGACAAGCGCTTCCGTTCGCATATCGGGATCGACCCGCTGGCGATGGCGCGCGCCGCATGGCAACTCGCGAGCAATGGTCGCATCGTGTCCGGCGCATCGACGCTGACCATGCAGGTCGCGCGCCTGCTGGAGCCGCGCAGCGAACGCAGCTTCGCGGCCAAGCTGCGGCAGATGGTGCGCGCGGTGCAGATCGAGCGCGCGCTGACCAAGGACGAGATCCTCGCGCTCTACTTCAACCTTGCGCCCTATGGCGGCAACCTCGAAGGCGTTCGCGCCGCGACGCTCGCATACTTCGCCAAGGAGCCGCGGCGGCTGACGCTTGCGGAAACGGCGCTGCTGATCGCGCTGCCGCAGTCGCCCGAGGCGCGCCGGCCTGACCGCTCGACGGCGGTAGCGCGGGCGGCGCGCGACCGTGTGCTGGAGCGCATCGCCGACCAGTTCGTCTGGGCCGGCGAGGTCACGCAGGCGAAGGCGCAAGGCGTGCCGGGCGCCAGACATCCGATGCCGATGCTGGCGCCGCATGCGGCGGATGCGGCGATCGCCGCCGCGCCTGAACGCAAGGTCCACCGGCTGACCATCGAAGCGCCCTTGCAGCGCAGTTTGCAGACGCTGGCGCGCGAGCGCGCGGCGCAACTCGGGCCCGAAGTGTCGGTCGCGATCGTCGTCATCGAGAACGAGACCGGCGAGATCGTAGCGCGCGTCGCCTCGTCGGACTATTTCGATGCCAACCGGGCAGGGCAGGTGGACCTCAGCCAGGCGCTACGGTCGCCGGGTTCGGCGCTCAAACCATTCATCTATGGTATCGGAATCGAGGACGGGCTGATCCACCCCTCGACCCTGATCGACGACCGCCCGGCGCGATACGGCAGCTACGCACCGGAGAATTTCGACCTGTCTTTCCAGGGCACGGTGACGATCCGGCGCGCGCTGCAGCAATCGCTCAACGTGCCGGCGGTGGCGGTGCTCGATGCGATCCGGTCGAGCCGGTTTGCGGCGCGGCTTGCGCAGGCCGGCGGACCGCTGGCGCTGCCGGAAGGCGAAGTGCCGGGGCTCGCGCTCGGGCTCGGCGGCGTCGGCATCCGGCTCGCCGACCTCACGATGCTGTACTCAGGTTTCCCGCGGCTCGGCTCCGTGCTGCCGCTCAAGGAGCGCCGCGACGACACACAGCCGCGCGAGTCTCGGCGGCTGCTCGATCCGGCCGCGGCCTGGCAGATCGGCAATATGCTGCTCGGCACCGCGCCGCCGCAGAATGCTGTCGGCGGCCGTATCGCGTTCAAGACCGGCACCAGCTACGGCTATCGCGACGCTTGGTCGGTCGGCTTCGACGGCAAGCACACGATCGGCGTCTGGACCGGCCGGCCAGACGGGGCGCCGGTCCCCGGCATGATCGGGCGCACGGCGGCAGCCCCGATCCTGTTCGACGCCTTTTCGCGCCGGGGGATGCAGCCGGTGCCGCTGCCGGCTGCGCCCAAGGGCGTGCTCAGGGCCTCGACCGCCAATCTGCCTGCGCCGCTGCAGCGCTTCGGCCAGGGCGCGGCGGCCACCGTCAGCGCTGCGTCGTCCGGCCTTCGCATCATGTTCCCGCCGAACGGCGCCAGGCTCGACCTCACGGAAGGCAAGAGTTTCGAGCCGATGGCGATCAAGGTCTCGGGCGCGTCGTCGGCCCTGACGGTGCTCGTCAACGGCCTGCCGGCGGAGACATTCGGGAACCGCGGCGCTTTGTTCTGGCGTCCCGACGGCCCCGGTTTCGTGCGCCTGACGGTGATGGATGCCGGGGGCGCGAGCGACAGCGTCACCGTGCGCGTTCAGTAGCCGGCGTGCAGCAAGGCCACTGTCCGCTTTCCGATGAGCGCTGAACGGCCTCCCTTTTCCCCCGGAATGGCCTACAAGGTTGCCGAATCCGCAGCAATTCGGGAACGGGCCGCCCGGCATGCGTGCATTCTATCGGCTCCATCCGAGGTTCTGGCGTGACGGCAACCGGCGCGAACAACGCAGATGACCGCCCGGCGCGTTTTCTCGGTCGGCTCGGTATGAATTTGCGCGCCTGGATCGCCGCGCTGTTCCGGCAGCCGCGAGTCTCCGACTGGCATCTCTGGTTTCCGCCCGGCCGTCTGGCCATCGGGGCGGTTCTGACCCTCTTGGCCGTCACGGCCCTGATGCTGATTGCTGACGCAAGCGCGGCGGCAGGCCGCAAGACGCTGCCGGTATGGGTTGGCGCGGCCGCGGAATTGATCTCGGAGGCCGGCCGATCGGCATGGATCCTCGTTTCGACCGGGGTTGCGCTGCTGGTGCTCGCTGCCGTGGCGACGCCCGCGCGCGGCCGCATGGCCTATGGCGTCATCAATGCGCTCGCCGTGCGTATCGGATTTGTCTTCCTGGCGGTCGGCGTGCCGGGATTGGTCATCGCCATCGTCAAGCGGTTGATCGGCCGGGCGCGGCCGGACCGCGTGCCCGGCGAGGACATCTTTTTCGCACCGTTCTCATGGAGCAACAGCTTCGCAAGCCTGCCGTCCGGGCACAGCACGACGGCATTCGCCACCGCGGTGGCGCTCGGGGCGCTGTTTCCGCGCATTCGCGTGCCGATGTTCGTGCTCGCGGCGGGCGTGGCGGTCAGCCGCGTGATCCAGGGCGCGCATTATCCGAGCGACGTGCTTGCCGGCGCGGTCCTTGGCACGTTCGGCGCGCTGCTGGTGCGGGCGTGGTTCGTGTCGCGCGGATTGGGCTTCGGCCTCACCGCCGATGGAAGGGTGCAGCCATTCGCCGGGCCTTCGTGGCGACGCATCCGTTCGGCGCTTTGGGCCGAAAAGCGTGTCAGCCGGCAGTAGCGGCAACGGCCATCCAGTCAGCGCGCCGCAGCCAGTGCGGCAAAACCGCGCTCCAGGTCGGCAATCAGGTCACTCACGTCTTCGAGGCCGATGTGCAGACGCAGGCAGGGGCCGCCGGGATTCCAGCCGGTTGCGCTGCGATAGTCGGCGCAGTCGAAGGGGATGACGAGGCTTTCGAACCCGCCCCATGAAGCGCCGATGCCGAACAGTTGCAGGGCATCGATGAAGGCCGCGACCGCCGCCCGCGGCGCCGGCTTCAGCACGATACTGAACAGGCCGGATGCGCCCGTGTAATCGCGCTTCCAGAGCGCGTGGCCGGGATGGCTTTCGAGCGCAGGATGCAGCACCCGCAGCACCTCCGGCCGGGCCTCCAGCCAGCGCGCGACGCGCAGCCCGGATTCCTGGTGGTGCCCGAGCCGGATGCCCATGGTGCGCAGGCCGCGCAGCGCGAGGAAGACATCTTCCGGACCAGCGCAGATCGCCATCGAATCGAACGTCTCGCGCAGCGGCTTCCAGCAGCGTTCATTTGCCGAGACGAGCCCCATCAGCAGGTCCGAATGCCCGCTGAGATACTTCGTGCCGGCCTCGATCGCGATGTCGGCCCCGTGCGCGTGCGGCGGGAAATACAGAGGCGTTGCCCAGGTATTGTCGATCAGCACGATGGCGTCGCGGCTGTGCGCGACCTCCGCGATCGCCGGAATGTCCTGCATCTCGAACGATTGCGAACCCGGCGACTCCGCGAACACCGCGCGTGTGTTCGGCCGCATCAGCGCGGCGATGCCGTCGCCCGCCAGCGGATCGTAATAGGTGGTCTCCACCCCGAAGCGCTTGAGCATGCCGTCGCAGAAATTGCGGGTCGGCCGGTAGACGGTATCGGTCACCAGCAGGTGGTCGCCGGCGCGCAGGCATGACAGCAGCGCAACGGAAATGGCCGCAAGACCGGACGGGACCAGGACCGTTCCTGCCGCACCGCTGAGTTCGCTCCACGCCGTTTCGAGAGCGTCCATCGTCGGCGTGCCGCGCGTGCCGTAGGTGTAGCGGGCCTTCCGCCCCATAAAATCGTCGGCAGAAGGGTAGAGTACCGTCGATCCGCGGAAGATCGGGGTATTGACGAAGCCATGATAGGCGAAGGGCTCCCGGCCTGCCGTCACCAGCCGAGTGGCCGGCCCCATGACCGGCTTGCCGGCGTCGTTCTCACTGTCGTTCTGCATCGTCCGTCTCCCGAGTCGAAGCATTACTGCGGCCATCTGCGCACGGGTCAACCCCTTGACCTTGATGACCGATCGTTCTCAGATGCCCACATCAAGCGGCGGGGAAGGGCAAAGACGATACAGTGAACAGGTCGAGAGAGCGGGCTGTCGGTTGCGTTCCTGGCCTATTGTTTGCAGCACGGACTCCCTCCGCGCGAATGTTAATTCCTAGGACGAGTAGACGAGATGGAGCGATGCGCGTCATGAAACATGTTCTCAGTGCGCTTGCCCTGGCGGCAGCGGTGGGCCTGACAGCTTCGGCTGCAGCCGCCCAAACCCTTAACACTGTTAAGTCTCGCGGCGCGCTCAATTGCGGAAGCAATACGGGGCTTCCTGGTTTCGGCGTGCCGGACGCGCAGGGCAACTGGACCGGCCTTGACGTGGACGTGTGCCGGGCCGTTGCGGCGGCGATCTTCAACGATCCGACCAAGGTCAAGTTCGTACCGCTGACCGCCAAGGATCGTTTCACCGCGCTGCAGTCGGGCGATGTCGATGTGCTCGCACGCAATACGACCTGGACACTGTCGCGCGACACCTCGCTCGGCATGGAATTCACCGGCATCAACTATTACGACGGTCAGGGTTTCATCATCCGCAAGGCGCTGAAGGTGAATTCCGCGCTTGAGCTCAATGATGCGGCCGTCTGTGTGCAGCAGGGCACGACGACAGAACTCAACCTCGCCGACTACTTCCGCGCCAACAAGATGCGGCTGAAGACGGTGACGTTCGCGACGCTGGATGAAGCTGTTAAGGCCTACGATACCGGCCGCTGCGACGCCTACACGACCGACGCTTCGGGCCTCTATGCTGCGCGCCTGAAGCTGGCTCAGCCCGACGAACACATCGTGCTGCCCGAGATCATCTCCAAGGAACCGCTCGGACCGGCGGTACGCCACGGCGACAGCCAGTGGGCGGATGTCGTGCGCTGGGCGTTTTACGCCATGGTCAATGCCGAGGAACTGGGAGTCTCCAAGGCCAATGTCGACGAGATGCGCAAGTCCGACAATCCTGACGTGAAGCGCCTGCTCGGCACCGAAGGCAATTACGGCGAGCAGCTTGGGCTGACCAATGCCTGGGCCTACCAGATCATCAAGCATGTCGGTAACTACGGCGAGAGCTTTGAGCGTAACGTGGGACAGGGTTCGCCGCTGAAGATCTCGCGGGGCCTCAATGCGCTGTGGACCAAGGGCGGACTGCAATACGCGCCCCCGGTCCGCTGACGGGCGCTGGAGCATGATCCGCCCGGATTGAAGTGGATCATGCTCCCGAAGTTACTGTCTGACCGCATTTTTCGTCGGTGAAGCATCCGCTTCACCGGACAGGGCACAGGGCATCGCTCCGGAAAGCGGCAACCGGTTTTCGGATGCGATGCTCAAACAGAGCGATGGAGCGTGACGGCGGTTAGGCCGATCAGCACCACGCTTCTGGCGCTGTCAGGGAACGTTTAGCCCGGACCGCGCTTTAAGAATCGATGGAGGCAAGGGGGAACGGGCGATGGGCGATCGCGTATCCCGGCATTTGTCACGCAGCGGGAGCGTCTGATGAGCGTCGTGCCCGGCAGCGATCCCCCGAAAGTTTCGCCGCTCTATGACCCGAAGGTCCGGAGCATCGCGTATCAGGTCGTTCTCTGCATCGTCATTGCGTTTCTCGTCTATGCGGCGGTCAGCAATGCGGCGGAGAATCTGGCGCGGGCGCGCATCGCATCCGGCTTCGGTTTCTGGGATGTCACAGCCGGCTTCGATATCAGCCAGACGCTGATCTACTATTCGCCGCAGACCTCGACCTATGGCCGCGCCTTCTGGGTCGGCCTGCTCAATACGCTGCTGGTGGCGGGCCTCGGCATCGTCTTCGCGACCATCCTCGGCTTCATCATCGGCATTGCGCGGCTGTCGCGTAACTATCTCGTCTCGCGCATCGCGGCGGGCTATGTCGAACTGATCCGCAACCTGCCGCTGCTGCTGCAACTGCTGTTCTGGTACAATGCCGTGCTGCGCGCGCTGCCGGACGTGCGGTCGAGTCTGGCCGTTCCGGGCGGCGTTCTCCTGAACAATCGCGGCCTGTTCCTCCCGGAAATCACTTTCCACCGCGGCGGCACTGCGCTGCTGGCGGCGTTCGTTCTCGCTATCCTCGCCGCCATCGGTTTCTATGTCTGGGCCCGGCGCCGGCAGGCCGCGACAGGCCAGCAGGCGCCCGTATTCTGGGTTGCGCTGGGCTGTCTTGTCGGCTTCCCGCTTCTGGTGCTGCTGACCGGCCAACTGTCCGTCGCGGTCGCTTACCCGGAACTCGGGCGCTTCAACATCCGCGGCGGGGTCGAGATCCTGCCCGAGTTCGTCGCGCTGCTGTTCGGCCTCGTAGTCTACACGGCGGCCTTCATCGCGGAGGTGGTGCGCGCCGGCATTCTCGCGGTCTCGCGCGGGCAGACCGAGGCGGCGCATGCACTGGGACTGCGGCAGGGGCCGACGCTGCGGCTGATCGTGATCCCGCAGGCGATGCGCGTGATCGTTCCGCCTCTGACCAACCAGTATCTCAACCTCACCAAGAACTCGACCCTCGCGGTCGCGATCGGCTACCCGGATCTGGTGCAGGTGTTCACCGGCACCGTGCTCAATCAAACCGGGCAGGCGGTGGAGGTCGTCGTCATCACCATGGCGGTCTATCTCGTCATCAGTCTCGCCACGTCGCTGCTGATGAACGTCTATAATGCCCGCATGGCACTGGTCGAGCGATAGGAGCCCCGTAGATGGCCGGCGCTTCGATCAAGGAAATGGATCCCGAACACGGCGTCGCCTATGTGCGCGAAGCGCCGATCGAGGCCCTGCCGCCGCCAGCGTCTGAACGCGGCGCGCTCGGCTGGCTGCGGGCGAACTTCTTTGCCACCCCGCTCGACGCGGCGCTGTCGGTGGTGCTTCTTCTGCTGCTGGCCTGGATTGTTCCACCACTGTTGGATTTCCTGCTGTTCAACGCGGTATGGACGGGCAAGGATCGTGAGGCGTGCCTGGTTGGCCCGGACCGACCGGAAGTGGGCGCCTGCTGGGCCTTCGTGCGCGACCGCTTCGCCTATTTCATCTACGGCTCGTACCCGGTTGCCGAACGCTGGCGCGTCGATATCTTCTTCGCGATGCTCGCAATCGGCATCGTGTGGCTGTTGAAGTTGAACGCGCCGCGGCGCGACCTCGGCGCATTCTACTTCTTCGTCATCGTCCCCATCGTCTCCTACATCCTGCTCAATGGCTCCGAGATGCTCGGCCTGCGGCGGGTCGATACGGCCGTGTGGGGCGGCATGCTGGTCACGATCGTGGTGGCCTGGGTCGGCATCGTCGTGTCGCTGCCGGCCGGCATCCTGCTCGCGCTCGGCCGCCGCTCGCGCATGCCGGCGGTGAAGCTGTTCTCGGTGATCTTCATCGAGTTCGTGCGCGGCGTGCCGCTCATCACCGTGCTGTTCATGGCGAGCGTGATGCTGCCCTTGTTCGTGCCGGAGCAGTGGTCGCCCGACAAGCTGCTGCGCGCGCTGGTCGGCATCGCGTTGTTCGCCTCCGCCTATATGGCGGAGGTGGTGCGCGCCGGTCTGCAGGCGATCCCGAAAGGGCAGTACGAAGGCGCGATGGCCGTGGGTCTGAGCTATTCGCAGATGATGCGGCTCATCATCCTGCCGCAGGCGCTGCGCGTCACGATCCCGAACATCGTCAACTCGTATATCGCGCTGTTCAAGGACACGACGCTGGTCTTCATCGTCGGCATCTTCGATTTCCTCAAGGCGATCGAGGCGGCGCGTATCGATCCGATCTGGTCTACGCCGGTGACGAGCACCACCGGCTACGCCTTCGCGGCGATCGTCTATTTCATACTCTGCTATCTGATGTCAGCCTACGCCAAGAACATGGAGGCGCGGCTCGCCGTTGCCGACAAACGGTAAACCGGAAGCACAGCCATGGACCAGAAAGTGATCGCAGGAGCACCACCCACGACGAGCAGCGGCGATCTCGCCGTCGAAATCGTCGGCATGCACAAGTGGTTCGGCGAGTTTCATGTCCTGCGCGACATCAATCTCACTGTCCGGCGCGGCGAGCGCATCGTGGTGTGCGGCCCCTCGGGCTCCGGCAAGTCGACGATGATCCGCTGCATCAACCGTCTCGAGGAGCACCAGAAGGGGCGCATCATCGTCGACGGCATCGAGCTTACCAGCGATCTCAAGCGCATCGACGAGATACGGCGCGAGGTAGGCATGGTGTTCCAGCACTTTAACCTGTTTCCGCATCTCACCGTGCTGGAGAACTGCACGCTGGCGCCGATCTGGGTGCGCAAGATGCCGCGGGAGGAGGCCGAGAAGACGGCCATGCACTTCCTCACGCGCGTGAAAATTCCCGAACAGGCGCACAAGTATCCCGGCCAGCTTTCCGGCGGCCAGCAGCAGCGCGTCGCGATCGCGCGCGCGCTCTGCATGCACCCGAAGATCATGCTGTTCGACGAGCCCACCAGCGCGCTCGACCCGGAGATGGTCAAGGAAGTGCTCGACACCATGGTGCAACTCGCCGAGGACGGCATGACCATGCTGGTCGTGACCCACGAGATGGGCTTCGCGCGGCAGGTGGCGCATCGCGTGGTCTTCATGGATGCCGGCCAGATCGTCGAGGTGAACCGGCCGGATGAGTTCTTCGCCCATCCGAAGCACGAACGCACGAAACTCTTCCTCAGCCAGATCCTGCATTGAGCCTCTATCGGCGACCGCTGGCCGGCTCCTGGCCATTCGCCTGGAGCGGTCAGTATCGGTCTGTTCACCACTCCCGGTTTAAATTTCCGGACCGCGCGGGAAGGCTGCGCATCCCCGGAGAGAACGCATGGATCGGCGCCGTCTGCTCAAGGCCATGATGGGGGCAGGGGTGGCGGGAAGCGCCGCCGCCACGCTCGGGACGCAAGCGGCCCCGGCCGCCGCGCCGCGTCGAAGAGTGCGGCCTTATGATCCGCAATGGCCGGGCGCGAGCGAGTGGGCGGAATTGCGCAAAGCAGTCGGCGGACGCCTCGAGGCCGTCACCTCGCCGCTGGCGAACTGCGCCCGCGGAACCGATGGCCGGTTGTGCGCGGCGGCGCTGAAGGACCTCGCCAACCCGTTCTATATCCAGGATCAGGCCGGCGCCACGCAGCTCGCCGGCTGGGTCGACGGCTGGACCTCGGCGCCGAGCGTTTATGCGGTCGTTCCCGAAAGCACCGCCGATGTCGCAGCCGCGGTGAATTTCGCGCGCGAGAAGAACCTGCGCCTCGTGGTCAAGGGCGGCGCGCACAGCTATCTCGGCCAGTCGAATGCGCCCGACAGCCTGCTGCTATGGACCCGGCGGCTGAATTCCGTGCGCATGCACGAGGCCTTTGTGCCGCAGGGCTGCGCCAACACGGTGACGCCGCAGGCGGCGGTCAGCGTCGGGAGCGGCGCGAAGTTCATCCAGCTTTACGACCAGGTCACCACCAAGGGCGGCCGCTTCGTGCAGGGCGGCGGCTGCACCAGCGTGGGGCTGGGCGGCCACGTGCAGACCGGCGGCTTCGGCAGCTTCTCGAAATATGGCGGGCTCGTTGCCGCAAGCCTGCTGGAAGCCGAGATCGTCACCGCCGACGGTGCCGTCCGCATCGCCAATGCCTGCACCCATCCCGATCTCTTCCTCGCGCTCAAGGGCGGCGGCGCAGGGTTCGGCATCACTACCCGGCTGACGCTCGCAACCCGGGAACTGCCGGAACGGCTCGGCTTCTTCGGCCGGACCATCAAGGCCGCCTCCGGCGAGGCATTCGGCCGTCTCGTCGCGGCCTTCTGCGCCTTCGCCAGAGACGGACTGATCAATCCGCATTGGGGCGAGCAGGTGACGCTGACGCCTGACAACGAGCTCAAGATCGTGATGGTCTTCCAGGGGCTGTCCGACGCGCAGGCGCTGGAAGTCTGGACGCCGCTCTGGAAATGGATCGACGCGCATCCCGGCGAGATTGCCGACGCGGGGCAGACGCGCATCGTCTCGATGCCGGCGCGGCATTGGTGGGATTTCGACTATCGCAAGGCCAATCTGCCGCACTCCATCATCATCGACGAGCGTCCCGACGCCGTTCCCGGCCGATTCTGGTGGGCGGGCAATGCCAGCGAAGTTTCGGGCTATCTTTCCGGATATGAATCCGCATGGCTTCCCGCGAACCTGCTCGAGCCGGCGCGCCACGACGATCTCGCCAAGGCGCTCGTCGCCGCCTCGCGCCACTACGCTGTCGGGCTGCACTTCAACAAAGGCCTGGCGGGCGCCACCGAGGACCGGCGCCGCGAGGCGCGCGAGACCTCGATCCATCCCGCCGCCGTCGACGCCTTTGCGCTGGCGATCATCGCCGGCGGGCAGACCGGCGCGTTTCCGGGCGTGCTCGGGCACGAACCCGACCGCACCGCGGCGCGCGCAGAGGCGAAGCGGATTTCGGCGGCCTTTGCCGTGCTGCGCCAGATCGCGCCGGACAGCGGATCGTATTCATCCGAAATGAGTTTCTTCGAGAAGAACTGGCGCGAGGCGGCCTGGGGCCCGCATTATGAGCGCCTGCTGGCGACCAAGGTGAAATACGATCCGAACGGCCTGTTCACCGGTCATCATCAGGTTGGCAGCGAGTTCTGGAGTAGCGATGGATTTACCCGGATCGGCTGACGTCCGCCCGGTGTAAATCCCGGAAGGAAGAAAAATGCCCGACAATGTGGATGGAGCGCGACGGATCGCGCTCGTCACCGGTGCGTCCTACGGCATCGGCGCCGCTTGCGCACTGGCGCTGGCGCGCGACAATTGCGATGTCGCCGTTGCGGACTTGCGCGAGGACATGCTCGCGGAAACGGCGGCCGCAGTCGAAGCGGCAGGCGCGCGCGTGCTGCGCGTCGCGCTCGACGTGACGGACCAGGGCAGCGTGGAGGCCGGTTTCGCGCGTGTCGTGGAGGCTTTTGGCCGCGTCGATGTGCTGGTCAACAATGCCGGCGTGCCGCTCAGCAAATCCGCGCTCGAGACTTCGCGCGAGGAGTGGGAGCGCGTGCTGGCGGTCAATCTCACCGGCGCGTTCTTCGTGTGCCAGCAGATGGGGCGGCATCTGGTGGCGACGAAGCGGCCGGGCTGTATCGTCAATCTCGCCTCGACATTTTCCTTCATCGCGACGCCGGGTTTCGCCGCCTACAGCGTGGCCAAGGCGGGCGTCGCCCACATGACGAAGATGCTCGCGATCGAGTGGGCGGAGCACAATATCCGCGTCAACGCGATTGCACCCGGCTCGACCGAGACGCCGACGCGCGTACCCGTGCTGGGCGACCCGGCGCGCCGCGATTTCTTCATCAACCGCATCCCGCTGCGACGCTTCGGCAGACCGGATGAAATGGCGGCGGCGGTGCGTTACCTCGCGAGCGAGGAAGCCTCCTACATCACCGGCCAGACGCTGCTGCTGGATGGCGGCCTGACGTCGTATTGAGGGGCGCTCCCGCCGGCTGCCCCACTCTCCGCTCATTCCCGCGCACGCGGGAATCCAGAGGCATTTTCTTCTGTCGATTCTGGGTCCCCGCTTTCGCGGGGACGAGCGGAAAATAGGATCGATGTCCAGATTCGGCGTCTAATCCGCCGGCCCCGTCACCACGGCCGTATCAGGCCGCGCGGCCCATTCCGACCATGAGCCGTCGTAAAGCCCGGCCGGCGTCTTGCCGATCGCGTCGAGCGCGAGCCAGAGGATGGCGGCGGTCACGCCAGATCCGCAACTCGTGATCACGGGCTTATCGAGATCGACCCCGGCATCGGTGAATGCCTTTTCGATCTGGTCCTTCGACGCCAGCCGTCCGTCCTTGAGCACGAGCGGAAACGGCACGTTGCGCGCGCCCGGCATGTGGCCGGAACGCAAGCCCGGCCGCGGTTCGGGCGCTTCTCCGCGGAAGCGGTCGGCAGCGCGGGCGTCGACCACCTGGCTCGAACTCGATGAAATCGCGTGCTGCACGTCGGCGAGCATCGCGACCGCATAGGTGTCCATCTCCGCCTCGAACGGGCGCTCGCCGCGCGCCGGCTCAAAGCTCTCGACGCGGCGGCCTTCCGCCTGCCAGCGCGGCAGCCCGCCGTCGAGGATGAAAACCTTGCGCGCCCCGAAGATGTGGAACGTCCACCACACCCGCGCCGCGGAGCCGAGCCCGACCCCGTCATAGACCACGATGGTGTCGTCCTTCGCGATCCCGAGTTTGCCGACCGCCTCGCCGAACTGCGCCGGACCGGGCAGCATATGCGGCAGGTCGCTCTCGTGGTCGGAGACGGCGTCGATGTCGAAGAACACGGCCCCCGGAATGTGCGCCTTCAGGTATTCGGCCTTCGCGTCGCGCTTGAGCGCCGGCAGATACCAGGAGCCGTCGACGATCGAGACATCCGGCGCGCCGAGACGTTCGGCGAGCCATTCGGTCGAGACGAAGCGCGCGCTGGGCGGGGCAGGGGACTGGGACATGCGAACTCCCGGAATTGTAATGCGTGCCGCAAGCATCGGCGAATGCGCCGACGGGTGCAACCATGCGGCACGTATCACATTAACGGCAAAGCCGATCGGCGAGTTCCCGGAAGCGCAGAAGCTGGTCTTCCTTGAGCGCGCGGTTCTCGTCGCGGCCGACGAACACCTTGAACATGAAGCCGCCATCGACGTTGATGAACAGCACCGACGCGGAGGCGCGGCCCATGAAGGAGCGCTCAACGAAGGCAATCGCCGCGCAGCGCTCATGCCGCAGATGGCCGTGGAGCGCCATCGGACCCGACAAGTTGAAATAGTTGCCGCCGACCTTGCCTGCCGGCACCGGGCCGGAAATCTCGAAGATCCCGTCGTCGCTATGGACGATGAACGTGACGTCGCCCCAGGTGGTCATGTCGTCCATGGCTTCGATGAAGGCGGTGCCCGGCGCGATGCGGCGCATCGCTTCCGGCAGGGCTTCAACGGCCGCACGGCAGGTGAGGCCGGTCTCCTGCGCCGCACGTTCGAACAGCGTTTCGGGCTGGGTTTGCATCAGCCGGCGCAGCGCCTGTTCCGGCGCTTCCGTGGTGGATTCTGCAGTGAGTGCGGCCATGCCGATTTTCTCCGTCAAGGTTGCAGCGATGCTGGCTCGCGGAAGGCTGGCTGGCGGTGTGTTGGGGTATCAGAAATCAGATACAGGAACGCGCGCGGTGCGGCGAGGATGGTGTTCACGCGAACACGATGCGCACGCGGCGGTTCTGCTTGCCCTTCTTCTCGATCGTGCTGACACGCACTGCGCCGATCTCGCCGGTGCGACGCACATGCGTGCCGCCGCAGGGCTGGAGGTCCAGACCGGCGATCTCGATCAGCCTTACGCGGCCCGATCCCATCGGCGGCTTCACCGACATCGTCTTGACGAGGCCGGGATTGGCCTCGAGTTCCGCATCGGTGATCCAGCGTGCCGTGACCGCGGCATCGGCCGCGACCATTTCGGCGAGCTTCGCTGTGATCGCATCCTTGTCGAGCCCGGCTTCGGGAATGTCGAAGTCGAGCCGGCTGTCGCTTTCATGCACCGAGCCGCCGGTCACCGGATAGGGCAGGATCGCGGAAAGCAGATGCAGCGCCGTGTGCATGCGCATGCGCGCATGGCGCAGATCCCAGTCGATCGCGAGACGCACCGGCTCGCCGGGGCTTAGCGCGACAGCCACAGGGTCGGCCGGCACATGCGCAATCTCGGTCTTGAGAGCATCAGTGTAGACCGCCGTAGCAAGGGCAATCTCGGCACCGCTGTCGCTCACGAGCACGCCGCGGTCGCCCGGCTGACCGCCGGAATTGGCGTAGAACACGGTGCGGTCGAGCACGATCCCGCCCTGTTCGTTGACGCCGATAACCGTCGCGGCGCAGTCGCGCAGATAGGCGTCGTCGCGGAACAGGAGTTCGGTCGCCATCGCCTCGCTCACATGAAAAGCATCGCGCTCACGCGAAGGGAATCTTGATGTCCGCCGGCTTGCGCGTCAGCCATGCCGGCACCGGCAGGTTCTTCGAGCGCAGGAATTCCGGATTGAACAATTTGGACTGATAACGCGTACCAGAGTCGCAGAGCACGGTGACGATGGTGTGGCCGGGGCCAAGGTCCTTCGCAAGGCGGATCGCGCCGGCGACATTGATGCCGGAGGAGCCGCCGAGGCACAGGCCTTCATATTCGAGCAGATCGAAGATCAGCGGCACCGCTTCCTCGTCCGGAATGAGGTACGGCTTCTCGACCTTGATGTCCTCGATGATCCTGGTGACGCGGCCGAGCCCGATGCCTTCGGTGATCGAACCGCCTTCGGACGCCTTCGCCTCACCATGCTTGAACAGGTCGTACATCGCCGCGCCGCGCGGATCGGCAACGCCGATCACGATGCCGGGGTTCTGCTCGCGCAGATAGGTCGAGACCCCGGCAAGCGTGCCGCCAGTGCCGACGGCGCAGATGAAGCCGTCGACCTTGCCCCCGGTGTCGCGCCAGATCTCCGGCCCGGTCGAGACGTAATGCGCCTTGCGGTTGTCGAGGTTGTTCCACTGGTCGGCGAACAGCACGCCGTTCGGCTCGCTCTTGCGCAATTCGTCCGCGAGACGCCGGCCGATGTGCTGGTAGTTGTTCGGGTTGGAATAGGCGACCGCGGGCACCTCGATTAGTTCGGCGCCGCAGAGCCGAAGCATGTCCTTCTTTTCCTGGCTCTGTGTGTTCGGGATCAGAATGAGCGTACGGTAGCCGCGGGCATTGGCAACCAGCGCCAAGCCAATGCCGGTATTGCCGGCGGTGCTCTCGACGACGAGGCCACCGGGTTTGAGTTCGCCACGCTTCTCGGCTTCGAGGATCATCTGACGCCCGGCGCGGTCCTTCACCGACTGGCCGGGATTCATGAACTCGGCCTTGCCGAGAATGGTGCAGCCGGTCGCCTCGGAGGCGCGTTTGAGCTTGATCAGCGGGGTGTTGCCGATTGCTTCGATGATACCGTCGCGGATCTGCATGCGGAAAACTCTTACCTGGGCTTGCAGGGGTGGGGAGGGCGCACCCTAGTGCGCGGCCGCCGGGCCGACAAGACAAGGTCGTGGACTTGCCGCGCTGAGCTCATGGCTTGTCCCTCACCCCGACCCTCTCCCCGCAAGCGGGGAGAGGGAGTCCTGCCGCCGAGCCAAACCGCCAGGCGTTCGCCTACGGCTGGTCGCCGGCCCATTCGGCGGTCGGCGGCTGCAGCGTGAGCCCGATCGGGCGGGCGGCGAGGCGCGCGGCCTCGCGCACCGGCAGGTCGGGGTTCCACAGCATGGCGTCGACGCGGATGCCGTTCACGTTGTCGGCGTCACGCGAGCACAGCCACAGCAGGGGCGGCACCATCTGCTCAGGGTCGAGAAGCCTCGGAATCTCTCCGGTACGGGCCTTCGCGCGCGCCTCGTCCGCCATGCCGGGCGTGTCGGCGCCCCAGCCCGGATTGAGCGCGTTGACGGTGACGCCCGTGCCCTCGATGTCCTTGCTCCACACCTCGCTCGCCATCTCGAAGCCCGCTTTCGAGGGACCATAGGGGTGGTGGCCGGGGCGGTGCATCGTGCGCAGCATGGTCGTGACGTTGAGGATGCGCCCCCAGCCGCGCTTGATCATCAGCGGCGCGGCCCGGCGGCCCAGCCGGTCGCCCGCGAGCACGTTGACCGCGAACACGTTCTCCACGATCTCGTCGCTCATGTCCCAGAAGCGGTAGGGTTCCGCCCGGCGAAAGCGGTCGGGCTGGGCATAGGTGAAAGTGAGCCCGGCATTGTTGACGAGAATGTCGACCCCGCCGGCATCCTGCGCCGCCTGGATGGTCCGGTCGCATTCCTCGCGCTGGCGCAGGTCCACGACCAGCGGAATGACCTTGCCGGGGCCGCCCGCAGCGTCCTTCATCAGCGCATCGAAGTCTTCCGCGATATGCGCGGCGGCGATCACGGTCGCGCCCGAACGAACGAGACCCAGTGTCATGGAGCGGCCAAGGCCGCGGCTTCCGCCGGTGACGATTGCGACCTTGCCGGCCAGACTCTCGGTTGTCATGAGCGCTTCCTTGTCATTGGCTGCTTGCGTGCGCCCACACTAGCCCAAGCGGTGCCGGCTTCGACACCGCTGATGGCCCGTTTCCCGCAAAGCAGTTTTGCTGCGATGTCCGGCCAGCGATGTCGGCAGGGCGCGATGGCGGATGGCATCGCGCGATGAATTCGCTTAGCATCGGGCACCAGTTACGGTCGCCAACGAAGAGAACATCCGCCGGCGGAGGCCGCGCCGGCGCCAGGGAGCCCCGCCATGCTCGACGTCGCCAAGCACGCTGATACCGCCCAATCGATCCCGTTCGATTCCGACCGTCTCGACCGGCTCATGGACGAGGCCGGTGTCGATGTGCTGATCGCCACCTCCAAGCACAACGTGCAGTACCTGCTGGGCGGCCACCGCGCCATGTTCTTCGACTACATGGATGCGATGGGGCTCAGCCGCTATCTGCCAGTCTTCGTCTATCCCAAGGGCCGGCCGGACAAGGCCGGCTATATCGGGCACCGGCTCGAAGGGTTCCAGAAGGATGTCGCGCCCTTCTGGGTTGCCGAAGGGCACACCGTTTCCGCCGGCTCGGTCGATGCGATCGAGCAGGGGGTTCGCCACATCCGCCGTCAGGGCCTGAAGCCGAAGCGGATCGCCATCGAGGCCGGGTTCCTGCCGGTCGATGCCGCGGCGGCGCTGCACAAAGCCTTCCCGAAGGTCGATGCGCTCGACGCGCTGTTCATTCTCGAGCGGCTGCGCGCGGTCAAATCGCCGGAGGAACTCGCGAAGCTGCGTATCGCTTCCGATCTGGTGATCGACGCGATGGCCGAAGTGATCGCGACCCACGGGCCCGGCAGCACCAAGCGCCAGATCACCGAGGCGATGCGGCGCGAAGAGACGATCCGCGGGCTCGTCTTCGAATATTGCCTGATCGCCGCCGGCAACAGCCACAACCGCGCGCCGTCCGAACAGGAGTGGCGCGAGGGCGACGTGCTCTCGATCGATTCCGGCGGCAATTATCACGGCTACATCGGCGACGTGGCCCGCATGGCCATCCTGGGCGAGCCGGATGCCGAGTTGGAGGACTGCCTGGACGAAATCGAGGCGATTCAGCGCGCGGCCATGAAGCCGATCCGCGCCGGCGTGCTGGGCGGGGAGATCTATGCGGCGGGCGAGGGGCTCATGCAGCGGTCGCGGCATGTCGGGGACATGGAGTTCCTCGCGCACGGCATGGGGCTGGTCAGCCATGAGGCGCCGCACCTGACCGCCCACGGTCCAGTGCCTTACTCCGACGAGGACGCGTATCGGCCACTGGAGACCGGCATGGTGATCTCCGTCGAAACGACGCTCAAGCATCCGAGCCGCGGCTTCATCAAACTTGAGGATACGGTCGTCGTGACCGACGACGGCCACGAGGTCTATGGCGACCGGCTCCGGGGCTGGAACCGCGGCGGCACGCGTCTTTAAAGCGGCTCGCGTTTTGTTGCGGGTCGTATTCTGAAGTCACGAACGCAGCCCCGAACTGCCCACAGGCGCGGTGTTTTCGGCGCTTGCGGGCTACCGGGCGGCCTGCGTATGTACGGCTCAGAATTCTGCAGGGGCCGCGCCAGGCTGGGTCATTCCGGGCAAGCTGGCTGACCGCCACTATCTCGGATGAATGTAATGACCAAGTCCGTGCGCAGCCGCGTCAACGAGAGCCTGCTGCAGCCTCTGGAGCGGCCTGCCTTGGCCTGGATCGTCCGGCGTCTCCCGGCGTGGGTGACCTCGGACAATCTGACCGTGTTCGGCATTTTCGGCGCGGTCCTGACCTTCGTCAGCTACGGGCTCACGAACTGGTGCCTGGGCTTTGTCTGGCTCGCGAGCTTCGGACTGGTCATCCAGTGGTTCGGCGATTCTCTGGACGGCACGCTGGCGCGGTTCCGCGGTCATGAGCGGCCGCGCTACGGCCACTTCATCGACCACACGACCGACATCTTCACCCAGCTTCTGATCATCCTGGGCATCGGCATGATGCCGTTCGTGCAGTTCGAGAGCGCCTGTCTGGCGCTCATCGGCTACTACATGATCTCCACCTACGAGCACATCCGGGCGAGCGTCACGCAGACCCTGCGAATCTCGGTGGGAGTTCTCGGACCGACCGAAGGCCGCGTGGTGGTCATTCTCGTGAACACGCTGGTGTTCTTCTGGCCACCGACCCCCATCATCACCCTCTGGGCGCCGCTAACGATTGTCGACATCGCGCTGCTGGTGTTCTTCGCGCTCGCCTGCGTGATGACGACGACGGGCTACATCACCGACCTGCGCCAGCTATCGGCCGAGGACCCGCCGCGCTCCGGCCGATAACGCTCAGGGCCGATTCGGAATCATGACGCTCGGCCGTTTGGCCCGAGCGTTGTCTGGCGCGCGGCCTCATGGTGAGGGGCCGGCATGCCGCGCGAAGTCTCCCCCGCAGATGCCTGTTTCAGGACAAAAAAATGGCCGCACGCAAAAGCGAACGGCCCAAGTAGTGGGAGGTCGGATGCTTCATGGAGCATCCGCGCGCTTCCTATCGCCCTGACCTTGATAGGTCAATAACGCTGTCACATCGGCGAGGTGTTTGGACATCTCGGCAAGAGTTTCGGCCTGCGAAACCCGACCGACGCCCGCCCGCTCACAGGAACGGGGTCAGGATACCTGACCCAACAGTCCCAGGACCTCTTCGGGCTGCTCCTTGACGTCGATGACGTCGCTGTCGCCGCCGGGAAACATGATGCGGGTGACCTTCCCGTCGCGCTGTACCGACATGGCGAGCGCGAGGTTGACCCAGATCGGGTCGCCGTCTTCGTCGTGCAGTTTCTTCCAGTCGGACACGGGGAGGCTCCAGCGTCAGGAGAACAATGCAGCCTGCATCTCAAAAACAAGGGCGCCGCGCAATCGCGCAGCGCCCGATAGGATCAGAGATCCGAAAAACATCGGAAATTCAACGGCGCCGGGGGACAGCGCCCGTGCGCTCAGGCCTTGGCGGAAACCCAGCCATTGCGCTCGGCGAGTTCCATGTAGTGGCTTAGCGGCATCAACCCGGCATCGACCAGCGCCAGCGCGTCGGCCTGTGTGGCTTCACGGCGGACACGGCTGGCCGTTCGCTCGCGCGACGGTATGCCAATCGGCGTAACGGGCAGGGGAACGGCGGTGAGCGCTGCAACTCGCACATGGAATGTCATGGCTGGCTCCTCGATTCTCATGGAGCCTTTAGACCATTTAATTCTGACTATGTCAATCAGAATACTCTGACTTCGACTGACCGCGCTCCATCAGCGCATGCGCCAGCGTCATCTGCTCCAAAGCTATCGCCGTCGCCTCGCGCGCCGCGACCAGGGCTGGCCGGATGACGCAGGTCTTCATGTCGGTACAGTCGGGACAGGTGCGCGGCGCGGTGCGGGTCGCGCAGGGCGCCAGCGCGAGGGGGCCCTCGATCTTGCGGATGATGTCCGCGAAACTGATTTCTTCGGGAGCGCGAGCGAGGAGAAATCCACCCTGGGCGCCGCGAGTGCTTGTGAGAAGGTTGCGGCGTTTGAGATTCGCGACGATCTGCTCGAGGAACGCGCGCGGGATCTTCGTCTCGTTCGCGATTTCAGTGACGGATACCGGCGCGCCCGCGCGCCGCTCGGCAAGATAGACCATCGCCCGGAGGGCGTATTTGGCGCGTTGCGAAAGCATGCCGAATCCCCGAACGACCCCCAACTCGACATACGCGCGTCACACGCATCCAGCAACCGGCGCGGTTCCAGCAGCGTTTTGCGAGCTTGCCGGCCAGTCCTGCCTACATCTTTGTAAGCAGACGTTGCCCCTGCTGCTGCAGCAATGCCTTTGCCTTCTCCGCCATCGAAGCCAGGAACCACGGCAGGTGTAGTTCGATCCGCACATGGTCATCGGCGACGTCGATCCGGCCGTTAGCCGTCTGGCCCAGTGCGGCGGCAGTGAACTGAAACTCGTCGCCGGTCCACGCCTGCTGCGTCAGCGCCAGCCCGCCGAAGTTTCCCTGCATCCGTCCGAGCCCCGCCTTGAGCCGCCGGGCCGCTTCCTCGCGGCCGAGCGCGTGCGGAATGGAAACCACCAGAGGCTGCGACATCAGAGGCCCGCTTTCGAAACGACGGTAGATCACTTCAAGTAGTCACCGGCGGACGCAAGTCAAAGGCCGCAACGCGGCGCCGCGGCCTCAGACTTCTGCCGGGAACCGGGAGGCCGGGCTCAGGGAGATGACGGTCCGAACCAAAGAAAAAGGGCGCCCCGAAGAGCGCCCCAAGTCTGGTCCGGGGGGTATGGCGCCCCTTGGACAGGTGGAAAGCACGCAGGCTTACATCGAATAGTACATGTCGAACTCGACCGGGTGCGGGGTGTGCTCGAAGCGGATCACCTCGGTCATCTTGAGCTCGATGTAGGCGTCGATGAAATCGTCGTCGAACACCTCTCCGGCCTTCAGGAAGCCGCGGTCCTTGTCGAGGCTCTGGAGCGCCTCGCGCAAGCTGCCGCAGACGGTCGGGATCTTCTTGAGCTCCTTCGGCGGCAGATCATAGAGATCCTTGTCCATCGCCTGGCCGGGATCGATCTTGTTCTTGATGCCGTCGAGACCGGCCATCAGCAGCGCGGCGAAGCACAGATACGGGTT